>Ga0209369_1000353_pt1 | contig 74935 bp, 57 predicted proteins | sample EBPBio142010_DNA_FD_185865 | JGI IMG/M metagenome (GOLD analysis project Ga0209369, IMG submission 185865) | Wastewater treatment Type I Accumulibacter community from EBPR Bioreactor in Madison, WI, USA - Reactor 1_10/4/2010_ DNA (SPAdes)... | ecosystem: Engineered > Bioreactor > EBPR >...
TCGCTCGGGGCCCTGATGGCGGCATTTTCGGCGGTCTCGGAAGGCTGCCTGGTTGCCGCGACCGCGGCGACGGCCACCCTCTGCGTGGCCGCCGAGGACGCGGCGGCGGTCGCCGGTGGCCCGGGTTCGTTCGCGGTCGCCCTGCTCGATCAGCTGCACGTGTTGAGCCCGGAGCGCCTCGCCGAGCGCGTCCGGCTCTCCTGAGCCGTGCCGGCCGGCACCGGCGGTTCCGCCGGCGGCCCTAGGCGGCCGCCGCTGGACCTGTCGATCTATCTGGTCACCGACACCGGCCAGTGCGGGGCGCTGGGGGTGCCCGAGACCGTGCGTCGCGCCGTCGCCGCGGGCGTCACGCTGGTGCAGCTGCGCGACCCGGACTGTTCCGACGCCGAATTCGTCGCGTTGGGCCGCTCGGTGCGCGACGCGCTGGCGGGCTCCGGCGTACCGCTGATCGTCAACGACCGCGTCCACCTCGTGGCGGCGATCGGCGCGCAGGGCGCGCACGTGGGGCAGGGGGACCTGCCGGTACGCCGGGCGCGCGAGCTGCTCGGTGCCACGGCCCTGCTGGGCCTGTCCGTCAACAGCACGGCCGAGCTGGCCGCCGCCGCCGACGTCGACCCGGACCGCACGGTCATCGACTACCTCGGCCTGGGCATCTATCGTCCGACCGCCACCAAGCCCGACCATGCTCCGGCGGCCGGGCCGGCCCACATCGCCGACCTGGCGGCGGGCAGCCCCTGGCCCACCTGCGCGATCGGCGGCGTGAAGGCGAGCGACGCGACGCCGCTGCGCGCCGCGGGAGTCGACGGCCTCGCGGTGGTCAGCGCGATCTGCGGTCGGCCCGACATCGAAGCGGCCACCCGGGAACTGGTCGCTGCCTGGGCCGCGGCAGGAGGCCTCGGCCGGCCCGCGGCACTCGACGTACGCAAGGAGTCTCCATGAAGCCGCCCGTCGCCCTCACGATCGCCGGCTCCGACCCCTCCGGCGGGGCCGGGATCCAGGCCGATCTGAAGACCTTCTCGGCGCTGGGCGCCTACGGCACCTCGGTCGTCACCGCGCTCACCGCGCAGGCGACGACGGGCGTGACCGGTGTCCACGAGGTGCCGGTGGACTTCGTCCGAGCCCAGCTCGACACGCTGCTCGCCGACGTGCGCATCGACGCGGTGAAGATCGGGATGCTCAGCTCGGCGGCGCTCGCGGCGGCCGTGGGCGACTACCTGCGCGGGCCGCTGGCCGGGCGGTTCCGGGTGCTCGACCCGGTGATGGTCGCGACCTCCGGCAGCCGGTTGCTCGCCGACGATGCGGTGGATGCGGTGCGGGCGCTGCTGCCGTACGCCGACGTCATCACCCCCAACCTGCCCGAGGCCGGCGTGCTCACCGGGCGCGACGCCGCGACGACGGTCGCCGGGATGCGCGAGCAGGCGCTGCTGCTGCGCGCGGAGTTGGGCGCGCGGCGGGTGCTGATCAAGGGCGGGCACCTGCAGGACACCAGCGACGCCGTCGACCTGTGGCTCGACGAGGAGGGCGAACACTGCTTCGCCATGCCACGGGTGCCGACGGCCAACACGCACGGCACCGGCTGCACCCTGTCGTCGGCGCTGGCCGCGCTGCGGCCGCGGCAGAGCGATTGGATCCGCACGGTTGCCGCCGCCAAGGACTGGCTCACGGCGGCATTGCGCCGGGCGGACTCACTCGACATCGGTGCCGGGCCTGGACCGGTGCACCACTTCCATGAACACACCACGGGGGGACGCTGGATATGAGCTTTTCGACGGACTGCTGGAGCGAGATCGCGCCGATCCGCACGGCCATCGACGCGCACCCGTTCCTGACCGGGCTGGAGGACGGGACCCTGCCGCGCGAGCTGTTCGTGGGCTATCTGGCCCAGGACGCGCTCTATCTGGACGCCTATGCCCGCGCGTTGGCCGCGGCCGCCGCCCAGGCGCGCACGCCCGACGACGTGGTCTTCTGGGCCGGCAGCGCGCGGGAAGCGATCCTGGTCGAACGGCAGCTGCACGCCAGCCGGGTGGCCGATCTGAGCGTCGCCACCGCCTCCGCGACCACCACGGCGTACACCAACCACCTGCTCGCCCTCGCGGCCGGTGGTTGCTATGAGGCGCTGGCGGCGGGCCTGTTGCCGTGCTTCTGGATCTACGAGGACGTCGGGTCGCGGCTGCTGGACCGGGTGACCGGCGCCCCGGGCGGGCTCGCCGACCACCCCTTCGGGGACTGGATCGGGCAGTACGGCGACCCGGCCTTCGCCGAATCCACCCGCACGGCGATCGCGCTGGTCGATCGGCTGGCCGAGGCGGCGGCGCCGGAGATCCGGCAGCTGATGGCCGCGGCGTTCCGGACCGCCAGCCGCTACGAGTGGATGTTCTGGGACGCCGCCTACCGCGCCGAGACCTGGCCGATCTGACCGATCACGCCCAGCGCCACCGACCGTCCCGCCCACTGCGGGACGGTCGGTGGCCGTCATCTCGGTGATGGTCGGTTCACTGCAGCGGTCAGCTTTCGATCGCCTCGGGCTCGACGATCTCGGCGTCCACGATGTCTTCCGGTGCGCGCTCGCCCGAGCGGGCCACCGGCAGCAGCCGCAGGGCGTCCGCGTCGCCGTCGCGGTCCACGATGACCGTGTCGCCGTCCCGGATATCGCCACCGAGCAGCGCCTTCGCGAGCCGGTCACCGATCTCGACCTGGACGAGTCGACGCAACGGCCGAGCGCCGTACGCCGGGTCGTAGCCGGTCACCGCCAACCATTCGCGCGCGGCGTCGGTGACCTCGAGCGTGATCCGGCGATCGACCAGACGCTTGGCCAGCGCCTCGACCTGCAGGTCGACGATGCGGGACAGTTCCACGGTCGAGAGCGGGTCGAAGATGACGGTCTCGTCGAGGCGGTTGAGGAGCTCGGGCTTGAACGCGGCCCGCACGGCCCGCCGCACGGCGTCGCGCTTCTCCTCCTGCGACAGGGTGGGCTCGATCAGGTATTGCGAGCCGAGGTTCGACGTCATCACGAGGATGACGTTGCGGAAGTCCACCGTGCGACCCTGGCCGTCGGTGAGCCGGCCGTCGTCGAGCACCTGCAACAGGATGTCGAACGTCTCCGGGTGGGCCTTCTCCACCTCATCGAGCAGCACGACCGAATAGGGTCGCCGCCGCACGGCCTCGGTGAGCTGGCCGCCCTCGTCGTACCCGACATAACCAGGCGGTGCGCCGATGAGCCGGGCGACCGCGTGGCGCTCCCCGTACTCGCTCATGTCGATGCGGACCATCGCCCGCTCGTCGTCGAACAGGAAGTCCGCCAACGACTTCGCGAGCTCGGTCTTGCCGACCCCCGTCGGGCCGAGGAACAGGAAGGAACCCGTCGGCCGATCCGGGTCGGCGATGCCGGCCCGCGAGCGCCGTACGGCGTCCGAGACGGCCCGCACCGCGGCGGCCTGGCCGATGAGGCGACGACCCAGCCACTCCTCCATGTGCAGCAGCTTCTCGGTCTCACCCTCCAGGAGACGTCCAGCCGGGATGCCGGTCCAGGACGAGATGACGTCCGCGATGTCGTCGGCGCCGACCTCCTCCTTGACCATCTGCTCGGCCCTGTGGCTCGCCTCGGAGGCCTGGGCCTCGGCGAGTTCGCGCTCCACTGCGGGGATCTCGCCATAGAGCAGCCGCGAGGCCCCCGCGAAGTCCCCCTCGCGCTGCAGCCGCTCGGACTGCCCGCGCAGTTCGTCGAGCTTCGCCTTGAGATCGCCGACCCGGTTGAGCCCGGCCTTCTCCATCTCCCACCGGCTGGTGAGCGCGGCGAGCTCCTCCTGGCGCTCGGCCAGGTCGGCCCGCAGCCGGGCCAGCCGATCCCGGGAGGCCTCGTCGGTCTCCCGCGACAGGTGCAGCTCCTCCATCTTCATCCGGTCCACCTGGCGCGCCAGGGTGTCGATCTCGACGGGCGAGCTGTCGATCTCCATGCGCAGGCGCGACGCGGCCTCGTCGATGAGGTCAATCGCCTTGTCGGGCAGCTGCCGGGCCTGGATGTAGCGGTCGGACAGCGTCGCCGCGGCAACCAGCGCCGAGTCGGCGATGGCCACCTTGTGGTGCGCCTCGTAGCGCTCCTTGAGCCCGCGCAGGATCGCGATGGTGTCCTCGACCGAGGGCTCGCCCACGTAGACCTGCTGGAACCGACGCTCAAGAGCGGCGTCCTTCTCGATGTGCTTGCGGTATTCGTCCAGCGTCGTCGCGCCCACCAGGCGCAGCTCGCCGCGCGCCAGCATCGGCTTGATCATGTTGCCGGCGTCCATCGAGCTTTCGCCGGTCGCGCCCGCGCCGACGATCGTGTGAATCTCGTCGATGAACGTGACGACCTTGCCGTCGGACTCGCGGATCTCGGTGAGGACGGCCTTGAGCCGCTCCTCGAACTCCCCGCGGTATTTCGCGCCGGCCACCATCGAGCCCAGGTCGAGGGAGATCAGGCGCTTGTCCCGCAGCGACTCGGGCACGTCACCAGCGACGATCCGCTGGGCCAGCCCCTCGACGACGGCGGTCTTGCCGACGCCGGGCTCGCCGATGAGGACGGGGTTGTTCTTGGTCCGCCGGGAGAGCACCTGAATCACCCGCCGGATCTCGGCGTCCCGCCCGATGACCGGGTCGAGCTTGCCCTCGCGGGCCCGCAGGGTGAGGTCCGTGCCGTACTTCGCCAGGGCGTTGAAGGTGTCTTCGGGGTTCTCCGAGTCGACCTTGCCGCCGCCGCGCAGCGCCGGGATGCGCTGGTCGATGGCCTCGGCGTCCAGTCCGAACCGGCCGGTCCGAGCCAGCGCGAGCAGCAGGTGGTCGGTGGAGACATACGTGTCGCCCATGGCCTCCATCACCTGGCGCGCCTGCTCCAGCACCGTCGAGAAGGACCGGCTGGGGGTGGCCTGGGTGACGGTGGTCCCGCTGACCTTGGGCAACTTGGCCAGCTCGGCCTCGGCGGCCCGGCGAGCCGCCAGCAGGGAGCTGCCGGTGGCATCCAGCAGGGGGCCCGTGGTGGTGTCCGGCTGCTCGGTCAGGGCGAGCAGCAGGTGGGCGGGCTCAACGTGCGGGTGGCCCGACGCCGCGGCGGTGCGGGCGGCGCCCGCAAAGGCCTCCTGCGCCTTGGTGGTGAGCTGAAGCGACATCCCTCTCCTTGCGTGGGTCTGGTCGTCATGGCCGCGTCCGTCGCGGCGGTCACTCTGGGCAACGCCGACAAAACTTGAGTCTATTCCGCTCAACCTTGTCGCGATCCATCACCGGCGTACGGCCGCCCGAACGGCCCCCGCGGCGAGCCCGCGCCCCTAGCCCGCGCGGCGCCGCGGGGACGCGGCCAGCGCGCGCCAGCCCGGGATGGCGAGCGGGACGAGCGCGAGGGCGACGTACGCCGCGCCGCACAGCAGCAGGGCGGCCCGGCCACCGACGTCGTTCACCAACAGCCCCCCGACGACGCCACCGAACGGGATCAGTGCCCAGCACAGCGAGGTCTGCAGCGAGGACACCCGGCCCACCAGATGCCTCGGGATGCGGCCGAAGATCACAGCACCGATCACCGGATTGAGGAAGCCACTCGCCAGACCGGCCACACAGACCAGGGCGATCAGCGCCGCGCGCGGCGCCTGCAGGCCGAGCGCGAGATAGCGCGGCGGCCCGGTCAGCAGGAAGGCGACCACACAGGTGGCCAGGGTCGGCAAGCGGTCCGCCACCGCGGTGGCGACGGCGGACCCGAGCACGGCGGCGGCCGTGTAGGCCCCGAAGACCAGCCCGACCACTTCGGCGCCGAGGCCGCCGCGAAGGGCCCACTCGGGCACGAGCACCGCCAGATAGGCCTGGTCGAGCAGGTTCGTGCAGGCCACCAGCACGGTGACGGAGACCAGGATGGCGTCGCGGCGCCAATAGGCGAACCCGTCCCGAAGTCGCTGCCCGTAGGAGCCCTCCGACTCCCCCGACCCATCCGTCGCCGCGCTCGTCGAGTCGCTCGTCGAGGCGCCGGCCGGCGAGTCGCCGCTTGGCGAAGCGTCGCCCGGCTGGATGCCGGCAGGCGAGACGCCGGCACCCCGGACCCCGGCACCGAGCGCGCTGGGCAGCAGGCGGCCCAACCCGAACCCGATCAGGAGCGCTGCCACCAGGAAGGTGACACAGGACAACAGCAGCGCCCGGGGCGCCCCGACCGCAGCGATCACCAGCCCGCCGAAGGCGGCGCCGACGGCGCTACCGACCCGATCGACCGTGCCGGCCAGGCCGGTGACCCGCTCCAGGGGCCGTCCGGTCAGCTCGGCAAGGCTGGGACACAGCGCGTACTTCGCGGAGTCTCCCGGCCCACGCAGCATGCCCTCGATCGCCGCGATGACCAGCAACAGGGGCCAGGACAGCACCCCGGCCAGGTGCAGCAGGGGCACCGCCGCGACGGCCAGGCAACTGCTCAGATCGGCAGTGACCGCGACCCGCACCGCCCCCACGCGGTCGATGAGGGGGCCGGCCAACGCCTTGGCCACCACCAGCGGGGCCATCTGGGCCAGCGCGGCAACGCCGGCGAGCGCCGGATCCCGCGTGGTGACCAGGACGAACCACGGGACCGCAACGTTGATCAGGCGGGTGCCGGCCAGTCCCACCGCTTGCGCGGTCAGCCACAGCAGGAGGACCTGGCCACGTCGCGTCGGGGACAGGGCATCCGTTGGTCGGGAGATCCACCGCACGGCTATAGACGCCTCGTCCGAGCTCGTCACAAGCCCTCCCGACATGGTCTGCGCCGTGGCGCACGTCCCCCGACACGCAGCAGCATCCGGTTCGAGTCACCGTCGGGCAGCTACGTTCGGAAGGGACATTACCGTCAGAAAGCTGCCGGGAAAACCACTCCAGAAAACTCGTTTAGCCCGGTTGACCTGGACGAATGTCCTGGACGTGAGTCTTGTCTCGCGGCCCGAGTGGGCTCGCCGCGGCTGGCGGGACGGCTCCGTCGGCGCGCTCCTGCGGCGTCGGGGGCGGGTCAAGCCGGCGGAACGGCGGCAGGACGGCGGGAGCCAGGGTCACGACGCAATAGGCGGCGCCGGCGACGGCGAGCGCCGGCCCGACCCCCAGCCCGATGACCAGACCAGCACCGACCAAGCCTCCGAACGGGATCGTCGACCAGGCCACCGCCGTGTTCAGGGACGACACCCGGCCGACCAGCCGGGGCGGGATCCGGCCGAAGGTGATCGCCCCGAGGATGGGGTTGATGAACCCGCTGGCGAATCCGGCCACGGCGATGACGGTGAGCAGCACCGGCAGCGGCGCGGCGACCGCCAGCACCACGAACCGGGGCAATCCGGCCAGCACGAACGCGATGACGTAGGTCGGCAGGCGCGGCAGGCGCTGACCCACCCAGGACGCCAGCAGCGAGCCGGCGACGGCGGCCCCGGTCATCGTCGCGAAGACGGCCCCGACGAGGTCGGCGCCGTGGCCGCCGCGGATGGCCCACTCCGGGACGAGCACCACCACATAGGCCTGGTCCAGCAGATTCGTCAGCGCGACCATCACGGTCAGCGCGACGAGCACCGGGTCGCGCCGCCAGAAGTCCCAGCCCTGCCGCAGACTGCCCAGATAGGAGGCGTCGGGGGCGGTCGCGCTGGGTTGCGCCTCACCAAGAGCCGGCGCCGCCTCGCCAGGAACCGCCACAGCGTCGTACGGCGTGAGGCGCGGGCTCACGACGTACCGCATGATCGCCGCCGCCGCAACGAAGGTGACGCACGAGCCGAGCAGCGCCGACGGCGCCCCGACCAGGGCGATGACCAGGCCGCCGAGCGCCGCTCCGACCGCACCGGCGAGCCGGTCCACGGTGTTCGCCAGCCCGGTGATGCGCTCGAGAGGCTGGCCGCTGGTGATCGCGATGCGGGGGCAGAGGGAGTACTTGGCCGCATCGCCCGGCCCGCGCAGCGCCCCCTCCACGGCCACGATTACGAGCAGCGCCGGCACGCTCAGGTGACCGGCGGCGTGCAACAGCGGTACAGCGGCGACGGCGGGCGCGCTGAGCAGGTCGGCCGTCACCGCGACCCGAACCGGTCCGACCCGGTCGATGAGCGGGCCGGCCAGGGCCTTGCAGGCCACCAAGGGCGTCATCTGGACGAGGGCGACCACCCCGGCCAGCGCGGGGTCGCGCGTGGTGACCAGCACGAACCAGGGCACGGCGAGGTTGATGAGCCGGGTGCCGGCCAGGCCGACGACCTGCCCGACGACCCAGCCCCCGATGAGACCGGTGCTCTTCACGACGGTTCCCGGTCCGATCGATGCGTGCTCGATTGATGCGTCCCCGTCGCGGACCTCGCCTCGTCGCTGGGGTCGGCGTCCGACTTGTCGCCCGGCTCGTCCCGGTGCGCGAGGCCGCCGGGGCGCGGGAAGGCGTGCAGCTGGACCATGAACAGCTCCGCCCCGTCCGGCTCCTGGCCGGCGGGCGGCTCGGCGGCCAGCGCCTCGTCGACGACGGCGCCGATCCGGGCCACGAGCTCATGGGCCTGCTCGGGGGTGAGCCGGATCCACCAGTCGCTGTTCGTGCCCGCCTCGCGCCACGGCGCGGGCAGCTCGGCGTGCTCCTGCACGGCCGCCTGCACCCACTGGAGCTGGTTCACGACGGCGGCCTGGCGGAACGCCGCCGAGGTGTCCGGGTCCAGCGTGCTGGACCGGGTGCGGGTGGACTGGTGCAGCGCGTGCCAATACCGCTCGCGCCCGGTGCCCATCCCCGTGGACTCGGCGATGAACCCGTACTGCGCGAGCTGCCGCAGGTGATAGCTGGTCTGGCCGGTGTTGACGCCCAGGGCGGCGGCCAGATCGGTGGCGGTCTGCGGGCCGTCGAGGCGCAGCCGGCCAAGGATCCGCATCCGCAGCGGATGGGAGATGCCCCGCAGTTGCTCCGGGGTCGGCGTGATGGCCGGATGCGCGTCGGACATGGTCCAAAGATAGCTTTGCAAAGATTCCTTTGTAAAGCTCTCCGGAATCACCGAGCCAACGCGAAGGCCCCGGCGTGGATCTGGCCGGGGCCTTCGCCGGTGTCAGGTGGGCTTAGGGTCGGGGTGGCGGTGCGCCGGGGCCTCCCCCAGGCCCCGTCCACCCCGGACCCGCGGAACCGGGGCCGCCCGGCTGACCGGCGTCGCGCATTGCAGCATCGCGGTCCGCAGCAAGCCGCCGTACCTCATCCTCGCGGCCAGCTTCGCGGCGCCGATCGGCCTCGACACGCAGGCGAGCCTCCCGCACGCGCTCCTCCTCGCGGCGGCGTTCCGCCTCGGCGGCGCTCTCCCGATCGCGGCCGAGCTTGGCGTTGGTCTCCGCCAGGGCGCGCTCCTGCTCGCGCCGCTCGCGCTCCAGGTCCTTGCGCTCCCGACGGCGCGACAGGCCGCGCACAGTGCCGTACTTGATCAGCCACCAGCCCGCCCACAGCAGGCCCATGGCGAGCATGCCCAGGATGAGCAGAGCGGCCGGTGACATCTCGACGCTCATGCCCAGCGGACCGGAGACGGTGAATCGCGTGTGGTCGCCGGAGGTGGTCAGCCACAGACCACCCAGACCGAGCAGCGCGGCCAGCAGGATCAGGATGATGCCGAGCAGGATCATGACGTCGAATTCCTCTCGTCGGGCGGCCCGGGGAGTGACCCTGAGCGAGGCGGCCGCTGCCTCGAACACCCGCGGCCGCTGCGTCGCGCAAACCCTACCCGCCAGGCCCCATCCCGAAACCCGTTCGGGCTCAGCGCAACCATGGTGGCGTATCCGGCAGGAGCGCCTCGAACTCCGCGACGAGCGCGTCCTGATAGGCCCCGGCGTACGTCCCCGCGGTGAACCGCGCGAAAGCCTCGTCGCGCAGCCTGGCCCAGCTGGCCGCCTCGTGGCCGGGGTTGATCGGGTAATACAGACAGCCGGCCTCGCGGGCCGCGTCCCGGTCGCCGGGCGCGTCCCCGATCAGCAGGACGTGCTCGGCGTCGGCGTACTTGCCCATCGCCGCGGCCCGCACGTGCTGCGCCTTGCTGCCCATCTCCTGGCCCGCGATGACGGACATGAACGGCGCGAGCCCATGCTCGGTCCACTCCCGCTGCAACGCCTCCGCCGGGGTCGCGGAGACCACCATGAGGTCGGCCTGCCGTTGCATCATCGCTAGGGTCTCGCGGACGTGCGGGAACGGCGGTACGCCGTGCACCATGTCGGCGATGCTGGCGTTGACGGCGGCCCCCCACGCCAGGCAAGTGGACATCTCCTCGCTGGGATGCTCGTCGGCCCACTGCGCGATGCCGGCGTCCGAGCGCGGATAGCCCGAGCCGAGGAACTTCGCCAGGGCCGCCCCGCTGGGCCCGACGAACCCCCGGGCCTGCACGTCGGGGTGCGCGCGCAGCAGGTCGAAGACCCGCTGGAGCGCCACCCAGCGGTTCAGTCCTCGGCTCGTGGAATAGAGGTTGACGAAGAGGGCAACCTCGCGGGCGGCCTTGGCGACCGGCTGCAGGCCCCAGTGCTTGATGGTGGCCGGGGTGAAGCACTCCTGGTGCTTGATCTCCATCGCGTCGAAGGCGCAGCCGTCGGAGTCGATGCCGACGAAGAAGTCGTGGCGGGGGACGAAGTCCACGAGGACCCGGGCGGCCTCCGGCGTACCGGCGGGGCTGCCGCCGCTCGTTGCTGACATGCTGGTCCGCACTCCTCAGCAGTGCGTGTCCGCCAGGCCGGCGAACACATCGGTGGTGGGTACGCCCTTGAACGGCGATCGGCCTTCGAGCTTGTCGATCAGCACATCCAGGGTGACGTCCTTGTCGTCATAGCAGTTGATATAGGTCTTGACCTGCGGGATGTCCGGCAACATGTGCGGGCTGGCACACGAGATCGCGATCGTGGGGATCTCGTGGACATACCAGGGAATGTCGTAGGTGCCCTTGGTCGCGGGCCAAGAGACCCGCTCAACGGGCTGCATCAGCCCGTTGACGTTGCCCACGGAGAGGACCAGATCGTAGTTGTCGGTCAGGGCGGAGATCGGCAACTTGCCCGCGTAGGCGCCCATCACCACGGCGGCCACCTCCTCCGGGCTCTTGCCCTTGGTCCGGTCCAGCACCGTCTGGTAGCGGGTGGCGTCGTACCCACGGGCCCGCAACCGAGCCGTGAGCTTGTCGGCGGGATGAGCGCCGGCGCCGTGAATGCCGATGGCCATGGGGTTGGGTGGCCCCCCGACGGGCACGACCAGAACCCTGGGGTACTTGCGCGGCGACATCGGCAACGCCTGCTGGGTGTTCTTGACCAGCGTGATCCCGAGGTCGGCGACGCGTTGAGCGACCGCCCGGTGCTCCGCGGCCCCGATCACCGCCATCGCCTCCTCCTTGGGGCGCAGAATCTCGGTCTTGGCCGTGCGGTGCAGACCGAGCATGGCCTTCATCCCCAGGGTGCGACGCAGCGCGTCGTGCAGGCGCGCGTCGGAGAGCTTGCCGGACTTCCAGCCCTGCATCATCCAGGCGAAGTCCTCCGCGGGGTCGTTGAAGAACAGGAAGAGATCACAGCCCGCCTCGATGGCCGTGGGCAGGATGTCGCGCCGTGCCATCACCCCGGTCATCCCGACCATGTGGCTCGCATCGGTGACGACCAGGCCGTTGAAGCCGAGCTTGCCGCGAAGGAGGTCGGTGATGATCTCCCTGCTCAAGGTGGCGGGCAGGATCTCGTCATCCTTCATGGCCGGGTTGAAGTGCTTCTGGTACGCCGGGAGCGCGATGTGACCCGCCATGATGCTGGGCAACCCGGCCTCGATCAGGCCGGTGTAGACGGCGCCGAAGGTGGCATCCCAGTCCGCCGTCGACAGCCAGTTCGGCGCGGAGGACAGGTGCTGGTCCCGCTCGTCGATGCCGTCGCCGGGGAAGTGTTTGGCGGCGGGCGCGATCCCGGATTCGCGGATCCCGCGCATATAGGCCAGGGAGTAGTCGAGCACCTGCTGCGGATCGCTGCCCCACGCGCGCACCGAGATGATCGGGTTGCGCCAGTTCCGGTTGATGTCGACGATCGGGGCGAAGCTCCAGTTGCAGCCGATGGCGGCGGCCTCGATGCCGCTGATCCGGCCCAGCTGATAGGCCAATTCCGGGTCCTGGGTCGCGGCGACCTTGACCTGCCAGCCGATGTAGGTGCCATCGGTGCACGCGCCGTTGCCGCCGGCCTCGGTGTTGGCGGCGACGAGCATGGGGATCGTGCTGTGCTCCTGCAGGACCCTGTTCTGCTCGTAGACCTCCTGCGCGGTCCCCGGGTTGTACCGCACGGCGGCGATATGGAACTCGTCGAGGACGCCGCACAGGTAGTCCGGATCCCGCGAGCTGCCCATGTTGACGAAAAGCTGGCCGATCATCTCCTCGTCGGTCATTCCCGCGATGGTCTCCTCGACCCAGCGGATCGCGTCCGCGTCGAGATGGAATGGTGCGGCGGACAGATCGACCATGGTGGCTCCTTGGGGCTTCTCGTGCGTGGTGCTCACCAGTCAAATGCGCAGGCCCCGGGCGGCTCTAGCGGTTGCCGCTCGTTGCCCGACCGTGGGGGGTGAGGCCGGCGCGGCCGGCGCGGCCGGCAGGCCGGGGAGGTCGGCGGGAGCCAGGCCGCCGGACCTGACCGGGGCGCCGCCCTCAGAAACGCTCGTCACCAGGCGAATTGGGAGCCAGTCATTGTCGCGACCTGGAGGTCGAGCATGTGGGCACGTCTGGGACAGGTCAGCATCTCCGTCCGGCTGTTGGGGTTTTTGGTCCTCAGCCTGGTCAGCACGGCCGTGCTGGTCACCTTGTCGATCGGCGTGGTCCGTGACGTCGTAGCGACCCAGAAGGAGGGCCAAACCAAGGCGGTCGTGGACGTCGCGACGGGCGTGGCGGCCGGCTACGGCGAGCGGGCGAAGGCGGGCACCATGACCCAGGACCAGGCGAAGGCCGCCGCCCTGGAGGCGTTGCGGGGCCTGCGCTACCACGGTTCGGACTACTTCTGGGTGCAGGACCTCGACGGTCGCGTGCTCATGCACCCGACCAACGCCAAGCTCGTCGGGCTGCCGCCGAGCGAAACCAAGGACCCCACCGGCCGGTCCATCTTCATCGAGTTCGGCCAGGCGGCGCGCGCGGGTGGCGGGTTCGTCAGCTACCAATGGCCCAAGCCGGGCAGCGACTCCCCGCAGCCCAAGATCTCCTATGTCGCCGCGTACCAACCGTGGGGCTGGGCCATCGGCTCGGGCGTCTACGTTGACGACGTCGACGCGGCCGCCCGGGACGCCGGGATTCGCCTGGCGCTGTGGGGCACCGCGATCGCGCTGCTGAGCCTGGTGCTGGCCCTCGTCGTACGCCGCAGCATCACCGGACCCCTTCGTCAGGTGGTGGACATTCTGCGGCGCCACGACCTGGCCTATCGGTTCCCGGTCAGCAACCCCCGCAACGAGCTGCACCAGCTCGGCGAGGCCCTCAACGACACCCTCGACGGGATGCAGCATGTGGCGACCGAGGTGGTCGCGGCCTCCGCTCGGCTGCGGGAGGCCGCCGACGAACTGGGCCGTGGCGGGGAGTCCATCGACGCGGGGGCCAAGCAGACGGCCGGCTCCGCGCACTCGTTGGCGCAGGAGTTGACGGGTCTGCGCGACGACGTGGCCCGGGTGTCGGCGGACACCGAGGACATCGGCACGTCGATCGGTCAGGTGGCCCAGAACTCCGACGCCGCGGCCGACGTCGCCGCCAACGCGGTGACCATCGCCGCGGGCACCACCGAGACGGTCGCCCGGCTGGGCACCTCATCGGCCCAGATCAACGAGGTCGTCGCGGCGATCACCTCCATCGCCGAGCAGACCAACCTGCTGGCCCTCAACGCCACGATCGAGGCGGCGCGCGCGGGCGAGGCCGGCAAGGGCTTCGCGGTGGTGGCTAACGAGGTCAAGGAACTCGCCCAGGAGTCGGCGCGGGCCACCGAGGACATCTCCGCCAAGGTGGCGCTGATGCAAGGTGACGTCGCCGCCGCCGTCACCGACATCGAGAACATCGCGAGGGTGATCCGGGAGATCAGCGACTACCAGGGCGCGATCAGCGCGGCGGTCGACGAACAGAACCGGACGACCGGCGTGATCAGTGCGACCGTGCTCGACGCGGCGCAGGCCACCGGCCGGGCCGCGGAATCGGCGGGCTCCATGGCGGGTCAGGCCGCCACGACCTCCGCCGACGTGGGGCGGATGCGGGAGTCGATCGACGACCTGGTGCGGCTCTCCGGCGAACTCCATCACGTGGCCGCCTCCCTCGGCGGCAACGACTGAGCTCAGGCGAGGCGAACACCGGCGGAGCGCGCCGCGGCGGCGAGTCTTTCGTCGAAGGTCGCAAGCGCTGCTCCGTGCAGCATGGCGGTCACTAAGTACGTCGCGTCGCACGCGGACAGCCCGTGCTCCCGTGCCGCCCCCAGGACCTGGTCCTTCGACGGGACATGATCGGCAGCCTCAATCGGCAGCGCGTCGAGCAAGGCAAGGAAGCGCGCGCTGTCAGCGGGCGTCGTGCGCCCCCGCCGCTCCGCGCCGACGAGCACGTTGCTGACCTCGGCCTCCCACAGCGCCGGCGTGATCGCGCCATCGGCGACGACCAAGCCGAGCAGCCGATCGGCTTCGGCGCTGTGCTCGTCCTCGAAGCACCAGGCCATCGTCACGGAGGCGTCGATGACCAGGATCATCTGCGGCCCTCTTCGATGGCCTGCCGCACGGGCATCCCCAGGCGCTTTCCGGCCCGGGCGGCGGCAAACGCCGCGACGAGGTCGTCTTGTGCGATCACGGGCCGCAGCCCAACGAGGCGCGCCACCGGGCGTCCGTGCTTGGTGATCGTGTACGTCGACCCTCCCGCGACCTCGTCGAGGAGACGCGGCAGGTGGGTCTTGGCTTCGTACGATCCGATCGACGGCATGTCTTTAGACTAGTCGTAGACCAGTCTGCGACGCAACCGCATTGACGGCCGCTTTCGAGAGCACTCGTGGCGGGGGGCTCAGAACTCGTCGTCGGCCCGTTGGCCTGCGGGGCCGTACGCCCAGCCGTTCGCGTCTCGATAGGTCACCGTCTCCCGGTACAGCCGGAAGTCGCCGTGAGCCCGGCGGACCGCGGCGCCGACCACGCTGAGCAAGGGCCCCGGGATCTCGGTGCCGGGGGCCCGCAGCAGATCGCCGAGGCTGTGCGAGGCATGCGCGACGAGCAACAGATCCAGGGCGCGATCGGGGAAGTACTCCCCCGCCGGAAGCAGGTCGAGCAGCGCCTCGCGGCGCCGGCGCACGGCGGTGGTGTCCACGACGCCGTACAGATCCGGGGTGAGCTGGTTGCGATAGACGAGGGCGAGGGTGCGCCCGACCAGGTGCTCGGCGGTCTGTCGCCAGGCCTCCTCCATGATCGCGTCGAGACAGAAGCGGGCGGGGAGGCAACTGTCCGACCCGGCGTAGTCGATGAGCGCATCGTGCCAGGCCAGCATCGGCGGCTTGCACCGACACGGCCCGGTCACGATGAGGATGGCGTCGGCGCCATGCCCGCGCCAGGTCACCTCGTGAGCGCGTTCCAGGTCCCGCAACACGGCCATCGCCGTGCCGAGCAGCGCGGGCGTCGACGGCTCGGGCACGATCTGAGCCCCCGTCGTCAACAACCAGTACTCCTCGACGAGGAGCAGATCACCGCGCATGGGTGCAACCTTAGGGCTCCGGTGCCACCCGCCCGATCTCACGCATTGCGGTGCGGCTGCCGGTGCGGCATCAGATGCGGGCTCCGATGTGGCACAGCGGGCTTCGCTGCCGGGGTCAGCGCTTGACGCGCGCGTTGCCCACCCAGATCGACCAGACCTGCTCCTCGTCGGCCGGTTGGCCGTAGTCGTAGACGGATGTCGCCGCCAGCGAGCCCGTCGCCCAACCGAATTGGGCGCATTCCTGGACCGACCAGCCGGACAGTACGCCGTACAGCACGCCACCCACCGATCCGTCGCCGCCGCCGATCCGATCCAGGACGCCGATGTCGCGCAGCGGGCACACGGCGTACTCCCCCGCGTCAGCCGGCTCCCCGGGTCCGGCACTCTCCCCCGCGCCCCACAGCACCAGCCCCCACCTGTGGTGGTTGGCGGAGACGACCTCGCGCAGCGAGGTGCCGATGTACCGCGCGCGGGGATAGGCCGCCCGGATCCGGCCGATCATGCCCTTGAACTCCTCGATCTGGGCGTCGATGTCCGAGCCGCCGGCCGCGGGGCCGTCGATGCCGAGGCAGAGCTGGAAGTCCTCCTCGTTGCCGTAGAGGATGTCGCAGTGCTCGGCGATGGTGTGGAACGCCGCGGCCAGTTCCTCCTCGCGGCCCCGCCAGAACGAGGCGCGGTAATTCATATCCATCGACACCGCGGTGCCGTGCCGTGTCGCGGCCTTGGCGAGCTCGACGCAGAACTCGCTGGTCTTCGGCGAGATCGCGGCCACCAGCCCGGACATGTGCAAGATCTGGACGCCCTCGGCGCCGAAGAGGCGTTCGAGGTCGAACTGGTCGACGGACAGCTCCCGACCGACCTCGCCGGCGCGGTCGTTCCACACCCGGGGGCCACGGGCACCGTAGCCGGCGTCGGCGATGTTGAACTGGTGCCGCAGCCCCCAGGCGTCACCCTGGGGCAGGTCCGGACCCTCGAAGGTCATCCCCCGAGAGCGCAGGTTGGCCTTGATCATGGCCGAGATGGGGCTGTCGGCCACGAAGGCCGTGAGCACCTTGACCGGCATCCCGAGCGCCGCGGGCACGCTCGCCACGTTGGTCTCCGCCGAGGTCACCTGCATCAGGAACCGGTCGGCGGTGTGCACCGGCTGGCCGAGTTCGGGGGCGATCCGGATGCCCATGCTGGTCGGCACGACCATCGCCCACCGGGCGTTCTCCCGCAGTTTCACAGTGCTGTTCCTTCCCATTCGCGAGCCTGGTGTCCGACCAGGACGGCGGTCGCCTCGTCGGTGACCCCCAGATACTCCAACACGGCACCCACCCGTTCCTCCAGCGGCCCGGCGAGGAACTCGCTCGGCGCGATGCGTCATGGGCAACCCTCCAGCATCCACACCGTGGCCATGACGACGGCTTTGACGGGTGGAGCGCCCGTTGCTTCACTGGCGGCCATGACGACCCACGTGACCTGCGACCTCATTGGCGGGCCCCATCAGCACGTGTCCGCGCGGGAGCTGGACGAGTTCGTGGCGCGGGCCGTCGCCGGTGTGGACCTGGACGGGCTGCGCGTGACCCTGGTCATCCCCGACGGCACCCGGTCCTGCCCCCTGCCGTTGCTGGTGGGGACCCTGCACCGGCATCTCGCCCCACGCGTGGCGTCGCTGACCGCGGTGATCGCGCTGGGCACCCATTCCTACCTGGAGCCCGACGAGATCGATCGGCTACTGGGCGTGGGGGGCACGGACGCCGACGGGACCCCGCAGCCCGCGACGCTGGCCGACGCCTATCCCGGACTCACCGTCGTCAATCACGAGTGGGCCGACCCGGCGATGCTGGTCAAGGTCGGCCGGATCGAGGGCGAGCGCATCGCGGAGCTGTCCGAGGGCCGGTTGTCGATCGGCGCCGACATCCTGATCAACCGGCACGTGGTGGAGTCCGACGTGGCGATCGTGGTGGGGCCGGTCTTCCCGCACGAGGTGGTCGGGATCTCCGGCGGAAACAAGTACTTCATCCCCGGCGTCGCGTCCCAAGAATTCATCGACATGACCCACTGGGTCGGCGCCCTCATCACGTCGTACGAGATCATCGGCACCACCGGCATCACCCCCGTCCGGGCGATGATCAACGAGGGTGCGGCCCTCATCCCCACCCGGCGGCTGGCGCTGTGCTGCGTCGTCGAGTCCGGCACCGGCGAGCTGGAGGCGGCGGCGTTCGGCACCTGCGAGGACGCGTGGGCGGCGACGGCGGCGATCGCGGCGCAGACGCACGTCACGTACGTCGACGCGCCGTACCAGCGGGTCATCTCGTGCATGCCGACCCGGTACGACGACATCTGGACCGCCGCCAAAGGCTTTTACAAGCTGGAGCCGGCGGTGGCCGACGGCGGCGAGGTGGTCATCTACGCCCCGCACGTCACCGAGGTCAGCGAGACGCATCACGAGATCTACGAGATCGGCTACCACTGCCGCGACTACTTCACCGCCCAGTGGGATCGGTTCAAGGACATCCACTGGGGCGTCCTGGCGCACTCCACCCACCTACGCGGACAGGGCACGTACGACGCCGCGACCGGTCAAGAGACGCTGCGGGTCCGGGTCACGCTGGCCACCCAGATCCCGCGCGAGGTGTGCGAGTCGATCAACCTGGGCTATCTCGACCCCGCGTCGGTCGATCTCGAGGTCTTGGCCAAGGAGCCCGGAACCGTCGTCATCCCCAACGCCGGCGAGGTGCTCTACCGGCTGCGCGGCTAGAGCGCGACGACCATCTGCGGGCGCGCGGCCGGATCCAGCCAGCGCAGGATCGCCACGAGGCTGCCCTGGTCGATCGCCACGCAGCCGGCCGTCGGACGGCCGTCGGTGACGTGCAGGAAGAACGCGCTGCCGCCGTACGGCGTGCGGTTCGGGTTGACCCCCATCACCACGGCGTAGTTGTAGACCCAACCCACCGACAGCAGGTGCTCTCCGACGATGGGCACGCTGCTGCGCACGTGGGTGTTGTACGTCGCAGCGCCCGAGCGCCCGTCCCAATAGTCCAGGGGGCCGGCGACGAAGTAGGGCAATGCCGTCCCCGGGTTGGGCTGCAGCCCGAACGCTCCGGGCAGATCCCACGTGCCCAGCGGGGTCTTCGTGGACCCCTCGGCGGCGACGCCGACCCCGGCCGCACCGATGCGGGCCCGGATCGGGACCGTCACCGGCAGGAAGGTGCCCTCGCCGAGTCCGTCCCAGGCCTGCAGGGTCGCCCACGAGCAGCTCGCACAGTCAGCCCGTACGGTGATGACCTGCCGCGACGTCCCGGCGTACGGCACCGGAAGGGCCTGCCCGAGGCCCAGCTGCCGGGCCAGCGGAGCCGAGCGCGGCAGCGACCTGGCCTCGGCGCCGGGACCCGGCCGCAGGTCGGGGCCGACGACGCGGGCGGACGCCGATCCCGCCCCGAGGAACATGCCGAGGAACGCGCCGAGGAGGACAGCCAGGACGAGGATCAGCGGCGTCGCGAACGGACGATTTCGCGGCTGCGTGGTGGGTGTGGATGACATAGGGACTCCAGGGAAGACGAACCGAAACGACGGGGTCCGGGGCGCACGAGCGCGTCCCGATGTCGTCGATCATCGGCCGCTGCACCATGAATCGCCGGTAGGAGCAGTGAGTGCGTCGGGAAACAGCCGGCAACCGGTTGCCGGCCCGGCCGCCGCGAGGGTGAATGGGGGACAGACCAACCCGGCCCGGTCCGGGCCCCCCGAGAAGTGAGGAGCGCCCCATGAGCACCGAACGAACCGGCACCACCCCCGCGGTCGTGCCGGCCGACGATCCCGCGGCGCGCGGCAGCGCCCAGGTCGGCGTCGTGGGCATGGCCGTCATGGGCAGCAGCCTGGCCCGCAACATCGCCCGGCACGGGTATCGCGTGGCCCTGTACAACCGCACGTTCGCCAAGACCGAAGAGGTGGTCCGCGACCACGGCCACGAGGGCAGCTTCGTCCCGGCGCAGCGCATCGAGGACTTCGTCGCCGCGCTGGAGGCGCCCCGCCGGATCATCATCATGGTGCAGGCCGGGCAGGGCACCGACGCCGTCATCGACGAACTGGTGCCGCTGCTGGCGGAGGGCGACATCGTGGTCGACGGCGGCAACGCCTACTACCAGGACACCCGCCGCCGCGAGCAGGCGCTGCGCGAGCACGGTCTGCACTTCGTCGGCGCCGGCATCTCCGGCGGGGACGTCGGCGCCCTGGAGGGCCCGTCGATCATGCCGGGCGGCTCGCCGGAGTCCTACGCGGCGCTCGGCCCGATCCTGGAGGACATCTCGGCCCACGTGGGTGACGAGCCGTGTTGCACCTACATCGGCACGGACGGGGCCGGCCACTTCGTCAAGATGGTGCACAACGGCATCGAATACGCCGACATGCAGTTCATCGGCGAGGCCTACCAGTTGCTCCAGGCCGCCGGGCTGTCCGCCGACGAGATGGCCGAGGCGTTCGCGCAGTGGAACACCGGTGACCTGGATTCCTATCTGATCGAGATCACCTCGGAGGTGCTCCGCGCCAAGGACGCCAGCACCGGAAAGCCGCTGGTCGACGTGATCGTGGACGCGGCCGGAATGAAGGGCACCGGCACCTGGACGGTGCAGTCCGCGCTCTCTCTCGGCGTACCGGTCAATGCCATCGCCGAGGCCGTCTTCGCCCGCGCGATCTCCTCCCACCCGCAGCTGCGCGCGGCCGCCCAGGCCGCCCTGGACGGTCCGGACGGCACGTTGAGCGACCTCACGGACCCCGCGGCACGGCAGGGCTTCGTCGATGACGTCCGCGACGCGCTGTGGGCCAGCAAGGTGGTCGCCTATGCCCAGGGCCTGGACCTGATCCGCACCGCGGCGCAGGACTACGGCTGGGACATCGACGTCGCCGAGGTGGCCAAGATCTGGCGGGACGGGTGCATCATCCGGGCCAAGCTGCTGGAGCGGATCCGTTCGGAATATGCCGCCGGCCAGCTCATCACCCTGCTGGAGGCCCCGTCGATCAAGGCCGAGTTGGCCCGCTGCCAAGGCGCTTGGCGGCGGGTGATCGCGGCGGCGACGACGGCCGGGGTGCCCATTCCGGGATTCTGCGGCGCGTTGGCGCACTACGACCAGGCCCGCGCCCCCCGCCTGAACGCCGGGCTCACCCAGGCGCTGCGGGACTATTTCGGGGCGCACACCTACCGTCGTATCGACGCCGAGGGCTCCTACCACACCCTGTGGTCGGGAGACCGCTCGCAGATCCGCACGGACGACGCCGCGCACTGACCCCCAGGAGGCCAGATGATGCTGGACCAGGCCCAGCGGGCCGTCGGCCGGGAGTTGGCCGGCATCCGGCGGCTGGGCGTCGCCTACTCCGGCGGGGTGGATTCGGCGGTGCTGCTGGCCCTCGCGGCACGGCTGCTCGGCCGGGATCAGGTCATGGGCATCCTCGGGGTCTCCCCCAGCCTCGCCCCGGACGAGCGCGCCAGCGCGCACCAGGTGGCTCGGCTCATCGGGGTGCCCGTCGTGGAGATCGAGACCCACGAGGGCGAGAACCCCGGCTACGTCGCCAACGGACCCGACCGCTGCTTCCACTGCAAGGACGAGCTGTTCACCCGCATCGGCGACGAGGTCGTCGCGGCGCACCGGTTGGACGCGGTCGCCTACGGCGAGAATGCGGACGACGTACGACGGCTCGACCGGCCCGGCTCGCGCGCCGCGACGACCCATCACGTCCTGCGCCCGCTGGCGGCGGCCCAGCTGACCAAGGCCGACGTCCGCGCCGTCGCCCGCCAGCTGGGCCTGCCGTGCGCGGACAAGCCCGCCGCGCCCTGCCTGGCCTCGCGCATCCCGCACCACAGCGAGGTCACCCCCACCAAGCTGGCGCAGATCGCCCAGGCCGAGCGGGTGCTGCGCGAGCTGGGCTTCGGGGACGGGCGGGTGCGGCACCACGGCGACATCGCCCGCGTCGAGCTCGAGCCGGCGGACCTCGCCCGGGCCGCCGCGCCGGGCCTGCGCGAGCGGCTGCGGACCGGGATCGCGGCGGCTGGATTCCGCTATGTGACGCTCGACCTCGCCGGGATCCAGTCGGGCGCCTTCACCCTGAGCGTGCTGTCGGCCGATGACTGAAAACCACGGCCTGGCCGACGTCGTCCTGGACCACGACCGGGCGGCTCGCCGGGGCTATCCGGAGGCCGTCTACTGCGAGGGGAAGTCGCTCGACCAGCTGCGCGCGATCGCCGCCGCCTGTCGCGACCGCGGCGCGACGGCCCCCGGGAGGCCGCCGGTGACCCTGTTCACCCGGGCCGATCCCGCGCGGGCGGCCGCCGTCCTCGAAGAACTCCCGGGCGCCGCGTACGACGCGACCGCCCGCCTGCTCGCCTGGCCCGCCGACCTCCCGGAGCCCACCGGCGGGCTGGTCGTGGTGGCCGCCGCCGGCACCTCGGACGCCCCCGTGGCGCGGGAGGCGCTGCTCACCGCGCGCTACCTCGGTCGCCGGGCCGAGCTGGTCATGGACGTCGGCGTCGCGGGGCTGCACCGCGTGCTGGGCCGCCTGGACCTGCTCCGGGCCGCTCGCGTGGTGGTGGTCGTGGCCGGGATGGACGGCGCGCTGCCCAGCGTCGTGGCCGGGCTGATCGCGGCCCCGGTCATCGCCGTGCCGACCTCGGTCGGGTACGGCGCCGCGTTCGGTGGCCTCGCCCCGCTGCTGGCGATGCTCAACTCCTGCGCGCCGGGGGTCGTGGTGGTCAACATCGACAACGGGTACGGCGCCGGACACGCCGCCGCCCAGATCGCCGCGAGCTGACCTCAGCCACCGTCGTCGGCGACGAAGGGTTGCCCCGGGCGCAGGCCCGCCGCATCGGCGGCAGCGCTTGCTGCGGCAAGCACCTGCGCCACGGGGTGGCCCGACGCGGCGGCCAGGGTCGCGCAGTCCTCGAACTCCGGGGTCGCCTGGACGATCCGACCGTGCTGGTAGCCGACCTTGATGCGTACCTCACCCGACGCGACCTGGGTCGTCCCGGACCCAGGCGCCTCGGACCCGTGCGCCTCGGACCCGTACCCCTCGGATCCGGCCGCCTCAGATCCGAGCCGGACCGGGACGGCCACGAACGCGCGGGGCAGGGCGGCTCGCCGGTACGTCGCCTCCCGCACCCCGAGGGTGCTGGTGTGGGCCAGCAGCGCACGCCGTACGGCGTCCGTCGCGGCACCCTGCGGCGACGCGGCGACCAGGGCCGAGACCGTGTGCCCAGGTCGGCCCTTCTTCATCAGGATGGGCGTCAGCCAGGCGTCGACCGCGCCGGCCGTCAACAGCGCAGTCAGGACCCCCGGCCAGGCCCGCGGGTCCAGGTCGTCGACATTGGCGCTGAGCTGGGTGAGCCAGTCCACGCGCAGCTCGTCACCGGGGCCGGCCGGTTCCCCCACCTCGGGTGCCGCCGGCCCCAGCACCACGCGGACGACGTTGGCCCAGCCGGGGATGTCCTTCTGGCCGGCCCCGACGCCGACCGCACCGGCCGAGGCGAGGGCCGGCACGCCGGCGCGGCTGCGGCCGTCGGTCAACGCCGCGAGCAGCGCCACGCCAGTGGGCGTGGCGAGCTCCCCGACCGGCTCGGCCGCAGCGTCCGGCGCCCCGGTCGGCAGGGCACGCAGACTCAGCCGGCTGCCCGCCACGAGCTCCAGGACGGCCGGGGGCGGCACCGGAAGCAGACCGTGCGCCCCGGCGACGGTGCCCTCGCCGACCACGATGTCGGTGCAGGACACCGTCCCGACGTCGAGGTCCGCCAGCGCGGCGCACACCCCGACGATGTCGGCGATCGAGTCCCAGGCGCCGACCTCGTGGAAGTGCACCTCGTCGGCGGGCACCCCGTGCACCCGGCTCTCCGCGGCGGCCAACGCCTCAAACGTCGCCAGCGCGCCCTCCCGCACCCGCGGGGCCAGGTCGGCGTGCTGCAGGAGGGCCCGGATCTCGGCCCAGGCCCGGTGTGGCTGGTCGGGCCGGGTCAGCCGGACGTCGACAAGGGTGGCTCGCTGCCCGGCACGGCGTACCTCGCTGGTGTTGAGCGACACCGCGTCCCCGATCACCGCGGCGACCGCACGGCGTACGGCGGCCAGGTCCGCCCCGGCGTCGAGCAACGCCGCCAGGAGCATGTCCCCGGCGATGCCGAAGCGGGCATCGACCCACAGTTCGCGGATGCGCCGCGATGTCCCGACCGGTCCCGTGACCACCCGGTCAGCTTAAGGACTGACCGATTTCTCGGGGCACACCACGGCCCGGCGGGCGCTGCGGGCCTGCCGCCACGCGGTGAACGCGACGACGTCGGCCGGTGCGGGCTGCGCGGCGGGCAGGGTGAAATCGACGACCAGTCCCCCGCCGGCGCGGTTGGCCGCGCGGATCCGGCCGCCGTGCCTTTCGACGATGCGACGACAGATGGCCAGGCCCAGACCGGTGCCGGTGTAGAGCTCCCGGTGTTCGGGGACCCGGTGGAACTCCTGGAAGACCTCGGCCTCCTGGCCAGGCGGCAGCCCGATGCCGCGGTCGGCGACGCTGACCTGTTGGAACCCATCGCGCACGGGGCCGACGGTGACGCTGACCTCGGGACGGCTCCCGGCCGCGGTGTATTTGATCGAGTTGCCGATCAGGTTGGCGATGACCTGCCGCAGCGCCGCCGGGTCGACCCGCACCCACGCATCGACGGCCAGGTCGATGACCGGGCTCTGCCCTTCGACGAGCCGATCGCGCTGGGCATCCGCGATGTCGGCGACCAGTTCCTCGAGGTGATGCAACGCCGGCCGCAGCTCACCGCCGCGGACGACGGAATACGACAACAGGTCGTCGATGAGCGCCGTCATGCGCACCGCGGAGCTGTCGACGCGCCGCACCATCTCCGCAGCGGACGGTTCGCTGACCTCCTCCGTCAAGGCCTCGACCCAGCCCCGCAGCGCTGTCAGCGGGTTGCGCAGGTCATGGGCCACTGTCCCGGCGAAGTTGGCGAGCTCCTCGGTGCGGCGTCGGTCCTCTGTGACATCGCGCAGCACGGTGACGACCTGGGTCCCCTCGGCCGAGATCAGGGGAGCCGCGGTGACCGCGATGATGCGGGCCGGCCCCTCCGGCCCGTCGATCACGATGTCGGCGGTGATCGTCGCACCGGTGCGCAGCGCCTCGTTGACCGGGGCGGGGTGTTCGAAGGTCTCATCGAAGAGCGCCGGCGGGACGTTCCCGGCCGCCTCCGAACCGAGGATGTGGACCAGTTGCGGATTGCCGAGTCCGATCTGGCCCATCGTGTCGATCAGCGCGACGCCCTCCGAGAGGGAGTCGACGATCCTGTCCAGCAGCAGCGCGTGCTGCTCCGTGGCCAGGCGGTTGGCCTCGAGCCGGCGTTCCAGCCGGTGCCGGTCCTCCCGGTCCAGGACGATGGCCATCGCGACCATCGCCAGGACGACGACGAACGCCTGCGCCACCAAGGCCCGAAAGCTGGGGGCCAGGTCGACCAGCGGACCACGGCCCAGGATCGTGCAGGCGACCATGACGGAACTCACCGTGACCGTGTGCCAGACCGTGGTGCGGACGTCGGCCAGCAGGGCGGTGACCATGCTCACCGGGACCAGCACGAACAGCAGGGCGTCGTCGGCAGCCGCGATCACGAAGGTGTACGCCAACACGGTGGTGAGCAGGATCACCGCGTAGGCGACCGGTCGCGGCTTGTCGAGCACCCGCACGCCATGGCTCATCAGGCGATACCAGAGCAGCCCGAAGATCAGGGCGCCGGCCGCATTGCGCATGCCCCATTCGAGCGGTGACATCCACGTCGGCTGGGCGACGAGGTGCAGCAGGACCGAGCCGCTCGCCCCGCTGGCCAGGCCGCCGGTGATGGAGGCGAGAAAGAGCTTGTACAGCTTGGCCGGCGAGTCGAGCCGGGCATACCAGTCCGCGTGCCGCCCGCGACAGAGCACCTCGGCCGAGACCACGCCCATCACGACGTTGGCGAGGCAGTAGACCAGAGTCGGCCCGATGGCCGCCCCGGTGGCCAGGTTGATGCCGACCGTCGTCGTGGTCAACCAGAGCAGGGCGGGGGTGCAGTGCCGCCAGCGACGCCGGGCGTGCGGGTACAACCACACCATCGCCACGCCGGCGGCCGGCCACACCATGCTCGGCCCGCCCGCCACGGCGGTCGCCCGACCCATGAGCATGGCAACGACGTGGATCAGCGCCATCGCGGGGTCCCACCCCCGGCGGCTCAAGGCCAGCGCACGCAGACGACCCATCATGCGGCCCAGCGGGCTGCGATCCAGAGCGTGGCGAGTGACCGCGGGCCCGTACCGGATCCACCATTGCAGCTTGGTCAGCGCGCCCACCTCCTCCGCCACGTCGGGGCGGTCGACCTATCCCGGGACCCATCGGCCCCCGGCGGGTCGCGTTGAGGCAGACGGCAGCGGGAACTGGCGGACCGGCCCGCGGCGCGAGGGCGCTCAGTCCCAGGCGGGCGGCAGCTGCTCGACCCGATACCCGACCCGGCTGACGGCGCCGGCCCCGTCGGCCAGCTCGACGCGCCATTCGGCGGCGAACTGATCCACCCCGGCGATCATCGGGATCGTTCCGCTCATGAACACCGTGCCCGGCTGCAGCAGAGCGGCCTCGCCCAGCCGGTCGATCCAATAGGCGGGACCGAGCAGCTGCGCCGGCGTACCGTCCTGAATCAGCAGCTCACCGGCCGCACCGGCCGCGCCGCGCACCCAGGCGCGCAGCGTGAAGCCGTCGAAGCGCTGGGCCACATCGCCCCAGCGCCAGGCGACGTCGCCGAGGAAGTCGGGGGCGGACTGCTTGGACCAGGCGACGCCGTGCCGCTCCAGGGCGCGGTCGGTGTGATCGCAGGCCGCGGTGACCAGGTAGTCCTCGGGGCCGGTCGCGTCGCCGGGCACGACGAGGGCCCACTCGGCCTCCCCGGAGGTGCGGCCGTGCGGCACGGCCACCCGGTCGCCCTGGACCGCCAGGTAGTCCGAGAGCGGGTACATCGTGGGGATGCGCTGCGGACCGGGTATGCCGAGTTCGGCGAGCTCGTCGATGTGGGCCTGCACCTGCGCGGTGTCCCGGCCGGCATAACCCCCGTTGAGGACGCGGCTGACCTGCACTGTCACGTCCTGCCTCGCGCCGGTGGCGCGGATCACCCGAAAACGCAGCATCTGGGCCCCTTTCGTGTCGCGCCAGGTCGGGCGCGTGGCTCCGTCACAATTCCCGTCTGGCTATTGCCCTGAGCGACTGTATACAACGAGTATGACGTCATCGCCTTGGAAGGGAGACCGAGTTCGTGACATCACCCCCAGCCCACCCTGCGCAAGCGCAGCCCACACAGGGGCACACCGCGCAGGAGCGTCGCAGCCTGCACAAGGCGTTCGCGGCCAGCCTCTCGGGCACCGCCCTGGAGTGGTATGACTTCGCCCTGTTCGGCGCCGTCACCGGCACGGTCTTCAGCAAGCTGTTCTTCGACGGCTCGGATCCGAACACGGACATGGTCAAGGCGTTCATGACCTATGGCGCCGGATATCTCGCCCGCCCGGTGGGCGGCATCTTCTTCGGCCGCCTCGGCGACGTGATCGGCCGCAAGCGAGTGCTGGTGTGGACGCTGCTGCTGATCGGCTTCGCCACGGCGGCGATCGGTCTGCTCCCGACGTACGGCTCCGCGGGCCTGTGGGCCCCGATCCTGCTGGTCGCGATGCGCTTCCTGCAGGGGGTCGGGGTCGGCGGCGAGTGGGGCGGCGCGGTGCTGCTGTCGAGCGAGTACGCCCGCCCGGGCACCCGCGGGCTGTGGGCCTCGGCGGCGCAGACCGGGGTCCCGCTGGGCAGCTTCCTGGCCAACCTCATGGTGCTGGCGCTGGCGGCGGGCCTGTCCCCCGAGGCGTTCCTGTCGTGGGGCTGGCGGGTCGCCTTCCTGCTGTCGCTGGCGCTGGTGGCCTTCGGCCTGTGGATCCGGATCAAGCTGGAGGAAACGCCGGTCTTCCAGGCGCTCGCCCAGCAGGGCGACGTCCCCAAGGCGCCGGTCACCGAGGTCTTCCGGACCCAGGGGCGCGCACTGCTCGGCGCCATCCTGGTGCGTTTCGGCCCGGACATCCTCTACGCCTTCTTCGCGGTCTATGTGATCACCTGGCTGCAGAAGGGCGCCGGGGCGCTGACCAATGCCCAGGCCCTGACCTGCACGATGACGGCCGCCTTCATCCAGATCTTCATGATGCCGTTCGCCGGCTGGGTCTCGGACAAGATCGACCGCAGGCGGCTCTACGCGATGGGCGCGGTCGCCGGCGCGGTGTGGATCTTCGTGTTCGTCGCGATGATGCAGACCCGCAGCTTCGCGATGGCACTGTTCGGCGTGATCGTCGGCCTGGTCATCCACTGCTTCATGTATGCCCCGCAGGCGGCGCACATCGCCGAGCAGTTCCCGGCCCGGCTGCGCTACACCGGCAGTTCGCTGGCCTACACGTTCGCGGGAGTGCTCGGTGGCGGACTCGCGCCGGCCATGTACGCCGCCTACGACCCCGCGCGCGGCCACAGCGGATGGTTCATCGCGATCTATATCGCCGTCGCCTGCGGCATCACCCTCATCGGGCTCGCGATGGGCCGAGCCGTCGTCGACGATGTCGACCATGTGCTGGACCAGAGCCAGGACCAGTAAGCCCCGCAGTTGGGCCTCAGGAGCCGACCAGGCGCCGCCGGGTCGCGTCGAGATGGGCCGTGATCACGGCCTCGGCGCGGCCCGGGTCGGCCGCGGCCAACGCGTCGACGATCGCCTGGTGCTCGTCCAGGACGTCCTCGATCCGCGCCCCCGGACGGCGTACCGCGGTCACCCCGATCAACACGTGCCGCACCCGCAGCCCCTCATACATGTCCTCCAGCACCGTGTTCCCCGCCGAGGAGATCAGCAGCGCATGGAAGTCCCGGTCCGCCTCGATGAACGCCTTGGCGTCGCCGCTGCGACGGCGCTGTACGTCGAGCGCGGCGCGCATCTGCGCGACCGGTGCGCGCCCGCTGGCGATGGCCTCGCGGGCGCACCAGTGCTCGATCATCTCGCGGACCGCGAAGACCTGGCTCGCCTGGGCCCCGGTCAGGGTGGGCACGAATGCGCCCCGGTGCGGCACGAGCTGCACCAGATGCTGGGCCGAGAGCATCAGCAGGGCCTCGCGGACCGGGGTTCGGGAGACGCCCACGGCCTCGGCGACGTCCTGTTCGTTGATGAATGTGCCGGGCAGTTCGGGATCGGAGAGCAACTCGGCCCGAAGATACTCGTAGGCGCGGTCGCGTCCGCTCTGCACATTCGGCATATCCCTTGTATTACAGGAGATCCGCGATGAAAGCATCCCCCTTGCGCCTGGCCGCCGCCCAGATTTCCGCGACGCCGGATCCGGCGGCCAACCTGCCCATCATCACGGCGGCGGCCGAACGCGCCGCCGGCGGTGGCGCCCGGATCGTGGTCTTCCCGGAGGCGAGCATGGCGTGCTTCGGCACGCGCCTGGCCGCCGTCGCGCAGGACCTCGACGGGCCGTTCGCCACCGGCATCCGGGAGTGTGCCGCGCGGCTGGGGATCACCCTGGTCGTCGGGATGTTCACCCCGGCGGCCGACGGCCGGGTGCACAACACGCTCCTGCTGACCGGGCCCGATGGCGAGATCAGCTACGACAAGATCCACCTCTACGACGCCTTCGGCAGCCGCGAATCCGACACCGTCGCGCCCGGGGCATCGATTGTCACCACGCAGGTCGAGGGCATCACCGTCGGGCTCGCCACCTGTTATGACCTGCGCTTCGCCGCCCACTTCACCCAGCTCGGCCAGGCCGGCGCGCACCTGGTGCTGGTGGCCGCCTCGTGGGGCGACGGACCCGGCAAGGCCGACCAGTGGGACCTGCTCACCCGCGCCCGAGCCATGGACGCCCAGGCCTACCTGCTGGCCTGCGGCATGGCCTGGCGGCCACCGGAGGGCGCCGTACCGCTGGGGATCGGCCGCTCCGTGCTCGCCGACCCGCTGGGTCGGGTGGTCGGCCAGCTGGCCGAGCAGGAGGACCTGTTGGTCGTGCAGGCCGACCTGGACACCGTCCCCGGCATCCGCGAGCGCGTGCCGATCCTGTGACCCGACGTCGGCCCGGCTGCGGGCATGGTGGGATCGGGCCGGCCCTGCCTACGATGGCGCCATGTCCGCCCGGGTCCGGCAGCCGCCGCGCGTTCGTCGCGCCCTGCAGGACGAGGTCTATGACGCGGTGCTGAGCATGCTGCTCGCCGGCGAGATCGCCCCGGGCACCCCGGTCGGCATCGAGTCCCTCGCGATGCGGCTGGGGGTCTCACCCACCCCGGTGCGCGAGGCCCTGGCTCGGCTGGCGGGGACCGCGCTGATCGAGCGGTCGGCGATGCGCGGCTACCGGGTCACGCCGCCGATGGACGCGGCCGCGGTGCGGGAGTTCTTCGAGGCCCGCGTGCTGGTGGAGATCGCCGCGGCCAAGCGCGCCTACGCCCAGCGCGACACCGTCGTACCGGCCCTGTCCCGCGCCGCCGTCACCCATGCCGACCTGGTCACCATCCTGACCGGGCCCCAGACACCGCCGCCGGGAACCGATCGGGCCATGCTCATCCGCCGCTGCCTGGAGGCCGACCTGGTGTTTCACCGGGTGATCGCGCAGCACTGCGACAACCGCTACCTGCGGGACCTAGCCGATCGGCTCGGCGCCACCCCGCTGCGCCTGACCCGGCTGACGTCCCTGGCGCCCGCGGCCGCGGCGTGCGCCGTGGCCGAACACCACCGCATCACGACGGCGTTCGCCGAGGGGACGCGGGAGGAGGTGCAGGACGCCGTACGTCGGCACGCGTTGGCCGCCCGGGACCGGATCATCGCCGAGGTCGGCCATCGGGCGGTCCCACCCGACCGGGACCGCCGTTCGCTGGCGCGCCCCAGCACGGTCCGCAAGACTGACCGGCATGAGTGAGGACACCAAGATCACCGTCAGCCGTCTCATCGACGCCTCCGCGAAGGACATCTTCCGGGTGCTGTCGGACCCGCAGCACCACGCCCGGATCGACGGCACGGGGATGATCCGCTCCGACGAGAAGACCGACCGCATCACCAAGACGGGGCAGGTCTTCCGGATGAACATGCACAACGAGCGGTTCCGCGACTACCAGATGGACAACCTCGTGACCGGCTACGCCGAGAACAAGCTCCTCGCGTGGGCGCCGGGCATGGTCGGCTACAACGACGGGCAGCCGGGCGGGTGGACGTTCGCCTACGAGCTGGAGCCCCAGGGGCCGGACGCGACCGAGGTCACCCTGACGTACGACTGGAGTGGGGTCACCGACAAGGGCATCCTCAAGACCCTGTCCTTCCCGGTGCTGACCGCTGCGCAGCTGGAGACGTCGCTGGCCAATCTCGCGGAGGCCGTCTCCTCCTGAGGCTCAGGCGGGGTAGATCGGCGGGAGCGGATCCGGCAGTCCGGGCGGCGGGGCGCCGTGCCGCTGCGCGAAGTAGTCGACGTAGGCGTGCACGGCGCTCGGCAGGGTCGCGAAGACGTGCTGCTCGCCGATGCGCTCGGTGAAGCCGACGCGGGCCAGGTCGGCGGCCAGTTCGTGCTTGACGCGGGCCAGCGCGAAGGTCACCCAGCGCTCGGCGAGCGCGGCGCGCAGGCTCTCCAGGGCGTCCAGGGCGGTGAGGTCGATCTCGTTGATGGCCTCGGCGTTGAGCACGAACCACTCGGGCTCACCCTCGCCCTCTTCCAGAGCCTCCAGCGCGCGTCGCCGGAAGTTGTCGGCGTTGGCGAAGAACAGGGGGCTGTCGTAGCGGTAGACGACCAGACCCTGCACCTGTCGGGCGGTCGGGTAGTCGTCGATGTCGTGCATTCCGGCCCGGCCCGGCACATAACCGAGCACCCCGTCGTGCGGATCGCCGATGCGCCGCAGCAGATCGATCACCGACAGCACGACGGCGATGCCGATGCCCAGGAGCACGTCGAAGACGACGACGCCGACCGCCGTCGCGACGGCGAGCATCAGCTCGCTGAGCCGGAACCGGGCCAGGCGACGCAGCTCGGCCACGTCGACGAGCCGCAGCCCGGCGTAGACCACCACGGCGCCGAGGGCCGCGGTGGGGAAGGCGGCGAGCACCGCGCCGCCGAAGAACATCGCCAGCACCACCACGACGACCGCCGCCAGCGAATACAGCTGGGTGCGGCTGCCCATCGAATCGCCCAGCACGGCCCGGCTGCCGGAGCTGCTCACCGGGAAGCCGTGGGTCAGGCCGGCCGCGAGGTTCGCGACGCCCAGGGCGGTGAACTCGGTGTTGGCGTCGATCCGCTCCTTACGTCGCTCGGCGAGCCCGCGCCCGGTCAGCACGTTGTCGCTGTAGCCGACGACCGCCAGGCCCAGCGCGGCCGGGACGAGCGGGCCGAGGTCGATCCCGGTGAGGTCCGGCAAGCGAGGCGTCGGGAGCCCGACGGGAATCGTGCCCACCGTGCGCAGGCCCGCCTCACGCAGCGGCGTCCACGCGACCGCCGCCGCGCAGGCGAGCATGACCACGAGCGGTCCGGGCGCCAGCGGGACGATGCGGCGCAGCGCGATGAGCGAGACCAGGGCGGCCCCGGCCAACAGCGCCGTCGGGAGGTGGACCTGGCCGAGGTGGGTCGCGGTGTCGGCGATCTGTCCGAGCGCCCCCTGCGCGCCCACCCGGCGGCCGGTCACCTTGCCCAGCTGACTCGCGATCATCAGGACCGCGATCCCGGCCAGGTAGCCGATCAGGACCGGCCGGGACAGCAGTCCGGCGAGAAACCCCAGCCGGGCCACTCCGCCGAGCACGCAGAAGACGCCGACCAGCAGCGCCAGCGCGGCGGCCACATCCGCCCGCCGGTCGCCGGGCCCGGTCCCCGCGACGGCGGCCAGCGCCACGGCGGTCATCAGCGCCGTGGTGGATTCCGGGCCCACCGAGAGCTGGCGGGAGGTGCCGACGAACGCATAGACGATCATCGGGCCGAGGCAGGCCCACAGGCCCATCACCGGGGGTAGCCCCGCGACCTCGGCGTACGCCATCACCTGCGGGATCAGGTACGCCGCGACGGTGAGCCCGGCGAGCAGGTCGCCGCGCAGCCAGCCCCGGCGGTAGTGCCGCAGCACCAGGTAGCCGGGCAGGTAGCGCTCCACGGGACGACGCCCGTCCCGCACGCGATGCGCCCGGCCGCGTGTCGCGATCACGTCCCGCCATGCCATAGGGCGACGGTACGCGCGCCGGTTCAGATCACGCCGAAGGCGAGCATCGCGTCGGCGACCTGGGTGAACCCGGCGATGTTGGCGCCGGCCACGTAGTCGCCGGGCATGCCGTATTCCTCGGCGGTCATCATGCAGCTGCCGAAGATGTTCTGCATGATCTCCTTCAGCCGGGCGTCCGCGTATTCGAACGACCAGCTGTCCCGCGAGGCGTTCTGCTGCATTTCCAGCCCGGAGGTGGCCACGCCGCCGGCGTTTGCGGCCTTGCCGGGGGCGAACTTGACGCCCGCCTCCCGCAGCGCCCGGGTCGCCGAGGGGGTGGTCGGCATGTTGGCGCCTTCGGCGACGACGCGGCAGCCGTTCTTGACCAGCTCGCGGGCCCCCTCGTCGCCGAGTTCGTTCTGGGTGGCGCACGGCAGCGCGACGTCGCAGGGCACGCTCCAGATCTCGCCGTCGCTGACGTGGCGCGCCCCTCGCTCCTGGGCGTAGTCGCTCATCCGGCCGCGACGGACCTCCTTGATGTCCTTGACGAGTTCCACGTCGAAACCGCCCTCGTCCACGACGTACCCCGCCGAGTCCGACATGGCCACCACCGTGCCGCCCAACTCGATGACCTTCTCCGCGGCATAGATCGCGACATTGCCCGAACCGGACACGACGACGCGCTTGCCGTCGAAGCCGGTGTGCTCGGCCTTGAGCATCTCGTCGGCGAAGTAGACCAGCCCGTAGCCGGTGGCCTCCTTGCGGACCTGGGAACCACCCCAGGTCAGGCCCTTGCCCGTGATGACGCCGGCCTCGTAACGGTTGGTGATGCGCTTGTACTGCCCGAACAGATAGCCGATCTCCCGGCCGCCGACGCCGATGTCGCCCGCCGGCACGTCGGTGTATTCGCCGAGGTGTCGGTAGAGCTCGGTCATGAAGGACTGGCAGAACCGCATCACCTCGGCGTCGGACTTGCCCTTGGGGTCGAAGTCGGAGCCGCCCTTGCCGCCGCCGATCGGCAGGCCGGTGAGGGCGTTCTTGAAGATCTGCTCGAAGCCGAGGAACTTGATGATGCCGAGGTAGACGCTCGGGTGGAAGCGCAGGCCACCCTTGTAGGGCCCGAGCGCCGAGTTGAACTCGACTCGGAATCCCCGGTTGATCTGCACGCCGCCCTGGTCGTCGAGCCAGGGCACCCGGAAGATGATCTGCCGCTCCGGCTCGCAGATCCGCTCGATGATCGAGGCCTGCACATATTCGGGCCGCTTGTCCACCACCGGGTTGAGGCTCTCCAGCACCTCGAGGACGGCCTGATGGAACTCTCGCTCACCCCCGTTGCGACGCAGAACGGTCTCGTAGACGGGTTCCAGGCGCGGGTGGAGCGGGGACATCGGCAGACCTCCAAAGAAACCAGGGCTTCGTTCAGCACCAACCTATGCCGCTCGCCCGCCCCGCGGGCGCCAGGGTCACGGTGAGCCGGTGCGCGCGGCGGCCGCGATCGGCCAATCCGGCAGCCGGGGGCGGCCCGGCCGGGCAGACTCGGGGAAGAGCGACGACGAGGGAAAAGGACGCCGAAAGACCCTGACACCCAACGAGCCGCAGAGTTACCATGACTTTGGCGAAAGGAGCACTGACATGGCGCTTGCGAAGCGACTTGAGAACCTGGGCACCGAGACGGCGTTTGCGGTCTCGGCGACGGCGGCCGATTGGGCCTCCCGGGGCAACACCGTCTACCCGTTCCACCTCGGAGACATCGACCTCGCGACCCCCGCGAACATCGTCGAGGCGATGACGAAGGCCATCGCCGACGGCAAGACCGGCTACTGCCCCGGCCCGGGCATCCCGGCGCTGCGCGAGGCGCTGGCCGCGGACATCAACGGTCTGCGCGGCACCGACTACACCGCGGAGAACGTCATCGTGCAGCCCGGCGGCAAGCCGGTCATCACCAAGTTCCTGCAGGCCGTGATGGATCCGGGCGACGAGGTGCTGTTCCCCAACCCCGGCTTCCCGATCTACGAGAGCCAGATCGAATACCTCGGCGGGGTCGGCCTGCCCTACGGCTATGTGCCCACCGAGACCGGGTTCGCCCTGGACTTCGACCGGATCCGCTCGCTGGTGACGCCGAAGACCAAGGCGATCATCTACAACGACCTGCAGAACCCGATCAGCGCCGAGTCCACCGACGCCGAGCGCGAAGAGGTCGCACGCTTCGCCCTCGAGAACGACCTGTGGGTGCTCTCCGACGAGGCCTACTTCGAGACCCGCTACTCGGGCCAGAGCAAGTCCATCACCAGCATCGACGGGATGAAGGACCGCACCGTCATCCTGTACACCTTCTCCAAGAAGTTCGCCATGACGGGCTGGCGGCTCGGCGCCGCCATCGCGCCCGCGCAGGTCGCGAAATACATCTCGACGATGAACACCAACAACGAGTCGTGCACGACGCACTTCGTGCAGTACGGCGGGGTCGCCGGGCTGACCGAGGACCAGGGCGAGGTGCACCGCATTCTGGACGTGCTCAAGGGTCGCCGGGACGCCGCGTACGACGCGCTGGTGGCGATCCCCGGCGTCAAGCTGGCCCGGCCCGAGTCGACGTTCTACCTGTTCCCGGACGTCACCGAGACGATGCAGCGCATCGGCATCGACGACCTGGCCGCGTTCGCCGAGGGCGCCCTGCACAACACCGGGTGCTCGTTCTGCACCCGCAACCACTTCGGCCGCCCGCTGCCCGGTGAGGACCGCAAGTTCATCCGGATCGCCTACTCGGGCATCTCGGCCGAGCGCATCGCCGAGGGCCTGGGCAAGCTCAAGGACTGGGTCGAGTCGCGATGAGCACCATTCTGGTGACCGGCCGGTTGCCGCACCCGGCGATCGACGCGCTGAGCAAGGCGCATGAGATCGACTACCGCGAGACCGACGGCCCGATCCCACGCAAGGAGCTGCTGCAGCGGGTCGCGGGCAAGGATGCGATGGTCTGCCTGCTCACCGAGAAGGTGGACGCCGAGCTGCTCGCTGCCGCGGGGCCGCAGCTCAAGATCGTGGCCAATGTGGCGGTCGGCTTCAACAACATCGACGTCGCGGCCTGCGACGGCGCCGGTGTGGTGGCGACCAACACGCCCCGGGTGCTCACCGAGGCGACGGCAGACCTGGCGTTCGGCTCGATCCTGATGGTTACCCGGCGGCTCTCCGAGGCCGAGCGGGTCATCCGGACCGGACAGACCTGGCAGTGGGGCATGTTCTTCATGCTCGGTACGGGTCTGCAGGGCAAGACCCTGGGAGTGCTGGGCATGGGCGCGATCGGCCAGGCCGTGGCGCGCCGGGCTAAGGCATTCGGCATGGTCATCGAGTACTCGGACGAGCGCGAGCTGGACCCCGCCGTCGCGGCGGAGCTCGGCGCGCGTCGCGTGGACCAGGACGAGCTGCTCCGCACCGCCGACGTGATCACGCTGCACGCCCCGCTGACGCCGGCGACCCAGCACCTGATCGACGACAAGGCGCTGGCGATGATGAAGTCGTCGGCCTACCTGATCAACACCTCTCGGGGTCCGGTCGTCGACGAGGCGGCGTTGGCCAAGGCCTTGGCGACCGGGCAGATCGCGGGTGCTGCGCTGGACGTGTTCGAGAACGAACCGCAGGTCAACGCCGAGCTCCTCAAGACCGACCGGGCCGTGCTGCTGCCGCACATCGGCTCGGCCACGGTCGAGACGCGCACGGCGATGGCCGAACTCGCGGCCGAGAACGTCCTGGCGGTGCTCGGTGGACGGCCGGCGCTCACCCCGGTGACGCAGAAGGCGCAGGTGTGAGCCAACCGTGAGCTGGGCGGGTCGGCCTCGGCGGAATGCCGGGCCGACCGCTCAGCGGGCCGACCGCTCAGCGGACGGCCCTCGGCGGCAGTCGGGCCGACGCGTCAGCGGGACGGCCGCCAGAGCATGAGTGCCTGAGAGTCGCCGGCCCGCCGGGGCCGCTGCCCCGGACGCACCGCGACGACGTCGCCGTGTCGGCCCGCGGCGAACACCCGCTGCCCGGCGCCGAGCAGCCCGGCCGCACGGGCGAGCTGCGATTCGAGATCCGCGACCCGGTGCCGCAGGCGCTCGATCTCATCGGTCAGCGCCATGATGCGCGAAATGCCGGCGAGGCTGACCCCCTCGTCCTGGGAGAGCCGCTGCACCTCCCGCAGCTTGGTGACGTCATAACTGCTGTAGCGGCGCCCGCCGCCACGGGTGCGATGCGGGGTGACGATGCCCAGCCGGTCGTATTGCCGCAGGGTCTGGGCGTGCATCCCGGCCAGCTGCGCGGCGACCGAGATCACGAACACGGGGGCGTGCTCGTCGTGGACGTACGTCACGTCCCCCGCGAACCCACCCTGGTCGGCCGCCATGTCAGTCCGTCCTCGCCTTGCGGGTCAACTCCTCGCGGGGGTCGTACCCGGCGTCCAGCCGCTGCAGCGTTTCCACCGCGTCGCGAGCCTCGTCGGAAAGCCGTTGCGGGACGACGACCTGGACCTTGGCGAGCAGGTCACCCGACGTACCGTCCTTGCGGTGCACCCCGCGCTCCTTGACGCGCAGCACGCGCCCGGAGGGGGTGCCCGGCGCGATCCGGACCTTGACCGATCCGCCGTCGAGCGTCGGCACCGGCACGGCCGCGCCGAGCGCCGCCTCGGCGAACGTCACGGGCAGGTCGAGCAGCAGGTTGTCACCCTCGCGGGTGAACACGGCGTGCGGCCGCACGGTGATCTTGAGGAGCAGGTCGCCCGGTTCGCTGGAGATGCCGGTGGGCGGCTCGCCCTTGCCGCGCAGCCGGATGGTCGCGCCGTCCTTGACGCCGGCGGGGATCCGGGCGGTGATCGTCTTGCCGCCGACCCCGCTGATCGTCACGGTGTCGCCCGCGACGGCCTGCGTGAACGACAGGGTCGCGGTGGCGTGCAGGTCGCGGCTCTTGCGCGGCCCGCGGCGCGGACCGGTCTGCGTCGTACCCCCCGCCCCCGGATAGAAGCCGCCGCCGGGACCCGAGCCGCCCGGGGCGCCGCCGAACCCGCCGGCCGCGCCGAACATGCCGAGCAGGTCGTCGAGGTCGGGAGCCTCCTGGGAGGTGGTGCCGCCGAAGCCGCCGCGGCCCCTGGAGTAGCGCGGGTTGCCCTGGGCGCCGGCTCCGCCGAAGAACTGGCTGAACACGTCCTCGAAGCCGGCACCGCCGCCGGCACCGCCGGCCCCCGCGGTGAACCGTGCGCCGCCCCGAGACATCGCGCGCACCGCGTCGTACTGCTTGCGCTGCTCCACATCCGACAGGACCGCGTAGGCCTCGCCGATCTCCTTGAAGCGCTGCTCGGCGCCGGTGTCCCCGGGGTTGGCGTCGGGGTGCAAGTCACGGGCGAGCTTGCGGTAGCGCTTCTTGATCTCCTTGGGGTCGGCGTCGGAGGGTACGCCGAGAATGGAGTAAAAATCCTTCTCGAACCAGTCCTGACTGGCCATCTCGCCTCCTTCGCTGCCTATCGGATGATCGTTGCTGACGCGCCGGCCGCCGGCGCATCACCGCTGGTGGAACCGACGTGGCGGGAGAATTGTTCCGTACGTCGGGGGCCGGGTCGGCGCCGGCCGGGGTCGGGGGGCCGCCACCTCACGCGGGGTCGGCCACCGAGACCATGGCGGGGCGGACGATCCGCTCGCCGAGGCGATAACCGGGCTGCATGATCTGCACGACGGTCAGCTCGGTGGTGCCGGGCGCGAGTTCGGCCTGCACGTGCATGACGGCCTCGTGCACGGTGGGGTCGAAGGTCTGCCCGGGCTCGCCGTACCGCTCCACGCCGTACCGGCCGAGGATGACCTCGAGCTTCTCCGCGATCTTGGCGAACGGGCCGGCCTCCAGCTCGCCGTGCTGGCGAGCCAGCTGGATCTCGTCCAGGACCGGCAGCAGCGCCTCGATGACGCCCGCGATGGCCCGCTCGGACTCCAGCGCGCGGTCCCGGTCGACGCGGCGCTTGTAGTTGACATATTCGGCCTGCAGACGCTGCAGGTCCGCGAGCCGTTCGGCCGCCAACTGGGCGTCGCCGCCCGGTTCGCCGGAGCCGTAGGGGTCGGCGGATCCGTGCGGGTCGGCGGAGCCGGGCGGGGCCGTGTCGGCGCTGGACTCGATGAACTCGGGAGCTTGCTCGGTCGAGGCGGCTGTGGCGGCGCTGTCATCGCCCGCCGGCGGGGTCGCCTCGGTGTTCGCCTCCGGGTCGAGGCCCGGCCCGGCGTCCGCGCTCTGCGGCGCGGTGGCCTTGGACTCACCGCCTGTGCTGGCCTGGACGTCTTCGTACGCGCCACGGCCGGCCGCCTGCTGGGCCGGGGTGGGGTTCTCGCTCATCGCCTTCTCTCCTTGCCGGATCGCGGCTGTTGTCCATGTGGCCCGGCGGGGCCGTCCTCGTGGGGACGGCCCCGCCGGCTCGGGATCCACGATCCCGGATCAGGTCACCTCGCGCTGGGCGAGGTCACTTCTTGGGCTCGTCGTCGTCGACGACCTCGGCGTCCACGACGTCGTCGTCGCCGGCCGATGCGGCACCGGCCGCGGCACCAGCGGCGGCACCAGCGGCACCGGCGCCCGCGGCTCCACCGGGGAAGCCAGCGCCGTCGGCGCCGGGCGCACCGGCGGCCTGCTCGGCCTGAGCGGCCGCGTAGATCGCCGAGCCCATCTTCTGGGATTCCTCGTTGAGCGTGGTCACCTTGGCGTTGAGCTCCTCGACGCTCGGGGCGTCGTCACCGGTCTTGGCCAGGGCCGCCTTGAGGTCGGCCAGGGCGTCGTCGACCGGCTTGCGGGTCTCGGCGGGAACCTTGTCACCGGAGTCGGCCAGGAACTTCTCCGTGGAGTAGGCGAGCTGCTCGGCGGTGTTGCGAGCCTCGGCCTCCTCGCGGCGCTTCTTGTCCTCCTCGGCGTGCTGCTCGGCCTCGCGGACCATCCGGTCGATCTCCTCCTTGGGCAGCGCGCTGCCGCCGGAGATCGTCATCGACTGCTCCTTGCCCGTGCCGCGGTCCTTGGCGGAGACGTGCACGATGCCGTTGGCGTCGGTGTCGAAGGTGACCTCGATCTGCGGGATCCCGCGCGGGGCCGGCGCGATGCCGGTCAGCTCGAAGGTGCCCAGCGGCTTGTTGGCCGCGGCCAGCTCGCGCTCGCCCTGGAAGACCTGGATGAGCACCGACGGCTGGTTGTCCTCGGCCGTGGTGAACACCTCGGACCGCTTGGTCGGGATGGCCGTGTTGCGCTCGATGAGCTTGGTCATCAGGCCGCCCTTGGTCTCGATGCCCAGGGACAGCGGCGTGACGTCGATGAGCAGGACGTCCTTGCGCTCGCCCTTGAGGACGCCGGCCTGCAGCGAGGCGCCGATCGCGACGACCTCGTCCGGGTTGACGCCCTTGTTGGGCTCCTTGCCGCCGGTGAGCTTCTTGACCAGCTCGGTCACGGCCGGCATGCGGGTCGAGCCGCCGACGAGCACGACGTGGTCAATGTTCGACAGCGAGATCCCGGCGTCCTTGATGACCTGCTCGAACGGGGCCTTGCAGCGGTCCAGGAGATCCTGGGTCATCTGCTCGAACTGCACCCGGGTGAGCGTCTCATCGAGGTGGATGGGGCCGTTCTCGGACATGGACAGGTATTGCAGCGAGATGTTCGTGCTGGTCGAGGAGGAGAGCTCCTTCTTGGCCTGCTCCGCCGCGTCCCGCAGGCGCTGCATGGCGATCTTGTCGTTCGCCAGGTCGACGCCGGTCTGGTTCTTCACCGTGGTCAGCAGGTGCTTGACGATGCGGTCGTCCCAGTCGTCGCCGCCGAGCCGGTTGTCGCCGTGGGTCGCGCGGACCTGGATCGTGGAGAAGCCGTCCTCGGGGTCCTTGCCGACCTCCAGGAGGGACACGTCGAAGGTGCCGCCACCGAGGTCGAAGACCAGGATGAGCTCGTCCTCCTTGCCCTTGTCCAGGCCGTAGGCCAGCGCGGCCGCGGTCGGCTCGTTGACGATGCGCAGCACGTTGAGGCCCGCGATCTCGCCGGCCTCCTTGGTGGCCTGGCGCTCGGCGTCGTCGAAGTACGCCGGAACGGTGATGACGGCGTCCGTGACGGGCTCGCCGAGATAGGACTCCGCGTCGCGCTTGAGCTTCTGCAGGACGCGGGCGCTGATCTCCTGCGCCGTGTACTTCTTGCCGTCGATGTCCGGGCTGCCCCAGCCGGTGCCCATGTGCCGCTTGACGGAGCGGATGGTGCGGTCGACGTTGGTGACGGCCTGGCGCTTGGCGATCTCGCCGACGAGCACCTCGCCGTTCTTGCTGAACGCGACGACGGACGGCGTGGTCCGGCCGCCCTCCGCGTTCGCGATGATGGTCGGCTCGTTGCCCTCCAGGACGGAAACGGCCGAGTTGGTGGTGCCGAGGTCGATGCCTACTGCACGGGCCATGAATGCTGCTCCTCACAGGCTGTGGTCGGTGGTCGGGCCCTGCGGGCGGGACGCCACTCGCTCGGGGCTCTCGGGACCCGAACGAGAGGCATCACGCCCGGCAGCGCCGAACGCGAGGTCGAGACTCAATCTCCGGGGCGCCCCGGGCCCTTGTCAAACCCGGACTCACCGAAGTTGAGTTCATCAGACTCAACCTGCACCAGGGGGAAGTTGTTCCCAGCAACATGTGACCTACGCCACAATGGTCGGGGTCAAGCCGGCCGCGTTTGCCTGACGAGCCGCGGTGCCGCGCCGGCCGTACTGGTCGACGAAGCCGATCGCGCTACCCAAGGTGTGACTCACTGCTGATGCTCAGGCGGGCACCTCGATGGCACAGCGCGGGCCGGCGGCGGTTGCCAGTCGCCGATCGTGAGCGACACTGGGGACGCCGGGCCGTAGAGCCGACCGGCCGCTCTGCGCCTTAACTACTCGACCTGCGAGGGGTCGGACGTACGACCCCTTGCCGTTCTGGGTGTCCATTAGGGGAGCTTGCGCTGGTTCTGGCCGCGCAGAAGGAAGGCGCCCCCACCGATGAGCACGGCTGCACCTACCCCGGCGAGGACGTACAGGATGTTGTGATCGTTCGTCTGGGGCTCGTCGGTCCTCGGCGCTGCCAGTTCCGAGTCGGGCTCGTTGCACTTCATGGTGGCACCGGTCGACGTGGGTGCATCTGATGTGCTCGTGTTACCAACGGTGAAGCAGATCTCGCCCGCGATGGGGTGGGCGTCCTTGCTGGTCACCTTGTAGCGGACGGTGATCTTTCCGGTTCCGAGGTCGTCGCTGAGTGGGACGGTGACCCGTGGCCCCTGGGTCGTCGGCGTGACCGTACGCAGTTCTCCGTCGGCCCCGACGACGACCGCTTGACTGAACTGGTCCATGATGTCCTCGCTGAAGGTGAACTCGGCAGCGGCCGGCATCGTGGCGAGTTGGGCGCCGTCAGCGGGAGTGGAGGACATGAGCTGCGAGTGGGCGTAGGCCGGCGTCCATCCCGCGTAGGTGGACAAGATGGCCATGGACAGCCCGAGCGCCAGTGCGAGCAGCGTGAGGAGCCGAACAGCCCAGTGAGACACAAGAACCTACCGAGAGTGGCTGTGAGCGCGGGTCTTCATCGTCTCAGGTCTGCCCGATCGCCTGGCTCTTGGCGAATCCCCAAGCCGACCGCGCGCCGACAGCGGATGCCAGCACCCAACGACACCGGAACTCGTCCTGAACGCGATCCGCGAAGAATTGGACAAACGCGCTACCAAAGGCGTGACCCACTTCTGATGCTCAGGCGGGCACCTCGATGGCACAGCGCGGGCCGGCGGCGGTTGCCAGTCGCCGATCGAGCGTCAGCAGGGTGGCGTCCAGGATCTCGGCCAACGCGACGTACGTGGCATCCCACCCCCGCACCCCATGGCGCAGCTCCCAGGCACGAGCGAGCAGCGCTCGATGCCCGAACCGCTCCCCGGGCCAGGTGCGCAAGTCGTCCACGGCGAGCGCGGCCAGCGTCTCGTCGATGCTGCCCGCCAGGTAGTCGCGGCGGATCAGCCCGAACACCTCGACATCGACGATGTGGGGTGCCGCCTGACCGGGCTCGGCCACCAGTCGATCACGGATGATTTCGGCCCGAGGCGTGTCGATGATCACCTCGTAGAGACAGGACGCGTCGACGACGATCACGCGGGCCAGTTCCCGCGCAACTCGTCCAACGCCTCGAGTGTGTCGCGCGGCGAACGGGCACCTGATCTACGGCGGGTACGGTCCAGCCACTCCGCGACCGTGGGCCGGGCCGCCAGCCGCTCCGCCTCTTTGCGCAGATACTCGGGGACGGACAGGCCGGCCTCGGCGGCACGACGCGCCAGCGCCTCATACACGTCGTCGTCGACGTCACGTATCTGAATCGTCTTCGGCATGTTCGCACTTTAACATGCAGAAGTGCATGCGCTCCTTCATCTCGGCACCGGGGGCGCACACCCCGCTTCGCGACCATGCGAACGCAGTTGGCCTCTGCGGGCAAGACATCGACGTGACTCACGAGGCCCCTGCGAAACGCGCTCCGTGCCTCACGGAGCAATGCCCGCATAACGGTTCTGGCGAGAGTGTGGGCTCTCACCGTCGAGAAGATCGTCCGCGGTCCGCGCGAGGCATTGGCCGGTCGGCGAGTGAGCCGCGCAGTCGGGGGTGGGGCTCAGGCGTAATAGCTGCGCGTCGGGTGGCTGCGCAGGTAGTCCCGCGCCTGTTCGCTCTGCCGGGCCGCGCGGTCGGCGACCGCGGCGAGCAGTGCGTCGTTGATCGGCGCTCCGTCGCGTTGGAACCCCCGCAGGACCGTCATGATGTCGCCGCCGCCCCGGGACTCCGCTTCCCGGGCCTGAGCGAGGAAGACCGCCGCCATGGGCATGAGACCAGCGCTGGGCGGCCGTGCCAGCTCGTACCCGTACGCGCCCTCGACGGCGCGGATATCGCTCTCGGACAGGGCGTCGACATTGCCGAACGGACGCTGCAACGGCGGGCGATGCTCGGCGGTCGCCGCGCGATTGTTGCGCGTCACGATGGCCCGAATGGCGTCGTCGCCGCTCACTGCAGGAATGCCCATGGTGCTCCTCACCCGCCATTGCTGTCCTGCTCCCCATCGCCCTGTGCCGACCAGTCCTGAGACCGGATCCACCGCATGGGGGTTGATGGATGGGCGAGCCATAGACGAGGCGGCCTCTTGAACCGCTCACCCGCCCCGCTGTGAGCCGCGGCTCAGAACGCGTGCCGCAGCAGGTCGTCGTACAGCTCGTCCGGATCGGCCGCGAGCCCACGAGCGGTGAACCAGCGGCACACATTGGTGCAATCGCGCCGCAGGTACTCGAAGCCGCGATCATGCCCGGTCAGGCTGAGGATCTGCGGCAGGTCGATGATGACCAACCGGGGACCGGCAGCAAGGATGTTGTACGGCGACAGGTCCCCGTGCACCCAGCCGTCCTGGGTGAGGATCGCCATGGCCTCGCGCAACTGCTCGAAGTAGTCGGCCAGCAGGGCCTCGTCCGGCCGAGTCTGGGCCAGCCGCGGGGCGGTCTGCCCGTCATGGCTGATCCACTCCATCATCAGTTCGGTGCCGTCGATCTGCACCGGGGCCGCTGAGCTGCTGAAGGCACGAGAACTCCAGGGACAGAGAAGGATCGGGAACGGCCATGGGCAGGCCGACAACGGGTTGCGTCATGTCACCTCTCCTTTGCTCTGGCGGAGCCGGGCGGTGGCGCCCGGCCAGGCCATGATGCGATGCCATCAGCGCGTGCGGCAACGGGTCTTGCCGTACGGCGGTCGTCGGCTAACGCCGGGCGACAGCATCACCGGCGGGCAACGCAGCGGCGGGCTGGCTCTGCCGAGGATTAACTGCGGCGAAAGGCGGTGCCCGCAGCGCCTTTCGCCGCAGTTAACGAGGGATTCGCCCTGCCCGGCACGAGGGTCAGCCGGCCGCACCGCTTCGGACCCATGGTTCTCATCCGGATCGACACCTGGGTCTTGACCCATGACGCCACAGACTTCGATCCATTTGATCGTTGCGAGGACACGGTGACCATCTGCCTCGCACTCCCCGGAACCCTCCACGACGTTCGGGAACGATCGACTGCCGGCGAACGCTCCCGCTGCACGGGATCCCAAACCTCCGCCCCGATAAGCACTAGACCGAATACCTACGCCACGTGAACGCCCTTCGATCGTCGACACAAGGCGGGCTGAACGGGCGCCATGCGCCAAACGGGGTCGACGCCGCCCACCCTCGGGCGCACCCCATCGCCGGCAGGGCCATGCCGTTCTTGATTCGGTTGTGATGGTTGTGACCTGGGCGTTATGCGATCAGTTCGAGGAAGCGGTGCGGGTCGCGGAAGATGGCGCGGGTGGCGGCGGCGATGTTGTCGGCTCCGGCGAGGCGGTGCAGGCTGATCGCGATGTTGGTCATGGTGGCCTTGACCTGTGCTGATGTCCCGGTTCGGGTGGTGGCAGCGTCTTCACCGAAGGTGACATCGCGGACCCAGTGGAGCTGGTTCTCGATGGTCCAGTGCCCGCGGATCATCGCCGCGAGCTCGGCGGGGTTGGTCTGTTCCCAGGTCATGTCGGTGATGGCGTACCCGACCTCGCGGGTGGGATTCTTCCCGTGGACCCGCCGGAGGCGGGTGACCTGGATCGCCAGATGGGCATGAGGGAACCCGATGCCGCGCTGGACGGAAGTGACCTTCACGGTGCGTGTCTCGATCCGCCCGTGACCGCTGTTTGTGCTGCTCACGCCGGGGATCTGCGCCCAGGGCAGGGCAGCGAGGCGGGCTCGCAGCCTGGGCTGATTGTCCTTGACCGTAAAGATGTAGTGCGCCCCGCGGCGGTGCAGATAGGACGCGGCAGCGCGTTGAGTGTGCAACGCATCGACCGTGACCACCGCCCCGCGGATCGCGATCCGGTCCAGTAGCGGCGCCAGCATCGGAATCTCGTTGGTCTTGGCCGCCACGGCCAGCTGGGCCAACACCACCCCGGACCGGTGATCGGCCGCGGCCAGCAGATGCTCACAGCGGCCATCGGCACCGATCGCTCCGCGCACCGATTTGCCGTCGACGGCGATCACCTGCTGACGACCGTCGGGCCGTTCGGCGGCGCTACGCGCGGCGAGCCAGGCGCTGCACACCGCATCGAGCAGCTCGGCGTCGGCGGCCAACACCATCCGCCGCAACGTCGAGATCGCCGGCCTGCCCGGCCCTATCCCGATCCGCGACAAGACCGATCGGGGCAGGTCAGCGATCCACTGGGCGGCCGCAGCGTAGGAGGTCACCCCCGCACAGGCCGCCGCGATCAATGCCGTCAATACAGCCGCGAAACCGATACCGCCGGCCCTGCGCACGACGGGGATCAGGCAACACGGACAGCACCTGAACGAGTTCGGGGATCTCCTCAGCGATCACCGGCGCCAGGCTTGGCGAGCGCCCCGCAACGAGAGACGATACGAACGCAGGCATGACGACCTCCATGGGCTCGGGTGACGTTGACACTCACTACGATCCCGCGACCGTCATGCCTGCCCTTACACCCACACCGGCGTGTCGTCACGCCGCCACGCCGACAACCCCAGAATGAACTGCCCCTGGGGTGTCCATGGAGTCTCCTTGCGATTTGGGATGCGACCGACTGTCGGCTGGTCGCCGCCGCATCCCAGTGTCTCTCGAAGGCGGAGGGCAGGCAGAATTGGCCGTTCAGTTTCGATTGAGTCCAAAGGTTGCGGATCTGAGTGCCGCCTTGAAGTGGGCTTCAGCCGCGTCAACCTCGGACTGTGGCACATGGGGGCCGAAGACACGCAGGAGACTGAATTGGTATTGCTCGGGGCGACTCAGGTCGGCGTCCTTGAGGTCGCGGAGGGCGAGGTTCCCGCCGTGGCCGTCCTGGGCGTAGGTGCGCCACCGGCCCAGGATCCGTTCGCTGCCATCGGCCTTGCCGACGTAATGGCGACCCGACTGCGTGTCGGTGATGAGATAGATCCCCTGCACGGATTCGAGTGCGACGCGCCACGGAGAATAGACCCGCTCCGTGATGAGCGCCTGCAACTCGGCATAACTGAGCAGCACCCGGTCGTAGCCGGGAAACGGCAACTCGTGTGGATCGGAGATCTCGACCACCGGGAACGAGGCCGCCTGCAGTCCGCTCTTGGCCCAGTTGATCATGTCAGGTGACCACCTGATGACGAGGCGCTGTTCGAGCGGAGCAAACAGGGGGATCGGCCGGAGGTCGAAATAGCGGCGCACATTCGTGCGCTCGCCGACGACCTCCCCGGCGTTCTCGTAAACGACGACCAAACGGCAGCGTCGACGAGCCTCGGGCAGAAACGTGATCCAGTACGGCGGCGGCTGCGAGGGGATCTTTCCAGGTGCCAAAGTCTGCTCCCGGGTGTAGGCAAGCAGAGCCGCGGAGTTTGCCTCCGCGGCGGAGGGGATGCCGTCCGGCCGATAAGCGTGCCGGATCGCGAGGACGTCAGCGGGATCGAGACCGGCCGCCCGGAGGATGTCGCCGAACGTCAGGGAAAACGTTTCGGTCGGGTCCATGTCATACCCATCGGCCGATGCTATCGCCGCACCAGCTGTCACCGGTGACGACCTCGTAGAGGTCCCCCTCGACAAAACTCATCTGCTTTTCGACGTTCGCCGTGAGGATGCTGTCGTCCATGACGAGTCCGAACTCGACGTTGAGTAGCTCAGCGCTCTTGGAGAAGTTCGCGCTCGTGACAACGAGTGTCCGGTGATCGATGGCGAGGAACTTGGCGTGGCTGCGCACGAGCTTCCCCTCGCGCTTCTTCGTTCGCAGCACGGTCGCCGCGGGAAGCTGAGCGGCGATTTCGCTGGTCGACGGGACGGAGAAGCCTCCGAACGACGACTTCCCGTCGGCGGCCGCCGTGTCGACGTACAGCCGCAGGTGCGTCCCCGGCCGCGAGCTGAACTCGGCGAACGCGTCCCACAAGGCCGAACTCGGTGCGAAGTTGTACGTCGCGCACGTGACCGACTCCCGAGCCCCGCGGACGAGCTGGGCGACCTGCGACGTCAGGTGTCCGGCCTTGCTGAGGTTGCCCGGCAGGGTCCACACGGGCATGGCCAGGGCGGGCGCGCTCTTGGCTCCCTCGACGGCGCGGAGCACCGCAATTGCTCCCGGCACGTCGTGCAACCCCAACCCCGACTGACCAAAAAGGGCCGCGGCCTCCTTGCGCCGTACGGCCCCGACCGCGGCCATCGCCGCCGTCAGACTGTCGCCGTTCTCGAGACGGTCCGCGACGCACTTCGCCTCCGTCGCGGTGAGGTACGCCGCGAGGGCGGCGACGTCCGAGCCGGCCACGACGGGCGCCTATCCGGCCCGGCCAAGTAGGTCGCCGAAGAACGCCAGGGACTCATCGGTCCCCGGCAGCGGCACGAGGAATCGCCGGTCGAGGAAGCGGTTCGCCCGCTCGCAGGACGTCTCCGAGGCCATGAGGCAGGCGTGGCAGGCGGCGACGTGGAGGAAGTCCTCGGGGTCGTGGGGGAGTCGCACGCCGCACATGGGGTCCGACGAGCAGCGCCTCGCGCGGCGCAACGCACGGATGAGGAGGACCGCCAAGAGGTCCGGTTCGCTCAGCCGCACGAGGCCGCCGAGCGTGCCATCGCTGTCCGACGCGGTCGTCGCGATGAGGACGCCGGCAGCCGGGCGGCGCCCCTCGGCCGCACGATAGGCGTAGATGCGCTCGGTGAGGCTGGCCGCGCCGTACCCGGCGTGCAGCGCCATCTCGCGGATCAACACGTGGGCAAGGGCGTGGATCATCCAGTACCGCGGCGGGGGCAGCCGGCGCTCCGCGGCCGCGCGGATGTCGTCGGCGTCCGCGGTGTCCGAGAGCCGATTCCGGTAGTTGCGCACGTGGGCCTCGCGATGCGCCGGCCACACGACGGCGTCCGTCGCGAGGACGCGGTCCTCCCAGGTCGCCACGGCGGTCTCGTCGAGGCTGAGGAAGACGCCCTCGCCGCGGTCCTCCGTAGCGACGACCCATTCGGGCCGCCGTTCGGTCAGGCGGACGAGCCGCCCCAGGGTGTCGGCCACGCGATCGAGTTCGTCGATGCGCGTGAATCCGAGGAAGGCGTTGACCTTTCGCAGCTTGTCGATGGCGACGACGGCCGAGATCTCGGGCGTGATCGAGGGCGGCACGGGTTTGATGGACGTGATGAGGCCGGTGCCCGTGTGCTTCTGGTACGGCGCCGGGTTGCCCTCCGCCACGAATCGACGCAGGTATTCCCATTCGGGCGCGAGGAGTTCGACAGGGTCCCAGTCAGCGGCGCGCTCCTGCCGCTGCTCCTCGCTCTCCGCCGGCTTGAGCGCCGCAGCGATCAATCCCTGCAGCTCCCCATCCCCGACTCCCTCCAGCTCCTGCACGTCCTCCAACCGGATCTTGAGGCCGACGAAGTCGTCGGCGTGCTTGCGCAGCTTCGCGCCGAGCGTCTGTCGGATAACTGCGACGCGGTGGTCTTCCAGCTCGGGGTCGGACAGCGGCATGACGATGACCGACTGGGTGACGGGGAACCAGAAGTTCGAGGCGCCGACGAGCATGAGCCGTGTCTGCGCCGGGCAGGGCAGCTCCTCGAAGCCCTCCAGGTGTGGGTGTCTGCCGCGGCAGTGCGGCAGCTTCGCCTGGGCGGCCATCCCCTGCGCCTCACCCATCCCCCGGGTCTGCTTGCAGGAGGTGCAGTGGATCGTGGCGTTCGCGCCCTTGCCTCCGGAGCCGACCCGCATCCGCAGGTCGGGGTTCTCCGCACCGGACGGGCACGGCGCGCCCCGGTGGACCCATAGCTCATAGGGGAACTCGTCGACGTGTCCGTTGGGGCAGACCAGGAGGTAGCGGGCGGGGATGGCGGGCGAGCGGGAGGACTTCCTCGTCGACGTCGCGGTCCCAGCGCCGCCCTCCTCGCGTTTCGGCGGCACGGCCTGGCCGTCGGGCGTGTATCGGCGCCGCGTGCAGCCTCGATGCTCGAACCGGGCCTCGTCCGGCCGGAAGAACCTCGTGTTCTCGTAGTCGAAGTGCGTCAGCGGCCGCAGCAGGTCGCAGCCAGTGCAGCGCATCATCTGGGGGAAGACGCGCGCCGGGACACCGAGGTCGTCGCCCCCCCGGGAGAGGAAGTCCTTGCGCGCCTGCCGCGGGTAGGGACGCAGCTCCTTGACCTGGGGCCCGAGGAATGTCCGTGCCGTCGCGAGCAGCCGCGGGGCGTGGAGCGTCGGCGCATTTCCTTCGCGGCGGCGCCAGATCCGCTCCCACGCGTCGTACCCGCTCGGCATCACCGTGAAGTGCGGCAGGTCGACGATCGCACCGGGGCCGTTCGTGTAGAGCAGCGACGACGGCCGCTGCGACCCCACCTTCGCGAAGTTCTTGCGCGCGTTCCGCTCCTCGAGCGCCTCCGCGTCATCGAGAGGCGCCAGCGCGTCCCGCGACATCGCGGTCAGCCGCGGCAGTCCGCCCGCGTCGGTGACATCGGGTTCGACGGCGTCACTCATCAGTCCTCCGCCACGGGGGGAAGCTGCCAGTCGCGCGCGCCGACCGGCTTCATCAGCAGCTTGTCCGGGTCCGGGGAGACCAGGAGGTTGATCTCGGGCTGCACCTCGCGCATCGAGTTGGCGACGACGAAGGGCGCCTTCTCGTGCGCTCCGGTCAGGTCGTCGGCGTTCTCGGCGGAGGTGATGAGGGCGCTCTTGTCCTTCCCGCCCATCCGCTCGTAGACCAGCGTCTTGCTCTCGGCCGCGGCCTCGACGCGACGCTGGGCCCACCGCTCGACCCGCTCGGTGAGCCGGGCGAGGGCGAAATCGCGCGCATCCTCGTCCGATGCCGCGAGGATGCGCGCGGTCACCCGGCCGACGAGCGAGGCGAGGAAGACCTCCTCCTCCTTGACGCGCCACGCGTTCTGCTCCGGAGAGAGGCCCTCGGTGCCGCGGCCCGCGTCGGCCACCCGGGCGAGGCTGACGAGCACGCCGTCGAGACCGCGTTCGAGGGAGGTCGGGGAGAAGGGCGTCACCGAGAGCGGCTCGACATTGGCGTAGAACGTCTCGTGGTAGTGCCGGAACTGTTCGAAGTGGGCGAGGTCTCGCGGCCGAGCCCAGTTGCTGATCGTCACGACGAGCCCAGGACGGTCGGCCGAGCGGCCGACCCGGGAGGACGCCTGGATGTATTCGGCGGTGTTCTTCGGCTGGCCGACGATCATCATCAGCCCGAGCCGCGACACGTCCACCCCGACCTGGAGCATCGAAGTGGCGAGCACGGCATCGTACGGGTGATTTGTCCGGTAGTCGGGTTTGGTCCCCTTCTTGGCCTCACTGCGGCGCCACAGGTCGGCGATGGTCGTGTCGTACGCAGTGAACGGCACCGCCATCGCATCCAGCGTGGCGGTGATGTCGCTGTTGGACACGCGGCTGGTGAGCTCGGCGGTGCGCAGTCCGAACTGGGTGCCGTAGCGCCGCGGGATGGCGACGCCGCGCCGCCCGAGCCGCAGCAGCTCCTGGACGTCGTCGTCGAGATAGCGGGTCATGCCGGCGAGCTCGCGGGTGCTGGAGAAATACCCCACGAGGGTGAGATAGGGGTCGACCGGCGAGGGCTTCTCGGGTTGCCCCTTCGGGGCGGGGGAGTACGTCGGGTGCGCCGCGGCGTACTCCTTGTCGAGGAGGAGCTGCCCACCGCCCATGAGCGCCTCGGCGAGGCGGATCTCCCCGGTGGTGAGCTTGACGCCGGTCGTCGAGAGGCCGAGGTAGCGGCGGCCTGGATGCTCGCGGTCGATCGCGACCTCGGTGGAGAAAAAGGTCTCCGAGGCGTCGAGGACCTGCGGCGGGAAGATCGTGAGTCCGCGGCCGTAGAGGTTGCGGACCTGCTCCTGGGCGTTGCGGACGGTCGCGGAGGAGGCGACGACCAGCGCCTTGACGGGCTGGCCGTCCGGCGCGGTCCACTGGCTGAGCAGGTCGACGGCGACCTCGAAGAGGCCGACGGTCGTGCCGAGCGCACCCGTGATGAGGTGCAGCTCGTCCTGGATGATGAGGTCCGGCGGCCGGAGCCGGGTGGCGGGGCGCAGCTGGACGCCCGGGAGAGTGTCCGTGGCCTGGTGGGAGGAGACCTTTCCGCAGGGGCCGTCCGGGTGGGCGAAACCGTGCCGGGGGCAGCACCGATCGACGCGACCGAAGAGCGCAGCGGCCTCCCCCTCGCGCGCGAGCCGGGCGAACTTGTCGACGGTCGCGATGACGAAGGCCGGGGTGAGGCGATAGATCTCCTCATCGACGGTGAGCACGGGCAGGCCTTCGTCGCAGCCCTCGGGGCCGTTCCCGAACGCGAAGGGGCAGCTGCCGAGGGCGTTGGCGCAGCTCACGAGGATGCGGTCGGTCTCGGGCACGTGCCGCACGTTGGCCGGGCCGATCGCCTGGCCGCACCACGGACACCGCTTGAACTGCAGCGCGGTGAGTCGGAAGCCCTTGCCCTCGCTGACGTCCCTGAGTTGCGCGGCGGCGTCCTTGACCTTCTTCGGGGAAACGTCGCTGCCCACCCACAGTCCGATCCGGAAAGGGGTCGATCCCCACGTGGTCGGGTCGGCGCGCCGGGCCAGCTCGGCGGCGCAGATGAGTGCGGTGGCGCGCTGGAACTGCTGCGCGGTGAGGAGGCGCAGCGTGTAGCGCATGAGCACCGCGACGCCATCGGAGCTGTCGAGCGGCCCGTCGGGGGTCTGCAGCAGACCACGCGCGGCGTCGCGGCGGCGGATCGCGAAGACGAACGCCGCGAGACCGAGGTATGCCTCCGTCTTGCCACCACCGGTCGGGAAGAAGAGGAGCTCGACCTTGGCGACGTCGCTCGAACGGCGCCGGTGCCCCGGCTCGCAGAGCGACGGCAGCTGCATGAGGACGAACGCGAGCTGGAAGGCACGCCAGTGATGCGGCTTGTGCGCCTCGGGGTCGCCGCCCGGCGGGAGCGTGATGACGGCGTCGTGCGCGTCCGCGATAGTCAGCCGCGGGTCCTTGGCGCGTCGATCCGCGACCTGCGTCGCGATGCGCTGCTCGGCCATGACGCGGTTCATGAACGCGAAGCAGCGCCGCGCCTCGGCGTGAGCGGGGTCGAGGAGATAGGCAAGACCCTCGGCAAGCTGGGCCTGGACCTGCCGCGCCTCATGAAGCGCCTCCGCGGCGATGGGTCGCAGATGCGTGGGAAGCCCCGCGGCCTTCGTGTCCTGGTCGTCGAGCCACGCGCCGTACGCCGTGACGAGCGGGGAAAGCCCGTCTTTCAGCTGCGTCACGTCCTCGGTGTCGAGCGCCCGCATGTCCAGCAAGGCGGCGACGTCGATGGCGGCGACCTGGGGGGTCTCGACGACCGGGAGCCACGTCGTCCGCACGGCGGTTGCGCGCCGGGCCCCCGTCTCGACGTCCCAGTCCGCGGAACACGTGCGCCCCATCGCGAACTCCAGCCGGTCCCGATATTGCAGGGCCAGGCGCTGCTGCTCGCCGGTGGTGTCGTCGGGCGCGTCCCAGGCGGGATCCATGACGTCGTTGATCGGGAGGAAGATGTCCCTGCGTGCGGCGCCGTCGGGGGCGACCACCTCCAGCCGGGTCTGGAAGAGCCACACCGGCGTCGGGATGGAGCGCGGCGAGTGCCGGTCGTTGCACAGGGCGATCTCGATGATCGCGCAACCCCGCGCGGCGTCGTCGTGGCGGTCGACCCGCAGCGTCACCTCGCCGTGGAGCAGCGGATAGTCCTTCGTGGCCCCCATCGTGAGGTCGGCGAGGGGGATCGTGGTGGGGGGACGTTCGACGGGGGTGCGGCGGAAGTGGCGAATCGGGCGCCCCGACGCCGTGACCTCGCCGGTGTTGAACGGCTCGTAACTGCCCCAACTCGCGATGACGACGAACTCGGGGACGTCGAGCGGCACCTGGAAGCGCAGCCCCATGGAGGCCGGGATCATGAGGCCCCGCTTCTGCGCCTCGTCCTGGCCGCCGCCGGTGTCCTCGTCGGCCGAGGCGGAGTCGTCGTCGACGGAGGTGAGCGGCACGCCGTCGACGAGGGAGGCGTCGAGTTCATCGCCCACGTCGACCGACGGGGCCTCGCCCTGCGCGTCCGAACCCCCGGCGGGGGTCGGGTCGGCGTCGAGCGGGCGGAGCTTGGCGGGGGCGACGCGGCCGAGGAGGTAGAAGTTCTCCGGCGCCTCCTGGATGACCTCGTCGGCGCCGTACCGCGGGCCCAGCATCTCCCGGCGCAGGATGTCGGCGAGGTTTTCCCGCGCGGTCCAGGAGGTGCCGTCGGGCTCGTGCGCGAGCTCGTACGGCGGGGGCGGCGGTCCACTCGGCCGCTTGGCGGTGGCGGTCATTCCTCGTCCCCCTCGCTCTCGGGGCCGTCGACCTCGGCGTCACCCGCGTCGTCCTCGGTGTCGCCGGTCGCGTCCTCCGGGGCGTCGCCCTGGGCTGCGGCGCGACGGTGATTTTCTTCGAGGAGGCGGTCGAGGACCTCGACCCGCGCCTCGGGGCAGATCGTCCACCGGCGCATCTGCCGGTAGGTGTGGAAGCCGTGGTTGAGCGGTACGTCGGTCCACCCGTACGCCTCCATCACCGCCTCGTCGATCTCGACATGGATCTCCCGCAGCCGATCGATGTCCGGGTCGCCCTGGCAGTCGGGATCGTTGACGAGGTTGTACAACTTCGTGAGTCCGAGCTCGCGTCGCAACATCAAGGGTCGACGAACGGCCTCAACCACCCTGCCCACCTCGGCCAGCCGTATTGTTTCGCGCGGGCGGGGGAAGGTGACGAAACAATCTGAGGGTATGTAGCGCGGATCGCCTTTCATGCCAGACCCGAACTTGATGGACCAAGACTGGTGTGGGCTGCTTGACAGGAGCGCGTAGTCGCCGTCTGACTCAGTCACTAACACAGCCAATGCATGGCTAAGGATCTGGCCTGTCGGCACTCGAGTTGGGAGCATGGTGCGGCTCGTTACCGGAAAGCAAAGCACATGGTTCCGTGGCGTCATTGCCTCTCGCAGCGCGGGTCTCTTGTCTGCATATACCCACCACTTGTCACGGTGAGTCTTTCTGTTGACCTGTTGACGTTCTGGACGCACGAGTTTCTCGATCCGGTGGAACGGTGCTGTGTAGCGAGCCGCCTGTTCAAGGGTCCTAGCGTTGAAGTCGATGACCCAGCGGGATGCTGAGGCGTCAGGCCGGGAGTTCAGGTCCTCGCCGTTGAGGTAGGGAAAGAGGACGTCCGCGTTCCGCGGATCCTCGGCGATCCACTCGTGTGCCTGCGCCTCGTCGATGACGAAGCCCATTCCCAGCACATAGCATCCAATGAATGCTATTCCAGCGTTCTCGCGCAGGCGCTTGGGTGCGCCTTCCACTCGGCCGGAAGGCTCCAGCAGTGACGAGATTCGTCGGGCCACGACATCGTCGGCCACGCGCAAAGAGGTGTCGGAGACCGACCCCTTCGTGCCCCAAACGGCGGCGTACTCGAGGTTGGCGCTCGCGGCGGGCCACTTTCGACTTTGGATCGCGCGAGTGATCGTGAACCCGCACCCGACCATCCGGTCGAGGCCGACCTCGCGAGTGTCGCCCTGCGCCACTGTATTTGTCGCGATGAGCCCAATGGCGCCGCGCGGGTTGAGAAGGGTAGCGGCGCGAAGGAAGAAGTAGGCCACGAGGTCGGCGTTCCCCTTGGTGCCATCGGCGATGGCATTGACGAGCCATTCCCGCACGTCGGTGCCGCTCGCTCCCGAAATCTTCTTGCCGCCGAGGAAGGGCGGGTTGCCGATGATCGCGTCGAACCCGCCACGCTCCATGACGTCGGGTACCTCCACGACCCAGTGCAGCGGCCGCCAGCGCACGTAGTCCGTCAGGACAGTCGGCGTCAGCCCCGCGTCGACGATCCGCTCCAGCTCGGTGGGGTCGCCGGTCCCGCTCGAGGGGAAGGCGGTCGCGACGGCCGAGCGGAGCGCGTCGTACGCGTCGTCAAGTCTTGTGCCCGGTTTGCCCCCGAAGGGGAGGCCCGTCGCGACGACGGCGTTCGCGACGAGCCGGACGTCGGCGGTGTCGGCGTGGACCCGGTCGAGCTGGCGCGCCTTTGCGCGCGCCGACCGCTGCGGGTCGTCCGCCTGGACCTCGCTCGCGAGCGCCTCGCGCCGCCGCGCCGCCCGGGCCAGGGCGTCCCGCACGTCGAGCTGCAGCAACGTGTTGTCGAGCGTGAGCTGCCACGCCTCCTGCCGGTGCCCGGTCTCCGGATCGAGGTGCAGTTCCTCGATCTGCCGCACGTCCGTGAGACCGAGGAGGGAGTTGCCGACGAAAAGTTTGTCGTCGACGAACGAGAACGGCAGTTTCGGGTCGAGCGAGACCAGCCAGAGGGACAGCTTGCACATCTCGACGGCCATCGGGTTGATGTCCGCGCCGTACAAGCAGCGGGCGACGACCTCGCGAGTCGCCTCCAGCTCGAGCCGCTCGGGGGGGTGGCCCCGAGCATCGCCCTGCACCTCCCAGGCCTCGACGAGCCGCCGGGCGAGATAGCGGGCCGCGGCGACGAGGAACGCGCCCGAGCCGCACGCGATGTCGGCGACCTTGAGCCCGAGGATCTCCTCCGAGCTGACGAGGCGCCACGCCTCCCGGTCGCCGGTCTGGTGCGGCCCGGGGGAGTAGACGAGCGGGGCGAGCGCGTGCTCCACGACCTCCTCGGCAAGGACACGCGGGGTGTAGTGGGCGCCGGCGCTGCTCCGCGACGGCGTCTCGACGACCATGAGCCCGCCGGGGAGGAAGACGGTCGGGCGATTGCGCAGGTCGGGGCGCACGAGCCCGATCCACGGCGCGAGCCGCTCGCGGATCGCGGGGTCGGTCGTGACGGACCGCAGCGCCCGCTCGGTGGCGTCCGAGGCGGTGTCGGCGGCGGCCATGTCCTTCCCGAGCCGCGTGGCGCTGGGCAGCTTGGCGCCGGGCTGGTGGGTCTTCGCCCACGCGAGGATGCCGGCCGCGGTCGCCGTATCGGTGCCGTTGGCCTCGAACAGCTCATCGAGGACATCGATGGGGATCTCTGCCTCCTGGCCCGTCGGCCCGGGCAGGCCGATCTGGATCGTCTCGACGCGTCGGGCCGTATAGCCGAGAAGCTGCTCGTAGATGTAGCCGATCTGCTCAACGTCGATCTCCCGGAACGACACCCGCCGGGCCTCGCCCTTGACGACCGCCACCTGGACGGCGTCGAGGACGTGCCGCATGACGAGGTCCGACACGGTGACGACCAGCTGCCCGGAGGCGTCGGTGGCGGTGAGGAAGCCGAACCGAGCAGGGTCGAAGAGCGACCCGCCGTACGCGGGGATCCGCATCGTCTCCGAGCTGACCCCGGCGGCCAGGGCATTGCTCGTCGCGAGGAGCCGATGCCACACCAGGCGCGTGTCGTCGAGACTCTCCTCGCCCTCGTCGCGCAGCCGCCGGTCGAGGTCGTCGAGGACACCGACGAGCCCATAGCCCGCGGTGAAGACGTGATCGTCCGGGAGGAGGTGGCGCTCCTGGGCGAACAGGAGGAAGACGACCCGCATCATGACCGTCACGGCGGCCTGGTAGACCTCGTTCGCCGTGCCGTCGGCCTCGATTGGCAGCGGCCCGGGCATTCCACGCCGGCGGGCGTCGGCGGCGCTCTCGGCGAAGGCCTGGATGAGGAGCTCGACAGCCCGACGCACCTGCACGCCGAGAGAGAGGGTGATGTCCTCGGCCGCGGCGACCGACTCGACGAAGAGTGCGGTCGTGCGGTCGATGGCCCTTCCCCCGAGGAGCTGGACCGGGTCGAGGAGGGCCGCGACGGCGTCCCGGACGTCGGTCTCCTCGACGAACGTGAGGGCGTCGACGACGCCGGAGCTCGCCAGGGTGGCGGTGTCGTCGCCCGCGGGCTTCGCGGCCGTCGGCGTGTTCGGTCGCGGCACGCTGACGAGGCCCCACCAGCGGCCGTCCGTGACGAGCCCGATGGGCACCTCTGCGGCGCGGAGCATCTCGGTCATCGCGTCGATCGGCGTCTGTGCCCAGCCGTCCGCGAAGAGCCGGCGCAGGTCCTCGACGGGGTCGATGGCCCAGACGAGCGCGCCCACGGCGTCGTCGTGGAGCAGCGCCCCGATGGGTCGTCGCGTGACGGACCGGTCGCCGGAGGTGATCGTCGCCCGGTCGAGCACCGGCGCTAGTCGCGGCGAGGCCGCCGCGTCGTCATCGCGGTGCAGGAGGTCGCCCCAGCCGAAGACGTCGCGCAGGAGGGTCTCGACCCAGACGTCGCGGGCCGGGCGGTACGCGGCCGCGGCGCCCTCGGCGGCCTCGCCCGCGCCGAGGGCGACGACGGCAGCGTCGTACGCGCGGTCGAACGCGGGCTTGGCGGCCCGCAACGCGTCGTTCCGCTCCCGGGCCAGCAGCGGAACGCCCGTCGACCACCGGCGCTTGAGGGGCGGCACGGCGAGGAACGGGCCGTCGGTGTCGACGAGCCGAAGCCAGGCGCGGTGCTGCTCGGCGGCGCTCCGCGACGGGGGAGCGCCGGCGCCCCTGGCGGGCCCACGCCCGGACGGGGCGCGCCGGGTGCCGGTCTTCGCGGGGCTCATCGCTGGCCTCCCCAGGCGGCCGCGTCCTGCTCGGACACGGCAAAGACCAGGGCGGCGGCCGTGACATAGGGCCGGACGTCCGCATAGCGGGCGCGCAGTCCCGCGACCTCGCGGCGTTCGTCGTCGTCGAGCTGCGCGAGGCGCTCGCCCATCCGGGCGATGTCGCGCTGCCGCTGGCGCCGCTGGTCGTCGAAGAGCGCTAACTGCGCGCCGGCGTCCCGGTCCTCGTCCTCCAGGCGCCGCAGCGACTCCTCGAGGTTGGTCCGGAAGCGGCCGAAGATCGCCTGGGCGCGCTCGACGTCCGCACCCTCCCGCTTGGCGAGCTCGCCCTCGACGGCGCGCTGCCGGCCGTCGGCCCGCTGGTGCATCGCCGCGTCGAGGCGCTCGCGAAGCCTGGAGCCGTCGTCATTCCACGCCTCGATCAGATGGCGGCGCACCGCTTCGTCGGCGAGGACGAGCGTGTCGTCGTCGAGGACGCGGTCGAGCAGCTCGTCGACCTTCTCCTCGGCCATGCCGGTGCCGCCCTGGTGCAGGCGGATGCCGGTGAGGAAGACCTCCTCGTGCAGGCGCAGGCCGCCGCGTCCGACGAGGACGAGGCGGGCGACGGCCGCGACGGCCGTGCCGGGAAGGGTTGGCGTGACGACGGCGGTGACGCGGTTGAGGCCGGCCTCGGCGCCGTAGAGCGAGCTGCGCAGGATCCGGGATGACTTCTGCAGCAGCGCGTGCCCGAGGTGGACGTGGACGAGGTCGGTCCGCGGCCTGCCGTCCTCGTCGAGGAGGGCCGCGTCGTCGAACGTGATGGGGCGGCGCACGCCGGGGTGGAGCCGGTCGATCAGCCCGGCGAGCGCCGGCTGCCACCCGGGTCCGAGCTCCGGCACGGCGAAGACGTCGGCATCGGAGAGGTCGTCACCGACCACGTGCAGCGGCGGCTGGTGGCTCAGCGACAACGCCGTGTCAACGACGCGGCGAGAGTTGTGCGGCAGCAGGTGGAGTTCTGCCTTGCGCTTGTCGTACGTCCGGGCGAGATCGGTGAGTTCGCGGCTCAGCTCGCGCTCCCCCCGGAGGGTGCGGTTGATCTCCTGGGTCCCGGCGTCGGGCGTGGCAGGCCGTCTCATCGCCTCGCGTGCCGTCGTCGAGAAGCGCCGCTGGATCTTGGCGTCCACGAGCTGGTTGACCGAGCCGAGCTCCTGTTCGACGGTGCTGACCTTCTCCGCGATGCCGCGCAGGAAACGCATGTCCTCGGCGTACGTGCTCGTGCCCGTCGCGGGGGCGAAGTGGAAGATCTCGGGGGCGAACGGCTGGCCATAACGGTCGATCCGGCCGATCCGCTGCTCCAGCCGCGACGGGTTGAACGGGATATCGAAGTTGACCAACCGGTGGCAGTGGGTCTGCAGATCGATCCCCTCGCCCGCCGAGTCGGTCGCGAGGAGGACACGGACCTTCTGAGTCGTCGGGTCGGCGGTGAACCTGGCGCGGACGAGCTCGCGGTCCTCGGCTTTGGTGGAGCCCTGGATGACGCCGAGGCGGTCGCGGTCGTAGCCGCGCTGTTCCAGGCAGCGGCGGACCCACTCCAACGTCGCGGCGTACTCGGTGAAGACGACGACGCGCTCGTTGCCCCACGTGCCGTCCGGGCGGCACACGGCGTCGAGGAACGTCGTGAGCGCCGTGAGGCGCGAGTCCGGCTTGCTCTCGTGGCCGAGGCCCCATTCGATGAGGTCGTCGAGTTCGGCGTGCGAGGCGCTTGCGAGGGGGTCGAGGTTCTTGGCGCTTTGCAGCGCCTCGAACTCCGGCTGATCCTGCTCGCCCTCCTCCTCATCGCTCGCGCCGAGGCCGAGCGTCTCGTCGTACAGGTCGAAGAATTCGTCCTCGTCGAAGGCCGCGCCCGCCCGCGCCAGCCGGTAGGCCTCAAGCGTGCGGCCGAGCGCCCACGGGCTGGAGAGGAATCGTTTCTTGAGGATGAGCCCGACGATGTCGCCGGCCCCCTTCCGGCCGGCCTGCTCGGCGCTCGCCGCGAGGATGCGGGTGAGTCGCTCGAAGCAGTCCTGTTCTTCCTGCGTGGGTTCGAACGCGATGGTCTTGACGGAGCGGCGCTTGAAACCCTTCTCCGGGATGTCGGACTTGAGACGCCGGACGGTCACTGCCGCGAGCGCCTCGCGGTCCGGCGTCATCCCGCGCTGGAAGCGGCGGTTGTCGATCATCTCCAGCAGCGCGCTGAAGGACTCCGAATGCCCGTTGTGGGGCGTCGCGGAGAGGAAGAGACGGTGCTCGCTCCGCTCGGCCAGCTCGCGGGTGGCGATCGTGCGCTGGCTGTCGACGGCGTAGCCCTTGCCGCCGGACAGACTCGACGGGCTCGCCGGTGCGACGTGGTGAGCCTCGTCGACGACCAGGAGGTCGACGGCGTAGCGCCGGGCGGAATTGGGGGTGCCGACGCCGGCGTAGAGGTCGCGAAGGAGACGCTGCGCCCGCGGCGAGGCCAGCCAGGCCATGCTCACGATGATCCGGGGAAGGATTCGGAAGGGGTTGGCGGCGAGGCCGTGGGTGCGGCGCACCTCGGCGAGCGTCGCCGACGTGACGATCGTGAAGTCGAGGCCGAACTTGTCGCGCATCTCGTCCTGCCACTTCAGCGACAGGCTCGGCGGGCAGACGATGACGACACTGCGGGCGCGGTGCCGCAGGAGGAGCTCCTGGATGACGAGCCCTGCTTCGATGGTCTTGCCCAGGCCCACGTCGTCGGCAAGGAGCAGGTTGGTGCGGGGAGCCGACAGCGCGCGGCGCAACGGCTCCAGCTGGTAGGCCTCGACCGTCGCCCCCGAGCGGAATGGCGACTGGAAGGCGTCGTCCTTGGCTGAGGTGACCGCGCCCCAGCGGACGGCGTCGACGAACGCGCCGAGGGTGTTGGGGTCGTCGAAGCCCTCGGCCGTGAGGGTCTCGGGAAGGCCGCGATCCTGGGCGATGGTGGCGCCGACTTCTAGCTCCCAGATGACGGCGAGCTCCTCACCCAGGCGATCCTCGTGAAGGGACTGGAGGCTCACGAGATGCTGGAGCTCCGTGGCCGTCTCGTCGGCAGGGGAGCGGGGCAGCCCCTGCTCCCGCACGTCGGTGACGGCCCACGTCGACCCGCGGACCTCAACGATGCGGCCGGGTTCCGGCACCACGGGTCGGCGCGCCTGTTCCGCTGTCGCTGTGGTCATTTCGCGCCCCCTCACGTGCTTGCCGACAAACGTACCTGGTCGAGAGCTATGTAGCGGTTGTGCCTGACCGTGGGACCTCTGGGCCGAAGACCCAGTCGACGAGGTAGCCGATCTCCTCGCCTCCCATCTCCTTCGCCAGGGGATGAGACAACCCCGCCACACGCGCGGGTGGCGTTGCGGCGTGGGGCACATCAGGACGGCCAGGATCCGGAGCGTCTTCACGGCGGTTTCGACGTCGATCGTCGGCGCGATGCGCTTCAGGATCTGCCTGACCGCTCGTGCGACGAGACGCTCGAGCAGCGCGATCCCTGACGTTCACGCCGCGACGGTTGTGCGGCCTCCGGCGGGCAGTGCGGATGAGTTGGACTTGCGCGCGGACGTGGGCGGAGATCTCGTCGCGGACCTGCTGGGCGTCGTTTGCGGCTCTCACGACGCCGGCTGGTGCAGTGCCGGTGCTGACGGACGCGAGGGTCTCAGCCCACTCGACGGGGGCCGTGCGGTGATACACCCCGAAGCAGGTGCAGGTGCAGTTGAAGCCCCGCGCGCTGGGGCAGCCGCCGTGGCAGGTCAGCTGGCTGCGAGGTGTGACCATGATCGTGTGCTCCCTGGACGGCGAGACAAGTTGTGCTGCAACGAGTTGCGAAGATCGCAACATGGACATCATGCTTCACTGTTCCGGATTTCGCAAGAGTTCAGGGCGCGGGCGTTTCGAGATTCGCAAAGGCTTGGTAGGGTTGGCTCATGACCAGCCTGAATGACCGTGTCCGCCACCTCATCGGGGCGTCGGGCCTGTCGCAAGGTCAGTTCGCCGAGGCCGTGGGACTCGATGCACCGAAGCTCTCGAAGTCCCTGTCGGGCGTCCGCCGCTTCTCGTCGCTGGACCTCGCGCGCATCGCGGAGCACGCGGGCCGGACCGTCGACTGGTTGCTGACCGGGGAGGAGCCCCCCCTGGCCCTCGCGGCTCGGGCCGCCGCAGGAAGTCCGACGTCGGCGGCCACGGAGGCGGCGTACGAGCTGGTCTCTATCCGTACCGGCGTCGCCTCATTCGGGTTCGCCCAGCCGTGGGTCCCCCCATCGGTTCCGCCGCTTAGGGGGACGGACGTGAAGCAGGGAGCGAACCTCGCGGAGGTCGCCCTGGCTCATCTGCGTGCCCAGGGCATCTCCGTCGTCGACGACCTCGCCGGTGCGATCGAGCAAGGATTCGGCGCCGACGTCGCGATCGTGCCGCTGGGGGACGGGGTCGACGGCTTGGCTGCCTCCACCGAAGTTGCCAAGATCATCCTGGCGGCCACGACCGCGACGCCGTACCGGCAGCGGTTCACGATCGCGCACGAGCTGGGTCACCTCCTCGTCGGCGACGACCAGGAGGTCCACGTCGACCGGGACATCTTCGGGCCGGAGAGCAAGACGGTCGGAAGCGAGCGGCGCGCGAACGCCTTCGCCGCGGCGTTCCTCATGCCAGAGGTCGACCTACGGGCCGCCGTGCCCGCGGGGCGGATCGACGAGGCGGGATTCTGCGCGCTGGCCGTCTCCCTTCAGGTGTCGCCGAGCGCGCTCGCGTACCGCCTGAAGGGGCTCGACCTCATCGACGGAATGGCCCAAGCGCGCCTGGGGGGGCTCTCGGCGAAGCACGCGGCCGCGAAGACGGGTGCCACTGCGGCCCTCGTCGCGCAGGCCTCGGCTGCCGCGGCCATGCGGCCGCCGGCGCTGTTGACGCGGGATGCGTTCGCCGCTTTCGAACAGGGGCACACGACGATCCGCCCTTACGCGCGCCTCCTCGGCCAGGACGACACCGACCGGCTCCTGGCCGACCTGGCCGGAGCGGGAAGTCCTGAAGGCTCCTCGGACGGCGCATCGCCCGAGGCCGCGCGGCAACTGCGGCGCACTACGGTGGCTGCGATCCGCAGCTTCTTTGATGAGGACGAGGCCGTCGAGTCGTGAGAGCGCTGTTCCCGGACAACACCGTCTTGTGCAACTTCGCGGCGGTCGGGCGCCTTGACCTGCTCCGGGATTTCCTCCGCGGGCGCGGGCGGTGGGTCGAGGCCGTAGCCGAGGAGGCCAGGGCGTCGGCACGTCATCTGCCGATCCTGGCCGGCGTCCATCGAGAGGGTTGGCTCGGGGAGGCTATCGCCATCGATGACCCCGACGACATCGCCGGCGTCGAACGGCTCCGTCGGCACGTGTTCGGCGGATCGGCCCATGAGCCGCGCAAACACCTCGGGGAATCCCAGACCTGCCACGTGATCGTCAACTGGGCGAGCTTTGCGGGGTCAGTGTGGATCAGCGACGACCAGGCGTCGATTCGGTATGCCCAGGCCCGTGGGATCACGGCGTGGGAGACGATTCACATCCTCAGCGCGATCGTTGCCGACGGTGACATGACCGCGCAGGACGCCTACGACCTCATGCTCGATATGGCGGACCACGACAGGCACCTCACTCTGTGATCGGGCCACGGTGATCCCCTGGGTTGGTCGCCGGACGGCGCCGGCCCAGCGGCAGTCGAGGTACCACCCCGAGCGTGGTGGTGTAGCGACCCTTGGCGTTCTGACCTGTTCGAAAGCCAGCAGTCGCTGGGCTACCTGGAGCGGGGAGAGTACGCGCCCAGCCTGCATCTGGCGCTGCGGATCGCGGCCTTCTTCGAGGTCCCCGTGGAGGTCGTCTTCTCGACCGAGCCGTTCCCGCTGCTGGGCAGCGGCCGCGCGGGTTAGCTCCGCCGCCGACGGGATCAGGGGGCGAGCAGGCCGCGGATGTCCTCGGCCGTCAGCATCCCGTCGATGGCGCCGCCTTCGTCGATGACGCGGGTGAACAGCTCGCGCTTGCGCTCCTGCAAGGCCAGCACCTTCTCCTCGATGGTGTCGGCGGCGATCAGCCGGTAGACCAGCACGGTCTTGTCCTGTCCGATCCGGTGGGTGCGGTCCACGGCCTGGGACTCGGCGGCGGGGTTCCACCATGGGTCGAGCACGAACACGTAATCGGCCTCCGTCAACGTGAGCCCGAACCCGCCGGCCTTGAGGCTGATCAGGAAGACCGGCGCGGCGCCCTCCCGCCACGCGGCGATCCGTGCGGCGCGGTCCCGGGTGCGCCCGTCGAGGTAGGCGTAGTCGATGCCCTCCGCATCCAGCCGGTCCCGCACCAACCGCAGGAAACCGGTGAACTGGCTGAACACCAGCGCGCGGTGGCCCTCGGCCGCCACCTGGGCGACCTGCTCGGCGAACGCCTCGATCTTGGCCGACGGCGCCGCGCTCGCGGCCTTCCCCTCCTCGTCCACCAGCGCGGGGGACAGGGCCAGTTGGCGCAGCACCGTGAGCGAGGAGAAGATCGCGATCCGGTTCTTCTCGAAGTCGTCCAGCAGGCCGAGCACCCGTTGCCGTTCGCGGTGCAACCGCCGGTCGTACGCCGCCCGGTGGGCGTGGTTCAACGTCACCCGCACCACCTGCTCCTGCTTGGGGGGCAGTTCGGGGGCGACGAGCTCCTTCGTCCGTCGCAGCATGAGGGGACGCAACCGCCGGTGCAGCCGCTGCAGCGCGGCGGGGTCGCTGCCGGATTCGATGGGCCGGCGATACAGCTCCGCGAACACCTCCGCACGCGGGAACAGCCCCGGCGCGGTGATCGCCAGGAGCGCCCACAGGTCCATCAGGGAGTTCTCCAACGGCGTACCGGTCATCGCGATCTTGACCGGCGCCGGGAGCGTCCGGATCACCTGGTGGGTGCGGCCGCGAGGGTTCTTCACGAACTGCGCCTCGTCGAGCAGGACCGCCGCCCACGGCTGGGCTTGGTAGTCGTCGGCCTCGATCCGGACCAACGCGTACGACGTGACGACCACATCCGCCGACGCGCGCACCGTCGCCAACTCCGAGCCCCGGCGGCGGGCCGTCTCGGTCACGGGCACGACGCGCAGGCCGGGCGCGAACTTCGCCGCCTCGTCCACCCAGGTGCCGATGACGCTCGTCGGGGCCACGACCAGGACCGGGTCTCGTGACCCCGTCGTCGGCTCCGCTTGCTCACCTGGCGTGTCGCCGGGCGTCGCGGCGTCCCCCCGGGCGGCCAGGATCGCCGCCAGCGCCTGCACCGTCTTGCCCAGCCCCATGTCGTCGGCGAGGATCCCGCCGAGCCCTGCTTGCCAGAGATAGCGCAGCCAGCGGTACCCCTCCAGCTGATACGGCCGCAGCCTGGCGGCCAGCTGCTGCGGCGGCTCGATCGGGCCCAACGAGCCGGGGTCGAGCAGCCCCGCGACGGCACGGCTCCACGTCTCGCTCTGGGCCGCGATCACGCCGATGTCGGTGAGCTCGTCCCACAGCCCGGCCTGCCAGCGATTGATCCGCATCGGCCCGTCGCGATCCGACAGGGCCCGGGCCTCGGCGATCAGGGCTCGGAGCCGGTGCAGCTCCGGCCGATCGAGGCTGAACCACAGCCCCGACTCCAGCAACAGCCACTCCTCGTCGAGGGCCAGGGCGCTGAACAGCGGCCGGAACGGCACCACCTCGCCGTCGATCTCGACCCGCACGTCGAGGTCGAACCAGTCCGTGCCCGCCCCGTCGGCGGTGCCCTCGCCGAGGGCGAGCCGGACGACGGGTGGCTCCAGGGCCTGCCGATAGTCGGGCACCTCGCCGACGGTCAACACCTCGATGCCGGCGGTCTCGCGCAGCGCCACCGCGACCTGGGTCGCGAAGGTCATCGCCTGCATCCCCGACAGCCCCGAGCCCGGGTACGGCCGCGGCGGCAGCCCGGGCGCGTGACTCCAGACGATGCCGGGCAGGTGCGGCTCGATGATGCGCACGGCGGCCGCCAGCAGGTCCTCCTCCTCGGTGACGCGGCGCAGCCGCTCGCTCGCCTCGGTCACCGCGAACCGGCTCAGATCGCGCGGCGTGGCGGGGCGCAGCGGCAGGCGGGTCGCCGCCGCCCCCTCGCCATAGGCGAACCACCAGCTCAGCTCCAGATTCGTCGCGTGGGCGAAGGTCATCTCACAGACCAGCCGCGGATGCAGGACCAGCGGCGGCGCCACGCTGCCGTCGGGGGACTCGACGGCAAGGCGGTCGTGCAGGAGTGGGTAGTACGTCGTGAGGAAGCGGTCCGCGTCCTCCGCCGGGACCTCGACGGTCCCTGCGCGGAGGAGAGCCGTCGCGGCGTCGGCGGCCGGGCTGGTCGCGGCGAGCAGCAGATCCCCGGGGCTGGGGCGGTCGATCAGCAGCATTGCCGGGGGCGAGCCGACCGCGCGGGTCGCGGCGGGGTTCGGCACCTCGTCATCGAGACGCCAGCTCGCGACCAGGGCGATCGCGCCGTCGTCGCTGCGGCGGATCTCGACGTACGGCGTGGCCGGCTGCGACGCCAGGATGATCGGCCGCTCGGGGGTGTCGGTGAGCAGCGCGATGCCCGCCGAGTTCGCGTCTGCCAGCAGCGGGAAGGCCAGCCGACCGAGGTCTTCGAGGGTCAGTTGCGCCGACGAGGAGTAGTAGGAGTAGTTTCCGCGGGCCGCTTTCAGGATGGCTTCGAACGCGCGTCTCGCGGCCCCGGGCACGTTGTGGGCATAGCCGACGGACTGCCAGCTGATGCCGGTCTTCACCCATCGTCCGGAGCGACCACGGCGCACCGGGCGCAACATGATGGGCGCCTTCTTGGCCGGCAGCCCGCCACCCTGCCAGGAGAACTGGAGCGCCACCTCGTCGTCCGTCGCGGTGGGACCCGGCGTGGCCGTGGCGCCGCGGCCGTCCAGCAGGGCGGCGAAGACCGGCTCCCACGGGGCCACGCGAGGGGCCTGGGCGTCCGGGAGGGCTGCGATGGCCTGTTCCGAGGCGGCCAGGATCGTCGCGACGGCATGCTTGCACCCTGCTCCCACAGGGCAGGAGCAGCGGCTGCTGATCGTGTAGCGGCCCCGGGCCCCGGGGCGACGCATGGTGATGACGACCTGGTACGTCGCGCCCCGCCCCCGCACGGTGGCCAGCACGGTCGCGCCGTCCTTGCTGGTGGCGAGGGCGAGCACGCGTCCTTGCTGGGCGTAGACCCGACCACGCGCGATCGAGCCGCCGTCGAAAGAGGTCGAAAGCCCGCGAGAGGCATCGAGCAGCCAAAGGGGGACCTGCACCACGCTCGCCACCCTAAGGGCTGGAGCCGACAGCCCGTCCCGGGTGCAGGCCTGTCGAGGCCCGTCGAGGCCCGTCGAGGCCCGGGCAGAGTCCCGTCGGTCGGTGGTCGGGTGCCCCCGCACGGGCCATCGACGAGCCCGTTTCCGCTCGGTTGGATCGAGTGTCCAACTTGTGTCGTCATCGCCCTCACACTTCGCGGCGCCGCGTCGATGGGGGGAGTGGACCCTTCTGTCCCCACGCCACGGACGGCGTGGTTTTCGTCAAGGAGTGGCGTATGCGCATCGGGGCCGACAGCGACGTGAGCCGCCGCATCGGGCTGGAGCATTGGCACGCTCAGATGCAGGCCATGTCCACTTCGATCAGCCGGCTGTCCTCGGGACTGCGCATCAACTCCGCCATGGACGACGCCGCCGGTCTGGCCATCGCCGAGAAGATGCGCAGCCACGTGCTCGGCGCGCGGCAGGCGCACCACAACGCCCAGGACGGGATCAGCCTGCTCCGGGTCGCCGACGGCGCGCTCACCGAGACGGCCGGCCTGCTGCAGCGGATGCGCGTCATCGCCGTCCAGGCCGCCAACGGGACCTGGAGCGATGCCCAGCGGGCCGCGCTGCAGCTGCTCATGGACAGCTCGCTCAAGGCCGTCGACGAGGTCGCTCGGACCACGGCGTACAACACCATCCACCTGCTCGACGGCTCCCGCAGCGGGCTGACGCTTCAGGTCGGATCCACCGCCGGCGCCACCCTTGCGGTCGACCTCGGCGGAGCGGCCAGCGCCGACGGACTCGGGCTCGGCACCGCCGGGACGACCACGACGACCTACCGCACCGTGACGACGACCACCCCCGACCAGACGGTCACCACGACCACCCCGGACACCTACGTCACGACGCCCGGTCCCGATCAGGTGATCACCGAGACCACGACGACGTACACCTATTCCTCGGACAAGTCGGGCGTGGTGAGCGGCACCGTGCCGGCAACGAATAGCCCGACGGCCACGGCCACCACGGTGTACAACATCGATAACGGCGAGGTGCTGCTCTCGGGCGCTCAGGTGGGGACGTGGGACGCCGCGAGCCACGTCGTCACCATGAACGAGGGTTGGTCCGTGGCCTTCGTGACCTCGATCACGAACGGCGGCAGCGGCAAGGGACAGTTTTCCCTCGACGTCACACCGCACACGACCACCACGACGAAGCCCGTTCCAGGCCAGCCGGTGACCACCCTGGTCCCCGGTACCACGACCACCACCGTCATCCCCGGGACCACCACGACCTCGCAGGTGGCCGAGACGGTCACGACGCCGGGGAGCGCCCCGAGTCTGCTGTCGCAAGAGAGCGCCGCCGCGGCGGTGGACACCATCGATGCCGCCATCGCCATGCTCTCGGACCGCCGCGCCACGATCGGGGCGGCCGAAAACTCGCTCACCCACGCCATCGCCGCGCTCCAGGTCCAGGAGATCAACCTGGCCGCCGCCGAGGGGCGGATCAGAGACGTCGACATTCCCGGCGAGGCAGCCCGGCTGGCCAAGCTGCAAGCCGCGGCCGAGGCCAGCGCGCAGGCCGTCAGCCAGGCCCTGCTGAGCCAGTTCGCGGCGGTCAACATGCTGTTGGGCGCCCTGGACCAATCACCCGCGGTGCAGCGCGACGACAAGGCCGCGGCCGGCCCCGCCCCGGTCAACACGCCGGCCAAGTCGGGATCCGCGACCAGTTCGCCGCCGTCACAAGCGAAGTCCGCGTCGGCTCCCGCCGCGCGGCCGGCCGGCTCGGCCTGACTCCACCCGGCCGAGAAATCCGGATGGCACGATGCTCTGGCCCTGCCTCAGTTGACCCCTCGCGAGGCCGATGGGAGGGGTAGGGCGACGTACGCCGTACCCTCGCGGCGCCCCGTGGCCATTGCTGGACACCGCGTACGGCGAGAGGGGCGACGGCATGAGGATCGGTACCGACGGCGATATGTCCCGGCGCATCGACCTGGAGGCATGGGCGGCGCAGATCGCCGCCATGCACCTGTCCGTGTCCCGGATGAGCGCCGACGCGCGCTCCACACCGCAGCAGGACGACCGCGGCGTGCCGACCATCGGGCCGGCCGAGTCGCTGCGGGCTCAGGTGCTCTCGTCCCGGCAGAACCAGATGTCCGTGCAGGACGGCCTCGGCTACGTGCAGGTCGCCGGCGCGGACCTGCAGCGCTCGCAGGAGGTGCTGGGCCGCATCCGCGTCGTGGCCGCGCAGGCCACCGACGACACCGTTGATCCGACGATGCGCGCGGCGCTGCAGAAGTATGTCGATCGCTCCGTTCAGGAGCTGGAGGGCATCGCCGAGCAGGCCCGCTATCACACGTTGAAGATGCTCGGCGGCACGGCGTCCACGTGGTCGCTGCCGGAGGCCGCCCCACCGCAGTCGGCTGCGGCCGCCCCGCTCGTCGCGGCCACCGCCCCGACGGACCTCGGCCGCCCCGCCCAGGCCGGTCCGGCAGCGATGGCCCCGGAGCCCGGGGTGAGCCCGGTGGTCCCCGCGAGCCCGCTGGCCGTGCCCCCCACGACCCGCCCGGACCAGGCGTTCGGCGCCGGCACGCAGCGTCGGGGGTTGGGTGTCTTCGCCGAGGCGGCAGGCCCGCAGGAAGCGGATCCGACGGGCGCCGACCGTTCGGCGCGTCCGGAGCGCCCCACCGGCGCCTTCGCGAGCCGGGCACCCATCGGCACTGCCGCCGATGCGCACTCCCTGATGCGGCGGGTCGACCTGGCAGGTGACGTCTTGGCGCAGGTTGGCGCGGCGGTCGACGCCGCGGAGCAGAGCCTGTTGCGCACCATCGGGGAGCTTGGCCTGGACCAGGTCCGACTGCCCGGCGACAGCCCCTCGGCGACCACCCAGTCGGCGAGCGCCCGGACGGTGGAGCGGGACGGCGCCATGCGGCAGTTGACAGTTCAGTCGGCCGCGCAGTCCAGTGCGGCGGTCCTCGTCGAGGCAACGCGCGCCCAGTTCGACGCGGTGACCACGGTCTTGGGTGGCACTGCCGCCGCGGCCGCGGTGGGTGCGCAGACGGCGTTCCTCCCGCGGGACACCAGCATGGCGCCGCGCCCGGCGGTGGAGGCCGTGGCCACGACCAACCGGACGGCGCGCGCCGAGAGCGGCCGGGAGCGCAGCGACCGCGGGGGCGGCGGCGTCGCCCACCGCTGATCCCCGACGGGGTCGTCACCCGCTGACCCGTCACGAGCGCCGGGCCACCCCAGGTCACCCCAGGTCGGACAGCTCCGTCTCGCAGCGAGCCTGCAGTTCGTCGAGTTCGTGCAGCAACAGGTCCAGGTCGGCCCGGCGTTGCTCCAGGTCGGCCCGCCGATCCCCGATCTGGGCCAGCAGGTAGCGCAGCTGCCCCGCCTCGCCCGGGTGGTCGTCGTACATGTCCACGATCCGGCGGATCTCCTCCAAGGGAAATCCGAGACGCTTGCCCTTGAGCACAAGGGAGAGCCGGATCCGGTCGCGCCGGTGGAAGACCCGGGCGGTGCCGCGGCGCTCGGGGCTGATCAGGCCCAGGTCCTCGTAATGCCGGATCGTGCGGTGCGTCACGCCGAACTCGTCGGCCATCTCGGCGATCGTCCACGTCGTTGCGCGGCTAGCGTCGGATGTGACCGTCTGGCCACTGCTGGGGACCGCTGGACGCGGTTGCGGGTCCGGGAGGCGAGCGTGGGCCGGACGACTTGTCATGATCGCGATAGTCCCTTACGTTTACGTCAACGTCAAGATGTCGTGCCCGCGCACGCCGTACCGGTTCCCGCGCGGCGCCCCGAGGAGAAGGGTAGTGAGCATGTTCGAGCTCTCCGCCGATCACGAGGAGTTCCGTCAGCACGTGCGCGATTTCGCCGCCGGTGAGGTCGCCCCGCACGTGGCGCAGTGGACCAAGGATCACCACTTCCCGGCCGACCTGATTCCGAAGATGGGTGAGCTGGGTCTGTTCGGCCTGGTCGTGCCCGAGGAGTACGGCGGCGCGGGGATGCCGCACGAGGACGGACCGTTCACCTACCTTTGCCTGGCCATCGAGGAACTCGGCCGCGTCGACCAGTCGATCGGGATCACCCTGGAGGCCGGCGTCGGCCTGGGGATCAACCCGATCCTCACGTATGGCACCGATGCCCAGAAGGAGCGCTTCCTGCCCGACCTGGCCGCGGGGCGCACCCTCGCCGGCTTCGGCCTCACGGAGCCCGAGGCGGGTTCGGACGCGGGCGGCACGCGCACCAAGGCCACCCTCGAGAACGGCGAATGGACCATCAAGGGCGCCAAGGCCTTTATCACCAACTCCGGCACGCCCATCACCTCGGTCGTCACGGCCACCTGCCGCACCGGCACCCGCGACAACGGCAGCCCGGAGATCAGCGCGATCATGGTTCCCTCGGGCACGCCCGGGTTCACCGTCGAGCCGCCGTACGACAAGCTCGGCTGGTGGATCAGCGACACCCACGGGCTGACCTTCGACAACTGCAAGGTCCCGGAGGAGAACCTGCTGGGGCAGCGGGGCAAGGGTTACGCCCAGTTCCTGGCCACGCTCGACGACGGCCGGGTCGCCATCGCGGCGTTGGCGGCGGGCTGCGTGGTCCGCATGCTCGAGGAGTGCGTGGAATACAGCAAGACCCGCCTGTCTTTCGGCAAGCCCATCGCCACCTATCAGGGCGTCAGCTTCCAGATCGCCGACCTGGCCGTGATGGCCGAAACGTGCCGGTTGCTGACCTACAAGGCCGCGTGGATGAAGGACCAGATGCACCTCGGCAAGGTGTCGATGGAGCAGTTCAAGCACGCCGCCTCGATCGCCAAGCTCTACACCAGCGAGGCCGCGGTCACCTCGACCCGCATCGCCACCCAGGTCTTCGGCGGCAACGGCTTCATGGAGGAATACCCGGTGGCCCGGTTCTTCCGCGACGCCAAGATCCTTGAGATCGGGGAGGGCACCTCGGAGGTGCAGCGGATGCTCATCGCCCGGGGCCTCGGCCTGCCCAGCTGAGCCAGACGGCCCGCGACACCCGACGTACGACGAGGAGAGGCGAAAACGGCATGACCGGCAACGAGGCGTTCGCGGCGGCGACCCCCGTCGAACAGGGCGGCGACGCGCGGGTCGGCGACGTGCGCCTGCGGCTCAACCAGGCGTACGCCGCAACCGCGAGCCTGCCGCCGAAGGCGAAGGCCAAGCTCGACTCCCAGGGCAAGATGTTCGTCCGGGACCGGGTCGCGATGCTCTTCGACGAGGGCAGCTTCGTCGAGGACGGTCGCTACGCCAACGCGATGGCCGGCGGCGCGCTGCCGGCCGATGGCGTCGTCACCGGCCGCGGCAGCGTCGACGGGCGGCCGGCGATCGTGGTCGCCAACGATCCCTCGGTGAAGGCCGGCTCGTGGGGCGCCCGGACCGTGGAGAAGATCATCCGGGCCACCGAGTCGGCGCTGCGTGAGGAGCTGCCGATCTTCTGGTTCGTCGACTCGGCGGGCGCCCGCATCACCGACCAGGTCGACCTCTTCCCGGGACGTCGCGGCGCGGGCCGCATCTTCCACAACGAGGTGGCGCTGTCCGGCCGGGTGCCGCAGATCTGTTGCCTCTTCGGGCCGAGCGCGGCCGGCGGCGCCTACATCCCGGCGTTCACGGACCTGGTGATCATGGTCGACGGCAACGCGTCCATGTATCTGGGCAGCCCCCGCATGGCCGAGATGGTGGTGGGGGAGAAGGTCAGCCTGGAGGAGATGGGCGGGGCACGGATGCATTGCACCGTCTCCGGGTGCGGCGACATCCTGGTCGACAGCGACGAGGAGGCCATCGAGGTCGCCAAGCTCTACTTCTCCTATCTGCCCTCGACCTGGCGCGACCAGCCGCCGGTCTTCCACCCGGAGGAGCCGAGCGTGCCGCTGACCCGCGCCACGGTGCCCGAGGTCGAGTCGGTGCCCTTCGACATGCACGAGGTCATCGACGGCCTCGTCGACGAGCACAGCTTCTTCGAGATCAAGGCGCTGTTCGCGGCCGAGCTGATCACGGGGTTCGCCCGTCTCGGCGGCAACTCGGTGGGCATCGTGGCCAACAACTCCGCGGTCAAGGGCGGGGTGCTGTTCGTGGACAGCGCGGACAAGGCGGCCCGGTTCGTGCAGCTGTGCGACGCCTTCTCGATCCCGCTCATCTACCTGGCCGACGTGCCGGGCTTCATGATCGGCAGCGAGGTGGAGCGGGCGGGGATCATCCGGCACGGAGCCAAGATGGTGAGCGCGATCTCCGAGGCGACCGTGCCGCAGGTCTGCGTGGTGGTCCGGAAGGCGTACGGCGCCGGGCTGTACGCCATGGCCGGGCCCGGCTTTGGCCCCGACGCGACAATCGCCCTGCCGACGGCCCGCATCGCCGTGATGGGCCCAGAGGCAGCCGTCAACGCGGTCTACGCCAACAAGATCGCCACCATCACCGACCCCGACGAGCGGGCGGCCTTCATCGCGGCCAAGCGCGAGGAGTACGAGCAGGACGTCGACCTGGAGCGGCTCGCCTCCGATCTGGTGCTGGACGACATCATCGAGGCGGACCGGCTGCGCGACGACCTGATCCGGCGGCTGACCTACGCGGGGCGGCGCGAGCGCGCCTTCAGCGAACGTCGCCACGGGGTCTCGCCGGTGTGACGCACGACGCGGCCTCGCCGTAGGTAGGTGGTTGGGTGCTGCCGGTACGTCGTGGCCTGCTGCCGTACGTCGTGGCCTGCTGCCGGTACGTCGTGGCGTGCTGCCGTACGTCGTGACGGGACCCGACCAGCGCTGGAGCGAGCGACGTTGCCACTCCAGGCAACTGCGGCCCCAACTGAATTGACCCCGAGGTCCGATCGGGGTAACCTGTGGAGGTTGCCCCGATCTGCGGTGCCAACGCCTCGCCCGGCTAAGCCGGGCGCTTTCCCCACAAGTCACAGCGAGCTACGCCACACGGCGTGGGCCGCAGCGTGTCTCGGGGCGGGGCGATTTGACTCGCGGGATCGGCGGTGGCAGAGTTCTCCGGGTTGCCCGGTTGGAGGTCATTCTCTCAGCAGGCGGAAGAAATTCCGCCGAAAGAGCGGATTTGACACTCGACTGACAAGCCGGATAACTTACCGAAGTCGCCACGGAGAAGCCCCAAACAAAAAGGGGCGGATCCACGCGGCATCCGATTCTTGAGAACTCAACAGCGTGCCGAAATCGATGCCAATTGTTTGTTTTTGGTTTCAAGTCAATTCGGCTCTGCTGCTCCTGTTTGGGGTGGTGGGGTTTGTTTGGTTTGGGGCTGGGATTTATGGTTTTTCTGTTTGTTTATGGAGAGTTTGATCCTGGCTCAGGACGAACGCTGGCGGCGTGCTTAACACATGCAAGTCGAAC
>Ga0209369_1000354_pt1 | contig 74913 bp, 67 predicted proteins | sample EBPBio142010_DNA_FD_185865 | JGI IMG/M metagenome (GOLD analysis project Ga0209369, IMG submission 185865) | Wastewater treatment Type I Accumulibacter community from EBPR Bioreactor in Madison, WI, USA - Reactor 1_10/4/2010_ DNA (SPAdes)... | ecosystem: Engineered > Bioreactor > EBPR >...
CGCGTTTGGACACATGGGAGGCGCTGCTTGCAGGGCTGTCGTCGTCGGTGGCGGCGGTGCGTGCATCAGACCGTGAGGGCTGGATTAGGCACTGCGGATACCACACACCCGCTCACGCTTAGCTATACGGCGGGGCTTGGGGCGAGATACACCAAGTTGCGTATCGCCAACCAGAAGCCTGTGTTTGGCCCTGTCCCCACGAGACCGTGCATCGCAGCATCGGCGCGGTGAGCAGCAGGCGTCGGTTGCTGCGCACGCCCATCACCAGTAACCCTAAACCCGGTGAGCAGTAGAGAGCAAAGCATTAATCGTTTCATCGCACTGTAGGTTTGAGAAAAGCGGCGGCGGGGCCGTCGGAGCGAACGATGCGTCGCAAGTTGGGCCACGGCACGACCGCTTCGTGCTCGCCAAAGGCGTACGACCCCAGCCGGTACGGCTCAAAAAACACATGCAGCCCATCGGCACTCACGCTCGTGCATGAAAACGTCTCGTTGAGCGGAGCGGTGGCGTTCAGGAACCACGCCTCGTCCTCCAATCCAATGCCGCCGAGCATAAACGAGGTGCGCAGCGATGCCCGCACCTGCTCGGACAAGACGTAGAGGTACGGCGCGTCTGGGGCGAACAAATCGCCGACATACACTGGGAAGCCGGTTCGACGATCGAACATAAAACACCGGGCCGCGTGCGACGGGTGAGCGTCTCCGACGTGCTCGCTCACCGCTACGAAGCGTCCGGAAACGAGCGTTGGCCCGGCGTAAAAGGTGTCGATGCCGCCGCCTAAGTAGTTCTGCTGCCCTTCCGGCATATCGGGCGTAACGGGCTCGACGCTCTGCACAAAGTCCTGCACATACGCTTGGGCGCTGTCGTGAAGAGCTGCCCGGATGCGTTCGTGCAACGCCGGGTCGCTGGGGTAGTAGACGACGGCGCTGAGGCGCTGCGAGGGCACCTCCACCTTGACCGAGTCCATAGGTGGCTGGCTCGTGTGCCTCGACGACGGCCCTTGGCGGCAGGCAGCCCCCATTGCCGCCAAGCCAAAAAGAACGAGAAGGCGCATAGTACAGTCAGGGGTGCTCATACCTGTACGTTATTGGAAATCTGCCTTCCAACCGCTCTCGCGCTTCTCAAAATAGATCCAGCCTTCTGCTTGATGCTCTTCTCCTCCCTCGGCATTTACGCAGTTCAGCTCCGGTGCCTCCGACAACTGCATAACATACTCCTCGTTGCGCGGCCACGCCTCGCAGACGTAGTGCACCCGCACCTGCATCTTGTATCGCTCTACTCCAGCCTCCTCGCCAAGAACCCCGTCCAGCTTTTCCACGGAGACCGCTCGTGCGTGCGCTGCGCCAGCTCGCCAAGATTGAATGAACGCCAACGCATCGGCTTCTGTGGGAGTGTCGGAGGTTGCACCTCCAAACGGCGCGGCTCCCGATGACGAACCTCGCTGTCCGCATCCTGCAACGCCGAGAAGGAAAACGCCAACCAGAAAACGTGAGGGGATGTCCATGGTAAGCTGGGGCTTGAAGTCCAGAAACAACGCCGCTACGACATCATTTACCGGCTGCCTCGGCGGCGGTAAATGACGCGCGACGGGCCGTTTGTGCTGCTTTCTGTGGCACGAAGCAAGACGAGGACCGGCGGCTCGCCGAGCGTCGGCAGGCGATAGCGGTACGTCGTGTAACCGTCGGGGCCGTAGAACGCGGTGAAGACGATGTTTCCCCCACTCACCTCTAGGTCTCCCATCATCGTCGCTTCTGTCCCAAGGCGTTGGCCGTAGAAGGTTTGCATCTGTAGCCGCCGGGCCTGCCACCGCCCCGAAACGCGCTGCAGAGCGTAGGGGGCAAAGGAAGAACGTCGCGCGCCCATTGAACAGCCGATTGTCACGAGAGTGGCTGTGCTGCCCACAGACTGCGCAGCCACCCAGCCCGTGATTTCGTCCGTCTCGCATACCGAGGGAAGGTCTGGATCGAGTTGGAGCGCCAAGCGGCGTTGGGCTTCCTCGCTGGCGTTGTCGCCGAGGGCGCGCACCTGCCGCAGCCACGCGGCGATGTTGAGGTTCTGGCCAACGCGCTGGGCGGCAGCGGCGGGCGGGGCCAGAAGAGCCGCCGCCAAAAGGAGCGTTCGCATAGTCTTACAGGGTAAGAGGATTCAAGTTAGCAGCCGCCTGAGCCGCGCACGCGGACAGTGGTGGTACGGCCCCGGATGGTGACGGCTATTGTGCCGGTGGAGGAATACGACTCCTCGCCGGTGCTTCGGCTCTGCGTACGCTGTACGATCCGGGCACCAAGGCTCGGGACAGCGTACACGTTCACCGTCCGCCGGGTGCGCTCGTCGTAGGTGTCCGAGACGTCTTGCAGCGTCACCATTTGGCCATTCAGCCGCATCCGCCGCTCCATAGCGTCCAGCACCACCCGATTATGCGACCCACCGCGGGCAAGCCAGTACAGGTCGCTGCACCCTTCCGAATGCGGGTTGAACGTGCCGATACGCGGCGCAGACTATGCGAGCGCTGATACGGGCAAGCACGCCAACACAGGGAGCACGAAGAAGGAGGTGCGCTTCATGTCAACAGGAGGTAAAAGGGGAGGAAAGAAAATTAGACTGCGTCAGGCACTGCCGATGCACTGGCTGGAGTTTGAGAGCACAAGCGTTTTCACTGCAGCAGCGCGACTACTCGGTTAGGACGACGGAAGCGACGGCGGCCCCTCCGCTGCCCGAGGTAGCGTCGGCGGAGGCAGCGAAGGGGAAGAGGTAGGAGCCGCCGCTGTACACATTGGGCGTCAGGCTCACCGTTAGGGTCTTGGATTCGTTTGGCTGCATCGGTCCGATCTTCCACTCCAGCGTCTCGCCGGCATTGCAGTAACCGTCATCCCTGTCCCCCTTGCAACTCGTCCCTGCCGGGGCATAGAAGCCGTTAGCTGTTTTGGGGTAGGCCATTAGCAGTAACACGTCGTCGGCACGAGCGCCCGACGTGTTCTGGACCTGAACCGTAACGGTCACCGACGAACGGTAGCTCATCGCAAGCGTTGAGGGCGTGAGCGACACCTGAAGGCCCCCGCTCTTGGGCACCGCGATGGCCGCTTGCGCCCCCACCCGGCTCATGCTGCCTTCTGCGATTTCGCTTCGGATCGTAACGGATTGCCCCGGTTTTCGGGTTGATGCTACGCGCAAGCGGACGCTTTGCTGCCCGGCTTGGTTGGCGGGCAGCGTGCCCAAGTCCCAAACCACAAGGCCGTCGGAGAGCAACCCACCTCCACTGGCCGAAACGAACTCCATTCCAGCCGGCACCTCCACCCCAAGTCGGCTGCTGGAAAGATCGCGCGTGGCGATGTAGGTTGCCGTGAAGCTCACCTCCGAACCGGGCGACACCAGCCCCTGCGAGCCGCTCAGGCCCATCTGCACCGGCTGGTTGCTGTCGTTGGCCAGCAGCACCGACGCCGAGCCGGCACGGGTGTTCGTACCGTTGGCCGACACCGACACGCTCCCGGATCCGTTGACGTAGACGTTGAAGGGCAGCATGAACGAGAACGCCCGTGTGCTGCCCTCTGGAATGGTGCCCACAGCCCACTCCAGCACCTCCCCGGTACTGCAGTAATCATCCTCCCGGTCCCCCCTGCAAGCCGTTCCTTCCGGAGCATAGAAGCCGTTGGTTATGGCGTGGGGGAACGATACGTTGACGACCACGCCGTTGGCCGCTCCGGGGCCTTCGTTGGATACGAGCACCGTGATGCCCACCCCGTTTTGTCCCGGCACGGCCTTCGAGGTCGTGCCAAGAGCCACGTTCAGCTGCGGCGTGATGACGGGCGGGTTGATGATCACGTCGCCGCCGCCGTCGTCGTTTTCCCCTTGGCCAGTGACCGAATCGCACGAGGCAAGCGGAAGCGCGAGGAGCGCAAAAAAGAGAAGGGCAAGATGCCGGAGCATAGGATATAAGGAGAAAGGTTCAAGCAGATACAAGACCAATGTCAGCCGATTCCCGAAACGGCTGCAATGCAGAAGTCGCTGCCATTGAGATCGACAATCTCAAAAGAATAGGCGTAACCACCAGAGGCCAAATGCTCCTGCGGCATTGACCCTATGCATAGTTTTATATCAACAACATAAACACCTCCATATGCATATCGTGGAGACCCGATCTCAGCAACACCACGTCTGAATTCTCTGTTGCTCATATTAAGTCTCCCCGGTTTTCCTTCCGTCCACATATCCTGGGCTGCTACATCGGTGCAAGCAAACCAAACCAGAGTCTGTCTTATATTCAGTGGATAGACCGCGTAAATAACTTGCTTGAGCTGCGCAAGAAAGATTTCAGGCGTCTCGGCTCGCTGAGCGGATACAGATGGTGCAAATAGAACCGAAGCTGCAAAAGCAAGAGGCAAACAGAGGATCCTCATAGCGGATGGGGGCAAGGGACTGAAGATTCACCGCACGCAGAACTGCCCCACCTGCGAGACGTTGAGCGTGCCAAAAGTAGACGTTCTCTCTGCTACAACAGCATACAGACTCCCCATTGCCTCTTGCAGGTAAGACCTGTCAAGCCGAATATCCTCAATCGGCCAAGGCACAGCAGATTGACACAATTCACCATCATAATCACATTGATAACCATTTGCAATCATAAAGTTCTTACTTCTTCCAACAATACCCGTCATCCCCACAACATTTCTCGCAACATCTGCAGGAAGCTCCACAGCTCCTGATAAATCAGATTGATTTGAAAATCCATAATAACCTACCCTGATACCTAATTCAGTACTTCGGTCCTGATCACTTCCCTTATATATTGTCAATGCGACAAAACTACCACTGTGAAGTGCGACCACTCTGTTTTGCGAATCAAGAAAAGCCACACCAACAGGAAAATATGTTCCTGACGTATAGCTTCTTTCGCTACGATCAAAAGATCGGTATATTTCAGACCGAAGCGCACCCAAACACGTTACAGACTGGTACAACAGACGTGAAGCAAGAGGGTTGGGGCGAGCCGTGCCTGAATAGGAAAAATACACAGTCCCGTTACGAAGACCGGGTGCGCCATTTTGCCTGACGTTGACCAGCGCCAAGTCCTCGGGCAGGTTCTGGGCGAGGTAGTTGACGTAGCCGATGAACCGCTGGGCGTCGTAGTTCACGGGCCCGCTCGCGGCATCAAGCAGCGATCCGCTTCCGGAAGCCATTGGCGGGGCCATCCCGCCGGGACGGTTGCTGGTGGGTACGGTCGAGCGCACCACACCCCCGGTCTTGCCGGGATATGTGCCCGATGGCTTCATTTCGTTGGTCTGGGCCTGAAGGGCATAGGATGCAAAAGTCAAGCAAGCCGCAAACGACACGGCTAAACGAATCGCAGCATTCATCGTCGTTCTGTAGGAAAAGGACGTGGAGTGGACTACTCTCAGAGCCATTCGAGCAGGATGTAGCGCGTGCGCCCGCCGTGGGTGACTTGGCGCATGCGGGCGGTGCGACGCTCGAAGAACTCGACACCAGCCGACCGATCGGTGAGCGCTCGGTTTTGACTCAAGCGGCGCATCTGCTCGGCGGTGTAGGCATAGGGCTGCCTCTCCGAGAACAACTCGTGGAGTAAAAACACATCGACGGGCGCCGTCCATTCGCCAGAAGGCAACCGGCGCACGTTCGAGGCATGCGCCGTCGCCAAAGGTTCTCCGTCCCACGGGTCTGCCGAGAACGTTCCGTTCGCGTACCGGTAGCCTTCTCCCGAGCGCGGACGTTGAATGGTCTGGCCGAAGTAGCGGCGGCACAGTTCGTTGGCCCGCGCAAAAGTGACCGAGTAACCGCTCGTGTTTCCGCCATTCCAATACACGTGCTGGAGCACAAACTGGATCTTGGCGTCGTCGGTCAGTTGGCCTTGACGAAACGGCTGAAGACCGGCCTCGGCGAAGTTGCTGAGGAAGACGTTGAGCGCTCGGTAGTCGGGGGCCGAAAGGCGCACAGGCGTGCCTTGGGCACGGACGGCAGGCATCGGGGCAAGCGCCACGAGCAGGAAGGCGAGTAGGGTACGCATCGTGAAAGGGGCTAGCGTGGGCGACGGAAGGCGACAGGGATGCGCCGACCGTCGGTGTTGTGCATCGTGCCTTGCCAGATCACCTCACGGGCAGTGAGGCGTTTGCGCAGCGTGATGCGGGCGGTGATGGTGCCGTTGGTGTATTCGTTGAGATCGTATTGCCCCTGCACCACGTTCGTCCCTTCGAGACGGTACACGCGGTAAGTGCGCCCCGTCGTCCAATACCAACCTGTGATGCTTCGGGCGTTGTTGAGCAGGCATGCTCCGATCTGCATCCGCCCGGTGTTGCCGGTGTAGTAGGTGCTGTTGTACGGGCAATCCTGCGCCAGAGCACCCGCAGGCACGGCGAGCAAGAGGCCCAAGGCAAGCGTTCGCATAGGGATTCGGAGGATTAGGCAAGCGAGCCGGTTTCCACGAGCCGCACCAGCTTGGCCGTGTGGGTTGCGGTGTCGAGCGAGGCGCGCAGCAGCTGGCCTTGCGCCGAGATGAGGACGCCGATGAACAGCAGCAGCAGGCCCACAAGCCCACCCCCGATCAGCAATGGAAGACCAGCCAACAGCGCAAAATCGCCTTGCTCTAACAACTTCAAGAATGCGATCCCGGCCAGCGCCATCACCAAGATGCCCAGTACCTTGGCGAGGCCGCCTACGAAGCCGAGCGTGCTCGCTACCCGGTAGGCGTCGGTGTAGGAGGGAACGCCACTGCCCCTCTGGGCTTGGGTGCTTACCGGCTGCACCGAGGTCGGGTGAGGCGGCGGCGATCCGTCGGGCGGCCCGACAAGTTGCAGCAGACGCTCTTGGCGCTCGTTGCCTTGCACCATCGCGGCGTCGTGGAAGGCGCGTGCAAAGTCGGAGTTTTGCAGGCTAAGCCGGTCGAGGCGCTCGCGCTGGTCGTGGGAGACCACGCCGAGCTTGTACAGATCGCCTGCCAAGCGCTGGATTTCGTAGGGAGACGGGTCGGTCATAGGATTGTTCAGCCAAGGGTGCAGGCCGCCCCTTCGAGGCGAACGTGGGTTTGCCGCCCGCGCTTGCGCACGGTGAGGCCGCCGCGCATCTCGCTGCAATCGCCGCCGCCCTCGATGTCGTCGCCCCGAGTCCAGAGTTCGGCGGTGAACGAGCCGTCGGCGGCACGGTAGGTCTGCACGGTGTAGGATCGCGTCATGCGGTGCTCGCGGTCGTAGGCCGTGCGCGTGGTCGAGCGTCCGGTTTCGCGCAGATCGGTGGTGCGTCCGTCCACGCGCATGCGAATGATGTGCCGGGACGAGCGGAAGCTGCGCACTTCGTAGAACACACAGCCGCCGTTGGGCTGGCCTTCGAGCGACATACAGATCGTCGTCGCCCCCATCACACCCACGTCGGCTCCCGGCACCACGCCAATCTGCGGCTGCGCGAGTGCAGCCGGCGCGATCATTATGCTACCTGTTGCCGTTGCAAGAAGTGGTTCTATACGCATAATCGTACTGTCATAGAAATTACATCACAAACTGATCGAGATGCCACGCCCCATCATCGTACCTCGATAGGTTGGCGGTGACGTCGAGCGTGTTGGAGCCTTCCGTGATGTTATAGTAGGTGGGAATCGGGTCACGCGCACCCTCATTCCCCCACGTCCCACCTCGCCGCGAGTTGAAACGGATCGTCACTCTGGCGCGAGCCATTTTGCCCTCTGTGTCAACCGAGTTGACGGTGACATCTTCGAGTTGAAAATCTTGATGCCCTGCGAAAATGGACTCTTGTTCGATGACTGAACGGACTTGCTGCGGAGAGATTCCACCGCTAACGCAGCCCTCATTTAACCAACAAAATACAAACATCAATATACCACAAACCTTTGAGGGGATGTGAGTCCGAGTCGTCGACATACGATCTGCAAGTTTCGACGTGAAAAGGGTTCGGTTCATCTCAGTGGTCAGAGAGGTAGGTCGGGGTGTTGAGGCTGTAGTAGGCGAGATCGTCGATGCGCTTCACGGATTCGTGTATTATGCAGAACATCCCTGAGTCGTTTTTCTGCACCGAAGGCCCACCCTCAAAGGTTTCGTATAGGGAGAGCTCGCATTCCTCGCTGCGGTAGCGCCGCCACGCCTCATCCGAGCGGCGCACATGCGCTTCCCATTCCGGTAGGCGGCTTTTGAAGGCGTAGACGGCCTGCATCGTCTGCTCCAACACGTCCTCTACCTGCGCAGCGGTGCTGTCGATATTGCAATCGCCCTGCCTACACCTTTCCACAGCGTGGCGCAAGTCGTCGGAAAACAGCGGCGAGCGCGGCGGAACGTAGGGCGCTGCCTCTTCGCTAACGGTCGGTTCAGGAGATGCCAAATCTGCACCGTTCGGACTTGCCGAAGCTGCAGGCGCAGGATCGGAGGGACCACAACCGACAAGAGCAAGCACGGCGGCTTGCCAGAGCGATGCGCGACACCGCTTCCGAAACGTCAAGGTCGTTAGCATCCGGGTTCGTATTCGAGGTAACGAAGGGTGATGGCGTTGGCGGCGATGCGCGTAATGACCACGAGGTACATGCTACCGTTGTTGGTCTCGACGGCAAAGAGCGTCCCCGGCCCGATGGCAGAGCGACTTAGCCCACGCCGCCACGGCCCACCGTCGGGCCAGTCCATCCGTGTCAGCTGCGCCGTGCGGCTTGCCGAGGCCGTTCCGGGGCCGGATCGTTCGGCAGGGAGAATGAGACTCACCTGCACGTCGCTGCCTTGGCGGCGGTAGCCTTCGAACGCGCTGCCGAGGCCGTCAATCTCGGGATCTTGCGGCTCGACCCACAGGTCGGCGTCCACCGCTGTTCCTGCCGGAACCGCCGCCAGGCGATCCCACGGCACGGCGAGGTGGCGGTTGAACGAGAGCAAGAAGGCTGGGTAGTTCCACCCCAACATATTGACGGTGAGCTGCCGCACGCCCTGCCCAATGCTCCGTGCTCGCACGGCGGGTGGGAGACTTTGCTGGGCTTCAGCAGTGGACACACTTAAGGCGCAAAGAACAAGCAGAAAGATGACTCTCATCGTACGTCAGGGGGTTACTCACCGATGTAATCAGGACACACGGCAATCGTAACTGGAGCTTGGCTCTCGCTGGCCCCTTGTCGCACGACGAGCGTGCCGCTGCCGTGCGCACAATCCGATTCGCCTCCCATCGCAGAAGTCCATCGGTAGCGCACCGTAGCCAAAACACCACCGTTTGGTGAGCGAAACGTGGTTGTAGTCCAGTCGCCCTGTTCTTGGCGAGTCGTGCGCGTTAGCGTAAACGTTCTCCCGTTGACCCGTACTCGAGCGATCGAACGACCTCTTGCAACTCCCGAGCTTATCAACAGGGTGTTGTCAGCCTCTCGATAGAAGTCGTACGACTCGCGACTGAGAGGATCTACACCTCCCAGCCTGAGCGCTTGGGCGCGGGCAATAGGCGCTGCCAAAAGCAGCACCAAGCCAACAAAGAGTGTCTTCATTATGGGAAGGAGTGGTGTTAAGTCAGCGCCCCACGCCGATACCGAGACGAATGAACGGACCACTACGGCGTAATTCGGGAGGCTTGATTCCGGAAAAGCCCGCTGCGGGTAGATCGGCGCGATCGCTGCTATCATCCGCATGCTCTACTGCGTATGTCCAGTTGCCCAGTTGAAGCCCAAAGCGGTAACCGCCTTCAAGTAGCAACGTGCTTCCTGCCACTGGCATCCCGAGACTGACAGCAGGCTCTATGCTAAGTGTCAGTGCTTCGACAAGGATATTGGAGCCGGTCGGATACTCACCTCCGCTCGGCGGATAGAGCACATTGTCCTCGGGAGTTGTCCCACCCACCTCACCAATTACTCCCCACGCATACCCTACACCGGCCTGTAGCCCAACCGCCGGCTGCAACCTACCAGTTCCAAACGCTGCTGTGCCACCTCCAAGTACTTGAAATTCGCGCAGCCCACCTCCCCCTGTAAAGGCAAGCCCGGCTTCGGGTGCAAACTGGATTCTTTCGCTACTACGCAAGGCAAAGCGCACCGTGCCGCCCACACTGAATCCGCGCGTCTGATTGGCCTCGTCAAAGTAAACGGTGCTGGGAATGGGACTTGTGTCGGCGGCGCGGGTGAGTACGACACTACCAGCCTCGGTACGCACAGCCCACGGCACCAAAGCAACATAGAAGCGGTAACGCCCAAGACCGGCGGCCGAATGCACCGTGAACGAGCGACGGGGTGATGCTTTGGGAGCAACTTCGGTTGAAGTAGGCGGAGCGTCATAGACCGGAGAAGACTCCTGCACAACGGGTGGCTCAGAACGCGGTGGCTCCGGCACGGGAACTGGTTCGGGAATTTCCCGAACCAGCGATGCGGCGATGTAGCCGCTCGTCGCGCGCATTCCCAACCCAGCCAGATCAACGCGATACCACGTCCCCGAAAGCCCTATCACACCCAAGCGCATTCCGCGCTCGACCGTTCCGACCACCCGATTAGATGTACCCGGCCCGGAACGAATGTTGGCATAGGATGCCGTGACCTCGATACGGCCTTGAGCTTGTGCGGCGAGCGGAAGTGCAGCCACCATGAGGGCTATAACAACGTGGAAACGAGCCATGTAAGAAGGGAAAAGAGGCAGGGAGGGTGGCATTGTCCACGGCAAATAACCTGTTACGCCTCTCCGCTTTCTGCTCAATCCCGTGAGCAGAGGTGGTCTGCCCTAAAATCCCGGCCGCTATGATCAGTTAGTCCGCGACAGACCCCTCCTATGTATTCGCAGCTCAACTTCCGTTGCGGCCTTTCCAGTCGCGGGGGTTGATGCCGTGGTAGCGCTGGAACATGCGGCTGAAGTGCTCGGCATCGCGGTAGCCAACGGCGCGGGCGGCTTCTGCCACGCTGCTTCCGCCGCTGAGCAGCACGGCGGCACGCTCCATCTTAAGCACATGTATAAATGCCCCTGAGGACTTGCCGGTGATGCGCTTCAGGGTTCGATTGAGCGTCGGAACGGTGGTGAACATCGCCTCGGCCAACGACTCGGCGTTGAACGTCGAATCGCCCATTCGCTCCTTGACGATCTCGGTGACCTGCTGCACATACTTTTCGTTCGGGGTGCGCGGTTGCACACGCCCTGCGCCTGCGGCCTCCACAAGGGCCTCGCGCTGACGCCGACGCCGTTCGACCATCCGTCCCAGCCACGCCTCCAGCCGTTCGGGCGGGCAAGGCTTGACGAGGTAACCATCGGCCCCGTGCTCAAAGCCTTCCACTTCGGTGGACAGGTCGTCTTTGGCGGTGAGAAAAAGGAAGGGCACGTCGGCGAGCTGCGCGTCGGCGCGGAAGGCCTTGAGCACGGTGGGGCCGTCCATGTCCGGCATCATCACGTCGCACACCACTGCATCGAACGCTTGCCGCCGCGCCTCAACGAGCGCTCGTTTGCCGCCGCTAACCGCCACGACCCGGAAGGCCTCGCCCAGCTGCCGCGCAAGCAAATCGCGGATGGCCGCGTGATCGTCCACCACAAGCACAAGCGGTTTGTCGACAGCCGGAGCACGGGCAGCTTCGTGGGCAGGTGGCTCGGGCGCGTCCAGCCCCAGCACACCGGCCACGTCCTCGAGGTGCGGCGTCAGATCCGACGACTGAGCAACGGGAAGCGGCTGGCCGTCTTCACCTTTTGACGCCAAGGGCAAGCGCAGCGTGAACGTGCATCCAAAGCCCAACCCCTCGCTTTCGGCAGAGAGCGAACCACCCTGTTGCCGAGCCAGTTCATGCGCCAAATCCAACCCAATGCCCGCCCCGTCGGTTGAGCGTGTGCCGGTGCCGTCCACCTGGTAGAAGCGGTCAAAGATGCGGGCGAGGTGTCCAGGCGACAAACCGACGCCGGTATCGCGCACCCGCACCACCGCTTCGCCGTCGTCCTGCACGAGACTCACCCGGACATGGCCGCCCCGGGGGGTAAACTTGAGCGCATTGGAGAGCAGGTTGGCGAGGATGACTTCGGCAGCGTCGGGCGCAAACGCGACCGGCACGCCGGGCGGCGTACTGCATTCGAGCGACACCCCGGCACGCCGAGCCACCCCCGCGAAGGCCTCGGTAACGCTGCACACGAAATCGCTAAAATCGGCGACGTGTGCCTCCGACTGCCGCGTGTCGGCCTCCAGCCGGGCCACACCCAGCAGCTGCGTAACCAGACGTTCGAGACGTTTGGCTCCACGCACGGCCTGGCGCACCTGCTGCTGATCGTCCGCGCCGAGAGCGTCCCGCCGAAGTACGTCTTCGAGATGACCAAGCACCAGCATCAGCGGCGTCCGGAACTCGTGCGAGACGCTGGCGACGAGATCGGCCTTGAGTCGGTCGAGCGTTTGGAGCGCCGCGTGCTGGGCCGCCAGTTCCGCACGCTGCGCGGCCACGGTGTCGCGCTCGTCGCGAAGTTCGGCGGTGCGTTCGTCCACCATCGCCGCCAGTTCGACGGTGCGCATCCGGTTCGTTTGGAAGCGCCAGCCGGCGTAGCCCAGCCCCATCACGCCCAGCAGGAAGGCCAGCCGCGCCCAAGGCGTCTCCCACCAATGCGAGGCGATCTCGAACGTTTGCGCCGCGCCCACGTCGTTCCACGTCCCGTCGCCGTTCATGCCGCGCACGCGGAACGTGTAGCGGCCCGGCGGCAGGTTGGAATACACGGCCTCACGACGGCTGCCCATCTCCACCCAGTCCGGGTCGAACCCGTCGAGCCTTACCCGGTAGCGTGTGCCTTCGGGGCGGACGAGGTCGAGCGCGGCGTACCGGAAGGCGAGGTTGCGCGTGCCGGGGGGGAACTGCGCCGGTATGGTGTCCCGCACTACGCCGTCTACCGTCACTTCCTGAAGCACCACGGGCGGAGGCGTCGAGTCGGGGCGGACGTTCCGAGGATCGACCACGGCCACGCCTTTGAGCGTGGGGAAGTACATCACCCCACGGGCGTCGATCGTGCCGCCGGGCTGTCCGGAGTTGAATTCGTCGGAGGGGAGGCCGTCGGCTTGGGTGAGCACGAGCGGACTGAGGCGGGCGGCGCGCCCATCGGCGACATCGTCCAGCATCTGCTGCGTGTACTTCCCCAACCCCATATCCGACGTCATCCAAAGGTACCCGCCGCGGTCGGGCTGGACCCACCAAATGCCGTCGTGGTGAAGGCCGTGCTGGGCGCGGGTGTAAGTGAACGTGCGCACGCGCACCGGATCGTCGGCGGTGCTGGCTCCGTAGAGCCGAATCAGCCCCGCGCCCCGCGTGCCAAGGAGGAAATCGCCCCGCGCATCTTCGTAGAGGTTCATGATGTGTCCCCCCACCGCCGGATGCCGGTGCCACGTGGTGTCGCCGGGAAATTGGACGAACAAGCCGTTGCCTGTGCCCGCCCACAACCGCCCGCGCCGATCTTCGTGAAGGGCACGGGCGGACTGGTTGGTAGCCAGCGGCAGCTCGCGTGGAAGGAAGTGCCCCGGAGCACGTTCTTCCATCTGGAAAATTTCTCCAGCGGCCACATACACTCGCCCATCCTTTCGCTGCAGGATCGCCTCCGCACCGTTCAAGGACTCCAGTAGCGAACCCTTCCCGAGAATCGCAAGACCACGCTGTCCGGCTGGATCAGCCCCAGCAGCCCATAGGCGGCCTTGGCGATCGAACAGCAGCGCTCGGATATAATCGATCGCTTTAGGGATGCGTCTGATGACTCCAACCGGAGTGCGCTGGAGCAGCCCACCGCCCCACGAACCCACGTAGAGGTTGCTGTCTGGCCCCACAAGGGTGGTGAAGACCAGCTCTGGCCCCGTCAACCCTTCGGCGCGACCAATGGCTGTGGCCCTTCGTGGCACGATGCGGACCAGCCCGCCCGACGTGGCACCCCACCACGCCCCGTTCCGCCCGGGAAGCAACCGGTTTAGGATGTTGATTTCAAGGCCTTCCGGCAGCGCAAGCCTCTCTTCTCGCTCACCTTCGTCCAGCATTCGGGTTTCCTGCCGCCCTGTAGCGTCGGCCTTCGAGACCCACAATATCACCCGGTCATTGAGTGGTTGGACGGATTTCTCGCTATCCCAATCGTGGATCTGATCGCCCGAAACCAGTACGCGAGAGCTTCCGGGTGCTACACGGCCAGAAGAAAGCAACTCGACCCCTGCGTCGCTGCGGACGATCCACGATCCGTCAGGGCGAACAAGTACGAGCCGGGAACGACCTCGGTAAGTCGGGACGCGCCGCAGCGAGTAGCCCTGTTCCGTCACCGTGAATACTCCGCTCCACGTGCTCACATAAAAGCTATCGGGCGTCTGCCAAACGGGAAAGCTGTCCGCATTTTCATAGGCGGGGCCAAACGGGACGAAGCGGTCTCCTTGCAGGCGAACAAGGTGCTGGCGCGTGGCTCCTACCACGACCCCGCTCGGAAAGACGTGGAGGGCATACAGGTCTTCCCCTCCGGGCGCATCGAAACGCTCCACTCCTCCCGCTCGATCAACGCGAAGTGCTCCCGCATTGGCAAGAATGGCCCAAACACTCCCATCGGGAGCTTCCACAAACCCCTGAGCCTCTGAATACCGGAAGAAGAGGTCGCGGCTGCGCACCATCGGCGCGAGAAGCCGCACCCGTCCGTTCTCGATCACGCTCACGTCGCCGAGGCTCGACGCGATGAAGAGCCGCCCACGCCGATCCACATGCATCCGCTTGACATAGGTATTGGTCCATCCGGTCAGATCTTCCTGTCCATAGAGGCGGAAGCGCACGCCGTCGAAGCGGACGAGGCCTGCGCTGGTGGCCAGCCACAGGTAGCCGTCGGGCGTCTGCGCAATGTCTTCTACGAAATTGACCGGCAGGCCGTCGGCGGTCGTCCATACGCGGACGAGCGCGTTGGAATCGGGCAGGGCAACGGCCTCGGACGCTTTCGGCTCGCCGCTGCTTCGCGGCTGCGCGGCGGTGGGTGCGTTCGGGCGGCAGGCCGTCAGCAGAATGAGGCCGAGCAGCAGAACGAAGCAAAATGCGCGGCAAACAGACGTACGCATCGGGTGAGAACGCCCGGTGCAAATGCCGAACGTGTACCCGATAGATAGCGAACCCGGACATTCTGCGCAATATCCCGTACCCTTGACGGGCCTACTTACTGCAGAATGATCGATTTACCATGCTTTCGTGCGCAAGATGTCCAGGATGCAGCGCGCATTTCTGTTGCCGACGCGAACCGGTCCGCTGGCCTTACGGATGCAGGCGGCCCATCAGGCGGGGGAAGGGAATGGTCTCGCGCAGGTGGCGAAGGCCGCACACCCACGCAATCGCCCGCTCCAACCCGAGGCCGAAGCCCGCGTGCGGCACGTTGCCGTAGCGCCGCAGGTCGAAGTACCAGCCGAACACCTCTTCGGGAAGGCCGTGCTCTTCGACCTGCCGCTTCAGGAAGTCGAGGTCGGTAGCGCGTTCGCCACCGCCCACGATCTCGCCGTAGCCCTCGGGCGCGAGAATGTCCATTCCAAGCGCCAAGCGGTCGTCTTCGGGATCGCGCTTCATGTAGAACGCCTTGATCGCCGCCGGGTAGCGGTGGACGATGATGGGGCGGTCGAAGTGCCAGGTGAGCAGCGTCTCGTCGGAGCCGCCGAGGTCTTCACCCCACTCGAAGCCGCTGGCCGAAGCCCGCCACGCCGGGAGGTTGCGGAGGTCTTCGTCGATGGCGTCGAGCCGGCTGCCGATGGCGATGGCGCGGGCATCCATTCGCCGCTTTTCGTGCTTCTTGGCCTGTCCGTAGGCGGCTTCGTTGGCGGCGCGCTCGTCCAGAAGCGATTGCTGCTCGGCCTTGAGGCTGGCCTCTTTGTCCTCCACCATCTGCCGCGTCTTGGCCGAGGTGAGCAGTTCGACGGCCTCGGTGTAGCTCAGGCGCGGGAAGCTGCCCTGCGCGGTGGCTTCGATCGCCAACGTATCGCGCTCCAACACGCCCAACTCGGCGGCGCAGGTGTCGAGCACGTCGCGGCAAATGCGCTGAAGCATGCCTTCGGCGAGGTCCATGTCCATCGCGAGGTCGTAGAAGGCCATCTCCGGCTCCACCATCCAGAACTCGGAGAGGTGACGGCGCGTCTTGGACTTCTCGGCGCGGAACGTGGGGCCGAACGTGTAGATCTTGCCGAAGGCCATCGCCAGCGCCTCGCCGTAGAGCTGTCCCGACTGCGTCAGGTAGGCCGGTTCGCCGTAGAAATCGAGTTCAAAGAGCGTCGTCGTGCCCTCGACGGCGTTGCCGGTGAGAATCGGCGGGTCGAGTTGGAGAAAGCCCTGCTCCTGAAAGTAGGCGTGAATCGACATCACAATCCGGTTGCGGATGCGCAGGATGGCCCACGTCCGGCGGCTGCGCAGGTGCAGGTGGCGGTGGTTCATCAGGAACTCGACGCCGTGCTCCTTGGGCGCGATCGGGTAGTCGTCGGAGAGGGCAATCACCTCCACCCCGGTAACACGCAGCTCGTGCCCGCCCACCTGCCGCTCGTCGGCCACGACCGCCCCGGTGACGCGCAGGCTCGATTCCTGCGTGAGCGACTCGGCGGCAGCCCACGTCGCCTCATCGACCTCGTTCTGGTTGACCACGGCTTGGACCAAGCCCGTCCCGTCGCGAACGACGAGGAAGGAGAGGCCTTTGGAGTCGCGGCGGCCGTAGAGCCAGCCTTGCAGCGTGACGGTCTGGCCCACATGCGCGCCGAGCGCATCGATGGTGGCGAGAGGAGCGGACATAGGGAGGGTGGACAAAAACGAAACGGCAACCTACGCATAGGCGCAGGCTGCCGTCGGGGAAGCGTTTGTGCAATTCGTGCCTCTAAGGCTCAAAAGCCGAGGCCGAGGTCGCTGAGGGCGTCGCACTGGCCGAGACGACTCAGTTCGCAGCGCCAGTTCGTCACCGAACGTTCGCCCGGTATGTTGCTGTAGACCTGTTCGAGGTTGCCGGTGTCGCGGCGGTCGATAAAGACGAACTGCGCCTGCCCGATGCCGGGAAGACCTTCGTAGCCCCACACCTCGAAGGTGCGCAGTTCGTTGTTGCGCGACATCGGGCTTCGCTGGATTTCCTGCGGATCGCCGTACTTGATGAGCACGCGCCCACGGTCGGTGCGATAGCCCACCATCGGCCCACGCCCGTAGCGGGTTTCAGCCAAGGCAAGGCGGCGCTCAAACTCCTGCAAACCCTCGTTCTCGGGCGTGGCCGGGTTGGAGTCCCGCATCGCCCAGAAATCGTAGACGTAGCGACGTTTGGCTGCAAGGTCGGTGATTTCGCGCATGCGGATGCGATCCTGTTCGCTGCCAATCACCCCAAGGGTTTCGTAGTGGCGAAGCACCTCAGCCTCGGGCATCGACGCAAACGGGCTGGCTTCGTAGGCGACGGCCACCGGCGTGTTCGACGCCGCAACGCCAGGGTTGTACACGTGGAAGCGACGGGCGCTCGTGGCTCGCACCTGCCCGTTGCCGTCGAGCACCTCAAGATTCAACGTATACGCCCCCGACTGCAGACGACGTACGTTTGCCGATCCAATCACCACGTCGGTGGGGCGCACCGGGCGGCGCTGCTCGCGGGTGAGGTTGTCCACGGCTTCGGTACCGCCTTCGGGCACCACACGAGTGCGCAACGTGTAGGCAGTGTCGGCCAGCGCCGTCGTGCCGTAGATCTCGGTGTAGTACTGCACCATCGGCAGGACGTTGCCGAACACCAGCGACGGGTGCGGCTGTACCGAAAGGCCGTTGCGGAAGAACGGGTCGTCGCGGTCTTCGCTGCGGCGGATCGACGAGGCGAGCGTCACGTCGGAGATGCCCGGCGCGGCGACAACGTCCACCTCGACCGGCTGGCGGAGGCTGAGGGTGGGGCTTCCGCCGTCAGGCGCGGGCACGGTGGCGCGCAGTTCGTAGCGTCCGGCGGGTACCGCCGCACGCGCCACCTGCACAAACATTCGCTGCCGCGCGGTCTCCGACGTATCGGGCAGCGTAAACCGCTGCTGGGCTGCATCGCGCCACACGGGCATCTCGGCGGCCACACCGGCGGCGTCGAGCGCGTGAAGGGTGAGAATCAGCGGCACGAGCGCCTCAAAACCGCCCTCCTGCGCCGCCTGAAACGGCAGGCGCGTTCCATCCACCCCGACGTAGATGTCCACCAGCTGGTTCTGGCTGTCGTAGGCGAAGGTGCTGTGGTCAAGGTAGAGGTTGAGCGGAAGGTTACGCTCGAACGTGCGCGAGGCCTGCGCGAGGGCTACCGGAGCAGCAAGCATTGGCAGCACCGCCAGCCAGACGAAACGGTTCATCGTGTTGAAAATCAAGGGATTGAAGCAAGACAAGTGTGACACAAGATACGACAGCGACACGCAGCGATTCGGGCAGAAACGCATACCCTCACGGTTTCGTACGCGAGAGGCGTACGGAGCTACACTTTGATAAACACCTTGCGGCGGTACATCCACAGCAGCACCCCGTACCAGCACGTCACCCATACGAGCGCGTAGAGCAGCGAAGCCACTTTGGGCGGCCCAAGCGGAACGAAAACGGTCTCGAAGATCGCCTTTTGCAGCGAGCGCGGCCCGTCTGGCCCCATCACCTTCCACGCGCCGAGGAGCTTGGCAACGGTGCCGCTCATCACAAACACCGTGATGGCGTTCATCCCGTAGACCACGAACGGCTGGACGCCGCGCCGCCAGCCCTTTATGTCGACCACGAAGAAGAGCGTGCCGAGCGCGAGCAGCGCTTGCCCGGCGGTGAACACGGCGTAGCTGCTCGTCCACAGCGCCTTGTTGAGCGGCAGCGCCAGCGCCCACACATAGCCGAGGCACAGCAGCAGGAACCCGCCTACGAGCAGCACGATGGCCTTGCGGTCGGCGGTGCGCGCCGATGCCAGCACGAAGCCCGCCCATACGCCGAAGAGGGTGGTGGCAAGTGCCGGGAAGGTGGACAGGATGCCTTCGGGGTCCCATGTGCGCGGTGGCACGGCTCCGCCCCAGAGGTGGTTCGTGCCCAGCACCACCCGGTCAATCCATGCTCCAAGCGTCGAGCCGGGGTGGTCGATCTCCGGGCGTCCGAGCACCGGCACGGGCACGAACAGCAGCACGAGCGTATACCCCACGAGGATCGTCCAGAGCACCGTCCAAAGCGTTCTTCGGGAGGTGTAGAGATAGAGTGTGGCAGCGGCGAGGTAACACACAGCGATGCGCTGGAGCACGCCCGGGATGCGCAGCATCGAGAGGTCGCGCAGGCCCACCACCCCGTCGTCGTAGGTGAAGAAGGGCCAGAGCGCCATCAGAAGGCCGAAACCGAACAGCCACGCCGCCCGCACCGCCGCCTTCCGGAGCAGATCGCCTCGCGACGCCCCCCGCGCCAGCGCCCGGTCGAACGCCAGCACGAGGCTGACCCCCACGATAAAGAGGAAAAACGGAAAGACGAGGTCGGTGGGCGTCCAGCCGTGCCATTCCGCGTGCTTGAGCGGCGCAAAGATGGCGCTCCAAGTGCCGGGGTTGTTGACAAGGATCATCCCAACAATGGTGGCCCCACGGAACGCATCAAGCGAGACGAGGCGAGGCGAGCGGGCAACAAGCGTTGGTTCCATCGGACGAGGTGAAAGGGATGCGGGGAAGGTAAGGGCTGGCGGCTATTCGGGACCCAGGCTAAAGGCCAAGGGCTTCCACGGTGTTCGGGCGCGGGGTTGCGCAACAGCCCTTTCCCAACCCGAACGGAACGATGCGACCGCGTCGGCACGTTCATACCGTCCTCTTATTCTGCTTTGCCCGTATGGCCCGCCGCACCAAACGCCCCACTCCGGACGCCCACGACCTTCCGCTTGGCACCGCCGAGCGCGACGTGTTCGCCCGGTTTATTCCCAAGGCTGCGCTCGTGCTGCTCGACCGCGTACGGCTCTTCCGAATCCTCCGGCGCACCCTCACCAAGCTCGACCGCGAAGGCGGGATGGCCCGCGTCAAAGACGACGTCCAATCGTTTGTCCGCTTCGTCGCGGCGTTCGCGTCGGGCGAATACAAGGAGATGCCGTGGCGGTCGGCGGTGTTTGCGCTTGCGGCGCTGCTCTACTTCGTCTCGCCGGTCGATCTGGTGCCGGATTTCATCCCCGTGCTCGGCTTCACCGACGACGTAACCGTGGTGTTTGCCGTTCTCACGGCTATCCGCAAAGACCTCAGCCGCTTCGAGCGCTGGCGCGCCCGAAACGCCGCGTCTTTGGCATCGGAAGCCACTGTGGTGGAGGTGGAAGCAGTCAGCAACAACGGGGTACTGCACCGCCTCTCCCGGCGCGCCCGATGACACGCGCGCTCGCCACGCTGTTGCTCTTGGCCTCCCCCGTTGCTCGCGCCCAAACCTGCGCCGACGTGTGGCGTGCGCCGCTGCACGCCTTGGTGGGAGACGGCGAGACGCCGCGCTACGACGCCCTCGCCCGCGAACCGGCCCGCTCGGCGATGCGCCGCGCGGTGGCGTGCGTAGAGACCACCGACCCGGCCACGCTTCGCACCGACGCCGAGCGGCTCGCCTTCTGGATCAACGCCTACAACATCCGGATGGTGCAGAACGTCCTCGATGCGCCGAGGACGACGAATGTGCTCGACCGCCGCGACGCGTTTTTCCGCACGCCCTACCGGTTTGCCGGACAGAACCTCACCCTCGACGATGTGGAGAACGGCCTGCTGCGCCGCCAGTCCGCTGCGCTGCGCCGCCTCGCCCCGTCGCGCCTTGACGCCCGGATTCACGCCGGGTTGTTCTGCGGGGCCGTGTCGTGCCCACCGCTCCAACCCACGCCCTTCACGCCCGAAGCCGTGAACGCGCAACTCGACGCCGCCACGCGGGCGTGGGTGAACTCGCCTCGGTTTGCCCGGACGAGCGGACGAGCGGCCGTCTTCTCGTCGCTGCTCGACTGGTTCGGCGCAGACTTCGACGCTGCCGGTGGCGGCAAGGCGGGCGACTTCTTCGTCCGTTACCTGCCGCCGTCTTCGCCGTTTCGAGCACGTCTTGCGGGGCGGACGGCCGCCCAGATCAAGGCCGACACCCGCACCACGTTTGCCTACGACTGGGCGCTCGCCCGCCGCTGACATGTCGTATTCTGCAATCTAAGCCCTACCTGCACGATGGTTTTATTCGCCGTTGACCTCTCCGAACCGCGGTCGCTCACCGACGCCGTCGCAGCCTTTGCCGCTCGCCTCGACGAGAACCTCGTCGTGCTGCATGTGGGCACCGCGCTCACCGCCGCGGTGCCCGTCACCAGCCTCGGCGGCTTTGACGACGCCGGGCTGCTGCTCTTTGACCCCGCGCTACGCCACGAACTCGACGAAGCCGAAGAGCATGCGCTCAGCCGGTTCGTGCGCGAGCGTTTCGACCGGCCCGTGCGCGCGCTCAGCCGCGACGGCATCGCCGCCGACATGGTGATCGAAGAGGCGCAGCGCCTCGGCGCAGCGTTCGTGGCCGTGGGGCACCGCGAGCGCGGTTTCTTCGACGCGATGCTCTCGGGAAGCACCGCCGCCCGCGTCATCAAACACGCCCCCTGCCCCGTCGTCGTCTTCCCCGTCGCCGACGAAAGGTGACTCCGGCCTGCTATGCGTACCCTTTTTGCGTGCTTCGCACTTCTTGTCCTTCCGACTGGGCTTCGCGCGCAAGTGGCGGCGCTGGTGATCGGGCACGGTTCGCCGCAGCAGATCGAGCAAGCCACCGCCGTGGCTCAGCATCTTCGCGCCATCGCCCCCGACGCCACCGTCCGCCTGCTCGTCGGCGCGGAAGCCACGGCTGCGCAAGCCCGCGGGGCGTGGACGAGCCTGGTACGAACCCACCCCTCCGGCATCCTCGTCTACATCTCCGCCCCCGTCCATCTCGCTCGCTTCCCGGACGGCAGCGACGTAGGGTCTGTGCTTTTGGAGGGCAGCGCCGTCGTTTCCGACACCACCCTGGAGCGCGCGCTTCGGCTTCAGCCCATCGTCAACCAAGCCGCTTCCCTTCGCGCACAGCACGTCGTTTTCGCGATCGAAGGCCCTCACGCTGGCCTTGCCCCCGCCAGACCACCGATTCTCCCCGACACCTTTATCGCGGTGGTGGCAGGCCCTTCGGCTACGCACGGAGCGTTGGCCGAAACGATCGCGCAGGCGTCCGATTACCACGACGCGATTAGGCAGCTTGCCGGCCGCGGCCCAGGAATCCGTTTGAGCCTGCACCCCGGTCGCGCCATTCCGCGAGAAGCGGTTTCCCGCCCCCGCTCAGCAACGCTCGTCTTCCCGTCGCTGCCGAGCAACGCAACGGCGGCGGTAGATGGGCAGGCCGTGTCGGGTTCGGAAGTGACGCTTTCGCCGGGCGACCATACGTTCAGCGCCACCCTCAACGGCACCTATCTGTGGCTCAGCAACGTCGTTCTCCAAGACGGCGAGACGCGGCGTCTAACGGGATCGTCGGAGGATTCAGCATCGGTACGGCTCGTGCGCGCGGCTTCGGTGCGCGAAGGCACGCTTACGGTGAACGACGTCGTGCTCTCCTCCGCCGATAGCCTCCCGCTGGCTGCTGGACGATTCAAGGTTGGCCACCGCTTGGGCAACGAACGCTCGGTATCCTCTTGGGTTACGGCACCGCCACGGAGCGTGGTGGAGGTCAAACGCATCCGCTCGTTCAACCTGCAAGGCGCGTTGCTGGGCTCGATAGTTCCAGGCCTCGTCCCGTTTCGTCAAGGCCAACCCTTCGAAGGCGGGTTGATGGCGATTGTCGTCGCAGCCCCAGCGCTCGGTGCCACGCTTGCCGAGCGCACCCACCGCGAACGCCTTCGCGCCCAGACCGACGCTCAAGCCGCGTACGATGCGGCCGTGGGCGAACACGCCACACAAACCGCCCGCGCCGCGCTCCTCGATGCCCACACCGCTGTGGAGCAAAGCCAGAGACGCCGACGCTTGTTTTGGAATGGCCTTGGTGTGGGTCTTTCCATCAACGCCCTTCACGCTTTTACACGCCGCAACCGCATTCCTCGGCTACGCATCACCATCACGTCCGCTCGCTAATGCCCCGTCACCTCCGCCTTGCAGCCGGATTGGCACTGGTGCTGGCGGGCTGCGACCTCGCTGCTCCGCCGACGCCTCGGCTCGACAACCCGTACGATTTTGAACAACCGGGCGGTGCGCGCGCGCTTGACATCCCGCCAGCCCCACGCTTGCAATCGGCCACCTCGACGACCGCCACGCTCACATGGGACGACCGCTCCGATGCGGAAAACGCCTACTTGGTAGAGCGCAAGTATGGGATTGAAGCGTGGAAACGCGTTGTCACGCTCCCAGCCAACACCACCTCGTTCACCGATACCACGCTGATCGGCTCGCGCCCCGTGCTCTACCGGCTGCGCACCATCAGCCCAGCGATCACCAGCGCTCCCAGCGATTCGCTTCAGCTCGTTTGGCCCGGGTACACCCGCCTTCCGATCGCCATGGGGTTAGGCGAAACCATCACGCAACTTGGATCGAACCTGCTGTTCACATCCCTAACAGCACCGCGACTGGTCTCGATGGAAGGGACGGAAATCCGCCGCTTCGACGCGCTGCTCTCGATGTTTGAAGAAGGCCCCGTCCACTACGCCTTCAACGCCTCCGGCACCCTGCTGGCGCGAAGCAATCACGTTCGGCTTGGCGACACGGCCCGTGCCGCTACGGCTTCGATTCGGGTTGTGGACGTCCAAACGGGACAGCTCGTAGCCCAATTTGTTGCTCCGCCCTACCGTACGATCCAGGCCATCACGTTTGCCGACGACGCAACCCTCTACCTTCACGGATACGACCAAACGTTCTTGGGCGGTCTCGAAACGACCGAGAATCCTGTTCGCGTTCTGTGGAACGTGCGCGCCAACACGTTTACCTCCTCGCCTTTCAGCCCCAACCCCTCGGCTACTCTGCTGACGACGTTTCCTCCTCCCGAAGGTCTCTTCAGTCGCTTCCTTGATGGAAATCCCCAAGCCTTCGCGCTAACCTTCGCCTTCCATAACGTTCGGACGGGCCAAACCCGCTGGAGCGTCGACGTGGCGACTCCTCCGCTGTCGTCTCTGCCTACTCCCGTTGTTTCTCCGCCTCGCGACGAGTTCGCCCTTGGCTATGCGCAGAACCAGATAACCGTCTACGATATGACCACCGGGAGCATCCGGAAGCGCATTACCCCACCGCCCCTCAATCTATTCGGTCCCCGCTTCGCCCCTTTTTCCGACGGAACCGCTTACCCCGTCGCCTTCTCCCACAATCGCCAACGCATTCTCTTCGCCAGCACCGCCCTTGCCGTGCTGGATCGAAACACCGAGCGGATTCTTCGCATCGTCGACACGACGCTGCTTATGGAATGGGGATTCGGCATCTTTACACCTAACGACGAGGCCCTCGTCCTGCTTGGCCTCTCAGGGCTTTATAGGATGGACCTCAACGCCGTTTGGACGGCTGCGCCGTGATCACGCCCGGCGGGCGGTGACGCGCAGCGGCGGGAGGCCGTCGATCTCGGCGAACACGTCGTCGCCGTCGTGCAGCGGCGAGACGCCCTCGGGCGTGCCGGTGAAGATCAAATCGCCGGGTTCGAGCGTCATCACGGACGAGACGTACGCAACGAGCGACGCCACGGTGTGCAGCATGTCGCCGGTGAAGCCGTCTTGCCGCACCTCGCCGCGCACGACGCACCGGATGCGCAGCGCCTGCGGATCGGGCACGGCGGAGGCCGGGGCGAAGTCGCCGAGCGGCGCGAACGTGTCGAGGCCCTTGGCGAGCGTCCACGGCAGACCCTTCTTTTTGGCCTCGGTCTGGAGGTCGCGGGCGGTGAGGTCGAGGCCCACGGCGTAGCCGTCGACGTGAGAAAGCGCGTCGGCCTCGGCGATGTTCGTGCCGCCCGTGCCGATGCGCACCACCAACTCGACCTCGTGCTGCACGTCCTGCGTAACGGCCGGGAGGATTACCGTGCCGCCGTTGCCGATCAACGACGACGGCGGTTTGAGGAAGAGGATGGGCGCGTCGGGGATTTCGTTGCCGAGTTCGCGGGCGTGGGCGGCGTAGTTGCGTCCGATGCAGACGATTTTCATGGCTGGATAGAGGCAAAGTCGGCAGCCAAGTTCGGGATGTTTTCGGCCCTCGACCCGCTGCGGCTCTGTGAAGGAAACGTGGTTGGACGCGAGGCGGATCGGGCCGTATGTTGTGCGACTTCACCCCGTCCGTAGTGGACGGATGCCGTTTCACTCTCGCACCGGTACGGCGTCGCCTCGGCGGCCCCCAACCCGGCGCTCCCCAAGCAGAGTCCTCCATGTTCGCAATCGTCGAAATCGGCGGCAAGCAATTCCGCCTTTCCAGCGGCCAGAAGCTCTACGTCCCCTACCAAGGCGGCGAAGCCGGCAGCACGCTCACGTTCGACAACGTCCTCTTCCTCGGCGGCGACAGCCCGAAGGTCGGCGCTCCCCACGTCAAGGGCGCGAGCGTCCCGGCCACGGTGCTCGGCCACGTCAAGAGCGACAAGGTCATCGTCTTCAAGAAGAAGCGCCGCAAGCGCTACAAGGTGCTCAAAGGTCACCGCCAAGACTACACGCAGATCGAGATCGGCGACTTCAAGGTCTGACGCTCGGCTTCCTTCCTCTCCTTCGACTTTCCCACCACGATGGCCCACAAAAAAGGCGTAGGCTCGACCAAGAACGGTCGCGACTCCAACCCCAAGATGCTCGGCGTGAAGGCCTTCGGCGGCCAGACCGTCAACGCCGGCTCGATCCTCGTTCGCCAGCGCGGCACGAAGCACCACCCCGGCACCAACGTCATGCGCGGCGGCGACGACACGCTCTTCGCCACGGCGACGGGCACCGTCCGCTTCCAGCGCGGCAAGAACAACCGCTCGTTCGTCCACATCGACGAAGCCGAGGGCTGAACCGCCCCGCCGGTTGACCGCTTGCGCCCCCGACGTCCGCCGCGACGCCGGGGGCGCTTTGCTTGCCGCCGAAGTAGATTGCCGGACTTCGCCCCTTGCCTTTCGGACTTCGCTATGCTCCGCGACGCCTTCTTTCATCCCGAGCCGCCCGCCGTCGAACTCCGCGCGTTCACGCACGGCCTCCAGCCCCGAACCGTACCGGCGATGATGCAGGCGTTCGCCGACGACTGGCGCGTGCGCGGCGTCGATGCATGGAACGCGGTGCCGGATCGCTGGCACGCGGGCCGCAACACCGGCTGGTGGAATCTTCCGGAGGTGCTCGGCGACGCGTTCCTCGCGCCGCTGCTGGGCGTTCCCGAAGGCACGGCGATCCACCTGCCGAGCGTCCACGCGGCGGTGGCAGGCGTGCTGTCGTCGCCGGAGGTGTGGCAGCGCGGCCACCGGCTGGTGACGACCGCAGGCGAGTTTCCGAGCGTCCTCCACACGTCGCAGCGGATGCAGCGGCTGCTGGGGATCGATGTGGACGTGGTGCCGCAGACGCCCGACGGCTACGCGAACGTCGACGGGCTGATCGAGGCGATCCGGCGGCCCGGCACGGCGCTCGTCGCGTTCTCGCACGTCGGATTCTCCACGGGCGAGCGGCTCCTGAATGCCACGATCCGCGAAATCGTCCGCGAAGCGCATGCGGCAGGGGCGCTTGTGTTGGTGGACGGCTACCACGCCACCGGAAGCCTCGTGATCGGGGCCGAGGCGCTGGGCGTTGATCTCTACACCGGCGGCTTGCTCAAAGAGGCCTGCGGCAGTGCGGGCAACGCCTACCTCTACATTCGAGACGGCCTTGACCTGACGCCCGCCACAACCGGCTGGTTCGGCGGCGGCGATCCGTTCGCGTTCGGCCTCGCGCCCGACATTCACCCCGACGTGCGGCGGCGTTTCCTCGGCGGCACGACCAGCGTAGCGAGCCTCTACCACGCCGTCGAGGGCGTGCGGGTGCTGCTCGACGCGGGGCTGGATCGCGTGGAAGCCCACGTGGCCGCGCTGTCGGCGCGGGCCGTGGCGCGGGCGCAGGACGCGGGCCTGCGGCTCGTCACGCCCGACGATCCGGCGCGGCGCGGGGCGCTGCTTGTTATGGAGATGGACGGGGCGGACGAGATGGTTGCCTACCTCAAAACCCGACACGTCTTTGCCGACGGGCGGCGCGGACGGCTGCTGCGCATCGCGCCGTTCGTGTGGAACGATGCCGCCGACGTGGACCGCTGTTTCGACGTGCTGACCGACGCCCTGCGCACGGGCGCGCACCGCGGCCACCGCGAGACGACGCACGGCCCGGTGACGTGAGGTCGGCCGCCGTCTTCTTCACCCCGTAGCCGGCTTGGGCGGAATCTGGAGACGGTGGTCTGGCTCGCCATCGCCGTCCTCGTCGTCTTCCGGCGCGGCGTCGGTGCGCTCGGCGGGTGGGCGCGGGTCGTAGGCGTAGAAGGCCACAAACGCGTCGAACAGCTCGCGGTGGCGGCGGGCCAGCGGCACGGGCTTCTCGAAGAAGACTTCGGTAGCGACGGCGAAGAACTCGGCCCCGTTGGTGGCGGCGTAGGAGCGAAGCATCGACTTGCCCACGCGGATGCGCTGGGTTTCGCGGCGCACAAGCCGCTCCCACGCCGGAGCGCTCGCCGGGTCGAGCAGCGACGGAATGCCATCGGCGGTGTCGCCCGCGTAGTCGAGCAGGTGGGCCAGTTCGTGAAGGACGACGTTCGAGGCGTCCTCGTAGGCCCATGCCTCGTCAAGGGCGTGGGCCGCGAAGATGACCGGCCCTTGCTGGTGCGCCATCCCGTCGAAGTCGCCGTGCCCGGCACCATCAAAGTAATCGCGGTCGAACGTTTCGGGGTAGAGCAGGAAGCTGCGGCGGGTGGTGAACGTCCATCCGGGCCGTCCGAGCAGCAGCGTCGCTGCCCCGGCAGCAACGGCCAGCTTGCGCTCCCACGTCCACGGCACCTCGTCCTTGACCTGCTCAAACCGCTGTTCGGCAAGGAACGCCAAAACGAGCGCCTCGAAGCGAGCCTGCTCGTCCGGCGTACCGTGCTGGTAGACCGGGACGAAGTTCGTCAGCCAGGTGCGGTAGAGGTTGGGGAACGGTTCACGCACCGCCCGTGCCCGCACCAGCACCGGACGCAGCACCACCGCCACCGCCACCGCCAGCGCTACGGCAAACGGCCAAATCCCCCCGCCAAGCCGGTAGCCAACGAGGCCCACGGTGCCCGCCGCCATCAGCGCAACGACGAGCGAAAGCAGGAGAGAGCCGGTGAAGACGGTACGCACAGCACGGCAGAGGTTGAGTTCAACATCTTCAACGCCGATACCCTCCATTGGGTCGTCTCAGCGCGTGCGACGCATTGGAATCGCCGTCTCAATGCGGAATCGCACCCGGGACGCTGGGCAAAAACGTAACGAGGCAGGGCTGATACGTTACGAAACGTAACGCGATCTCAACGACGATGCGTTGGACAAGGCCTTGGCACGGGCTTGGGGAAAGGACATGGCAACCCCGGTCGCCCTGAGACGGCGGTCTTCTTTTGGCCCCCTACCCCGCCTTCCAACATGCAGCCCACGCTCCAGCAGCTCGCCGAGCGCTATGCCACGCTTCCAACCCCCCAAAATCGGCAGCTCACGGCTACGGCCGGCATTGCGCTCGTTCGCGCCGTAGTAGCCCGAACCGCCGTGCCTACGCACCTGCTCGCGGCCCGCGAAGACCTCGAATCGGTGGGCATGATGGGCTTGCTTCAGTCGCTCGACCAGTACGAACCGTCCCGTGGCACCCCCTTCGCCTCGTTTGCATTCGGTCGGATTCGTGGTGCCCTTGTGGACTACCTGCGCTCCATCGACCCGCTCTCCCGTGAGCAGCGCCGCCGCCTCGCCCACGCCCAAGAGCAGCAAGAGCGACTCCGGCAGACCCTTGGCGACGAACCACACGAGGAAATGGTGGCCGATGCCGTTGGGATGACGACCGCCTCCTACCGCACCCTCATCGCCCAAGCCCAAGGCCGCTTCGCCCTTTCGCTCGACGCCACGCTCCACGACGACTCCGACGGCTCGTGGCTCGACCTGATTCCCGCCGAAGACAGCCATGTGGCGATGGAGAACCTCGAACGTTCCAGCCTCGTGCAGTACCTGTCGCTGATCGTGCTCACCCTGCCGGAACGCGAACAGCACATCCTCGCGCTCTACTACTTCGAAGACCTCACGCTCCGCGAGATTGCCGAGATGATGAAGCTCACCGAAGCGCGCATCTCGCAGATCCTCACCAAGACGCTGCGCACGCTCCGCACCCGCCTGCAAGCGTCCGGCAACGATGCGCTGTGAGAGCTCAAGGCTCCTGTACACGGGCCTTTGCTTTCGGGTGAAGGCCCGTTTCGCTTGGGGAGAGGCCATAGGCTGAAGCCGAAACGCCCAGCTTATAGCCGACCGTTCGAAGCCGGCACTCCATACCGCCGTATCTGCTTGTCTTTCACCGGGAAGAAGGCCCATCGGACCTTATATTGCCGTGCTTGAACCGATGCATCGGAACAAGCCTGCCGGGACGGGGCCTTGACGTTTCGTCCCGGTACCTCTTTATCCGCTTCGGCGGCCTCTCCTTCGACCTTCTGCGCTGCGCTATGGGCGTCATGAACAAGCTCCGGGACAACGCCGGGGCCATCCTCATCCTCCTCGTCTTCGCCTTCGGCGTCATCTGGGTGCTCAACGACGTGGGCCTGTTCGACGTGTCGGGCGCGCGAGCCGTCGGCAACACCATCGTCGTCAACGGCGAATCCATCGACGCCCAGGAATACTCCAACCGCGTCTCGCAGGAAGTGCAGATGCTCCAGCAGCAAAACCCGGATGCTGGCGAAGAACTCCAAGATGCGGCCAACGAACGTGCCTACGAGGGCCTCATCGCCGACCGGCTGGTGAGCGCCGAGATGGACCGCTTCGGCATCACGGTGTCGGACGCCGAGGTGACGGATCTCATCTACGGTGCCAATCCGCACCCGGCTATCCTCCAGTACTTCGGCAACCAGCAGGGCGGCGTGGACGTGAACCGCCTCAACGAGCTGCGCACCCAAGATCCGCAGAGCTTCATCGCCCTCGAAGATTACATCCGCTCCAACCGTCGGCAAGAGAAGTTCCAGACGCTCGTGCAGAGCCTGGTGCGCGTCTCCGACGCCGAAGTCGCGCAAGCGTACGCCCTCCAGCAAGACTCCGTCCGCGCCGAGATCGTGGGCCTTCGCGCCGCGCTCGTCCCCGATGCCGACGCCAAGGTGGACGAGGCCGCTGCCCGCGCGTTCTACGATGCGCACCAGAAGGACTACGAACGCGACAAGACGCTGCGCATCATCCTCACCAGCATTCCCAAAGCCGCCTCGAAGGAGGACACGACCAACGCCATTGCGAGCCTCGCCGACCTGAAGACGCGGATGCAAGCGGCTACCGACGACAGCCTGTTCCTCGCCGAATCTGGCTCGGAGACGCCCTACAACGGCGCGTTCCAAAGCCCGCAGCAGCTTGGCGAGAACGCGGGCGCGGTGTTCGGCAGCGGCACGCCGACGGTCGGGCAGGTGTTCGGCCCGGTCGTGGAAGGCCAAAATCTCGTGATGGGCAAGGTACTGGCCGTGCGCCCGTCGTCCAACACGTTCGTGCGCGCCCGCCACATCCTGCTCTCCGCCCCCGAGGGCGACGCCACGGCGCGGACGGCGGCCACGGCGCGGCTCGAACAGATCAAGGCGCAGGTGCAGGGCGGCGCGTCGTTCGAGGCTCTGGCGCGGCAGGTTTCGCAAGACCCCGGCAGCGCCGTCCGAGGCGGCGACCTCGGCTGGTTCGGCAAGGGCCAGATGGTCGGGCCGTTTGAAGCGGCGGCGATGGCGGCCTCGCCCGGCCAAGTCGTCGGCCCGGTGGAGACGCAGTTCGGCGTCCACCTCATCCAAGTCGTCGGCAAGACCAGCCAAGAAGCCCGCGTGGCGCTCTTCACCCAGCGCTTCCGTCCGGACGACAACACGCTCCGCCAAGCCGAGAACGAATTGGGCGACTACAAGGAGTTCGACGCCACCCAAGACAGCGCCAAGGCGGCGACGGCGGCCAAGAGCCGCGGCCTCACCCAGACGACGCAGACCGTGACCGACCAGCAGACGACGTTCCCGGAAATCGGGGCAAGCGGCGCGCTGCGAATGTTTCTCCAGAACGCCGAAGAGGGCGACGTGTCGAACATTCTCGACCTGCGCGACCGCTTCCTCGTCGTCAAGGTGATGGACGTGCAGCCGGCGGGCGTGCGCCCGTTCGAGGAGGTGCGGCAGGAAGTGACGGCCCGCGCCACGCAAGAGGCCAAGCTGGCCGTGCAAGACCGGAAGATGGCGGCAGCGCTTGCTCAAGGCTTCAACGGTCTTGCGCAGCGCGTGGGCGGCCAGGCGATCACGGCTACGCTTCGCGCCACTTCCGGCTACGACGTGCCCGGCTTCGGCTCGCAACCGGCCCTCGGCGGCGCGGTGCTTAACCTCACCGCCGGCCAAACGACGGGCGTCGTGCGTGGCACCGACGGCGTGTTCGTGGCGCGGGTGGTGTCGGCCAGCAAGGCCGTGCTTACCCCGGAGATGCGGGCCACCATCCGCGACGGCCTCCTTGCGCAGAAGCGCCAGCAGATTGCCCAGCGCTTCCTTCAAGGCCTGCGCGACGCGGCCACCATTGAGGACAACCGCGCCTCGGTGCTGCGGTGATGCGACGTGTTTCTTTACCGAAGGGGCCGAATGCTTTGCGCGTTCGGCCCCTTCGTCGTTAGCCCTTCGTCGTCACCCACTGGACGGCGTGCTGCATAAACTCGGCGGCCGTATTGAGGCCGAGCTTGGCCTTGATGCGGGCGCGGTAGCTCTCCACCGTCTTCACCGACAGGTGCAGCCGCTCGGCGATCTCCCGCGTGGCCACCCCGTTGCCGCTCAGCTCGAAGACCTCAAGTTCGCGGTCGGAGAGCACATCCAGCGGCGATTGCTGGGCGAGATTGGCCCCGCCAGCGATGCCCATCAGCAGGCGATCCGAGATGGCCGGCGACACATAGACGCCGCCGCGAAGCACCCGCCTCACCGCCGTCACGAGGGTTTCGGACGGCTCGTGCTTCATCACATAACCCTTGGCACCGGCCCGCAGCGCCCGTTCGGCGTACAATCCCTCGTCGTGGCGCGAGACCACGAGCACCGGCAGGTGCGGGTACAGCACCACCAGTTGTTTGGTGAGTTCGAGGCCGCTCATCCCCGGCAGCGACACGTCGGCGATAACGAGGTCGAGGGCGCTGAAGTCGGCATCAAGGGCCTGCTCGGCGCTTTCGGCTTGGACGACCACCGACAAGCCAGGTTCGCCATCGAGGGTGATGGCCAGACCCCTCCGCATCAGCGGGTGGTCGTCTACAATCATAATGCGGGTCATAAGGCAAAGGCACAAAAAACGTCAGAGCGCGGGTATCGGAGTTCCTGGCGCACCCAGAGCCGGGCCTGAAGTGTCTGCACGGACAACCTCGGCCAAGATCGTGGTGCCTTGGCCACGGGTGCTTTCCACGCTGAACGACGCCCCGACGAGCCGGGCGCGATGCCGCATTGTGCGAAGCCCCAATCCCACTCGATCGGACGCCTTGGGATCGAAACCGATCCCGTCGTCGGCAACGCTTAGGCGCACCGTTCGGTCGGTGCGGCGCAGCGTCACAGCCACATGCCGGGCACGGCCGTGGCGGGCAGCATTGGCGATGGCCTCCTGCGCAATGCGATAAAAATGCAGGGCTATGTCAGAGGGCGTCGTGTCGAGGGGGCCATCCAAGTCGAGGGCGACGTCGAGGTCGTAGAGCCGCTGGGCGCTTTCGGCCAACCGTTCGACCGCGCCGCGCAGGCCGCCTTGCGCCAGTTCCACCGGCACGAGGCTACGGGCCAGCGTCCGGGCATAGGTATCGGCCTCGCGCACCAGTTGGGCCACTTCTTCCACCTCCGCCGCCGTTCCCGGAGCCGTCGTTTTGAGCTTACGGGCGAGGCCGCTCGCGATCAAGGCGATGCCGGAGAGCATTTGGCCGAGGCCGTCGTGCAGGTCTTGCCCGATGCGCCGCCGCTCCTCGTCGGAAACGCGCAGCACCTCTTGTTCGAGCGCCCGCCGCTCCGACACATCGTGGATGAGCCCCGTGAAGAGGCGTCTGCCGCCCACGATCACTTCGCTCACGGCCAGTTCCATCGGGAAGGTTGTGCCGTCGGCACGCCGCCCGGTCACCTCGCGCCCGATGCCAACGATCCGCGCCTCCCCCGTATCGAGGTAACGCTGGAGGTAGCCGTCGTGGCGGCTACGGTCAGGTTCGGGCATCAAGACCGACACGTTCTGGCCGAGGGCCTCGGCGGCGGTCATCGCAAACAAGCGTTCGGCGGCTTGATTAAACGACAGGATGATGCCCTTGCTATCGATGGTTACGATGCCGTCCACGGTGGTTTCGAGGACGGCGCGGGCGCGGGCGTCGTGCTCGGCCAGCACGCCGAGGGCTTGTCCGTGGGCCATCGTGCGCCCGACCAGCGCCGCCGCCCGTAGCGCGTGCACCAGCGCTGCCGTTTCTGCCGCGTCGTTGCGGGGTGCGAGCACCGCCAGCGCGCCCCACGGCTGCACCAGTCCCTCCACCGGAACGGCAAACCCATCGGGAGATGCCTCCGGGGCCGCCGAACGTTTGACCTGCGCAGCCAGAAGCGCCAGCGCTTCCGCCGAAACGTCGCCGTCCGTGATGGGCGGCTCGTCGGGGTTGAAGGCGACGAGGGCTACACCGGCGGCGTCGAGTGTGCGGCGCACCAACGCCACCACCTCGGCCAGCGCCTCGTCAAGGTGGCCGGTTTCAAGACGCGCTGCAACCTGACGAAGGGCAGCGTCAAAGGCGTGCGACGAGGCGAGCCTTACCGAAGAGGAAGCCGAAGACTGCACGGGCGAAGCAGGAGGAACAGGGGAAAATACCGCATCCTCTCGGCTTTCGTTCAAGGTATGGCGGGGATTCCCCTACATTAGACACCGAAGGTCTCGCACAACCTCCCCCGTGCGGTCAAACGATCTTACGCTTTCGTTACGCTCCGCCCTTCCGCGCATCCTATGGAGACGCCTGCTTCCCCCACGCCCGCCCAAACCGCGCGGCGTGCCCCCGCCCAGCTCGACGTGTTCCGCTACGACGACGGCATCGTGCGGATGTTCGTCATTGCCACCGTCACATGGGGCATCGTGGGCATGCTCGTCGGCCTGCTCATTGCTGTGCAGATGCCCTTCTGGAAGGCCAACCTTGGCCCCTACCTCACGTTTGGGCGACTTCGCCCGCTGCACACCAACGCGGTGATCTTCGCCTTCGCGGGCAATGCGATCTTTGCGGCCATCTACTACTCCACGCAGCGGCTCTGCAAGGCCCGGATGTTCTCCGACGTGATGAGCCGCGTGCACTTCTGGGGTTGGCAGGCCATTATTGTGGCCGCCGCGATCACCCTTCCGCTGGGCCTGACCACGAGCAAGGAGTACGCCGAACTCGAATGGCCCATCGACCTCGCCATCACGGTGGTGTGGGTGGTGTTTGCCGTCAACTTCTTCTGGACGCTCTACAAGCGCCGCGAGCCGCACATGTATGTGGCGCTCTGGTTCTACATCGCCACCATCATCACCGTCGCCGTCCTCCATGTGGGCAACAGCCTCGCCATCCCTGCGAGCCTGTTCAAGTCCTACCCGGTGTACGCGGGTGTGCAGGATGCGCTGGTGCAGTGGTGGTACGGGCACAACGCCGTGGCCTTCTTCCTGACCACGCCGTTCCTTGGGCTGATGTACTACTTCCTTCCGAAGGCCGCCGAGCGCCCGGTGTTTTCCTACCGGCTGAGCATCATCCACTTCTGGAGCCTCGTGTTCATCTACATCTGGGCCGGGCCGCACCACCTCAACTACACCGCCCTGCCCGAATGGGCCGCCACGCTGGGCATGGTCTTCTCGGTGATGCTCTGGATGCCGTCGTGGGGTGGGATGATCAACGGCCTGTTCACGCTGCGCGGCGCGTGGCATAAGCTGCGCGACTCGGTGGTGCTGCGGATGTTCGTCATCGGCATCACGTTCTACGGCATGTCCACGTTCGAAGGGCCGCTGCTGTCGGTCAAGAGTGTGAACGCGCTGAGCCACTACACCGACTGGACCGTCGCGCACGTCCACGCCGGCGCGCTTGGCTGGAACGGCTTTATCATCTTCGGGATGATCTACTGGCTCGTGCCGCGCCTGTGGCGCACCGACCTGTGGAGCCCGCGGCTGGCCAACTGGCACTTCTGGCTCGGCACGCTCGGCATTCTCGTCTACATCATTCCGATGTATGTGGCGGGCGTCACGCAGGGTCTGATGTGGCGCGCCTTCGACGATGCCGGGCGGCTCGTCTACCCGGACTTCATGGAGACCGTGACGCAGATCGTTCCGCTCTACTGGGTGCGCGTGGTCGGCGGCTCGATGTACTTCACCGGCGTGCTCCTCGCCGCCGTCAACCTGACGATGTCCATCCGGAACGCTCCCAAGCTCCTTCCCGACCCGGCGGTGGCGATGCCGCTCTCGCCCGCAGGACGCCACGGCGGCGACGGTGGCCACGCGGCCCTCGCCGACTGACCCGCCTGCCGCCACGTCCGTCGTCGCAGAGACGGCCCCGAACGCCCTGCCTGCTATGAAACAAACCATCTTCCGCCGCCACCGCCAACTTGAAGGGTGGCCGCTCGTCTTCACGATCCTCGTCACCGTTGGCATTCTTGTGGGTGGCCTCGTCGAGTTCATCCCGCTGGTGCTCGTCAAGGACAACGTGCCGCGCATCGCGTCGGTCAAGCCGTTTACGCCGCTCGAAGCAGTCGGACGCGACCTCTACATCCGCGAGGGCTGCGTGAACTGCCACAGCCAGATGATCCGGCCCTTCCGCGCCGAAATCGAGCGTTACGGCGACTTCACGAAGGCGGGCGAGACGGTCTACGAGCACCCGTTCCTGTGGGGATCGAAGCGCACCGGCCCCGACCTGCAGCGCATCGGCGGCAAGTACCCGAACCTGTGGCACGTCCGCCACATGGAAGACCCGCGCTCGACCAACCCGCAGTCCATCATGCCGCCCTACGCGTGGCTGCTGAAAGACGACCTCGATTTCGCGGTGATTCCGGGTCGCCTGCGGGCGCTCAGCCGCGTGGGCGTGCCCTACACCGACGCCGAGATCGCCGACGCCGTCGCCAACGCCGAGCGCCAAGCCACCGCGATTGCCCAAGACGTCGCCGCGCAAGGCGGCCCCGCCGGGCTGGAGCGCAAGGAAATCGTCGCACTCGTGGCCTACCTCCAGCGGATGGGCACCGACGTGCGCACCAGCCAAGCCCCAGCAGGCGCTACGGCAACGGATGTGGCGACGCCCGACTCTGTCCACTAATTCGGGGGAGCGCCCCGACGCTCCGTTGCCCCTCTCTCGCTCGCCGCTATGCACAAGGACGTCCTTCGGTTGCTTGACGTAGGTATGCTGCCCCAAGTCGGCCTCGTAGCCTTCGTGGTGGTCTTCTTTGCCATCTTGGTGTACACGTTCACGCTCTCGCGGGCCGACGTGGCCGAGCGCTCGGATTTGCCCTTCGACGAGGCCGTTCCGGCGAGATCGTCCGACCCGTCGTCGTTGCAGTAAGTGCCGCCGCGAACCCGATTCTTACGCCGCTATGTCTGAACATCCCAACCCCCACCCCGCCCCGGAGGCGGACGAACCGCTGCCGCTGGAGCCAACGCACGATCACCCCATCGCCGGGCACCGCTACGACGGCATCCGCGAGTACGACAATCCGATGCCGCGCTGGTGGGTGATGATCTTCTGGGCCACGATCATCTGGTCGCCGCTCTACATCCTCGGCGAATACGTGTTCGACTGGATTCCCACCTACAGCGAGCGCCTCGCCGCCCAAACCGAGCGCCTCGAGGCAACGCGTACGGCCTATACCGCCGCCAACCCCACGTTCTCCACCGAGCCGGCGGCGCTGGCCGAATACGCGACCAACCCCGACCACGCCGCCGAGGGCGCGGTGCTCTTTGCCACAACGTGCGTGGCTTGCCACGGCGACAAGGGCCAAGGCGGCATCGGCCCCAACCTGACCGACGACTACTGGATTCACGGCGGCACACCGGAGCAGGTCTTCGCCGTCATCACCAAGGGCGTGCTCGACAAGGGGATGCCTCCCCAAGAAGCCACCCTCACCGACGAGCAGCGCGGCCAGCTCGTCGCCTTCATCGAGTCGATCCACGGCAGCAACCCGCCCGGTGCCAAAGAACCACAGGGCGACAAGACGGAAGGCTAACCGCTCCCGCACTTCTACCCGGTTTTCCACTGGGGAGTGGAACACCCCGTTGCGCCTGGCTTTCTTGTTAGGACAAGAGAGCCGGGCGTATCGGTGCATGCGCCCCACGCTGCCTCCTACGCTATGGCCTTCGTTCCTGCTTCCGACCTTGGCATCCTCGATTCGCCCGAGGAAGTGCTTTCCACGATGACCAAAGACGGGAAGCGCCGCTGGCTCTACCCGGTCGAAAGCGCGGGCCGCTACCTCACGCGTCGCAAGATCGTTGGATGGGCGCTCATCGTGTTCTTCGTGGTGCTGCCCATCGTGCGCGTCGGCGGCAAACCGGCGCTGTTCCTCGACGTGGCGCGGCGCGAGTTCACGTTCGTCGGAACGACGTTCTACCCCACCGACACGTTCCTGTTGATGCTGATGCTGCTGACGGCGTTCGTCGGCATTCTGCTCTTCACGGCGCTGTTTGGGCGCGTCTGGTGCGGGTGGGGCTGCCCGCAGACGGTCTATCTGGAGTTCGTCTTCCGCCCCATCGAGCGGCTCGTTGAAGGAACGGAGCACGCTCGCAAAAAACGCGACGATGCGCCGCACACCGGCGAATGGTACGCACGCCGGGCGCTCAAATATGCCGCCTACATCGTCGTCGCAGCCTTGCTCGCCCACACGTTCGTGGCGTACTTCGCCTCGTGGGACCGGCTGATTCGCTGGATGACCGGCGACCCGCGCGACCACTGGGGCTACTTCGTGCTGATGGCCGTCACGACAGGGCTGATCGTGTTCGACTTCGCCATCTTTCGCGAGCAGATGTGCACGATTGCCTGCCCGTACGCCCGTCTGCAAAGCGTGCTTGTCGACCCCGACTCGCTCATCGTCGCCTACGACCCCGATCGCGGCGAACCACGCGGACGCGGCAAAAGCCGCGACGGCAAGGGCGACTGCATCGACTGCTTCGCGTGCGTGCGCACCTGCCCCACCGGCATCGACATCCGCGACGGTCTGCAGATGGAATGCGTCGCCTGCACGCAGTGCGTGGACGCGTGCGACAGCATCATGGACCGCGTCGGGAAGCCCAAGGGCCTCATCCGGTACGCCTCGGAGCACGAGCTGGAGCATATTCCGACCAAGCGCGTCCGCGCACGCACCGTCCTCTACAGCATCGTGTTCGTCGGGTTGCTCTCGGCCTTCACCTTCAAGCTGGCCACCCGCAACGCCTACGACGTGAACGTGGGCCGCAACGTGGGCGCGGGCATGAGCGCCCCGTTCATCACGATGCCCGACGGACAGATCGCCAACCAGCTGCGCCTGCGCGTGCGCAACCAGCTCGGCAAGCCGGTCACGTTCACCGTCGAGGCCGAAACGCCTCAAGGCGCGAGCGTGATCGTGATCGGGCCGTCGCCCGTACCGCTCAAGCCGGGCGAGATGAAGCGCGTGAACATCCTCGTGCGTGCGCCGCGGGCGACGTTCATCAACGGCACCGCCGACGCGACGTTCGTGCTGCGTTTCTCCGACGGCCAGAGCGTCGAGGAGGCGTTCCCGCTGCTCGGCCCCAGCCGCTGACTCTGCCCTTCACCCTACCCCCGTACCCGCTATGCGTCGCGAAATCCCACCGCACCTGCTCTGGCCGGGAATGATTGTGGGACTGCTGCTGCTCGGCGTTGTCTCAACGCTCTGGCTGGTAGCCTCCGCCCAATCCGACGGCGGCGTGGAGGCCGTGGCCGAGTACCACCGCGTAGACGCGGCCCCCGAACACGCGGCGACGCAGCAGGCCAGCGCGGCCCTCGGCTGGACGATTGACGGAAGCGCATCGGGGCGGGACGTGGCGCTCGTCGTGCGCGACCGCGCCGGCGCGCCGGTGACGGGGCTGAACGGCTCGGTAATGGTGGGACGCCCACAAGAAGCCACCGCGCTCGACACCGTCGCGCTGCGCGAGACCGCACCCGGCACCTACAGCGTCGCCCTCAACGCGCCCGCGCCGGGGTTGTGGGACTTCACCTTCGACGCCGTCCGCGGCACGGCGCATTTCGTGGGCGCAACGCGCCTTGCCCTGCCGTGATCGACACCCTGAGCGCTCCCGCCGAACCGACCGTCGCGCCGGATACGCCGTGCGCCCACTGCGGCCTGCCGGTGACCGATGCGCCGGTACTCCAACACGGCCACGCGTTCTGCTGCACCGGCTGTGCCGTGGTCTTCGACGCCCTGTCGCAGGCCGGCCTCGACGGCTCGTACTACCGCGTCCGCGCCCTCGACACGTCCGCCGCTCGCCCGGCCCAAGCGGTGGCTCCCGACGCGCATGTGCTCGCCGAAATGGACACGCCGCGTTTTCTGGCCGAGGAAACTACGGCGGTGGAAGGCGGCGACCGGCGCGTGACGCTGTTCGTGGACGGCGTCCACTGCGCCGCGTGCGTCTGGCTGGCCGAGCGCCTGCCTGCCGAACTCGACGGCGTCCACGCCGCCCGCCTCGACCTCGCCGCGGCGCGGCTCACGCTCACGTTCGATCCGCTGCGCGTGACGCTCTCTGCCGTGGCCGCGTGGCTGGCCCGCTTCGGCTACGACGCCCGCCCGGCCCGCCAAGCCGCCACCGAGGGCCGCACCGCTGCCGAGCGCCGGATGCTCACCAAGATGGGCATCGCGTGGGCGCTCGCGGGCAACGCAATGCTGCTGGCCTTCGCGTTCTACAGCGGCCTGTCGGTGGACACCGACGGCGGCCTCGCCCACTTTGCCCGCTACCTCAGCCTCGCGCTCGCCACGGTGTCGGTGGCGTATGCGGGCATGGAATTTTTCCGCCGCGCGTGGGCGTCCATCCGGTTCGCGTGGCACGACCGCTCGCTCGCCCGCCTGCACATGGACGTGCCGATCTCGCTCGGCATCCTCGTCGGGTACGCCCAGAGCGCGTGGGCAACGATCACCGGGCACGGCGAGGTGTGGTTCGACTCAATCCTCGTGCTCACCGCTGCGCTGCTCACGTCGCGCTACCTGCAACTGCGCGCCCGGCGGCTTGCGGGCGAGGCGTCGGACCGGCTGCTCGCGCTCGTCCCTGCTCTTGCCCGGCGCGTCGAGCATGACGGCACGGAGGCGCTCGTCCACGCCGACGAACTGGCCCGCGACGACCGCGTGCTCGTCCAGCCCGGAGAAGTCGTGCCGGTGGACGGCCGTGTGGTCGAAGGGGCCTCGTCGCTCGACAACGCGGTGCTCACCGGCGAGAGTCGCCCCGAAGCCGTGCGCAGCGGCGAGCGCGTACAGGCGGGCGCGACCAACCTCTCGGCCCCGCTCGTCGTGGCCGTCGAAGCCACGGGCGACGCCACCCGCGTCGGCCAACTCCTCGCTTTCGTACGCGCCGCCGACGCTGCCCGCGCCCCCACCGCCCTGCTCGCCGACCGCCTCGGCGGCTGGTTTGTGGGCACCGTGCTCGTCCTCGCCGCCGCCGCCTTTCTGCTCGGGCTGCCACACGGCCCCGACGTGGCGCTCCACCGCGTCGTGGCGCTGCTCGTCATCTCCTGCCCGTGCGCCCTCGGCATGGCCACACCGCTGGCCTTCGCCGTTGGAGCCGGCCGCGCCGCCCGAACCGGCCTGTTTGTCAAACGCGAAGACGCCTTCGAGGCGCTGCCCAAGACCACCGCCGTGGTGCTCGACAAGACCGGGACGCTCACCGAAGGTCGTATGACGGTGGTAGAAACGGCGGGCAGCGCCGAAGCGCTCGCCCTCGCTGCGGCGCTCGAACGCACCAGCCTGCACCCCATCGCACGCGCCGTCGAACGCGCCGCACCGCCCAACCTGCCCAACGCCACAGACGTGACCGCCGAGGCCGGATCGGGCCTGTCGGGATGGGTAGGCGGACGGTTCGTGCAGGTCGGACGGCCCGCGTGGATCGCTGCTTCCGACCCCCAAAGCCTTGCTGACGCGCTCGACCGATTCTCGGCGGACGGCCTTACGCCCGTGGCTGTCGCCGTGGACGGACGCCTCGCCTTGGCGCTGGGCCTCGGCGACGCGCTGCGCCCCGAAGCGCCCGCGTTCCTTAAACGCCTCGCCCGCGACGGCCGCACCGCCTACCTGCTCTCCGGCGACCATCCCAGCGTGGCCGCCCGAGTGGGCGCGGCGCTCGACCTCCCGGAAGAGCGCGTCCTTGGCGGCGTCTCGCCCGAAGGCAAACGGGCGTTCGTGGAACGCCTGGCCCAAACCGAAACCGTGGCCATGGTGGGCGACGGCGTAAACGACGCGGCGGCGCTGCAAGCGGCGCATGTGGGCGTGAGCGTGGGCGGCGGGGCACTCGCGGCGCGGATGGCTGCGCCTGTTTTCGCGCTGCACCCCGGCCTTGCGCCACTCGAGCGCCTGTTCGACGGCTCGGCGCGGGTGATGGGCGCGGTTCGCGCGGGCTTGGCGCTGTCCTTCGCCTACAACGTCGCCGGGGCGCTCGCCGCGATGGCGGGCCTCGTCACGCCGCTGGTGGCCGCCGTGGCGATGCCGCTGTCGTCGCTCGCCGTCATCGGCATCGCCATCGGCCAGCGGTCGTTTGGACGAGCGACGGCCGGCAGCTGAAACGAACCTCGTGCGCTTCCCGTTCGCACCTCGATGGGAAACGCCCCGCGGGGCGTCTCCACGCTCGCCCTTCCACCTGTGACCGTTCTCTTCCTGCTCATCCCCGCCGCCCTACTCCTCGCCGGTCTCGGCGTGCTCGGCTTCCGCTGGGCCGTCCGAAGCGGCCAGTACGACGACGTGCGCACGCCGGCCCTAAGAATGCTGCTCGACGACGAGGACGAGACTTCGCCCAAGCCCAACGGTTGAACGCGATCGCTTGGCCCGTGCGTGCCCTATCTTGGAGTATTCCTCGCTTTGATCGATGCTGCGCTCCCCGCTTCCCAACGCCCCCGCCGATGCCCAAGCCCTTGAGTTTGCATGGGACGATGCTACCGCCCGGCGGCTTCAGGTGAGCGCGTCGCCATCCTTCGACGCCCTCGTGGCCGACGTGCCGGTGCTGGGCCTGAACGTCCTTAGCCTGCAAGGCCTTGTGCCTGCGAATCAAGGCACCTACTACTGGCGCGTGGGCGACGACGGCGCGTGGAGCGACGCCGCGCCGTTTCGCGCAGCCTCCGACGACGACGTGTTCGCGTGGAACCAAGCCCGCGCACGCGAGGCCCACGACGCTCAGCTCGACGCGATGCGCCAAGCCTATGCCTCGCCGTTCAGCGACGCCGCCGAAGCGGGCCTCTCCGCCACGACGAGCAAGAACGAAGCGCTCGCGTTCGTGTACTTCCTCGTCGGCTCGTTTGCCATTCTGCTCGTCATCGTGTTCCGCGCCGTCGCCTGACACGCCTCAGCGCGGCACCTCGCACACCGGCCCAATCGGGTCGTGATGCCCCATCAGGCTGTGCGGGACGATCCGGTGCAGCCACGCGCTTCCGGTGTCGGTCGCACGGGCGATGGTGAGCAGGCCAAGGACCACGACGAATACGCCGCCCCACCGTTGCAGCCGGTGTCGGAACGCAGGCGCGGCCATTCGCCCCAGCGCCCCTGTGAGCGCCAGCGCGGGCATCGTCGAGACGCCAAATACGCCCATGGTGAGCGCTCCGGAGAGCGCATCGCCGGAGAACGCGGCCTGCGCCAGCAGTGCCACAACAAGGCCGCACGGCAGCAGCCCGTTGAGCATTCCGAGGCCAAACGCACTTCCGAGCGTGCCGCGCCCCGCCAGCCGCCCCAGCGGCCCGGCGATCCACCGCGAGGCGGGCCCGCCGCCCACGCCCGAGAGCGCGTTGCCGCCGCGCAGCAGCACCACGCCCAGCGCGATCATCGCCGCGCCCGCCGCCATCGTCAACACCTTTTGCACGCCGGTGACGAGGAACAGCGCGTAGCCGAACGCACCCGCGAACATCCCCAGCAGCACATAGGTCAGCGCCTTCCCGACGAGGTATGCGCCCAGCCGAACCGCGTACGAGCGCGTGCCCGGAAGCGCCCCCAGCGCGATGGCGAAGCCGCCGCACATCCCGGCGCAGTGGGCGCTGCCCAGCAGCCCCGCGAGAAAAACGACGGACAGATCAAGCATCGGCACGCCTATAGGCCTTGCACCAAACCGGATGCCATGGCAGACCATGCGGTGAGGGCAAGGATGAGGTTGGATTAGCTGGTCTTAGGGAACGGAGCATCGCAGATCTTCGGCTTAGACCGAACGCTTCCCTTCACGCCCAACCCGCCAGTGGGTTGCGGCGGAGCACTCCGCCAACACCTGCTGGACGATTCTACCGGACGCCGCCAACAACAACGCCCCGGCGCAGTTCGAAAACCACGCCGGGGCGCATTCTTTCGCGTGACCTGTCAGGTTCTCTGAACCTGACAGGTCACTGTTTGCTCACACCGTCGCCGGAGCGCCGTCGCCGGAGGGCTGGCCTTGCGGCCCGAAGCGCGCTTCGAGTTCGGCCAGCTCGTGGCGGTTGCCCACCACGATCTCGCGGAACCGCCGCTGCCCTGTGCCCGCCGGAATCTGGTGCCCGACGATCACGTTCTCCTTGAGGCCGTTGAGCGGGTCCACCTTGGCGTGGATCGCCGCATCGGTGAGCACCTTCGTGGTCTCCTGGAACGAGGCCGCCGACACGAACGAATCCGTGCTCAACGCCGCCTGCGTGATGCCGAGCAGCATCGGCTTGGCCACCGCGGGAACCGCCTCGCGCACCGTCGGCACCGCAAGGTCGCGGCGTTTCAGCTCCGACGTCAGCTCGCGCAACCGACGGCTGTCGATCAAGTCGCCTTGGCGCATGCCGGAGTCGCCCGGCTCGTCCACCACATACTTGTCGAACAGCTCGTTGTTGAGGTCTTCAAGCACGAACCGATCCACCGCGTCGGCCTCCAAGAGCAGCGTGTCGCCGGGATCGGAGATCTCGACCTTCTGCATCATCTGGCGAACGATCACCTCGATGTGCTTGTCGTTGATGCCGACGCCTTGCAGGCGGTAGACCTCTTGGATTTCGTCCACGAGGTATTCCTGCACGGCGCGCGGCCCCTTGATGGCGAGGATGTCGTCGGGCGAGATCTGGCCGTCGGAGAGGGCTTCGCCCGCACGGACGAAGTCGTTCTCGACCACCAGGAACTGCTTCGACAGGTTGACGAGGTACGTCTTCGACGTGCCGGCCTCTTGGTTCGTGACGATGATCTCCTGCGCACCGCGCTTACGACCGCCGAACGACACGAGGCCGTCGATCTCGGACACCACCGCCGGTTCGATCGGCTGACGGGCTTCGAACAGCTCGGTCACCCGCGGCAGACCGCCGGTGATGTCGCGGGTCTTGCCGCTCTGGCGCTCGATCTTGGCCAGCACCTGACCGGCCAGCACCTCGTCGCCCGCGTCCACCTGAAGGCGGGAACGGACGGGCAGCGTGTACTCGCGGCTCTTACCGTCGACCGTCGTCACGATCACCGCAGGCGTCATGTTGCGCTCGCGGCTTTCAATGATCACGCGCTCGCGGTGGCCCGTCTGCTCGTCCGACTCCTCGCGGCTGGTCACGCCTTCGGCGATGTCTTGGAACGACACCGAGCCGCTCACTTCCGAGAGAATGACCGAGTTGTACTGGTCCCACGACGCGATGATCTGGCCCTTCTCCACCGTGTCGCCGTCGCCGACGAGCACTTCCGCGCCGTAGGGCACGATGTAGGCGATGAGCTGGCGGTTCTCGTCGTTGGGATCGAGCACGCGCACTTCGCCCTGACGGGAGAGCACCACGTCCTTCGGCCCGTTGCCGTCGTCGTACGAGGCCACGCGGAGGTTCTCGTAAGCCACCTTGCCGCCGAACTTCGTCTGCAGCGTGGACTCCGCCGCAATGCGGCTCGCCGCACCACCGATGTGGAAGGTACGAAGCGTCAGCTGCGTGCCCGGTTCGCCCACCGACTGCGCCGCGATGACGCCCACCGCTTCGCCCGCCTCGACGAGGCGTCCGGTGGCGAGGTTGCGTCCGTAGCAGAGGGCGCACACGCCCTTGCGGCTCTCGCAGGTGAGCACCGAGCGGATTTCCACCTCTTCGATGCTGGTCTCGGAGATGGCGCGGGCCTTGGCCTCGTCGATGATCTCGTTGGCCGGCACGATCACGTCGCCCGTAAGCGGATCGATCACGTCGTGCACCGAAACACGTCCGAGGATACGGTCGGCGAGGCTCTCGACGATGTCCTCCTTGTCCTTGAGCGCTCCGATGGCGATGCCGCGCAACGTGCCGCAGTCGTGCTCGCCAATCGTCACGTCCTGCGCCACGTCCACCAAACGACGGGTGAGGTAGCCGGCGTCCGCCGTCTTCATCGCCGTGTCCGCGAGGCCCTTACGCGCGCCGTGGGTGGAGATGAAGTACTCGAGCACCGACAGGCCTTCCTTGAAGTTGGCGAGGATCGGGTTTTCGATGATCTCGCCGGCACCGCCGGACAAGTTCTTGCGTGGCTTGGCCATCAGGCCGCGCATGCCGCCGAGCTGGCGAATCTGCTCCTTCGAGCCACGCGCACCGGAGTCGGCCATCATGTAGATGGCGTTGAAGCCGTCGTTGTCCTTTTGGAGCGTGTCAAAGAGCACGTCGGACACGCGGTTGTTCGTGCGCGTCCAGATGTCGATGACCTTGTTGTAGCGCTCGTTTTCCGTGATCAGACCCATGCCCCATGTGTCGCGGGCTTGGTTGACCTCGGCCTGTGCCTCGTCGATGAGCTTCTGCTTGGCGTCGGGCACCACGATGTCGGCAATCGAGAACGTGAGGCCGCCGCGCGTGGCGCGCTCGAACCCGAGGTTCTTGATGTCGTCGAGGAAACGCGCCGTCTTGGGCATGTTCGTCGCCTGAAGCACCCGCCCGATGATCGAGCGCAGGTTCTTCTTGGACAGCACCTCGTTGATGAAGCCCACTTCCGCCGGCACGACCTCGTTGAAGATCACGCGGCCCACGGTCGTTTCAATCGACTTGGCACCCGGCTGCAAACGCACAGAAATCTTGGCGTGCAGCGCCACGATGCCTTGGTCGAACGCTTGACGCACTTCTTTCGTGCTGCTGAACTTCATGCCCTCGCCCTTCGCGCCGGGGCGCAGCTTGGTCATGTAGTACAAGCCCAGCACCATGTCCTGGCTCGGCACCGTGATCGGGCCGCCGTGCGCCGGGGACAAAATGTTGTGGCTCGAAAGCATCAGCACCATCGCCTCCAAGCACGCATCGTTGCTCAGCGGCACGTGCACGGCCATCTGGTCGCCGTCGAAGTCGGCGTTGAACGCCGTCGTGACGAGCGGGTGCAGCTGGATCGCCTTGCCCTCCACCAGCACCGGCTGGAACGCCTGGATGCCGAGGCGGTGCAGCGTAGGCGCGCGGTTGAGCAGCACCGGGCGGCCCGCGATCACCTTCTCCAAGATGTCGAACACGTCGGCGGTACGGCGGTCGACGACCTTCTTGGCCGACTTGACCGTCTTGACGATGCCGCGCTCGATCAACCGGCGGATGATGAACGGACGGAACAGTTCGACGGCCATCTCCTTGGGCAGGCCGCACTGGTGCAGTTCCAGCTCCGGCCCGACCACGATGACCGAACGGCCCGAGTAATCGACGCGCTTGCCGAGCAGGTTCTGGCGGAACCGGCCCTGCTTGCCCTTGAGCATATCGCTCAGGCTCTTGAGCGCGCGGTTGGAGTCGCTACGGACGGCGTTGGCCTTGCGGCTGTTGTCGAACAGCGAGTCCACGGCCTCTTGGAGCATCCGCTTCTCGTTGCGCAAGATCACCTCCGGCGCCTTGATGTCGATCAGGCGCTTGAGGCGGTTGTTGCGGATGATGACGCGGCGGTACAGGTCGTTGAGGTCGGACGTCGCGAAACGACCACCTTCGAGCGGGACGAGCGGGCGCAGTTCCGGCGGGATCACCGGGACGATGCGCATCACCATCCACTCGGGGCGGTTGTTGGTGCGCTTGGCCGCCTCGCGGAAGCCTTCGACCACCTGGAGGCGCTTGAGCGCGTCGGCCTTGCGCTGCTGGCTCGTCTCGGTGCGCACCTGCACGCGGAGCTGGTCGGCGAGCGTGTCAAGTTCAAGCCGCTTGAGCAGTTCTTCCACCGCCTCGCCGCCGATCTTGGCGACGAACTTGGCCGGGTCGGCGTCGTCGAGCTTGTGGTTGTCCTCGCGGATTTGGTAGACGACGTTGAAGTACTCGTCCTCGGAGAGCAGCTGCAGCGGCTCGACGCCAAGCTGCGAGGCTTCGCCGGGGTTGAGCACCACGTACTGCTCGTAGTAGATCACCTTCTCCAGATCCTTCGACTTCATCCCCACGAGGTGGGCGATCTTGTTCGGAAGGGTCTTAAAGTACCAGATGTGCACCACCGGCACGGAGAGCGTGATGTGGCCCATGCGCTCGCGGCGCACCGCCTTCTGCGTCACCTCGACGCCGCAGCGGTCGCAGATGATGCCCTTGTAGCGGATGCGCTTGTACTTGCCGCAGTGGCACTCCCAGTCCTTGACCGGGCCGAAGATCTTCTCGCAGAACAGACCTTCCTTCTCCGGCTTGAACGACCGGTAGTTGATCGTCTCGGGCTTGAGCACTTCGCCAAACGAGCGCTCGGTGATGGATTCGGGAGACGACAGGCTGACCATCATCTCGCCGAAGCCTTTGCGGGTCTTCTGCTGCTTGGTATTGAGCATAGTTGGGGTCGTTGGGGGTTGATGGTTGGGAGCCGTCAGCGCACCGAATCGGATCGTCTGACAACTCCCAACCCACCATCAACACAGGGGGCGTAGCCCCCGAAAACACGGATCAGTCCAGCTTGACTTCGAGGCCGAGGCCCTGAAGCTCGCGCACGAGAACGTTGAAGCTCTCCGGCGTCGACGGCGTCGGCATCACATCGCCCTTGACGATGGACTCGTACGCCTTCGAGCGGCCCTGCACGTCGTCGGACTTGTAGGTGAGCATCTCTTGGAGCACGCTCGCCGCGCCGTACGCGTACAGCGCCCACACTTCCATCTCGCCGAGGCGCTGGCCGCCGAACTGGGCCTTGCCGCCCAGCGGCTGCTGGGTGATGAGGCTGTACGGCCCGATGGAGCGGGCGTGGATCTTGTCCTCGACGAGGTGGCTGAGCTTGAGCATGTAGATCACGCCCACGGTCGTCTTCTGGTCGAACGCTTCGCCCGTGCGCCCGTCGTAGAGCTGCACGCGCCCGTCTTCCGGAAGCCCGGCCTCGCGCATCTTCTCGAGCACGTCCTCGTACTTGGCGCCGTCGAACACCGGGGTGGCGAACTTGGTGCCGAGGATCCGCCCGGCCCAGCCGAGCATCGTCTCGTAGATCTGCCCGAGGTTCATGCGGCTCGGCACGCCCAGCGGGTTGAGGATGATGTCCACCTGCTGGCCGTCTTCAAGGAACGGCATGTCCTCTTGCGGGACGATCTTGGCGACGACGCCCTTGTTGCCGTGGCGGCCGGCCATCTTGTCGCCCACCTGAATCTTGCGCTTGCGGGCAATGTAGACCTTGGCGAGCTGGACGATGCCCGGCGGAAGCTCGTCGCCCATTTGGATCTGGTGCTTGGCCCGCTTGGCCTCGCCCTCGATCTTGCCGAAGAGCGTCAGGTAGTTCTGGATGAGACGGCGCACCTTGCGGTTGACCTGCGCGTCGGACGAGAACGCCGAGCGGCTCGACATCATCGCCGGGGCGATTTGGTCGAACGCGGCGGGCGCAATCGTGCTGCCAGCCGTGAGGAGCACGCGGCCTTCGCGGTCTTCGATGCCGCCGGTCGTCTGCCCTTCGAGCAGGCCAAAGAAGCGTTCGTAGAACTTGCGGTTGAGCGAGCCGAGCTCGGTCTCGCGCTTGGCCTCGATCTCTTCGAGGCGCTTCTGCTCGGCCCGCTTGGAGGCGGGGTCGAGCTTGCGGCGCGAGAACAGCTTGGTGTCGATCACCACGCCCTTCATGCCCGGAGGCGCCTTGAGCGAAGCGTCCTTCACGTCCCCGGCCTTGTCGCCGAAGATGGCACGGAGCAGCTTCTCTTCCGGCGTCGGATCGGTCTCGCCCTTGGGCGTGATCTTGCCGACGATGATGTCGCCGGGGCCGACTTCCGCGCCCACGCGGATGATGCCGCGCTCGTCGAGGTCCTTGGTGGCCTCTTCGCTCACGTTCGGAATCTCGCGGGTGAGTTCCTCTTCGCCGCGCTTGGTGTCGCGCACCTGAAGCTCAAACTCCTCGATGTGCACCGACGTGTACACGTCTTCGCTCACGAGGCGCTCGCTCAGGATGATGGCATCTTCGAAGTTGTAGCCGCGCCACGGCATGAACGCAACGAGCACGTTCTTGCCCAGCGCCAACTCGCCCTTCTCGGTCGAGAAGCCGTCGGCGAGGATGTCGCCGCGCAGCACCCGGTCGCCCGTCTTGACGTTGGGCTTCTGGTTGACGTTGGTGTCTTGGTTGGTGCGGCGGAACTTGGTGAGCTTGTACTCGCGCACCGGCTCTTCGAAGGCCACGTCGGCACCGCCCTCTTCCACGTCGTAGCGCACCACCACGCGGGTGGCATCCACATACTCGACCGTGCCGTCGGCTTCGGCCACGATGCAGGCGCGGCTGTCGCGCGCGGCACGCTCCTCCAGGCCGGTGCCCACAATCGGGCTGTCGGCGCGGAGCAGCGGCACGGCTTGGCGCTGCATGTTCGAGCCCATGAGCGCGCGGTTGGCGTCGTCGTGCTCCAGGAACGGGATGAGGCTCGCCGCCGGCGACACGATCTGGTTGGGGGCAATGTCCATGTACTGGATGTTGCCCGGCTCCTCGACCGGGAAGTCGCCTTGGTAGCGGCACTTGACGAGCGGGTTCTCAAACGACCCGTCCTTCTTGAGCGGCGCGTTGGCCTGGGCGATGATCGCCACATCCTCTTCCTCGGCGGTGAGGAAGACGATCTCGTCGGTCACCTTGCCGTTCTTCACCACGCGGTAGGGCGTCTCGATGAAGCCGAACTCGTTGATCCGGGCGTGCACGCAGAGGCTCGAAATCAGGCCGATGTTCGGGCCTTCCGGCGTTTCGATCGGGCAAAGACGTCCGTAGTGCGTGTAGTGCACGTCGCGCACCTCAAAGCCCGCGCGCTCGCGGGTGAGACCGCCCGGCCCGAGGGCGCTCATGCGGCGCTTGTGCGTCAGCTCGGCCAGCGGGTTCGTCTGGTCCATGAACTGCGACAGCTGGTTGGTGCCGAAGAACGTGTTGATCACGCTCGACACCGTCCGGGCGTTGACGAGATCCTGCGGCGTGAAGTTCTCGGCGTCGCGCAGGTTCATCCGCTCCTTGATGGTGCGGGCCATACGGGCGAGGCCCAGCGAGAACTGCGCCGACAGCTGCTCGCCGACCGTGCGCACGCGCCGGTTGCCGAGGTGGTCGATGTCGTCCACCACGCTCTTGGCGTTCTGCAGGTTGATCAGCTCGCGGATGATGGCCGTGATGTCGTCCACCGTCAGCGTCAGCGTGTCTTGCGGGACATTCAGGCGCAGCCGCTTGTTGAGGCGGTAGCGGCCCACGTCGCCAAGGTCGTAACGCTTCTCGGAGAAGAACAAGCGGTCAAGCACGCCGCGCGCCGTGTCGATGTCCGGGGCCTGCGTGCCGCGAAGCTGCTCGTAGAGGTAGAAGAGGGCTTCTTCCTCGTTGTGCGCCGGATCCTTCTTGATGGTGTTGAGCAGCGACGAGTTGTCGAGGGCGTCTTCGTCCTCTTCGTCGCGCAGCACGAACACCTTGAGGATGCCCGCTTCCTTGAGCAGCTCGAAGTCCTCTTCGCCGAGGGTGTGCTCCGCCGGGAAGACGACGTCGCGCACGACGCGTTCCTCCACGACTTCGCCGGTGTCTTCGTCCACGACCTCTTCCTTGCGCTCGGTCGTCACCGGGGCCGCCAGCTTCTTGCCGTTGGCCTTGGCGTTCCAAACCTTCTTGTTCGACACGTCCACCGCGTCGGCAAGGTCGAAAACGCGCACGAGGTCTTCGTTGGTCGAGAAGCCGAGGGCGCGCAGAAGCGTCGTCACCGGCAGCTTCTTCTTGCGGTCGATGTACGCCCACATGACGTTGTTCACGTCGGTGGAGAACTCGATCCACGAGCCGCGGAACGGGATGATGCGCGCCGAGAAGAGCGCCGTGCCGTTGGGGTGCTGGCTCTGGCCAAAGAACACGCCGGGGCTGCGGTGCAGTTGGCTTACGACCACGCGCTCGGCTCCGTTGATCACGAACGTGCCACGCTCGGTCATCGCCGGAAGGTTGCCGAGGTACACGTCCTGCTCGATGGCCTCTTCGGCCTCGTCCTCGTCCTCGTCTTCCTTGGACGAGAGGCGGAGCTTGGCCTTGAGCGGCACGGAGAACGAAAGGCCCTGCGCGAGGCATTCCTCAACGGAGTGCTTCGGCGCATCCACGATGTAGTGGATGAATTCGAGCGTGTAGCGCTCGCGGGAGTCTTGGATGGGAAAGTGCTCCTTAAAGACGGCTTGCAATCCGATGTCTTCCCGCTCTTCGGGCGGGTTGTCGGATTGCATAAACTCCTGGAAGGAGCGAAGTTGAACCTCGAGGAAGTCAGGATAGTCCTGTACGGTGCGGATGCGTCCGAACGAGTGACGTGCGGGGACGCTGCCGCTGCGCGGGGCGCTCTCCGTACGGCCGTTGACCTTCGCCATGGGGTACTGGGCTGCGTGGAAAATCGTGGAGGGCCGGAAGTCCGGGCTAAGCATAGACCGAACACATGGAACCCGCCGTTGTTTCGCTATCTTGCGCGGTTTTGCGCCCGTGCGATGCGAAGCGTTGAAGAAGGCGGAGCACAGGCTACCGAGGTGCCACGGACGCCCGATCGACGATCAGACGCGCCCAACCGGCACCCCGCAGCCCATTGCCATCAGCCAAAAAACGCAGGCCCCCGCGAACGAGAGCCTGCGTCGGAGTCAAACGCGGCCCGGCCTATACCGGGCCGTCGGTCACTTGAGCTCGACTTCCGCGCCAGCGGCCACGAGCTGGTCGCGGAGCTTCTCCGCCTCGTCCTTCGAGACGTTCTCCTTGACCGGCTGCGGCGCGCCGTCCACGAGGTCCTTGGCCTCCTTGAGGCCGAGGCCCGTGATGGCACGGACTTCCTTGATGACGTTGATCTTGCTGGCACCGCCCGACTTGAGCACGACGGTGAATTCCGTCTGCTCGGCAGCGGCAGGGGCGGCGTCGCCACCGGCGGGGGCGGCGGCCACGGCCACGGCGGCAGCGGCGGGCTTGATGCCGTAGGTCTCTTCGAGAACCTTGGCGAGTTCCGAAGCTTCCTTGATCGTCAGACCAACGAGTTGTTCGGCGAGGGCGTTGATGTCAGCCATGATGGTGTTGGGTTCCAGCCGCAGTCTGTGCCCCACGAGGGGCTATGCGGCCTATTGAGGATGGAAAGGATGGCCTTCGGCTGCTGGTGCTGGCTGCTGGCAACCGAAGGCCGGTGCAAGCAACCAACCGGCAGCATTCAGCCGGGGTTTTTAGTTCAGAAGAGCGGAGCGAAAGCCGAACCAACAGCGGCCAAAAGACAGCCACCGAAGGACTGCCTTACCCCTCGCGCTCGGCCAGCACCTGCGCGATGCCCGCGAGGTTGGCGCCGGGCGCGGTGATCGCCGAGACGATATTCGTCGCGGGCGAAAGCAGCAGGCCGATCACGTCGCCGAGGAGTTCTTGCTTGCCCTTGAGCTTGGCCAGCACGTCCATCGACCCTTCGCCGTAGACGGCACCGTCGATGTACGCACCCTTGATCTCGGGCAGTTGCTTCTCCTTGCCCTTGACGAAGCCCTTGATGACCTTCGCCGGAAGCGCCGGCTCGGACGACAGGGCCACGGCGGTCGGGCCGTTCAGGTACGGAAACACCTCGTCGTACCCGCCGAGACGTTCCATCGCCAGACGGACGAACGTGTTCTTGTAGACCTTAAAGTCGATCCCCGCTGACCGCATCTCGCGGCGCAGCGCATTGGCCTCGGCCACGGTCATCCCCGAGGCGTTGGTGATGTAGACCGACGTGTTCTCTTGGAGCTTCTCGACAATCTCGTCGATGATCTCCGACTTTTGATCCTTGTGCATCGCCATAACAGCGTACCAGATGTAAAAGGTGGCAGGAGGGGCGAAAGGGGCGGGAGCCGGTCGCTCACCGCTCGGCCTCGTCGCCCACAGCCCAAAATCAGCGAGCGCCCGTGGCCGTGTTGCGGTCAACGTCCACACCAGGCCCCATCGTCGTGGAGAGCGTGATGCTCTTCACATAGGTGCCTTTCGACGCTTGCGGCTTGAGGCGCACCACTTCGCGGAGGAAGGCTTCGGCGTTCTCGCGGATCTGCTCCGCCGAGAAGCTCGCCTTGCCAATCGACGTGTGGAGGCCGCCGTTCTTGTCGACGCGGAAGTCGATCTTACCGGCCTTCACGTCCTTCACCGCCTGCCCAACGTCCATCGTAACCGTGCCGGACTTGGGGTTCGGCATCAGGCCGCGGGGGCCGAGCACACGGCCGAGACGGCCCACTTGGCCCATCACGTCCGGCGTGGCGATCATCACGTCGAACTCGAACCAGTTTTCGTTCTGGATCTTGTTCACCAGATCGTCAAGGCCGACGTATTCCGCACCGGCGGCTTGTGCTTCGGCTTGCTTGCCGGGCGAGGCGAGCACGAGGACGCGGACCTCCTTGCCCGTTCCGTTGGGGAGGGCGACGGTGCCGCGCACCATCTGGTCGGCGTGGCGCGGGTCAACGCCGAGGCGGACGTCGATGTCCACCGATTCGGCAAATCGGGCGCTGGCGGTCTTCTTGACGATCTCAGCGGCTTGGTGAAGGTCGAACGGGCCGTTGCCCGCCGCCTCAATCGCCGCGAGCGCAGCTTGGTAGCGCTTGCTCTTCTTGGCCATGATAGCAGAAGGTTTGCGGTGCAAACGTCCGGGCTACGGACTCCCGCAGATGATGAATGGTTGGGGGCTGGATGGGAAGTCGTCTGAAGGCAACGTCCTTGCTGGCAACACCCTACACCCGCAGAGCGAGCGTCCAACCCACCCTCGTAGTGTTACGCCGTAGGCGCGCCGTCAACGGTGAGGCCCATCGACCGGGCCGTGCCCGCAATCATCCGGGCAGCCGCGCTTAGGTCGGTGGCGTTGAGGTCTTCGAGCTTCGTCTTGGCGATCTCGAGACAATCGTCCCACGTCACCGTCCCGACCTTCACCTTGTGCGGCTCGGCCGATCCGGACTGGATCTTGGCGGCCTGCTTGAGCAGCACCGGCGCGGGCGGCGACTTGATGATGAACGAGAAGCTCTTGTCCGTGTAGACGGTGATGACCACCGGCAGGATCAGACCCATGCGTTCTTGCGTGGCAGCGTTGAACTGCTTGCAGAACTCCATGATGTTCACGCCCTTCGCGCCGAGCGCGGGGCCGATGGGCGGCGCCGGGTTGGCCTGACCGGCCTTGACCTGGAGCTTGATGTAGCCTTCGATTTTCTTTGCCATAGCCTTCTGGCGGTGCGTGCGCAGGCGCTCGAAGCGCCCACTCCCGCGATAGAGAGGTGAGGTGAGTGCAGACAAGGCATAAGCGGAGAACCCCCTCTCGGTTTCCAAACCAATGCGGAGCGTTGGTGAAGCGTGTGACGGTCGATCCGCCAGCACCTCTTACGCCAACAGCTCGCGCACCAACCGCTCGTAGGTGTCGGCAGCGGCGTAGAGGTCGGCCTTGGCGATGCGCTCGTCGTCGGTGTGGGCCACCAAGATGGAGCCGGGGCCGAACAGCAGCGGCGTGCCCCAGCGGTGCAGGTACGGCACGTCGGTGGTGTAGCGCACGGCCTTCGCCGCCCAGCCGTCGGGCACATGCAAGCGAATCGGATCCGACGCCGACAGCCGTTCCACCCGCAGCCGTCCATCAACGACGCGCTCGACCTGCGTCTCGATCGCTTCCGGGGGCGTCACCAGCCGGATTTGAAGCACGGCCTCGGCGCTCGGCGCGAGCACGTTGGCCGCCACCCCGCCCGCGATCGTCCCGACGTTCACCGTCGTCTCGCCGAACACCTCGCTCGTCGGCCATTCGGTGTGGCGCAGATCGTCCAGCACGTCCAGCAGCGTCTCGATGGCGCTCGTCCCTGCCTCCGGGTACGCCGAGTGCGCCGCCTTGCCTTCGGCCATCAGCCGCAGCCGCAGCGAGCCTTTCGTGCCCGAGGCGAGGAGGCCGTCGGTAGGCTCGCCGTTGATCAAAAACCGCACGTCGCGCCCCATCGGATGGGCATTGGCGAGACGCGCCCCCGCGCTCGCCGCCTCCTCGTCCACGGTGTAGAGCGCGCCGATGCGCCGTTCGCCCGACGCCAGAAGCCGCGCCAGCGCCGCCACTTGCGCCGCCGCGATGCCCTTGGCGTCGCACACGCCGCGCCCGTAGAGGTGGGCGTCGTCCTCCCACACGTCGAGATGGGGCGGGACGGTGTCGAGGTGGGTGGAGAGCACCACTTCGGGCCGTTCGTCGGTGCGAGCAAGCAGGTTGTAGCGCGCCTCGGTCAGATGCTGCCGTTCGACCGCAAAGCCGAGGTCTTCGAGCACGGTTTGCAGAAACGCCGACGCCTCGGCCTCGCTTCCAGTGACGGACGGGATCGTGCAGAGGCGCTTCGTGAGGTCGACAGGATCGGGCAGATGCGACACGCGGATGAGGGTTTGCGACACAAGATCGGGACGACCTGCGCCGCTTCCGACACGTTCCCGTTCGTTTGCGCCGAGACCCGTGCCTGACTGCCGCGCTCGGGTAGCTTGCACCGCACCTCTCTCGTGTGCTATGCGTGCTTACCTGCTGCTGCTCGTCTTCGCCTCGTCCGGCTGCCTCGCGCTTGCCCCGTCGACGCGCTCTTCCGGCGCACCCCCGTTTTACCGCCTTACCTTCGCCAACGGCGCGGTGGCGGATGCCCGCACCGTCTCGACCGACAGTGCCTTTGTCGTGTGGACGCCTCGCGCCAGCGCCGCGCCCACCGTCCTGCCTCGCCGTCCACTCTCCGACGTTCAACGCGTTGAAATCTGCCGCGTGACCGCGCCCTCGGTGGGCCGTCGCACGCTCGCCGGGGCCGGATGGGGAGGGCTTGTGGGCGGGCTCGTGGGACTGGCGATAGGCCTTGACGACACGATGCTGGAGGCCTCGTGGGGATTGAGCCTCGCCTTCTTTCCAGCGGTGTTGGGCACGACAGGGATGGTTGTCGGAGGAGGTGCGGGGGCCGCCTCTGGCCTCTCCGCTTCGGGCCGAGTCCGCTGCACGCCAACTCCCTTTCACTTCTGAACCGATGCGTCTCCCCCTCCTCCTCACCGTCGCGCTGCTGCTTGCGGGCTGCGCCCACACGAACCGCCCACTCGCGCCGAAGAGCAAGCCTCCGGAGCATTACCGTTTGCAGTTTGCCGACGGCACAACCGCGACGAACATGCGAACGGTCGAGATCTCAAGCGACCGCATTCGCGGGCTCCGCACAGACGCCCTGGAAGCTCCGATGACGTTTTCCGAGCATCCCCGCGACTCCTTAGCTTCGGTTGAGCGCTGCTCGTGGCCCGAGCGCGGCACCAGTCCCTACCGTGCGTTTACGCTTGCGGGTGGCCTTGCCGGAATGGGCACAGCCACCTACCTCGCCAACCAGCACGCGCAGGGCCATTTCCTGGACAGCATCGTCCGATATGCACTCTACGTCCCGGTGGGCATTTTGGTAGGTACGTCAGTGGGATACGCCATCGAGCGTTCAACCGAGCCGATCGAGGAGCAATGCCGCACGGTATGGCGCAGTGGCGACGGCCCCGCATCGTTTTACTGAACCGCTCCGATGCCTCGTCTACGCCGGACGCCGTGCGGTGAGGACTTCGCGTTTGCCGGGCGGGCCGGGACGCTTGGCGACGGCGAAACCGACGTCGGCGAGGGCGCGCCGCACCGCGCCACGAGCGCAGTAGGTGGCGAGGCGTCCGCCGGGCACGAGCGCGTCGAACAGGCGGGCGAGGAACGCGGCCGTCCACAGTTCGGGGTTCGCGTCGGGCGAGAAGGCGTCGAGGTAGACGGCGTGGAAGCCGGTGCCGAAGTCGGCGGCGCGGGCGTCGCCGGGCACGACTGTGACGGTGGCATTCTGGAAATCGAACGACGCAGGGTCGGTGGACACGTCCGGCAGCGACCGTCGCCAGCGCACGAGCGCGTCGTCGTAGCCGCCGAGGCCGAGGCGTTGGCCGTAGGCGAGCGCGGCGAAGGCGTCGGCGGGGAGGAGGTCGTGTTCGAGCGAGACGATCTCCAGCGGCGTCGCCCCCGCGGCGGCCACGGTGGCGGCCACGTTTAGCCCCGTCCCGAAACCGACTTCCAGCACCCGCGTCGGCAGCCCGGCGGCAAGGCGTTTGATCGCGCCCGATCCCTCCAGAAACACATGCCGCGCCTCCACGAGCACGCCGTGCATCGAGCCGTACGTCTGCCCGTACCGATCGCTGTAGAGCGTCGGTGTGCCGTCTTGCGAAGGGCGAAGGTCAAGCATCGAATGCGGAAAATCGGTCGCCCCAACCCTACAGCCAACCGTTTTCGCGGTACCAGCGGATCGTCTCGGCGAGGCCCTTTTCGAGATCGACGGACGGGTCGTAGCCGAGTTCGACGATGGCACGCCCGGAATCGCAGCGGGTGCAGGCGTCGCGGATTTCGAGCGCTTTCTCGCGGTTGAGCGGCGGGTACTGCCCGGCCATCCGTCCGATCCGTTCGACGAGCGTGCCGATGGGGACGACGAGTGCCTTGGGAATGCGGAGTGTGGCGAGGCGGTGGCCGAGGGCTTTGGCCGTGGCGTCGCGGATTTCCGCCCACGAATAATCGCGCTCCGAGCCGAAAAAGTACGTCCCGCCGACGGCGCGTTCCTGCGCGGCGAGGCGGTAGCCGGAGACGAGGTCGCGAACGTGCACGAGCGTGAGCGCGAGCGGCTTCGGGTCGCCCACGACGGCGAAAAGGCGGTACTTGGCGGCGGTCTGGAAGACGGTGAAGATGTCGGCTTCGCGGGGGCCGTAGACGGCAGGCGGGCGCACGACGGTCATCCGGAGGCGGTCGAAGTACGGCCGGATGGCTGCCTCCATCGCCGCCTTCGACGCGCCGTAGCGGGAAATCGGGCGCAGCGGCGTCGCTTCGTCGGCCACGCCGGAGGACGGGCGCTTCCCGACGGCGGCGAGGCTGGACGTAACCACGACGCGGGCGTCGGGGGCGGCGTCGAGCACCGCGTCGAGCAGGTCGGTGGTGGCCGTCACGTTGGCGTCGTGCAGCGCGGCGTCGCCCGCCGGGCCGAGCGGAGCGCGGGTGAGACCGGCGACGTGGTAGACCACGTCCACCCCACGCAGCGTCTCGCGCAGAAGACCGGGGTTGGAAAGGTCGCCGCGCACCGTTTCGACCGCCACGCCGTCGAGCCATTTGGGATCGGAGCGGACGAGGGCGCGAACGGTGTGGCCGTCCTTGACGAGCGCTTCGGCGAGGTGGCTGCCGATGAAGCCGGTGCCGCCGGTAAGGAAGATGGTGGCCAAGGGCGGAGAGGAGAAGCAGGCGTTCAGGGTTGGAACCGAACATCGACGGTAGGTTCCGTCGGCCCCGGCGCCCAAAGGCCTACGTTGTAGCGCACGGGACGCTCGAGACACCGTGCACGAGGCGTCAGATCGTCGTCGCCTTCAACCGCGGCTCAGCGCTCGGGGCGCTCTTCGTGGAGATCGTAGCGCAGCCGAGGCAGCTCCCGCAACGTCCCGCACACATCGGCCCGAAGCGTTCCGACGCGCCGAGCACCCATGCGTTCGTAGAAGGGCGCGGCGTTGGGGTCGGAGTCGATGTACAACGTCGTTGCGGCACGGGCCTGCGCCGTCGCGACGGCATGCGCGAAGAGCATCCTCCCAAGCCCCCGGCCCATCGCCGACGGATCCACCCACAGGTGTTCGAGATGCACCGCGCCGTCGTCCACCAAGCCGTAGCACGCCAGCGGCTGATCGTCGGAGTCCACCGCAACGTATACCGGGCGTGCCGTCACGAACGCGGGCGTGAACGTCAAGCCCTCGCGCCACGCTTCGATCCACGCCACCGGGTAGCCCCAGTGGCGCTTGGCCGCCAAGGCGATCTCCGTGAGCCGGTCGGCTTCGTCGGAGCGGGCGCGTCGGATCCGTACCGTGTCGTTCATCAACGGGATGGGGGGAGATACCGATTGTTTACCGCAGGAAACATCCACTCGGCGCAAGTGCCGCCCCTACCCCATCGGGATCGGCGCGGGAATGTACCTGGGGTTTCGGCGGAGACGGATGGTTTCGCGTTGGATGATCGTGGCCCGTGCTGCCCGCTCGCGAGAGCTAAAGAAGGTGGCCGACGGCCCCCAAAAGCAGCGCAAGCTGTAGGTACCTATCGCGGTTTTCGTCGTGGCGTTTCAAGCGGAAGACCGTCCATCCTTGCGCTCGGCTCCGACGTCCAAGCGCCGGGCAACGTGGTCCTCGTTGGCACGTCGCCACACGGCATCCACACGCAGGCGCGATACTGCCGTGCGCCTTCACGCCTCATCGGTTTAACACCAGTGCGCGAAGCTCGTCGGGGCCTGCGGCGGCCATCCACGCCTCCTCGAAGCCGTCGCGCTGCACCGCGTGGGCCACGCCCGCGAGGGCTTGGAGGTGGAACGTCCGTTCGTCGGCGGTGGAGACGAGCACAAAGGCGGCGTGCACCGGCTGCGGCTGGTTGGGAAACTGCGCGCCCTCGCCCCGGATGCGGGCGATGACCATCTCGAACCGCCCGGTGCCGGGCACGACGGCATGGGGAATGGCGAGGCCGGGCAGCACGACCGAGCCGCTGTCGGCCTCGCGCTGCATCAAAAGCACGGACAGGCGTTCGGGTTCGATACCGAGGCGTTCGGCCACGACATGCCCGACGCGGTCGAAGCACATCACCATCGGCATCGGGCCGTCGAGGTCGAGCACGCGGGCGGTGCGCACGAGCGCCTCGAACCGGTCGCGGGCGGGATTGGCCTCGCCGTCGGTACGCACGAGGGCAATGAGGCGGTCGCCGTCTTCGTAGCCTGCGCCGCGAAAAAACGGAATCACCGTACCGCGACGGCGTATCGCCAGCGGCAGCCGGTCGGCCGTGGGCACGACTGGGCGAGACGGATCGTACGGCGTTTCGTCGAGGCGGACGTGCCCGCGGGAGACGTGGTATTCCCAGTCGCCAAGGTCGATACCGTCGCCAAAGAGCGTATCGCCGGGGCCGTCGGCATCGGGGCGACCCGACAGGTCGGGGACCAGCGTAGAGGGCACGCCGAAGGAGGTTCGGGCGATGTCGGCAGCGGCGCGGTTAAGCTGCGGATTGCCGGTGAGGGCGACGAAGAAGCGGGCTGTCGCAGTCCCGGCGTCTCGGAGCGCGTCGGCATCGAGGGCGCTGGCCGTCACGACGCGCAGCCCCCCGGCCTCGGCGGCATCGACGTTGCGAGCGTTGCGGTCGAGCAGCGTTACGGGGCCATCGAGCACGAGGGCGAGGCGGCGAGCCAGCGGTCCCGCTCCCACAAGCACGACACCCTCACGGGCATCGTCGCGGCCGGCGCTTTCGCTGGCGAGGCGGGCGGCGAGGCGGGCAGCAAGCGGGTCGAGGACGAGCGAGGCCAAAACGGCCAGCGTAGCCGCGCCAAACAGTGCAGGCGAGACCACGCTCGCCGTCAACCCGGCCAGCAGCAGGTAGGCGGTCACGCCCCCACGCGGCACGAGCGACCAGCCCAACTCGACGGCCTGCGTCTGCGAGAGATGGGCAGCCCGGCGCACGGCCAACAGCCCCGCAAACCGCCCGCCGATGGCTACCACAGCCAACCCAACGCCCGCCAGCACCAGCGTGCCCAAGCCCAACCCGTCGGCGTGGGCGACGCGCCCGGCGGCGAAGCCGAGCCACGCGAACAGGAACGGCGCGGCGACGTGCGGCCCGGCGTGGCGGACGAGTGTGGCGAGTTCGTCGGCTTGGGGTGTGCCGCGCAGCGCCCGCCCAAGCGAGTACCCGGCGAGGCCTGCGCCGAGCGCCGCCGGCCATCCCACCAGCACGGCCACCGCCGCGTGCAGCGCGGCCGCCACGAGCATCAGCGAAAAAAGCGTGGTGCGCCCCAGCCCCCGCAGCCGCCCGCGCATCCGGACGATGCCCCAGCGGGCCGCCAACGCCAGCGCCGCCAGCACCGCCAATCCCACCAGCCTCCCGGCGAGGGCTGCCATCGAGTCCGACAGTGCCAGCACACCCAGCACGAGCGGCAACGTCGAGAGGGCGGCCACATGCGGCAGGCGGGCGTCGCGTGGGCGCAGCCCTACCACGCCCGCCGCCAACGCCACGGCCACCAGCGGCACGCCCAGCACCCCCGCGTCGGGCCACAGCACAGCCAGCGCCACCACCACCAGCACGAGCGGGCCGCCCAACGCCCCGGCCACCAACGCCACGCTCGGCCGCTCGCCGCGGCCGCTGCGCTGCCCGCCCTGCAAGCCCGCCGTGAGCATCAGCGCTGCGAAGCCGACCGCCGCCAGCAGCGGCAGCCAATCGCCCACATCCAGCCGAGGCCACATCGCCCCGACGGCAAGGCCGAGCACGAGTTCGCCAAGGGCCGCCGACGCTCCCAGCCGCTGCGCCGCCAGCCCCGCGCTCCACACCGCCAACGCGGCCACCAGCACGAGCAGCGGCACGTCGAACGCCACCGGCCCCGTCCAAAACCCCTCGGGCATCACCGACGGCACGGCCTGCGCCGCTACCGGCAAGACCCCAAGCCCGGCCAGCCCGGCAAACGCAAGCACAAGGCGAAACAGGCGGACCATCGGAAAGCAGGCGGAGGACGAAGCATCAAACTACGACGTTCCCACGCCGCCCCGAGCGATCATGCCGTCGGCGGCACACGTTCGTAGGCCGTCATGTCGTCGTCGGGGTCAGGCGTGGCGTTGCGGGAGGCTTGCGCCTTCAGGATCTTGGCGAACGACCAGACCATCGTGCCGAGCACGAACGTCCAGCTGGTCACCAGAAAAAACGTCGCCCCATCCGATACTTCCACGGGTAGAATCATGCGCACCAAGAGAGCGAGGCTCGCAACGATCGACAAAACGCCGCCTGCGGCGGTCAAGCCCTTCACAGCACCGTCAGCACGTTGGGAGAGCGCCAAGGCACTTGTCCCCACAGCAAAGAACAAGATCGGGGTTAGAATCCCCAAAAGGCCAGTGTTCATAGGTTCACAGTAGGTTAGGTACGAGGCAAGTCGTCGCCGTGCTCAGGCAGCAGCGGCGAAACGTACGCGGGGTGGGCATGCGCCACTTGCGGCGCGCTCGGGTTGGGGCGCGTCACCGAACCGGCGCGGAACGGACCGTCCGGGCCGACCTCGATGAAGTCGGCGTAATCGTCGTAGCCGTTCTTCTTCCACGCGATGCGAATCATCACGAGGAAGAAGGCGATGAACGCCACGAGCAGCAACCGCGAGAGGTGGACGTAGACCGCCATCCCCTCGGGAATCACGCTTCCCTGCGAGCACAACGTCCCTGCGGCCACCCCCTCCGGACAATCCGTCAGCGTCAGCGTGGGCCACGCTTGGGTCACCGCCCACCAGCCGAGGATGATGAGCAGGAAGATGGGCGTGACGTACGTCATGATGAACTTGTAGAGGTTCGGCAGGCGGATGTCTGCGCCGAGGTGCATCGAGCGCCACGCGTTTTCCGGCTTGAACACCCACATGTAGAGAATCACCTCGATCACCGCCATCACCGCGAGGCCAAACGTACCCGCCCAGTAGTCCCACTCCCAGAGGAAGCCGGATTCGAAGAGCAGCATCGTGAGCACGCCGAACACGACGGCGATGCCGCCAATCGTCCACGACGTCTTGCGCCGATCAATACCAAATTCCTCCTCGAAGAACGCCACAATCGGCGTGGCCATCGCCACCGACGACGTGATGCCCGCGAAGTAGAGCAGGCCGAACCACATCGCCCCGAAGATCCGCCCGCCAAAGGGCATTTCTTGGAACACGATGGGCATCGCGACGAAGCCGAGGTTGAACGAACCGGACTGCGCCACGGCCATCGCTCCGGACACGCCGAAGAATGCGACGGCGGCAGGAATGGCGATGGAGCCACCGAGGACCACTTCCGCCGTCTCGTTGGTGATGGCCGTCGCCACACCCGAGAGCGCGATGTCGTCCTTGGTCGAGAGGTACGAGGCGTACGTCTGGAGGGTGCCCATCCCCACCGAGAGGGTGAAGAAGATCTGCCCTGCCGCCGCCAGCCACACCTTTGCCGAGCCGAGGCCGGAGAGATCGGGCTTGTAGATGAACTCCAGCCCTTGCAGCGGCGACACGCCGTTCTCGCCCGGCCCGAGCGTGAGCACGCGAACCATCAGGATGATGGCGAACACGAACAGGATGGGCATCCCGATCTTGGCCAGCTTCTCGATGCCGCTGGAGATGCCGCGCGAGAGCACGTAGATCGTGGGCCCGATGGAGAGGAAGAAGAACAGGAACGGCACCCAGAACTCGTGGGCGCTGGCGTCGGAGATGTTTTGGTACGACGTGAGAAAGCCCGCCATCTCCGCCTGCGTGGTCAGGCCCCAGTAGTTGCCGGCGAGCGAGAACCAGGTGTAGGCGAGCGTCCACGACATCAGCACCGTGTAGTAGCAGAGCACCACAAACGGGATGACGAGGCCGATGACGCCGAGGTACTTGGCCGCCGGGTGCTTCCAGAGCGCGGCAAACATGCCGGGAATGTGGCCCTTGCGGAAGCGCCCGCCGCGCCGCCCAATGCCCCACTCGATCCACATCAGCGGGAGGCCGAGCAGCAGGAACGAGATGAAGTATGCGATCATGAACGAGCCGCCGCCGTTGGCGGCCGCTTGTCCGGGAAAGCGCAAGAAGTTGCCAAGACCGACGGCGTTGCCCGCCATGGCAAGGATCAGCCCGATGCGGCTGCCCCAGGCTTCGGCGGAGGGTTTGGATTCAGGCATAGCAAAGGAAAACGGTAGGGCCGCCCCGAACATACGCCCGGAGCGGCCCTACTCGCCGCTAAAATACGCACACTTCGATCAGTTCACCGGCGGGGTGATCCGTTCGTCGAGGGTGTCGCCGGGCGTATGCGGCGCATCGAGGCCGGGGCCGTCGCCAATGACGGCATGGCCGGTGCGCTGCAGCACGCTGTGATGGCGACCGTAGAAGAAGTAGATGGCGAGGCCGATGGCGAGCCAGATCACCAAACGCTCCCACGCTTCTTTCGGCAAACCCGACATCATGTATACACACACCAAGATGCCAAGAATCGGCACCAGCGGCACCAGCGGCGTCCTGAACGGACGCGGACGGTTCGGCTCCTTCACGCGCAGGTACCACACGCCCGCACACACGATCACGAACGCCAACAACGTGCCGATGGACACGAGGTGGCCGAGCGTGGACACGTCGTACAGGCCTGCCAGCAGCGCGCACACCACGCCCGTCATCGCCGTCGAGATATGGGGCGTGCGGAACGTCGGATGCAGCTTGCTGAACACCGGCGGCAGCAGCCCGTCGCGGCTCATCGTAAAGAAAATGCGCGGCTGAGCCATCAGCATCACCAACATCACCGACGAGAGGCCGGCAATCGCGCCCACCTTGATCAGGCTCGCCAACGCCGAGTAGCCCGTCGCCTCAATCGCCACGGCGATCGGCTCGGCCACGTTGAGTTCCGGGTAGTTGACGATGCCCGTCATGATGCCCGTCACGAGAATGTAGAGGATCGTGCAGATCACCAGCGAGCCGAGGATGCCGATGGGCATGTCCTTCTGCGGGTTCTTGGCCTCCTGCGCCGTCGTGCTCACCGCGTCGAAGCCGATGTAGGCGAAGAAAATGACGCCCGAGGCCGCCACGATGCCGCTCCACCCAAACTGCCCCGGCGCAATCTCGGCCGGGATGAAGGGCGTCCAGTTGTCGACGGCCTGCGTCATGTGCGTAAGCACGTAGTAGCCGCCCACGCCGATAAAGGCAAACACGACCGCCAACTTGATGGCGACGGCCACGTTGTTGAACCGCGCCGACTCTTTCGTGCCGAGGATGAGCAAGAGCGTGACCACGAGGATGGCCAGCGCCGCGACAAGGTTGAAGCCGCCTTCGGCGTGCGGCAGCGACGCCATGCTGATGCCTTCTTGCTGGAGCGAGAGCTGCAACGCCTCGGTGGCGCGCACCCACGCCCCGCTTTTGAGCTGCACCAGTGTGCCCGGTGCGTTGGTGAGCCAAAGCGGCAGTTCGATGCCGATGTCCCGCAAGAAGGACGTGACGTAGGCCGACCATCCGGCGGCCACGGTGGCCGCGCCGAAGAGGTATTCGAGGATCAGGTCCCACCCGATGATCCACGCGAACAGCTCCCCGAGCGTCGCGTAGCCGTAGGTGTACGCCGACCCTGCAATCGGTATCATCGAGGCGAACTCGGCGTAGCACAGGCCGGCGAAGAGACAGCCTACGCCCGCGAGCACGAACGAGAGGATGAGCGCCGGGCCAGCATGCTGCGCAGCCGCCGTGCCGGTGAGCACGAAGATGCCGGTGCCGATGATGGCGCCCACACCCAAGGAGACAAGGTTAAGAGGGCCGAGCGAGCGTTTGAGCGTGTGCGCACCCTCGTGGGCGGCGTCGGCTTGAAGCTCGTCGATGTTTTTGCGCGCGAAGAGGTTCACGGCAGGCCAAGGAGGAAAGGTGAAGCCGCGGAAGCACCTCTCCCGCGAGCGGTCGAAAGTACGCACCGAAACAACTCCGTTACACTCCTAAGCCTGTCACCAACACCCCGCACGCGAAAAAAAACCGCCCGTACCGCCTCACCCCTTCACCGTCATCGGACGCATCACCACCTCGGAGATGAGGTAGCGCCGTGGCGCTTTCAGGACGTGCACGAGCGTGTCGGCGAGGTCTTCGGCGTGCATCGCGTCGGGGTTGCCTTTTGAGCCGGCCACGTCCGCAAACTCCGTCTCGACCGAGCCGGGGTAGAAGCACGTCACCTTGATGCCTTGGGGACGAAGCTCCTTCATCATCGCCTCGCTGACGCCGCGCACGGCGAACTTGGTGGCGTTGTACACGGAAATCTGCGGATTGCCGACCAATCCCGCCACGCTCGCGATGTTGACGATGTGCCCGCCGAGGCCGCCGTTCTTCTGCGCCTGAGCCGCCATCGTCGGGACGGCCAGCTGCGACGCCCGGATCAGCCCGCGCACATTCGTGTCGAGCTGCACGTCGAGCTGTTCGGGCGTGAGCGCCTCGAAGTCGCCAAACTGACCCAAGCCAGCGTTGTTGACGAGCACATCGAGGCGGCCCATCGTCTTGCCGACGTGCGCGAACGCTTTTTGGAGGCTCTCGTCGTCGGTCACATCGCATTCGACCGCTACAAACCGCTCGCCCAGCACCTTGGCCATCTCGTCGAGACGGTCTTTCCGCCGGGCAAGGCCGAACACCGTCATGCCTTCGTGATGCAGCGCCATCGAAAACGCCTTGCCCAGACCTGACGATGCGCCGGTGACGACCGCTACCTTGCCGCTGAGATCCATAGAATGCCGTGGGATTGGAGAAAGACACAAGGTCGGACGCCGACGCTGACATCCCACCGTCACGCCTGTGATAAATGCGAAAGGGTTGGCGGCTGGCCCGGTTACGAACGGTGCCCCAAGTTCTTCGGCGGCGGACGACGTGGTCGTCGTCGCACACGCACGGTCACACTTGGATGTTGTCCGCCTCCTCGACGGTCAGGCCGATCCGCTTGCTTAGCGCTTCGAACTCGTCCAGCGTGATGAGTTGCTGGTCGTAGAGCGCAAGGGCGTAGCCGTATTGTGCGTACCGATCTTTGCAGTCGGTAGTCTCGTAGCTGTCGAGGCGGCGAAGGAGCGATTCGTAGGCTTCACTCATGGCTTCTTGGGTTCGATCTGCTCGCAAAAAGGCTTTCGGCTTCGCACGGTACCGCGTGGCGTTACCGTGAGGCGGTACTCACGCCCCGTTGAACCGATGCCGAGCTATCAAGTCAAAGGGCTGTCCGCCGCCCATTTGCGGCAAGCTTGACCGCCGTTTGTCGCGGCTCGGTATACCCTCGCCCCTCGTCTTATGCGTCCGTACTACAGCGGCAAGACCATCTTGATCACCGGCGCGTCCGGCGGCATCGGTGAGGCGATGGCTCGTGCCCTCGCCCCCATGCACACCCGGCTGCTACTCGCCGCCCGCTCGAAAGATCGCCTCGACGCGCTCGTTCGCGACGTGCAGGACGCCGGCAGCGATGCTGTTGCGCTCCCCGTAGACCTCGCCGATGCCTCGGCCACCCACGCCCTCGCCGATGCCGTGCTCGAATCCGGCCACACCGTGGACGTGCTCGTCAACAACGCCGGCGTCGGTCATATCGGCCCGTTTGAGGAACAAGCATCCGACGAGTTGGCGGCCATGCTGCAGGTCAACGTGAGCGCCTTGGCTTACCTGACGCATCGGTTCTGGCCGCAGTTTCCGCGCGGCGGCGGCGTGCTCTTCGTCGCGTCCACAGCCGCCATCCAGCCCGTCCCGACGATGGCCGCTTACGCCGCCACCAAGGCGTTCGTGCTCAGCCTCGGCGAGGCGCTGCACACCGAAGGCGTGCCCCGCGGCATCCGGGTCACCACGCTTTGCCCCGGCCCCACCGCCACGGGCTTTTTCGAGGCGGCCGGCACTCCCGACCACGCGATGCAACGGATTGCCATGACCGCCGACGACGTGGCGTTGGCGGGCCTCGAAGGCTTCGCCGAGGGCAAGCGCGTCGTGATCCCCGGCAAGGCCAACACCGCCCTCGCTGCCGGGTCGCGCCTGACACCCAACGCCTTGCTCGTGCCCGCGCTCGGCCGTGCCTACCGTCGTCTCGGCGGCCGGCCCTGACGTCAACGTCCGGGAGGCAGAAGCAAAAGCGGGCGTATTTTTGACGATGTAAGCGCTTACCTTGGCGTCAGAATGCCCGATCTTCCCGGGGCGACGCCTCCCCGCGTTGTATCCCTTTTCCCTTCGAACGACCCCTTCCTGCCGCGATGACCACCCGCGACCAACTCGAAACACTCTCCCGCAACCTCTGGTGGGCGTGGCAGCCCGACGTGCTCGATATCTTTGAGCAACTCAATCCCGATGTCTTCCGTCAGAGCGGCAACAATCCGACGCTCGCTCTCCGCCACGCCGAACCGCTCGCGCTCGCCTCGAAGGCGCTCCAGCGCCGCGTCCAAGAAGCCTACGACCGCTTCCAAGGCTACCTCGCCACCCCCGGCACCCACGCCGACACCGCCCGCACGGCCTATTTCTGCATGGAATACGGCCTCCACGAGAGCCTCAACCTCTACTCCGGCGGCCTCGGCATCCTCGCGGGCGACCACGTCAAAGCGGCCTCCGATCTCGGCATCGACTTCGCCGCCATCGGCCTGATGCTGCGCGACGGCTACTTCCAGCAGCGGTTCAACGCCGACGGCTGGCAGCAGGAGGAATACGCCGAACTCAACCCGCACGACCACCCGCTCGAACTCGTCCGCGACCGCAAGGGCGACGTGCTGCGCGTCACCGTTCATCTTGGCCAGACCCCCATCCAGCTGCAAGCGTGGCGCTGCCTGGTCGGCAAGAGCCGCCTCTACCTGCTCGACGCCGATCTCGACGAGAACCCGCAGGAACACCGCAGCCTCACCCGGAAACTCTACCAAGGCGACCGTCGCATCCGCCTCCAGCAGGAGATCGTGCTCGGCATCGGCGGCCTGCGCCTGCTCCGGGCCATGAGCACCGCGCCGGAGGTCTACCACATGAACGAAGGCCACTGCGCCTTCCTCTCGCTCGAACTGCTCCGCGAGCAGATCGCCGCCGGGCGCACCGTCGAGCAGGCCGAAGCATGGGTGCGCCAGCACTGCGTGTTCACCACCCACACGCCCGTCATGGCCGGGCACGACCGGTTCGAGCCGGAGTTGCTCATCGAACAGCTCTCCGAGCTGCGCGAGGGCCTCGGCCTGACCGAAGCCGAACTGCTCGCCTACGGGCGCGTCAACCCGGACGATGTGCAGGAGTGGTTTACGATGACGGTGCTCGGCCTCAAGCTCTCGCGGACGGCCAACGGCGTGAGCCAGCTCAACGGCGAGGTCGCCCGTGATCAATGGGCCGCCCTCTACGCCCGTCCCGAAGCCAAACAGTACGCGCCCATTGGAGCCATCACCAACGGCGTGCACCTGCCGACGTGGACGGCCCCCGACGCCGTCGCCTTCGCCCGCAAGCACCTCGGCCCGTGGTACCACCGCGCCGAGTCGGAGTACTGGAAGAAGATGGAGCATGTGCCCGACGGCGACATCTGGGCGCTGCGCAATGCCCTCCGCCGCCGCCTCATCCGGTTTGCCGAGCAACACGCCGCCCAGCAGTCGCTCCAGATGCCGTTTGCCCTCGACGACGACGCGCTCACCATCTGCTTTGCCCGCCGCTTTGCCACCTACAAGCGCGCCACGCTCTTCTTCCACGACCTCGACCGCGTGGCGAAGCTCTTCAACACCCCCGAGCGTCCGCTCCAAATGATCTTCGCCGGGAAGGCCCACCCCGCCGACGACGGCGGCAAGCGCTTCATCCAGCAGATCGTCCAGCTCAGCCAGCACGAAGCCTTGCGCGGCAAGATCGTGGTGCTCGAGAACTACAACATGGAAGTCGGACGCTTCCTCACCTCCGGGGCCGACGTGTGGCTCAACAACCCGCGCCGTCCGATGGAAGCATCCGGAACGTCGGGGATGAAGACCAACGACCACGGCGGCCTCAACCTCTCCATCCTCGACGGCTGGTGGCCCGAAGGCTACGACGGCGTCAACGGCTGGAGCATCGGCTCAGACGCCAGCGCCACGATGGCCCCCGACCCGGTCAAGCAAGACGACGAGGACGCCGCGTTTCTCTACGACACGCTCGAAACCTCGGTGCTCCCGGAGTTCTACACCCGCGACGCCGCCACCAACCTCCCCACCGCGTGGATCCGCCGGATGCGCCGGGCCATGGGCGAGCTTCCCGCCGCCTTCTCGGCCGAGCGGATGGTGGCCGACTATGCCGAGGCGATGTACGGCCCGGACTGGGACGCGGAGTGACGCGCCACGACGCACGAAGGGCCTCGGAGGCAGATGCTTCCGAGGCCCTTTTCGTTGCTCCAACGGAGCAGCTTAGGTGGTGTGCTCGATGGACAGGTAGTCCAGCTCAAGCGGCGTGCGGCGTCCGAAGATGGAGACCATCACCTTCACCTTCATCTTGTCCGGATCGACGTCTTCGACGGTTCCGGTGAAGTTGTTGAACGGCCCGTCCACCACCTTGACCAGATCGCCCGCCTTGAACGGGATTTCCGGGATTTCGCCCTTCTCCTTGGCCTCGTCCATCCGCCCGATCATACGCGCCACCTCGTCGGGGCGCAGCGGTGCCGGTTCCGTGCCTTGGCCTTGGGTGAGGAAGCCGGTAACCCCCTGAATCTCGTTGATCAGGTGCTTGACTTCGAGGTCAAGCAGGGCGTAGATGAACACATACCCCTTGTAGAGGACGTTCTCCTTCGTGCGCTTCTTGCCGTTGCGCATTTCGAAGACCGTCTCGGTGGGCACGACGATCTCGCCGATTTTGTGGCCGAGGCCCTGCTCGTCGATGGCGCGCGTGAGCGCTTCCACCACCTTCTTCTCGTGGCCGGAGAAGGTGCGAAGCACGTACCACTTCTGAATGTCGGTCTTGATCGCCATTTACGCGCCGTAGACGAATTTGAGGATCACGCTGATGATGCGGTCCATCCCAAAGATGAGCAGCGCCAGCAGGCCCGAAGCGACGAGCGTGAGGATCGTGTTGTTGATCAGCTCGGAGCGCTTGGGCCAGGAGACCTTGCGCATCTCGCGCTGCACCTCTTGCAGGTACGAGCCTTGCGTGCCACTGGTGGCAGCCACGGCGGCAGCTTGTTTTTCCTTGACGGCGCTGGCCATAGGGAGAGATCGGAGAAGAGAAAGAAGCACGGGAGGCGAGACTCGAACTCACAACCTGCGGTTTTGGAGACCGCTGCTCTGCCAATTGAGCTACTCCCGTAAGTAAAGAACCCCGCCGAAGCGGAGAAGAATGCCGTATACGCCGAAGCAACAAGAAAAGTGCCGGGGGGCGTTTATGCAAGCAACGCGCCGAGCCGCGAGAGCCGGGCGCGCCGAAGAGCCGCTTGTGGGAATTGAACCCACGACCCCTTCCTTACCATGGAAGTGCTCTACCTCTGAGCTAAAGCGGCAAACGAAGAAGCGGCGAACTTCGGATACCGAGCAACGAGCCGATCTCGCTCGCCATTCGGCCTTCGACGGTCGTCGTTTTCAGAGCGGAAGACGGGATTCGAACCCGCGACATTCAGCTTGGAAGGCTGACGCTCTACCAACTGAGCTACTTCCGCGCGCACCTCGCCGAGGCGACATGCTGGGTGGTGGGAGGAGGATTCGAACCTCCGAAGTCGTCTGACAACTGATTTACAGTCAGTCCCCTTTGGCCGCTTGGGTATCCCACCGTGCAGGGCCGATCAACATACGAAACCGCCGCCCCTTGAGGCAAGCTTGCCCCTGCCTCAGCGTCGAAAAGGCGGTGAAGAGAACCAAGGCTCTCCCACAACAGCGTACCGAGACGCAGCAAGGAAGGAGCCTGCAACGGGACTCGAACCCGTAACCTTCCGCTTACAAGGCGGATGCTCTACCAATTGAGCTATACAGGCGGTGCACTGCTCAGAGGCAGGCTTTAAGATACGTCAGCGGCGGCATCGATTGGTGCAGGTGGGGGAGGCAGATCGTGCGCGTGGGTGGCCGCGCGGCGGCGCACGCCTCGCACATAGTAGCCAAGCCCCACGAGCGCAAGCACGCCCATCAGCACCAAACCGCCCATCTTCACGTTGCTCAGGGCACGGGCAAGAGCCTCGCGGTTGTCGCCTAAGGCATACCCGAGGCCGCAGAGCAGCAGGCTCCAGGCGGCCGCGCTAACGGTGGCGAGCAGCACGGTACTCTGCACCGGCACGCCGGACATGCCCACGGCCAGCCCGATCACCGAGCGCAGGCCTGGCAGAAACCGGTTGGCAAGGACGATGCCGCGCCCGTGCCGGTTCACGCTCGCCTCGGCCTTGCGCAGTTGATCCTTGGGCACCCAGCGGTACCGATCTGGGTCGAGCAGTGCCGGCCCAACCTTCCGTCCGATACCGTAGACCGTCATAAACCCGACCAAGCCCGAGACGGTGCACACCACCACAAGCACCGGAAGATGCACCACGCCGATGCCCGCGAGCATCCCTCCCACAACCAGCGCCACATCGCCGGGAACGGGTGGGAAGACGTTTTCGGCGTACGAGAAGGCAAACAGCACCGCGTAAACGGCAAGCGGCGAAAGCCCGGAGAGCCACGCGTACAGATCGGCGAGCATTTCCATCGATGGGCAGGGGCTATCGGGGCAGGAGCAAGCATACCGCATAGGCCGCCACCCCTTCTTCGCGCCCCACAAACCCCATCCGCTCGTTCGTCCCCGCCTTCACCGACACCGAAGACACGCCCACATCGAGGTCGGCGGCGAGGTTGGCCCGCATCGCGTCGATGTGGGGGCGAAGCTTGGGACGCTCGAGCGCCACCATCGCGTCCACGTTGCCCACGCGGTAGCCGGCTTCCGCGACGAGACGGGCGACTTCGCGCAGCAGCACCCGGCTGTCGGCCCCGCGCCAGCGGTCGTCGGTGTTGGGAAAGTGCTGGCCGATGTCGCCGAGGGCCGCCGCGCCGAGCAGCGCGTCGCAGACGGCGTGGAGCACAACGTCGGCGTCGGAGTGTCCGTCCGGCCCAACGGGATGATCGAGCCGGACGCCGCCGAGGACCATCGGGCGTCCGGGGGCGAGGCGGTGAACGTCGTAACCGAAGCCAATGCGCATAAGAGACGGGGATCGATGGGCCAACACAGCTACGCCCAACCGGGGCGACTTTTACCCCACACCCAGAACAACCGCTGCGACGACGTTCCGGTTCGCAAAGACGGTTTGCCTACGCCTCCATCGTCCACGCAGGCCAGAGGGCACGGGCGAGCGCGAGATCGTCGGGGGTGGTGAGTTTGAGGTTGCGGCGGTCTCCACGGACGAGCCGTGCCGGGTGGCCAAGCGCAGCCACAAGCGCGGCATCGTCGGTCGTGGCATCGGCAATCTCGAAGAAGGCGCGCTCCAAAAGGTCGCGGCGAAAGCCCTGCGGCGTCTGGACGGCATACACGCCGTTGCGGTCGACCGTCTCGCCAAACGTCTCACCGTCGGCGCGGCGAAGCGTGTCGGCCACGGGCACAGCAGGCACGGCAGCGCCGTACGTCCGGGCAGCGCGGATCACGTCATCGAGCAGCTGGAGCGCCACGAACGGGCGAACGGCGTCGTGAACGAGCACGATCCGGACGCTCTCGTCCAACGCGTCGAGGCCGTTTTGAACGCTGGCGCGACGTGTGGCCCCGCCGGCCACCACCTTCACCTCGAGCATCGGCGGGGTGGCCCGAAGCACGGCGTGGGCGTCGGCGACGGCATCGGGCGACGCCACCACCACCGCCTGCACGATGGCCGGGTGCGCAGCAAGCGCCCGCAGCGTCTGCACCAGCACCGGCGCACCGCCAAGGTCGAGGTACTGCTTCGGAACAGCCTCGCCCATCCGCGTCCCCTGCCCAGCGGCAGGGAGAACGACGGCAACGTCGGAAGCCCTCATAACATGCGTGGTGAAAGCGTCGTCTATGCTCCCCTTACCGGCAAGGGGCCGAGAGGTTTAGCCAAGATACCCTCCTATAGGGTGATGACAATCATTGGGGCCATAGGATGCCCAAGTTGCTATTCAGATCGGAGGCATCATCTTCGTTTGACCTCATTAATAACGGGAAGCCAGGGCCTCGTGCTCATATACAACGGAAGACTGCGGAGGGCATTCAGGGGTTTGGCGAAGCGGAGCTTGCTCAGAGGCCGAATGGAGCCAAAACGGCCCAGAATCGCCATTCAAAGCGGCAACTTGAGTAGCATTGGTGCCACGCCGAGCGGCTCAGGCGCACGATGGTGGGCTGAAGGGTGTTGGCGTCGAAACGCAACGACGCGAGCCTCCTCTTCGGTCGAGCGCACGGTCGAGCGAGGCACCTTGGCCCCCAGCGGTGCGTCGACCGGGGCAGCGCGTTTGCGCCACTTGGCGACGGTTTGGGGGTGGATACCGCGACGGCTTAGCGAGTGCGCTCCGGCTGAGGGCGCTGGTTTGGAGGGAGCGGCGCAGGGCCTTCGTCGTAGAGACGCCGCCGGGAGGGTCTGCCCCATAGCCTCTGAGGAGGAGGAGGCCAAGCTACGCCACCATCACACCACGAGGCTATACAGTATCAGGTGCCCATGCCGCTTCCAGTGCCTTGCATAACATCGACTCATGATGCTTCGCGACGTTTTCACCACCTCGTTGGCCTTCCTCTCGTAAGACTTTGTGGAGGGAAGCGGGTGCGACCTATGGCTGAGACGATGCGGTGGTGGCGAGCTTTTTGGAATGACAGCACGCGCTCGAGTCGGCTGTCGATATTCATCGGCAAGAGATTAGAAAAGAAAACGCCGCCCTCCCGCCTTCTTATAGCGTTAGTCATTGAGTTTGCGTATCGAGTGCGACTCGAATCCATGTCCGCCTATCCTTTGCGCGCCCCCGATACGCCCCCTCCTCCGCTGCTTCCAACAGCACTGACGACGTGCCCACTCGGCACTGACGTACCCAACGCTCCAGCCTCGGCCACCACCGCTCGATTCCAGTGTCCACCCCACACCGGCGGATGGGCCGGGCTGTAGCGCGGCTGATGCTCCCCCCGTTTGCTCCACCGGCTCGCACGCCGCTGCGCTGTGGATGCTCGCGTTGTCCCACACCACGATCAGACCCACCTCCAGACGCGACACCAGATGCTCGCCGACGAAGCGCTCGAACACGCT
>Ga0209369_1000356_pt1 | contig 74486 bp, 71 predicted proteins | sample EBPBio142010_DNA_FD_185865 | JGI IMG/M metagenome (GOLD analysis project Ga0209369, IMG submission 185865) | Wastewater treatment Type I Accumulibacter community from EBPR Bioreactor in Madison, WI, USA - Reactor 1_10/4/2010_ DNA (SPAdes)... | ecosystem: Engineered > Bioreactor > EBPR >...
TGACCAACCCCGAAAACACCTTTTTCGCCATCAAGCGCCTGATCGGCCGCACCTTTGACGACCCGGTGGTCGCCAAGGACAAGAAGATGGTGCCCTATGAGATCGTCAAGGGACCGAACGGCGACGCTTGGGTGCGCTCGCACGGCAAGGACTATTCGCCCCAGGAAATCTCGGCCTTCATCCTGCAAAAAATGAAGGAGGCGGCCGAAGCCCATCTGGGCGAGACCGTGACCCAGGCGGTCATCACCGTTCCGGCCTATTTCAACGACGCCCAGCGTCAGGCCACCAAGGACGCCGGCAAGATCGCCGGGCTTGAAGTCCTGCGCATCATCAACGAGCCGACCGCGGCTGCGCTGGCCTATGGCCTGGAAAAGAACGACGGCAAGAAGATCGCCGTTTACGATCTGGGCGGCGGCACATTCGACGTTTCCATCCTGGAGATCGGCGACGGCGTCTTTGAGGTGAAGTCGACCAACGGCGACACCTTCCTGGGCGGCGAGGACTTTGACCTGCGCCTGGTCGACTATCTGGCCGACGAGTTCAAAAAGGAACAGGGCGTCGATCTACGCTCCGACAAGCTGGCCCTGCAGCGCCTGAAAGAAGAGGCCGAAAAGGCCAAGAAGGAACTGTCCTCGACGACGTCGTACGAGGTCAATCTGCCCTTCATCTCGATGAATGCGTCCGGCCCGCTGCACCTGAACATCAAGCTGTCGCGCGCCAAGCTGGAGGCCCTGGTCGAAGACCTGGTCCAGCGCACCATCGGCCCGTGCGAAAAGGCGCTCAAAGACGCCGGCATGAAGGCTTCGGACATCGACGAAGTCGTCCTCGTCGGCGGCATGACCCGGATGCCGATGGTCCAGGAAGCGGTGAAGAAGTTCTTCGGCAAGGAGCCGCACAAGGGTGTGAACCCTGATGAGGTCGTGGCTCTGGGCGCCGCCGTGCAAGCGGGCGTTCTCCAGGGAGACGTCAAGGACGTGCTCTTGCTCGACGTCACCCCGCTGACGCTGGGCATCGAGACCTTGGGCGGCGTCTTCACCGCCCTGATCGAGCGCAACACCACCATCCCGACCAAGAAGTCCCAGGTCTTCTCGACCGCCGAGGACAACCAGTCGGCCGTGACCATCCGCGTCTTCCAGGGCGAACGCCCGATGGCGGCGGACAACAAGATCCTGGGTCAGTTCGACCTGATGGGAATCCCGCCGGCGCCGCGCGGAATGCCGCAGGTCGAGGTCACCTTCGACATCGACGCCAACGGCATTGTCCATGTCACGGCCAAGGACAAGGCGACCAACAAGGAGCAGTCGATCCGCATCCAGGCCAATGGCGGTCTGTCCGACGACGACATCAACCGCATGGTCAAGGAAGCCGAGGCCAACGCCACCGCCGACAAGGCCCGCAAGGAGCTGGTCGAGGCCAGGAACCAGGGCGACGCCGCCGTCCACTCGACCGAGAAGTCCCTGGCCGAACACGGCGACAAGGTCTCGGCCGAAGACAAGGCTGCGATCGAGGCGGCCCTGGCCGACCTGAAATCCGCGCTGGAAGGCGAGGACGCCGCCGACATCTCGGCCAAGACCAACGCCCTGGCCCAGGCGGCCATGAAGCTGGGCGAGGCCATGTACAAGGCCCAGGCCGAGACCGCCGGCGGCGCATCGGACGACCAGCCAGCCGACGACGGCGTGGTCGACGCCGAGTTCGAGGACGTCACCGACGACCAGGACGCGGACGCCGACAAGAAGGAACAGGCCTAATGTCTTCTCCTCCCCATGACCCCGGACTTGTTCCGGGGGAAATGGGGAGGGGGACCACGAAGTGGTGGAGGGGGCGCCTCGGGCCCTGCGGGCCCGAGGCGCCCCCTCCGTCTCGACGCGTCTTCGCGTCGATCCACCTCACCGTCGCAGCGTGACGGTGAGGAGACCTAGGGACGTATTGGCCAATGGCTTCCTCGACCGACTATTATGAACTGCTCGGCGTCCCCCGCGACGCGGATGCGGCGACGCTCAAGGCGGCCTATCGCAAGAAGGCCATGGAGCATCACCCGGATCGCAACGGCGGCTGTGAAGACGCCATGGCCAAGTTCAAAGAGGTGAACGCGGCCTATTCGGTCCTGTCCGATCCGCAGAAGCGCGCCGCCTACGACCGCTTCGGCGAGGCCGGCGTCAACGGCGGCGGCGGCATGGGCGGCGGCTTCTCCGGCGGCCCCCAGGACATCAACGACATTTTCAGCCAGGTCTTCGGCGACGCCTTCGGCGATATGTTCAACCGCGCCCAGCAGACCCGCAGGGCCGGGCCGCAACGCGGCAGCGACATTCGCCACGACCTCGAAATCTCTCTGGAACAGGCCTACCGCGGCGCCGAGGTCGAGATCGACGTGGCCACCGCCTCAGTCTGCGAACCCTGCACCGGGACCGGCGCCAAATCGGGAGCCCAGCCCCAGACCTGTTCGACCTGCCAGGGTCAGGGCCGTGTACGCGCCGCCAATGGCTTCTTCCAGGTCGAGCGCACCTGCCCGGGCTGTGGCGGCCAGGGCCGGCGACTGGCCGAAAGCGATGTCTGCCCCTCCTGCCGGGGCCAGGGCCAGGTCCGCAAACACCGCACCCTCAGCCTGAAGATTCCCGCCGGCGTCGATGACGGCTCGCGCATCCGCCTGACCGGCGAGGGCGATGTCGGTCGGCGAGGCGGTCCGCGCGGCGACCTCTACGTCTTTCTGTCGGTGACCCCGCACGAGCTGTTCGAGCGCGACGGTCTGGACCTGCTGGTCAGCGCGCCGGTGCCAATGGCCCTGGCGGCGCTCGGCGGCGAGATCGAGGCCCCGTGCCTGGCGTCCGAGGCCTGCGACGGCCAGTGCCGCACCACCGTTCGCGTCGAGGAAGGCGCCCAGACCGGCAAGACCGTCCGCATTCGCGGCAAGGGCATGCCCGATCTCCAGGGCCGCCGCCGCGGCGATCTGGTGGTGGAGCTGTTCGTCGAGACCCCGACCCATCTGACCGCGCGCCAGAAAGAGCTGATGCGCGAGCTGGCCGAAACCTGCGGCGACAAGCAGCAGCCGCGCCATGCCGGCTTCTTCAAGAAGGCCAAAAACTTCTGGTCCGATCTCAGGGACGGCGCGGCCTAGATCTGATCGGACGTTCAGCCGCAATATCAGTTGCGGTCGCCCGAAGCAGTCGAGTCTCTGAAAATCCAGGGCACGCGTGTCGCGTTCGCCGGTCTGTCAGCGCTTCTGCGCGCAGGCAGCCGTTCCGATGACAGCGGCTGTCGAAGGTGGGTTGAGCCTAGAGCCCCGGATCCCAGGCGCCGGCATCGCGCATCCTGCATTCACGCGCCTCTTCGGCGCGCACGCCCATGGTCTTGGCCGTCGCCTTGATCTCATCGGACACGGTGGTTTTGAACACGCCTGGAATCAAGGCGTGGCAGAAGGCGCAGACCGACAACCTGAACAGCTTGAACCCGAACCGGCCGGAGGCGGCCATATGCTCAAGATAGGTTTCATCGACCTGGCGCGGGTGCTCGACAAACAGGCGTTGGAACAGTCCTGACATCGGTATTGGTTGACCCTGGCCGCTAGTGCTTTGGCCCATACTGCCGTATCACGCCCGCAATTCACAGACCGCGCGGACCACCGCGCCGACGACATAGAGATTTCGACATGGCCCATGACGGCGCCTCTTCGCCCGCCAAGACCTTCCGCTGGGACGATCCGTTCGACATGGACGGCCGCCTGACCGACGATGAGAGCATGATCCGCGACGCCGCGCGCGCCTATGCCCGCGAGCAGCTCCTGCCGCGCATCGTCGAGGCCTTCCGCGACGAGACGTTTGATCGCTCGATCATGACCGAGATGGGCGAGATGGGCTTCCTGGGCGCCATGCTGCCCGAGCAATACGGCGGCTCGGGCGCCAGCCACGTCGCCTACGGCCTGATCGCGCGCGAGATCGAGGCGGTGGATTCCGGCTACCGCTCGGCCATGAGCGTACAGTCATCGCTGGCCATGTATCCGATCTACGCCTTCGGGTCGGATGAGCAAAAGAGCCGGTTCCTGCCGCGCATGGCCGCCGGCGAACTGATCGGCTGTTTCGGCCTGACCGAGGCCGACGGCGGCTCGGATCCGGCCTCGATGAAGACCAAGGCCGAGGCCGTGCCCAACGGCTACAAGCTGAACGGGGCCAAATACTGGATCACCAACTCGCCGATCTCGGACCTGGCGGTGGTCTGGGCCAAGCTGGACGGCGTCATCCGCGGCTTCATCGTCGAGCGCGGCTTTGACGGCTTCACCACCGACAAGATCGGCGACAAGCTCTCCTTGCGCGCCTCTATCACCGGCGACATCGGGCTGAACGACGTCTTCGTGCCCGAGGAAAACCTGCTGCCGGGCGTCAAGGGCCTGCGCGGCCCGTTCTCGTGCCTGAACAAGGCCCGTTATGGCATCGCCTGGGGGGCCATGGGCGCCGCTGAGTTCTGCTTCCACGCCAGCCGCGACTATGTCGCCGATCGGATGCTGTTCGGTCGGCCGCTGTCCAGCCGCCAGTTGGTCCAGAAAAAGCTGGCCGAGATGCAGACCGAGATCTTCCTTGGCCTGGAGGGCGCCTACGCCCTCGGCCGTCTGCTCGACACTGGGGCCTGGGTGCCCGAGGCCATCAGCCTGATGAAGCGCAACAACTGCGGCAAGGCGCTCGATATCGCCCGGGTCGCGCGCGATATGCACGGCGGCGCCGGCATCACCGGCGAGATGCACGTCATGCGCCACGCCATGAACCTGGAGACGGTCAACACTTATGAGGGCGCTCACGATGTTCACGCCCTGATTCTGGGCCGGGCCATCACCGGCGAGAGCGCCTTCTAGTCACGGTTCGATACCCGCCCTTAACGGGGCCGGTGGCACTCTTGCGCCATGGCCGGACCCGTTCACTACGAAGTCTTTGCGCGCAAGACCGTGCAGGCCAGCTGGGCCCTGCAAACGGCGGTTGAATCGCGCGAACAGGCGATGCAACTGGTGGAAGAGCTGCTGGCCGACAAACGGGCGGTTTCGGTCCGGGTGACCAAGGAGACGCTCGACGTCGAAACCATGGAGTTTCAGAGCGTCACCCTGATGACCAGGGGAGCGCCGGAGCCCCCCGCGCTGAAGGCGACGCGTGACGACCGTTCACTGATGGTCTGCACGGCGCCGGCGGACCTGTACACTCCCCATGCCCGTGAGCTGATCGGCCGGGTTCTGGAGACCTGGCTTGGTCGTCAAGGCGTCACGCCGTTCGAGCTGCTGCACCGCCCAGATCTGGTCGAGAAGCTGGAAGCTGCGGGCATAGAGCTTCAGCACGCCTTGCAGAAGGTCGCCGTACCCGAGAGTCAGGCCACCGGTCAGCCGGTCCACGAGATCATCCGCCACTATCAACGGCTGTCCGACCAGGCGATCGAGCGGGTGGTCCGCGCCGGACGGGGCGATATGTTCGCCGATCTCGGCCGAGAACCGATCGCAGACGTTGCGCGCAGCCTGGTCAGCAAGCCGGATCGGGCCTTCTTGCTCGGCGGCGCGATCGCCCGCGCCATGGCGAACGTGCGCGGTTGGCGCGCCAAGTTCGACATTCTGATGGATCTGGCCGACACGGCCCCTGACGAGACCGACGCCGCCGCCCTGGCTCATGTCATCATCGAACAGGCGGCCGGCGAAATCCTGAGCGTGAGAGAGGGCCGCGCCGAGATTCTTGGCCCGTCGCTGGACCTGGGCGGCCAGCTGTCGGCGATGGTGCGCCTGGCCGTGCCCAAAGAGGCCGATCTGCTGGCCCAGGCCGACGCGCGCGTGGCCGCCGTCCTGCCGGCGCTGGAGGGGCCCGCCCTGCGCCTCGGCAGGCACATGGAGCGTGGCCAGTACAGACTGCTGGCGGCCAGCCTGTCGCGCCGGGTTTTACGCGAGCTGATGGGACCGCGCCGGCTCCGGCCCGGCGATCCCGCCGGGGAGATCGACGTGCTGCGGGCCATGGCCATGGTCCTGACGGCGTCCGCCGGCAAGTTTCTTACCCTGGAAGAGGCCCAGGTGGCCTTTGCCGAGCGTTCAAAAGCTCTGGTCGCGGCGGATTTTGTGGAGGCCTACGCCGGCGGCGGCAAGCCCCCCTTGGTCGAGGCCGACCTGCTGGTGCGCCTGTGCGAGAATGTCACCGGTAGCGCGGCCAAACGCAGCGCCTCGCGCTGGCTGGCGGCGTGCGTCAGTGCACTTCGGTTCGAACGCGGCGTGCGCGAGGGCGAGGCGACCGCCGGAAGCAAACTGGCGTCCCTGGCCGATCTGCAATCACGCACGCGAAGCTGCGGCCTGACCGAGAAGGACGAAGCCGATGTCTGCGAGGCGCTTGGCCGGATAGGCGACGCCGTAGAGGCTCAGGGCAAGGTCACGGGCCAGATCGGTCGGGCGCCGGTTCCGCTCATCCAGAAACTGAGCCTGCTTCTACGGATGGCCGGCGGCGATGGCTGTCCCGTCGGCCCGGCCTCTGCGCGCGCGCGCGTCGAGGCGCTGCGCCTGCTTAAAAGCGCGGACTCCCGTCAAATACTTGCGTCCGACCCGCTGGCGCTTCCGGCGCTCAGACCGCTGATCCAGGCGGCCGGCCTGACGGCTTAGCGCCTACTTGCGGGCACGCAGCTCGTCTCGGATTTCGGTCAGCAGCGCCTCGGTCGGGGTCGGGGCCTCGGGCGCCGCTTCCGGCTCGGCGGCCTGTTCGCGGCGCAACTTGTTGATGCCCTTGACGACCAGGAAGATCACGAAGGCCACGATCAGGAACTGGATGACCGTGTTGATGAAGGCCCCGTACTGAATCGCGACCTTTTCGACCGCCTCGGTCGCGGTGTCTTCCGGCACCAGCACCCATTCCAGCTTGGAGAAGTCGACTCGCCCAAGGACCAGGCCGATCGGCGGCATGATCACCTGATCGACCATGCTGGTGACGATCTTGCTGAAGGCCGCGCCGATGACCACGCCGACGGCGAGATCTATGACATTGCCCCGCGAGATGAACTCGCGAAACTCGGTGAATGCGCTCATGGTGTCCGTCCCCTGCTCAGTCGGGGGACACCCTAGTCGGCGTTGAGGCGCTCGCGCAACTCCTTGCCGCTCTTGAAGAACGGCACCGATTTGGCCGGCACGCGCACGGCCTCGCCGGTCCGCGGGTTGCGGCCCTGGCGAGCCGGGCGGCTACGGACCGAAAATGCGCCGAAGCCGCGCAGCTCCACGCGGCCGCCTTCGGCCAGCGCATCGGTCATCTGGTCCAGAACGACGCCGACGATCTTCTCGACGTCCTTTTGTGTCAGGTGCGGATTTTCAGACGCTAGCTGATCGATCAGCTCAGACTTGATCATGCGTTTCCCTGGCCGCGAACGGCCCCTCCCTCGATCCAGCCCCGATCAATTCGCGCACCCTAGCCTTCGCCGGCTGGGCGAAAAAGAGGGATTCGACCTTAAACAGGTTCAGAAAAAACCCCGCCCGGACGAACCGGACGGGGCTGTTTCATTCAGGCGACAGTGCTGATTTAGGATTTGTCGGCCTTTTCCTTGAGCGCGGCGCCCAGGATATCGCCCAGCGACGCGCCGGAATCCTGTGATCCGTACTGCTCGACGGCTTCCTTCTCGTCCTTCATCTCCAGGGCCTTGATCGACACCGAGATCCGGCGCGTGGCGCGGTCAACGGCGGTGACCAGGGCGTCAACGCGATCACCGACGGCGAAGCGTTCCGGCCGCTGGTCGGCACGGTCGCGCGACAGGTCCGACTTGCGCACAAAGGCGGTGGCCGGAGCGTCATCGTCGCCGAACTTGACCTCGACGCCGCCCGAGGTGACCTCGGTGACGGTGACGGTCACGGTCTGGCCGCGCACGAAGGCGTCGCCTTCAAGCGGGTCGCCGCCCAGCTGCTTGATGCCGAGCGAGACGCGTTCCTTCTCGACGTCGACGTCCAGCACCTTGGCCTTGACCATCTCGCCCTTGTGATAGCGCTGGATGGCCTCTTCGCCCGGCGCGTTCCAGTCGATGTCTGACAGGTGCACCATGCCGTCGATGTCGTTGTCCAGACCCAGGAACAGGCCGAACTCGGTGGCGTTCTTGACCTCGCCCTCGACGGTCGAGCCGACCGGATGAGCCTCCAGGAAGGCGTCCCACGGATTGGCCTGGGCCTGCTTGAGGCCCAGCGAAATGCGGCGCTTGGAGCTGTCGACGTCCAGCACGATGACATCCACTTCCTGCGAGGTGGAGACGATCTTGCCCGGATGGACGTTCTTCTTGGTCCAGGACATTTCCGAGACGTGGACCAGGCCCTCGACCCCCGCTTCCAGCTCCACGAAGGCGCCGTAGTCGGTGATGTTGGTGATGCGGCCGGTCATCTTGGCGCCGACCGGATACTTGGCCTCGACGCCGTCCCACGGATCGGTCTGAAGCTGCTTCATGCCCAGCGAGATGCGCTGGGTGTCCGGGTTGATCTTGACGATCTGGACCTTGACCGTGTCGCCCACAGCCAGGACCTGCGACGGATGCGACACGCGCTTCCAGCTCATATCGGTGACGTGCAGCAGGCCGTCGATGCCGCCCAGGTCCACGAAGGCGCCGTAGTCGGTGATGTTCTTGACCACGCCTTCGCGCACTTCGCCCTCGGCCAGCTGGCTGACCAGTTCGGTGCGCTGCTCGGCGCGAGCCTCTTCCAGGATGGCGCGGCGCGAAACCACGATGTTGCCGCGCGGACGGTCCATCTTGAGGATCTGGAACGGCTGCTCCTTGCCCATCAGCGGGCCGACGTCGCGGACCGGACGGATGTCCACCTGCGAGCCCGGAAGGAAGGCCGAAGCCCCGCCCAGATCAACGGTGAAGCCGCCCTTCACACGGCCGACGATGGCGCCCATGACCGGCTCTTCAGACGCGAACACGCCTTCCAGGCGATTCCAGGCCTCTTCACGCTTGGCCTTGTCGCGGCTGATCACCGCCTCGCCCATCGCGTTCTCGACGCGCTCCAGATAGACCTCGACGGTGTCGCCGACCTTGGGAGCGGTCGCAGCGTCGACGCCGCCGGTGAATTCGCGCAGCGAGATGCGGCCTTCGGTCTTCAGGCCGACGTCGACAATGACGAAGTCCTTTTCGACGCCGACGACCAGGCCGTGAACGACCTGACCTTCGTTGAAATCGCGGCCGGTCAGTTGCTCATCGAGCAGGGCGGCGAAATCATCGCGGGTGGGGTTGAGGGTGTCAGTCATGTTTGAGGTTGCTCCAGAGGGCGGATGCACGGCCAGGCCGGCGAACAGACTCCGCCCGTTCGTTCGGTTTGAGGGTTTAAGGTTTCACGGCGGGGATGGATGATCCCAAACGCCTGCGGCCGTCGAGCGGAGGGGCGGTTTGGTTTAGCCCTGACGGGCGCGCGCCTCTTCGACGATGCGGCAGGCCGCCTCGAAGGCCGCGTCTATATCCAAATCGGTCGTATCCAGCAAGACCGCGTTGTCCGCCATGACCATCGGCGCGGCGTCTCGATCCGCGTCACGGGCGTCGCGCCTGACGATATCGTCCAGCACGGTTTCAAAGGACACACCCTCGCCCCGCCCCGTCAACTGGAGCCAGCGGCGGCGGGCTCGCACGTCAGGATCGGCGGTGACATAGATTTTCACGCCGGCGTCCGGGGCGATCACCGTGCCGATGTCACGGCCATCGAGCACCGCGCCGCCCGGCTGATTGGCAAAGTCTTTCTGTAGCTTGAGCAGCGCCGCGCGGACCGGCGGGTGAAACGCCACGCGGCTGGCCGCGTCACCGGCGGCGCGCCCGATCAGGGAGGGGTCGTCCAATGCTGACAAATCCAGGGCCCGCGCCGCCTTGGCGGCCTGGACGGGATTGTCCAGATCTGCGCCAGCCGCCAGCACCGCCATGCCCACTGCGCGATAGAGAAGGCCGGTGTCCAGATAGGGCAGACCGTAGTGGGCGGCGAGCCGGGCCGCCACGGTGCCCTTGCCAGAGGCGGCCGGGCCATCGACGGCAATGACGAGATCAGGTTTCACCCTTCGCCCTTAGCGGGCGCGGACGGCTCTTGCCAAGCGGCCTATCGGCGGCGGCGACCGATCCGGTTCGACGGCCGTTCTATGAGCGCCTGGAAAGTGACCACGACCGCCGCAATCAAAATGACCAGATGGGCGAGGACGCTGAGACCGAACCGGGTCGGGTCGTCGGCCATGGAGACCATGTCGACGAAGCGCCGGCGCGAGAAGGCGATGATCTCGCCTTGCGCCATGGCTCCGTGCAGCCCGCGCCACATGACGCCGCCCACCGCCGTCGAACAGATGGCGGTGAACAGCTTCACGTCGAAATATCCGCGCCGAGCCCCCGCATCAGCTCGACAAAGCCGGGGAAGCTGGTCGCGATCATGCCGGGCTGGTCGACCGTCACCGGGCGAGCCGCAGCCAACCCGAGCACCAGGGCGCTCATGGCCAGCCGGTGGTCGCCGTAGGTTTCGACCTCGGCGCCGCCGGACGGCGGACGGCCCTGGCCGTGGACAATCAGGCCGCCCGGCTCTTCTTCGACGGCAGCCCCGCACGCCCTCAGCATCGTCGCGACGCCGGCGATTCGGTCACTCTCCTTGACCCGCAGTTCCTCCAGCCCGCGCATCACCGTCGTGCCTTCGGCGGTCGCGGCCAGGACGGCCAGAACTGGATATTCGTCGATCATGGAGGCCGCCCGTTCGGGCGACGCATCGACCGCTCTCAGCCGTGACGCGCGCGCAGTGATGTCGCCAACGCTTTCGCCGCCTTGCTCGCGGCGGTTCTCGATCTTCAGATCGGCGCCCATGTCGAGCAGTGTCTCGAACAGGCCGCTGCGGGCCGGGTTCAGCATCACCCCTTCCACCGTCACCCGCGAACCCGGAATGATCAAGGCCGCCGCCAGCGGGAAGGCCGCTGAGGAGGGATCGCCCGGCACCGCCAGATTCGCGGGCGTCAGGGTTCGTCCTCCCTCAAGCGACGCCGTCAGGCCGTCGCGCCTGACCGCAACCCCGAAAAGCGGCAGCATCCGCTCGGTGTGATCGCGACTGGCCGCCGGCTCGGTCACCGAGGTGACGCCCTCTGCCCGCAGCCCTGCCAAGAGGACCGCCGACTTGACCTGGGCCGAAGCGGACCTGGAGCGCCAGTGAACCGCCGTCAGCCGCCCGCCAAAATGACCGCCGCCGCCGATCGTCAGCGGCAGGCGCTCGCCCGAGACCCGGGCGCCCATCTGAACTAGCGGTTCGCCGACGCGCCCCATGGGTCGACCGCGCAGACTGTCGTCGCCATCGAAGCGGACTTCGATCGGGTATCCGGCCACGGCTCCCATCAACAGCCGCGCCGCCGTGCCCGAGTTGCCGCAATCAATGACATCTTCGGGCTGCCTGAATCCGCCGCGGCCGAGCACCCGCCAGACACCATCGCCCAGCGGCTCGACTTCGGCCCCCAGCGCTGCGACCGCGCGGCTTGTGGCCAGAACGTCGTCGCTCTCCAGCAGACCCTCTATGCGGCTTTCGCCATCGGCCAGGGCGGCCAGGATCAGGGCCCGGTGCGAAATCGACTTGTCGCCCGGCGCGCGGACCCGTCCGGCCAGCGCCAAAGAAGGCCTTGCAGTCAAAGTCGATCGGGCCATCTGATCCAGGGCCATGGGGCTCTCGGGCGTGGGATACGAAATGGGCTTTTGACAGCGGCGAAATCCGGTGGCAAGGGAGCCGCCCGATACGTCCGGGGCCCCGGCCCCGCCTCATGAACAGCAAGGCTTAGACCGTGGCCAATCCCGAGCTCGGCGCCAAGCAGATCTGCCCGAACTGCCAGGCCAAGTTTTACGACCTCAATCGCCGTCCGGCGCACTGCCCCAAATGCGATACTGAATTCGAGGCCGAAGAGGCCAATCGCGTTCGGCGCGGACGCGGGCGCGCTGGCGTGATCGAGGACGATCAGGTGGACGAGGACGAGGACGCTGAAGATCAGGTCAAGTCCAAGCCGAAGACCTCAGAGGACGACGATGAGGACGAGGAGGATGAACCCGCCACGCCCGAGATCGATGAGGCCGCCAACGAAATCCCGCCCGGCGACGACGACGACGATGACGACTCCGACAAGGCCGCGCCGGGCATGGGCGACGCTGATGATGAGGAGGACGTCAGCGACGACGACGACGATTCCGTACCCTTCCTGGAGGATGATGACGACGAGGATTTCGACGACGAAATCGACGGCATCAACGACGGCGAGGATGAGGACTGAATCAACGGCAAGCGTCCGATCAAATTTCGCCTTCAGCGGGGCTTGATCGGGCGGGCCGGTGCGACTAGGTTCCGCCGCCTTGCGGGAGGCCATCCCGCAAAACCCGTGACGATCGGGGCTATAGCTCAGTTGGTAGAGCGCTTGAATGGCATTCAAGAGGTCAGCGGTTCGACTCCGCTTAGCTCCACCATCGAAGGCCCGGCGGACCCCCGCCGGGCCTTCGCCATATCCGGGGTCGGGCGCGCCAGAAATCAACAGTTTGCGAGCACGGCCGCCTGGCGGTAGAACCCTGTTTCCCTGGGGAGGGCGGGCGGCATGGCCGACATCTTCGTTTCCTACGCCCGACCGAACGAAGGCCTCGCCAAAAAGGCCGCAGAAGCCTTGCGTGACGCCGGCTTCAGCGTCTGGCGCGATGATGAACTACCGGCCCACCGGGCCTACAGCGACGTCATTGAGGAGCGCATCAAGTCCGCCAAGGCGGTTCTGGTCCTTTGGTCCAATGAGGCGGTCAAATCCCAATGGGTGCGCGCCGAGGCCGATGCGGCGCGCGAACTGGGCACCCTAGTCCAGGTCAGCCTCGACGGCGTCCTGCCGCCCATGCCTTTCAATCAGATTCAATGCGCCGACCTATTCGGCTGGAGCGGTGACACCTCCTGGCCCGGCTGGGCCAAGGTCGAGAGCAGCCTGGGTTCGCTCGCCGGCGTGACGGGTGCGGCGGCCGAGCCGGAGCCGGCAGCGGCGCCGAGCCGCCGCGTCATCGTCTGCGTGCTGCCCTTTGTGAACATGAGCGGCGACGCCGAGCAGGAGTATTTCTCCGACGGCATTTCCGAAGACATCATAACCGACCTCTCCAAGGTCTCGGCCCTGACCACCATCGGGCGCAACACCGCCTTTGCGCTCAAGGGCAGGCCCGTCGTCCTGCATGACCTGATGCGCGAGCCGGGCGCCACCCATGTCCTTGAAGGCAGCGTGCGCAAAGCGGGATCGCGGGTCCGCATCAACGCCCAGCTGACCGAATGCGCCAGCAGCCACCAGCTCTGGGCCGACCGCTATGATCGCGACCTGACCGATATCTTCGCCATCCAGGACGAGATCTCAAAGGCCATCGTCGCCTCGCTGAAACTGCGCCTGCTGCCCAAGGAGAAAAAGGCGATCGAGCAGCGCGGCACCGCCAGCCCCGAGGCCTATAATCTGTATCTTCTGGCCCGGCGGCGCTGGGTGGACGGCAACAATGAGGACAAGCGGCGCGCCGAGGTGGTGGTGCGCATCTGCCGCCAGGCCATCGCCATCGACCCCAACTACGCCCAGGCCTGGGCCCTGACCGCCCTGGCCCAGGCCGAGCTGCAGTACTGGAACGGACACGCCGAGGACGGTCGCGCCGCCGCCGAAACCGCCCTGGCGTTGAATCCCGCCCTGGCCGAGGCGCACTGCGTCAAGGCGCGGCATCTCCTGGACGAGGGCAAGACGGAAGAGGCCAACGCCCAGCTGGCGCGCGCGCTGGAACTGGATCCGGAGTCGTGGGAGGTGAACCGCGAGGCCGCCTCCATGATGTTCCGTCAGAGCCGGCTCGAGGAGGCGATTCCCTTCTACGAGAAGGCGGCCGAACTGGTGGATGCGGACTATCATTCGTCCAGCATGTTGATGACCTGCTACCGCGGCGTGGGACGCACGCACGACCTGAAGCGCATCGGCGGTCTCACCTTTGCCCGGATCGAGCGCGCGCTCGCCCAAGACCCGACCAGTTCGCGCGCCCTGGGCATGGGCGCCATGGCGCTGGCCGCTATAGGCGAGGCCCAGAGGACGCGAGAGTGGATCGACCGGGCCCTTCTGATCGACCCGGACAACATCGTGCAGCGTTATAATATGGCGTGCTCGCTGGCGGCCTATTTGGACGATGACGAAGGTGCGCTGGAACTGATGGTCCCCTATTTCGAGCAGGCGACCCGAGGCGAGGTCGACTACGCCGAGATCGACCCGGACATGGACCGCATCCGGGAACATCCCCGGTTCATGGCCATGGTCGAAGCCGCCCGGAAGCGGCTTGATGCAAGCTGAGCCTGCCCGCTTGACCCCTCGCCCGGACGGTCCCACCCAGAGCTGACGAGGCTCCTCGCCGAAGGGCCTCCCAACTCGGGTCGCTTCCCAAGGAGGGCTCACGTCCCGCTCGGTCTTTTTCGACAGCCCGTTCTCGCTCGGTTTTGAGCAGACGCGCTCGCTGGTTGATCGCGCCGCCAAGATCGCGGCCGCGCTCGGCGACGGAATTCACCGATCCCGGGCCTAGATCGGCATGCGCATGATTTCCTGATAGGCGGCGATCACCTGGTCGCGGACGGCAACGACGGTTTCCAGGGAGGCCTCGGCGGAGGCGATGGCGGTAACCACATTGACCAAATCAGTCTGGCCGGCCGAGTGGGCGGCAATCTGGCTCTCGGCTGTGCGGGTGGCTTCGGAGGCCTGACCCAGGAAGCCGGCCAGCATATCGTCGAAACCCGCCGCAGCCGCCGCTCCGGCGCCCGCGGTCGGGGCTGAGGTTCCTTGGGCCGCCGAATAGGCCCGCATCGCGGTCAGGGCGTCCATGTCCTAGCGGCTCCTATCGCTTCAGCAGATCAAGGGTGCGCTGCTCCATGGCGCGCGCAGTTTCGATCACGTTGAGATTGGCTTCGTAGGCGCGCTGAGCCTCGCGCATGTCCATGGCCTCGATCAAGGTGTCGACGTTGGGGCGGCGCACGTACCCTTCCGCGTCGGCAGCGGGATGGCCGGGCTCATAGTCGAGGCGGAAGTCGCCCTGGTCCTGGCGCACCCGCGCCAGTTCGACGCCGGTGGCGCCGTCGATTTCGCGGGTCTGGAACACCGGCACCTGGCGACGGTAGGGGTCGGCCCCATCCACCGGCGCCGTCGATTCTGCGTTTGCGATGTTCTCGGCGATGATGCGCATCCGCGACTGTTGGGCGCGTAAGGCCGAGGCGGCCACGGCCATGGTCGAGTTACGCGGGGCGACGGGATCGGACATCGGTCAGGCCTCTCTGATCATCCGCCCGGCTTGCGAGCGGCCAGACGCAGCATGTTCAGCGACTTCTGATAGAAGCCGATGGCCGCGTCGTATTCCATGCGGCTCTCCGCCATGCGCAGCATCTGCTCCTCGACCACCACTGAGTTGCCATCCGGCGTGGTTTCGGAATCAGGGGTCTGTTCGATCACGAACCGCGACGCGGCCCCTGGCGAGGCGGGAATGTGTGTCGCAGAGGTGCGCATCAACTCGACCCCGCGCGCGCCGTTCAGGGCTTCGGCGAAGTCGGAAGGTCGGGCCAGATCGCGGGCCGCATAACCGGGGGTGCCGGCGTTGGCCACGTTCTGGGCGACCACGCGCTGACGCTCCGCGAGCCAGCCGAGCCGGCCGCGCAGGGCGGAAAACAGGGGGATGTCGTCGACGCCCACGGCGGGCCCTCCTTCATCAATCGGCATAAAATGCCGCCGTCATGGTTAACCGGACCTTTCAGCAAGACGACGTTAACCATGTTGGAACAGGTTCAGGTCTGCCCGATGCGGGCGCGCAGGGCCGGTTCGCCATATGAATTTCCTCAATTTCGCCTGGGCCGTCTTCAGCCTGGCCCTGACGCTGGGTCTGATCGGCCTGCTGGCGGTGGGACTGCGCCGCTATGCGCCGCAGTGGCTGGAGAAGCTTCAGGCGGATCGCGGCGAGCGGCGCCTGACGGTCATTGAGACCCTGGTGCTGGATCCGGCCCGCCGGCTGGTGCTGGTTCAGGTCGATGATGAGGAACGGCTGCTGCTGCTGGGCGAGGGCAAGGAACTCACGCCGCCGCGGCGGCCGCTTCGATCACGTCCTTCTCCCCCTGCGGGAGAAGGTGGCGGGCCGGAGGCCTGACGGATGAGGGGTCTCTCGGACCGTCCCGTGACGGCCACTTCTGGGCAGGATGAGGCGCGGTCTGCGCGACCCCTCATCCGTCGATCCTTCGGATCGCCACCCTCTCCCGCAAGGGGAGTAGGACGACTGTTCGGTCGACCGAGCCGCGATGAGCTGATCCGGGCGCTCAAGCTGTCGGCCCTGGTGACCCTGCTGTGCCTGGCCTGGCCGGTGGCGGCCCTGGCTCAAGATTTGGTGACGCAGTCCGGGCAGGGGTCGTCGGTCAATATCGACCTGGGGACCGGGGCCGGCTTGACCGAGCGGGTGGTCCAGTTGATCGGGCTGATGACGGTGCTGTCGCTGGCTCCGTCGATCGTGATCATGACTACCAGCTTCGTGCGCATCGTGGTGGTGCTGAGCCTGCTTCGAACGGCGCTGGGCCTGCAGCAGTCGCCGCCCAACGCCGTGCTGGTGTCGCTGGCTTTGTTCCTGTCGGCCATCGTCATGGCCCCGACCTGGACGGCGGCCTATGATTCCGGAATCCGACCCCTGCTGGATCAGCAGATGGAGTTGCCGCAGGCGTTCGATCTGGCGTCGGAGCCGGTCAAGACCTTCATGCTGGGTCAGGTTGGCGAGGCGGATCTGGCTCTGTTCACCCGCCTGTCCAATATCGAGGCCGGAACCACCGCCGCCGAACTGCCTCTGCGGGTCGTGACCCCCGCCTTCATGATCTCGGAACTGAAGCGGGCCTTCGAGATCGGCTTCCTGTTGTTCGTGCCGTTCCTGGTCATCGATCTGGTGGTGGCGTCGGTCTTGATGTCGATGGGCATGATGATGCTGCCGCCGGTGATCGTGTCCTTGCCGTTCAAGCTGATCTTCTTTGTGCTGGTCGACGGCTGGCGGCTGGTGGCGGGGTCGCTGGTCGAGAGTTTCCAGCGCGGTCTCGGCGGCGGATAGCGGCCCGGCGCGCCGGACGCTAAGCTTGGCCTCATGATCCGTCTTTTCATCGATCAGCCGTTGTCGGCCGGTGTCCTGGTCCAGCCCGAGCCGGACCAGAGCCGCTATCTGACCGGGGTGATGCGCAAGGGCGTCGGCGATCAGATCCTGCTGTTCAACGGCCGCGACGGCGAGTGGCGGGCCGAAATCACCGGCGCGACCAAACGGGCCTGCGTGCTGACGGCGCTGGAGCGAACCCGCGAGCAGGCGTCGACGCCGGATCTGGAGCTGATCGTCGCCCTGGTGAAGCGAAACCGGCTGGAGACGATCATCGAAAAGGCCGCCGAGCTGGGCTGTCGGCGCGTGCGGCTGGCGATCACCCGCTACACCCAGGCGGATCATGCTCGTGTTGACCGGCTGACGGCGATCGCGACGGAGGCGTCTGAACAGACCGGGCGGCTGGACGTGCCCGAAATCGTTGCGCCCCAGTCGCTGGGGCGGATCCTTGGACCCTGGCCCCAAGGGCGCGGCCTGATGTTCTGTGATGAGGGCGGGGATGTACGCCCGGCCCTGGATGCGCTGCCGCCGGGCGACCGGCCCTGGTCGATCCTGATCGGACCCGAAGGCGGCTTTTCGCCGGATGAACGAGCTACGCTCAGGGGGCTGGATTTCGTCACGCCGGTCGGGCTGGGGCCGCGGATTCTCAGGGCCGATACGGCGGCGATTGCGGCCCTGACGCTGTGGCAGGCGGCGCGCGGCGACTGGCGCTCTTGAGCCAACGCCGCGGACGGCCCATCTAGCGGCCACACGAGGGGCTTTTCATGTCTGAACCGTTGACACGCGACGCTATGGTCTCGGCCCTGGCCAAGGGGGCCAAGCCGCGCGACGAGTGGCGCATCGGGGCCGAGCACGAGAAGTTCATGTTCGCGCGCTCAGACCTGCGCCGACCGGCCTATGACGGCCCCGACGGCATCCGGGCCATGCTGGACGGTCTGACCCGGTTCGGCTGGACACCGGTGCTGGAGAATGACCACGTCATCGCCCTGGAGCGGGTGAACAGCGAGGGGATGTCTTCGTCTGTCAGTCTGGAGCCTGGCGGCCAGTTCGAGCTGTCCGGCGCCCCCCTGAAGACCGTCCACGACATCTGCGACGAGACCGGGCGGCATCTGGTCGAGGTCAAGACCGTGGCCGATGAGCTAGGCCTGGGCTGCCTGGGTCTGGGCTTTGATCCGAAGTGGCGACGCGACCAGATCCCGGTCATGCCCAAGGGCCGCTACGACATCATGCGGGCCTATATGCCCAAGGTCGGTTCGCTGGGCCTGGATATGATGCTCAGGACCTGCACCATCCAGTCCAACCTCGACTTCGAGAGCGAGGCGGACATGGTGCTGAAATTCCGGGCATCGCTGGCGCTGCAGCCGATCGCCACCGCCCTGTTCGCCAACAGCCCCTTTACCGAGGGGCGGCCCAACGGATTTCTGTCGGCGCGCGCCAATGTCTGGACCGACACCGATCAGGATCGGACCGGCATGCTGGATTTCGTCTTTGAGGACGGCTTCGGCTTTGAGCGTTATGTCGACTATGCGCTGGATACGCCGATGTATTTCGTCAAGCGCGGCGAGCGCTACATCGACGCCTCGGGCCAGTCGTTCCGCGATTTTCTCGACGGCAAGCTGGCGGCCCTGCCGGGCGAATATCCGACGATCAAGGACTGGGCCGATCACCTGACCACCCTGTTCCCGGAGGTTCGGCTGAAGTCGTATCTGGAGATGCGCGGCGCCGACGGCGGGCCGTGGAGCCGAATCTGCGCGCTGCAGGCGCTGTGGGCGGGGCTCCTCTACGACGCGCCATCGCTGGCCTCGGCCTGGGACGTGGTCAAGGGCTGGGACATCGCGGACCACGAGCGTCTGCGCCGGGACGTGACCCGCCTAGGCTTGAAGGCCGAGGTCGCCGGCCGGCCCTTGCGCGATGTCGCGCGCGAAGTCGTGGCGATCGCCAAAATGGGCTTGAAGAACCGGGCGCGCTTCAGTGGCGGCATGGTGGATGAGCGCGGCTATTTGTCGGAGCTGGAGGATATCGCCGACAGCGGGATCACCCCGGCGGAGCGGCTCCTGGATCTGTATCACGGCGACTGGGGCGGCGACGTGGACCGGGTTTACCGCGATTTCGCCTACTAGGAGTGGGGTTTGACGCGCGGCGTCATGAGCCGACTCTGGACCGCTTCGACTTATGGAGACGACCAATCATGACCCACCCCATTCGTGTCGGTGTCGGCGGCTGGACCTATGAGCCGTGGCGGGGGGTCTATTATCCCAAAAAGCTGAGCCAGAAGAAGGAACTGGCCCATATGGCGGGACGCCTGACCTCGATCGAGATCAACGGCACCTACTATTCCAGCTTCAAGCCCGACACCTGGATGAAGTGGCGTGACGAGACGCCGGACGACTTCGTCTTTGCGGTCAAGGCCAGCCGCTTCACGACCAATCGCAAGGTGCTGGCCGACGGGGCCGGGTCGATGGCGATCTTTCTCAATCAGGGCCTGACGCTGTTGGGCCCCAAGCTGGGGCCGATCAACTGGCAGTTCATGGCCACGAAAAAGTTTGATCCGGCGGATTTCGAGGGCTTTCTGAAACTGTTGCCGCGCGAGCAGGACGGGCTGCGCCTTCGGCACGCGCTGGAGGTCAGGAACCCCAGCTTTGACTGTGCGCAATTCTACGATCTGGCGGCCCGATACGGCTGCGCCATCGTCTATGCCGAGGATGACGAGGCGCCGGAATGGCCGCGCATCGACCAGGACACGACCGATTTCAGATATGCCCGATTGATGTCCAGTCGCGAGGACGAGTCGGCCGGGCTGACCTCTGACGAGCTGGATGCGGTCGCGGCGCGGGCCTTGTCCTGGGCTGAGCGCGGCGAGGTGTTTTCCTATTTTATTTCAGGAGCCAAGGTCAGAAACCCTGCGGCAGCCGAGGCCCTGATCGCCAAGCTTGGATGAGGCGGGTGCCGCCTCTTGAATCTGGGCGCCGCCATCATATCTGTATCGACATTAGATACCGATTGGACACCTGCCATGCCCTTTGACCTCGCTTCCACCACCGGCCGCGATGCGGCCCTTGCCGATCCGGTGCTGGCCCAGTTGTTCACCGAGGCGCGCACGCGCAACGGCTGGACCGACCGGCCCGTACCCGAGGCCCTGCTGCGGCAGCTCTACGACCTGACCAGGTTCGGGCCGACGGCGGTCAACGCCACCCCGGCGCGGTTCGTGTTCGTGACTTCGCCCGAGGCCAAGGCCCAGTTGGCTGAGCTGATGGCGGGCAATAATCGCGACAAGACCCTGGCGGCGCCGGTCAATGTCGTCATCGGCCACGATCTGGCGTTTCACGAGACCCTGCCGCGTCTGTTCCCGCACGCGCCGGGCATCAAGGACCATTTCGGCGATGCAGCGCTCAGACGCGAAACCGCATTTCGCAACGGCTCGCTGCAGGCCGGCTATTTCCTGATCGCGGCGCGGGCCCTGGGCCTGGACGTGGGGCCGATGTCGGGCTTTGACCCCGAAGGCGTGCGCCAGACCTATTTCGCCGACAGCGACATCGAGCCAAACCTGATCGTCAATCTGGGCTATGGATCGGACGAGAACCTGTTCCCGCGCAGCCCGCGTCTGGATTTCGATGAGGCCGCCCGGATCGTCTGATTGTCCCGGAGGCCCTATTCGACGGTGACGGATTTGGCCAGGTTGCGCGGCTGATCGACGTCAGTGCCCTTCTGCACGGCGGTATAGTAGGCCAGCAGCTGCATCGGCACGGCATAGACCAGAGGCGCAACTAGCGGATGGCAATCCGGCGCATCGATGCGCCGGATGCCAGCGCCGTGCGGCGCCTCGGCCCTGGCCGGCGTGATCATGATCACCGGGCCGCCACGCGCGGAGACCTCCTGCAGGTTCGACGCCGTTTTTTCGAACACATCGTCCAGCGGGGCCAGAGCCACCGTTGGGGTCTCCTCGTCGATCAGGGCGATGGGTCCGTGTTTCAGCTCTCCAGCAGCATAACCCTCGGCATGGATGTAGCTGATTTCCTTTAATTTCAACGCGCCTTCCATGGCCAGAGGGAACATCGCTCCACGCCCCAGGAACAGCACGTCGTCGGCCTTGGCCAGATCCTGAACCTCGCGCCGGATATCGGCGTCCATGTTCAGGGCCTCAGCGATCAGGCGCGGGGCCTCGAACAGGGCCTTGACCAGCTCGGCCTCGCGCGCAGGGTCAATGCGGCCGCGCGCCACCCCGGCTGCGACGGCCAGGGCCAACAGGGCCGCGACCTGGGCGGTGAAGGCCTTGGTCGAGGCGACGCCGATCTCGGGCCCGGCATGGGTCGGCCACAGAATGTCGGCCTCGCGCGCCATGGATGAGGAATGGACATTGACCACGGCGGCGGTCTTGAGCCCCTGCGCCTTGCACCAGGTCAGGCTGGCTAGGGTGTCGGCGGTCTCGCCCGACTGGCTAACCGCCACCGCCAGGGTCGCCGGCGAGACCGCCGGATCGCGATAACGGAACTCCGAGGCGATCTCGACATCGCAAGGCAGGCCCGCGATCCGCTCGAAGGCGTAGCGACCGATCTGACCGGCGTAGAAGGCGGTGCCGCAGGCGACGATCTGGATACGGTCGACCTTGGCGAAGTCGATGTCTTGAGAGCGCGCGCGGCCCTGCACCAGGTCCAGATAGGCCGACAAGGTATGCTGGACGCTGTCAGGCTGCTCATGGATCTCCTTTTCCATGAAGTGACGATAGGCGCCTTTCTCGACCATGGCCGAGGACGCCGAAACCTGGACGATGCCACGCTCGACCTCCTGGCCGCTTGCGTCGAAGAACTGCGCGCCTGAGCGATTCAGAACGACATAGTCGCCCTCTTCCAGATAGGAGATGCGCTGGGTGAAGGGGCCGACAGCCAGGGCGTCCGAGCCCAGGTACATTTCGTCTTCGCCCCAGCCGACGACCAGGGGGCTGCCGCGCCGGGCGCCCAGAATCTGTTCGGCTTCGCCGTCGATCAGCACGGCCAGGGCATAGGCCCCGGTCAGCCGGTCCAGCACCCGTTTGAAGGCGCCGACCTCATCATTGGACCTCGCCAGTTCCCGGTCCAGCAAGTGAGCCACAACCTCAGTGTCGGTCTGGCTTTCGAAGACATGGCCCTCGGCGGCCAGCTCGGCCTTCAGCTCGGCGAAATTCTCGATGATGCCGTTGTGCACCAGGGTGACGCGTCCGGCCTTATGCGGATGGGCGTTCTCGGTGGTCGGCGCGCCATGGGTGGCCCAGCGCGTATGGCCGATGCCCACCGTGGCGCTGAGCGGCGCTTCGGTCAGGACAGTTTCGAGGTTGCGGATCTTGCCCTGGGCGCGACGGCGCTCGGCCACGCCGCCCACGAGGGCGGCCACGCCGGCGGAATCATAGCCTCGGTACTCCAGCCGCTTGAGGCTGTCGATCAGCCGGGGGGTGACCGGGCCTGACCCGGTGACGCCGATAATGCCGCACATGGCGTACCTCCAGACTTTAGATCGCTTTAGGACCGCGCCCATACCATTGGGCGTGTCGAAAAGGTGTAAATCCCCGTTGCACGAAGTTTCTCGACTCCAGGACGATCACACGGTTGAAACAAGTCATGACTGAACGCGCCTATTTTGGAACTGACGGCATTCGCGGCAAGGCCAACGCCCATCCGATGACCGCCGAGATCGCCCTGAAGGTGGGCCTGGCGGCCGGCAAGCTGTTCATGTCCAAGGATGATCGACGTCACTTGGTGGTGATCGGCAAGGACACGCGGCTGTCCGGCTATATGATCGAGCCGGCGCTTGTCGCCGGCTTCGCCTCCATGGGCATGGACGTGCGCACCTTCGGGCCCGTCCCGACGCCGGGCGTGGCCATGATGACCCGCTCGATGCGCGCCGACCTGGGCGTGATGATCTCGGCCTCGCACAACGACTATGCCGACAACGGCATCAAGCTGTTCGGGCCGGACGGCTACAAGCTGTCCGACGAGATCGAGCTGGAGATCGAACGGCTGATGCAGGAGGACCTGGGCGACAGCCTGGCGGCCTCGGCCAGTCTGGGCCGGGTCAAGCGCATCGACGACGCCCGGCACCGCTATGTCGAGATCGTCAAGGCGGTCTTTCCCAAGCGCCTTAGCCTGAAGGGTCTTCGCGTCGCCGTCGACTGCGCCAACGGCGCCGCCTACCAGGTCGCGCCCACGGCCCTCTATGAGCTGGGGGCCGATGTCTTCGCCGTGGGCGTCGAGCCCAACGGGATGAACATCAACGCCGAATGCGGCTCGACCCACCCTGAGAACGTCTCGGCGGCGGTGCGCCGACACGGGGCGGACATCGGCATCGCGCTCGATGGCGACGCCGACCGGGTGATCATCACCGACGAGACGGGGCGTGTCGTTGACGGCGATCAACTGATGGCCCTGATCGGGCTGGACTGGCATCGGCGCAATCGCCTGACTGGCGGCGGCGTTGTGGCCACCATCATGTCAAATCTCGGTCTGGAGCGACGGCTGCAGGCCGAGGGCCTGACGCTGGAGCGCACCAAGGTCGGCGACCGCTATGTGATGGAGCGGATGCGCTCGGGCGGTTTCAACATCGGCGGAGAGCAGTCGGGCCACATCATCCTGCACGACCACGCCACCACCGGCGACGGCATGATGGCGGCCCTGCAGGCGCTGGCGGTGCTGGTCGATTCCGGCAAGCCCATGAGCGAGCTGGCGCGCCAGTTCGAGCCCGTGCCGCAACTGCTGGAAAATGTCCGCCACGCCGGTGGACGCCCGCTGGACAACAGCGCGGTCAAGACCACCATCGCCGAGGCCCAGGCCCGTCTGGCCGACACCGGCCGGGTCGTCGTGCGCGCTTCGGGCACCGAACCCCTGATCCGGGTCATGGCCGAGGGCGACGACGAAACTCTGGTCAAGCAGGTCGTGGCCGACATCAGCGCGGCGGTCAGGGCGGCGGGCTAGGCTTGCAAGGAGAAGGCGACAAAGCTGACTTTTGGGCCTGGCTTGTCTATCGCCGACAGGTCTGGGTCAGACGGCTCCAGTCCGGCTGGGAGCGGGCCTGGTTCTACGCCTTTCAAACACATGTGGCCCTGATCAACTTTTTGCTCGGCGTCGCAGCCAGCTTCGGCGACTTGTTTGATCCGTTCTCAGACCTATTCCCCCAGACTCCGTTTTGGATTGGACTGGGTTGGGCTTTTAAAGGCCTAGGATTTGTCCTGGCGGCGCTCGGTCTGATCGGCCTGGGGGCCTATGTTTGGCGGATGTTTCGTCCTGGCGGCGACTATGAGCTGCGCAATGCCGAGCCCGAACTTGGACACGGCTTGAAGGGCCTCACCCAGACCAAGGACCGGATCTTGTTGGTTCGAGGCCACAACGGGGTGGTTGTCGCAAACGCGTCAGTCGGCGCCCAGCTGGATCAAGGGAGCCACCGTATCGAGCTACGTAAGGATAGCTATGCGTGGCCGGAAGAACTGCAGTTGGCCGCCAAGCTGGCGCGCCGAGAGATGAATCGGTTGGCGCTGAAAGAACACAAGCTGGGCCTTCGCTCTGAGATCGACAGCGAACTGGTCGCTGCGGACCGGCCCGTGGTGTTGCAGAAGACACGTTACTTCTTTGATCGAACAACAAATTCGGTGCTGAACAGGGACGTCTGGTCGCGCTCGCGCGAGCAGAGGGTCGTGCGCGGACGCGACCACTTTATCTCTGAGGACAACCGACTGATCCGACTAGAGCAAGCTGGGGCGTCCAACCAGTTGGGCGGCTCCACCCTTATGGTCGACCAGTCGCGTCAGGTGCATCTGACGATGCAGACCTCGACCTCTGCTGAAAGCCCCGACCTCCTGGCGCCGTCTGGTTCAGGGTCATTCGACCTGTTTCGATATCAGGCGCACGTGGCGCGCCAGGGGAACCTGACCTTCCAAGTGTTCTGCCGATCCGAAATCGAACGCGAGTTGATTGAGGAAACGGCGCTCGTGGCTCATGAGCTGGAGTTGAGGACCTTTCTGATCGGATTTGGGCGGTTTCTGTATCGCGGCGGCAAGCCAGAGATCTTCGCCGTTTCGGCGCTGCGGCGGGCGAACGTCGCCACACGGGTCACCAGCAAGGAACGGCTATGGACGGGTGGCCATAAGATCGTGCCCCTTGACGATCTGTTGAGCTGGAACGACGCCAAACTGGCGACGGTTTCCGCTCCGCTGGCGGCGAACATCGAGCTCCTGCGGCGCTACCTAGATTCGCCCGCTGCGGCGGCCTTCCGGGATTTCTTGGACGTTGGAGTTGGCGCTGCCTCAGCCGAGACCAACGGGCCTGTGGCGGTCGGGGCGTAGTTCGTCTTTCGAGCTGAATTCTGCCGACATGGGCGCAGGCCGTTGGCGCCTGCGATGGTGAGCCAAACCGTCTAGATTTCCTGATTATAGACCCCGACTTCCGGGTGGCGGGCCAGGCGCGGCTTGACCTCATTGCGGAACAGGGCGCGCATATCGTCCTCGGACTGGGTGCTTTCGACCACCACGACCAGCTCGGGCTTGTTGGACGAGGCGCGCACCAGCACCCACGAGCCGTCCTCCAGATGCACCCGCGCGCCGTTCACCGTGATCACCTCGGTGATCCTGCGGCCCAGGATCGAGCCGCCCTCGGCGCCCAGTTGTTCGTATTCGGCCACCACGCGCGCCAAGACGTCGTATTTGATCTCATCGGCGCAGTGCGGGCTCATGGTCAGGGAGGTGAAGGCCACCGGAAGGGCCTGTCTCAGATCGCTGAGCGCCTTGCCGGGATTGCGGTCCAGCATCTGCAGAATGGCCGCCGCCGCCACCAGGCCGTCGTCGTAGCCCCGGCCCAGCGGCGCATTGAAGAAGAAGTGGCCGGACTTTTCGAACCCGGCCAGGGCCTTCAGCTCGGCGGTCTTGCGCTTGATGTAGGAATGGCCGGTCTTCCAATAGACCGTCGTGGCTCCATTGGCCTTGAGCACCTCATCGGTGGCGTAAAGGCCGGTCGATTTCACATCGACCACGAAGGTGGCGCTCGGATAGAGCGCCGACAGATCGCGCGCCAACATCAGGCCGATCTTGTCGGCGAAGATTTCCTCGCCCTGATCGTCGACCACGCCGCAGCGGTCGCCATCGCCGTCGAAGCCCAGGCACAGGTCCGCGCCCTGGGCCTTCACCGCCGCCGACATGGCGTGCAGCATTTCGGAATCTTCGGGGTTCGGATTGTATTTGGGGAAGGTCCAGTCCAGGTCGCAGTCCATCTCCACGACCTCAGCGCCCATGGCGCGCAGGGCGTCCGGCGCAAAGGCCCCGGCGGTGCCGTTGCCGCAGGCGGCGATGACCTTGATCGGGCGAGACAGCTTCACCCCGGCCGAGACCTCGGCGATGTAACGGTCGCGGAAATTCTCGATGCGAACCAGCTTGCCGCCGTCGCGTTCGATCCCCGCGCCGCCCAGCACGATCTCCTTCAGGCGACCGACCTCGTCCGGGCCAAAGGTCAGAGGAGCCTTGGTCCCCATCTTCACGCCGGTCCAGCCGTTTTCATTGTGGCTGGCGGTGACCATGGCCACGCACGGCGCCTCCAGGGCGAACTGGGCGAAATAGGCCATCGGCGACAGGGCCAGGCCGATGTCCAGCACCTCGCACCCGGCCTGGAGCAGGCCCAGGGTCAGGGCCTGTTTAACGCTGAGGCTATAGGCCCGGAAATCATGACCGACGACGATGCGGGGCTGGACCCCGATCTCGTGGATATAGGTCCCCAGACCCAAGCCGAGCGCCTGAAGGCCGAGCAGATTGATCTCGTCGTTCAGCACCCAGCGGGCGTCGTATTCGCGAAAGCCGGTCGGCTTGACCAGCGGCGTGTTCTCAAAAGCGGCGGTATTGGGCTTAAGGCCCGGCGCAGGGGTCATGGTCATGGCCAGCGTCTATAGGGTGAGTGTGACAGACGGGCTAGGGCGCCGTTCGATCACGCGACGAACAAACACCGTGGCTTTTCCAGACGGACCCTTGCTAATCTGACGCCTCACCGTTGGGAGGCGGACGAGCGATGAGCGATCTGGACGGTTTCCGCGCCGAGACGCGCGCCTGGCTGGAGGTCAATTGTCCGCCCGAGGTGCGCGGTCCGATGGACAGCGAGGCCGACAGCATCTGGGGCGGCCGCGACGCTGTCTTCAAGACGCCGGGACACAGGCTGTGGCTGGAGCGGATGGGCGCACGCGGCTGGACCGCGCCGGAGTGGCCCCGCGCATACGGCGGCGGCGGCCTGTCGCGCGAGGAGGCCAAGGTGCTGGCCTCGGAGCTGCGCCGGATCAAGGCTCAGCCGGCGCTGCTCAGCTTCGGCGTCTGGATGCTGGGCCCGGCGCTCCTGGCCTTCGGCACAGAGGAACAGAAGGTGCGATTCCTGCCCGAGATCGTGCGCGGCGAAATCCGCTGGTGTCAGGGCTATTCGGAACCCGGCGCCGGCTCGGACCTGGCCGGCCTGCAGACCCGCGCCGTCGATCAGGGCGACCATTGGATCGTCAATGGCCAGAAGATCTGGACCTCCTACGCCGACAAGGCCGACTGGATCTTCTGTCTGGTCAGAACCGACACCGACGCGCCCAAGCATCTGGGTATTTCGTTCGTCCTGTTCGACATGACGACGCCTGGCGTCACCACCCGACCGATCACCCTGATTTCCGGCAAGAGCCCGTTCTGCGAGACCTTCTTCGACGACGTTCGGGTCGAGAAGGAAAATCTGGTTGGCACGCTGAACCGCGGCTGGGACGTGGCCAAATATCTGCTGGCTCATGAGCGAACCATGATCGGGGCCATGGGTGAGATCGGGGCTGGCCGTCCGCTCGGGGAGGTCGCCAAGGACAGCCTCGGCCTGGACGATCTGGGGCGGCTAGACGATCCGATGCTGCGCGCCCGCATCGCCGAGATGGAGGCCGACGCCATCGCCTTTCGCGCCGCGCTGGAGCGGACCGGCGATCAGGTCAAGGCCGGTCAGGCCCACCCCGCCGTCGCCTCGATGCTGAAATACTATGGGTCCGAGCTGAACAAGCGTCGCCACGAGCTGCTGATGGCGGCCGGCGGCGCCGAGGCCCTGGAATGGGAGGGTGAACGCTCGCACGACGGCCAGGCGGCGCGCGACTGGCTCAGGACCAAGGCTAACTCGATCGAGGGCGGGACCAGCGAGGTCCAGCTCAACATCCTGGCCAAACATATTCTCAAACTGCCGGGGGCCTGAACCATGCCGCTGATCCTGACTGAGGAACAGACCATGCTGGCCGAGACGGCCCAGGGCTTCCTGGCCGAACAGGCGCCGCTGTCGTCCCTGCGGACCCTGCGCGATACGCGCGATCCCGACGGCCTGTCGCGCGATCTGTGGCGTGGCTTCGGCGAGATGGGCCTGGCCGGCGTGATCATCCCCGAAGCCTACGGCGGTTCGGGTCTGGGCGCCGTCGAGGCCGGGGTGGTGGCCGAGGCCGTCGGCCGGTCGCTGGCGCCGTCGCCCTTCCTGTCGACCGGCCTTCTGGCCGCGCGCGCCCTGATCGACGGCGGCGATGCGGCCCAGAAACAGGACTGGCTGCCCCGCTTCGCCGCTGGCGAGGCCATCGCCGCCCTGGCTCTGGACGAAGGCGCCAAGCATCGCCCCGACAAGATCCAGACCCGGGCCGAGCGTTCCGGCAACGGCTGGAAGTTGAAGGGTTCCAAGGCTCTGGTGGTCAACGGCCACATCGCCGATGTACTGATCGTGGCGGCCCTGACCGACGATGGGCTTGGCCTTTTCCTCGTCGATCCGAAGGCATCGGGCGTGTCGTGCGAACGGACCATCATGGTCGACGCCCAGAACGCCGCGCGTCTTGATCTGAAAGAGGTTTCTGTCGACGCCGACGCCCTGCTCGGTCCCGCTGACGGATCTGGCCTTGATCGTGTCCTTAATCTTGGCCGAGCCGCCCTGGCCGCCGAAATGTCGGGCGCCGCCCAGGCCGCTTTCGAGACCACCCTGGCTTATCTGCGCGACCGCAAGCAGTTCGGCAAAGCCATCGGCGAGTTCCAGGCCCTGCAGCACCGCGCGGCGCATCTGTATTCCGAAATCGAGATCACCCGCGCCGTCATTCTCAAGGCCCTGCAGGCCATCGACGCGGGTGCCGCCGATGCGGCCCTTCTGGCCTCGGTCGCCAAGGCGAGGGCCGGCAAGTCCGGTGAACTGGCCGTCCAGGAAGCGGTCCAGATGCACGGCGGCGTCGGCATGACCGACGAGTTCGACGTCGGCCTCTATATGAAGCGGATGCGGGTGGCCTCCGAGCTGTTCGGCGACGCCGGCTTCCATGCTGAACGCGTGGCCAAAGCGGGCGGGTACTAGGCGGGACCCTCAATTGAAAACACCCCCGGATCGCTCCGGGGGCGGCTTCGTCAGCAGGCCGTCAGGCCCTAGCTGTTGTCTTCAGTCGGGGCGCCCGGCCCGTTCTTCTTGATCGATTCAATGGCGTTCTCGGCCGACGCCTTGGAGGCGTAGCCCTCGGTGGAGAACATCACCTCGGAATTATATTTGAACCGGACGCGGAACTCGCCGGCCTTGTCTTTGTAGATCTCGAATTTGTGGGCCACGCGGGGGTCTCCTGAAGGGCTGGATAGGGCGTCCGGTTGCGGACGGGACCAGTCCATCGGGCGGGGCCGCGCCTGTCAAGGACAAGGCTCGCCAGTCGGCCAAATTGCCGCTAGGAGCCCGGCATGACACAAGCCGCCAGCCAGCCGCAAGGCACCGCCGCCCGCCGCCTCGTCCAGACCCTGATCGCCAACGGGATCGACCACGTCTTCTGTGTGCCGGGCGAGAGCTATCTGGCGGTGCTCGATGCGCTGTACGACGTGCGCGACCGGATCAAGCTGGTGATCTGCCGCCACGAGGCCGGGGCCGCCAACATGGCCGAGGCCTATGGCAAGCTGACCGGCAAGCCCGGCGTCTGCATGGTCACGCGCGGGCCCGGCGCCACCCACGCCTCGATCGGGGTGCATACGGCCCATCAGGATTCGACCCCGATGATCCTGTTCGTTGGCCAGGTCGGTCTGGCCGACCGGGGCCGCGGCGCCTTTCAGGAGGTCGACTACCGCGAAGTCTTCGGCGGCCTGGCCAAATGGGCGACCGAAATCGAAAGCCCCGAGCGCACCGTCGAGATCGTCGAGCGCGCCATCGGCACGGCCCTGCAGGGGCGGATGGGACCGGTGGTCATCGCCCTGCCCGAAGACATTCTGCACGCGCCCGGCGGCGCGGCCCCGCAAGGCCCGGTCAACCCCGCTCGCGCCAGCCTGGGGCCGGCCTTCCTGACGGAACTGAACGAGCGCCTGTCCCGGGCCGAGCGGCCGCTTCTGGTGCTGGGCGGATCAGGCTGGACGCCAGAGGCCGCGGACGCCATCGCCGACTGGGCCGAAGGGTTGGGATTGCCGACCGCCTTGTCGTTCCGGCGCAAGGATCTGATTTCCAACGACCGGCCCAACTACGCCGGCGATCTGGGCCTGGGCTGTAACCCCAAGCTGACGGCGCGGGCGCGCCAGGCCGATCTCGTGATCGCGGTCGGCGCGCGTCTGGGTGAAAATCCGACGCAGGGCTACACCCTTTTTGACCGGACCGAGACGGCCGGACGGCTGGTGCATATCCACCCCGGACCCGAAGAACTGGGCCGGGTCTGGCCGACGCTGATGGCCGGGGTTGCGGACAATTCGCTGGCGGCGCTGGCCCTGTCTGAGCTGAAGCCGGGACGGACCTGGCGAGATCAGGCCGAGACCGCCCACGCCGACTACCGGGCCTTCTCGGCCCCGGTTGAGGTGACAGGCGCCGTCAATATGAGTGAATGTATGAAAACGCTCGGCGACGTGTTGGAGCCGACCGCCGTGATCACCAACGGGGCCGGCAACTTCGCCGCCTGGCTGCACCGGTTCTATGGCCACAAGGCCTGCCGCACTCAGCTGGCGCCCACGTCGGGGGCCATGGGCTACGGCGTGCCGGCGGCGGTGGCGGCGGCCATCATCCACCCCGAGCGGGCGGTGGTGAACGTGGCCGGCGACGGCGACTTCATGATGACGGCCCAGGAGCTGGCCACCCTGGTCCAGCACGACGCCCGGGCGGTCTTCGTGGTGGTCGACAACAGCACCTACGGCACCATCCGGATGCACCAGGAACGCGACTATCCGGCCCGTATCTCAGGCACCGACCTGAAGAACCCGGACTTCGTCCAGTTCGCCAAATCGTTCGGCCTGGACGCCTGGCGGGTTGAGACGACCGAGGGCTTCCGCCCGGCGCTGGACGCGGCGCTGGCTGCGCCGCGCGGGGGACTGATCCACCTGATCACCTCGGCCGAGGATATCGCGCCGGGCCGCACCATAAGCCAGCTGCGCTCCGGCTGATCAGTCCATCAGCTTCGACACCGGTGCCGGTTCGCCATGGTCGGCCTGGCCGCTGCGCAGCTTGCGACCGAGCAGGCGACGCAGGAAGGCGGACGCGTCGTCCACGACGGTGAAGACCGGCGGGATGTATAGCAGCGACAGGAAAGTCGAGGAGATCAGGCCGCCGACCACCGCCACAGCCATCGGCGAGCGGAACTCGACATCGGCGCCCCAGCCCATGGCCACCGGCAGCATCCCGGCGCCCATGGCGAAGGTGGTCATGATGATCGGCCGCGCCCGCTTGTGGGCGGCGTCCATGATCGCGTCCCAGCGGCTCATGCCGCCAGCCTCGGCGATGATGATGTAGTCGACCAGCAAGACCGAGTTCTTGGCGGCGATGCCCATCAGCATGATGAAGCCGATCAGGCTGGGCAGGGAGAAGCTGGACTGAGCGATGACCAGGCCGATCAAGGCCCCGCCGATAGCCAGCGGCAGCGAGGCCATGATGGTGATCGGATAGGTGAAGCTTTTGAACAGCAGCACCAGCACCGCGTACATCAACAGGATCCCCGAGATGAAGGCGATGGCGAAGCCGTTGGCCATCTCGGCCATGAACTCGGCGTCGCCGGCGGGTGTCTGGCGCACGCCGGTCGGCAGATTCTGAACCGAGGGTAGGGCGTTGACCCGCTGAGCCGCTTCGCCCGAGACGATGCCGTCCAGCTCAGCGGTGATGGTCACGATGCGGGCGCGGTCGCGGCGGCTGATCGAGGCGGGGCCGGCCCCGAACTCGACGCTGGCGACCGCGTTCAGCGGCACCGACTGGCCGGTGTTGGTCGGGACGCGCAGGTTCTCGATCACCGACAGGTCTTCACGGGCGCGTTCGCTCAGCATCAGGCGGATCGGCACCTGGCGATCGCCCAGATTATATTTGGGCAGGGCCTGTTCGACATCGCCGATCGTGGCCACGCGCACCGTCTGTGAGATCGAGCCGACCGAGACGCCGGCCAGGGCGGCCTGATCGGGCCTCGGCGTGATCAGGATCTCAGGCCGGGCGATAGCTGCGGTGTTGATGACATTGGCCAGGCCCGGCACCTCGCGCATTTCGGCCTCGACCGCGCGGGCGGCCGCTTCCAGGTCGCGGCCGTTGTCGCCGATGATCGAGAAGGTGTAGCGCGTTCCGTCCGACGGGCCGCCGCCCTGTTGGGCCGCACCGACGCCGATACGGGCGCCGGGAATGGCGTCCCACTGATCGACCATGACCCGCTGGAACCCCATCTGGCTGACATCGCGGTGCTTGGGCTCGACCATGTCGGCATAGATGTTGGCCTGGTTCGGCGACTGGCCGCCGACGGCGGCATAGACAGAGGTGACCTCAGAGCGCTCGCGCAGATCGCGGGTCAGGCGCTGAACGACCGCGTCGGTCTGGCGCAGCGTCGCCCCCGGCGGCAGCTCGACCGACCACGAGGCGCGTGACTGGTCCGCCGAGGGGATGAACTCGAACTGCAGACTGGTGGCGGCCAGCGCGACCGAGCCGATCAGCAAGGCCGTTCCCATGGCGAAGACCTTCCAGCGGTTCTTCAGCGACCAGGCCAGGCCCTTCAGATAGGGCCCCATCCAGAACGGATCCTTGTGCTCAAGATTGGTGTCGGCCTTGAGCATATAGGCCGCCATCAGCGGCGTGATGGTCCGCGCCACCAGCAGCGAGAACAGCACGGAGATGCAGGCCGCCAATGCAAAGGCCTTGAAGAACTGGCCGACGATGCCGGGCATGAATCCGGTCGGTGCGAACACCGCCACGATGGTCGCCGTGGTGGCCACCACCGCCAGGCCGATCTCATCGGCGGCCTCCATGGCGGCATCATAGGGCTGTTTATTGCCCTGGCGCATATGCCGGACGATGTTTTCGATCTCGACGATGGCGTCATCGACCAGGATGCCGATGGTCAGGCTGAGCGCCAACAATGAGATGCCGTTCAGGGACTGGCCCATCGGGGCCAGGATGGCGAAGGTCGGGATCAGCGACAGCGGCATGGCCGCCGCGGCGATGGCCGTGGCGCGCCAGTCGCGCAGGAACAGCCAGACCACCACCACGGCCAAAAGGGCCCCCAGGCCCAGCGCCTCCAGCGAAGCGATATAGCTCTCCTCGATGTATTCGACGTTGGCCTGGATCTGCTCGATGGTCAGATTGTCGTTCTCTTCGTCGATGCGGGCGATTTCCTCGCGCACCCTTTCGGCCACGCGAACTTCGGAGCCGTCGCGCGAGCGCAGGAAGTTGAAGGTGACGACCTCGGCGCCGTTGTGGCGGGCCAGGCGACGCGGCTCGGACCAGCTGTCCTCGACCCGGCCCAGGTCGCCCAGCCGCACCGTGCCCCCACCCGACAGCGGGATAAGGGTTTCGCGCAGCTGTTCGATAGAGCCGGCCGAGCCAAGGGTGCGGATCGATCGCTCGGATCCGCCGACGGTGACCCGGCCGCCGGGCAGATCGTTGTTGACCGAAGACAGGGCCTGGCTGACGGCGGCGGCGGTGACCCCGCGCGAAGCCAGTCGGTCCGGGTCCAGCTCGACCCGGATCTCGCGGTCGACGCCGCCCTGACGATTGACCTCGCCGACACCGCCCAGCGCCAGGAGGTTGCGGCTGACCTCATTGTCGACGAACCAGCTCAGCTGTTCGGGCGTCATCGTCTCCGAGCGCACGACATAGGTGATCAGGCTGTCGCCGGTGATGTCGATGCGCTGGACCGCCGGCTCCTGCATATCCTGCGGCAGGCTGGCGCGCACACCGCTCATGGCGTTGCGCACGTCGTTGGTGGCGCGTTCGGTGTCGACGCCCAGTTCGAACTCGATGATGGTCGAGGAGACGCCGTCCGTAATGGTCGAGGAGACGTTGCGCACGCCCGACAGACTGGTCAGCGAATCCTCAATCAGGCGGGTGACCTGGACCTCCATCTCGGCCGGGGCGGCGCCGGGGCGCACGGCGGTGACCGCCACCAGCGGAAACTCGATATCCGGGTTGTTGTTGATCCGCATCGAGTTGAAGCCGACGAAGCCGGCGATCGTCAGGATGACGAACAACAGGATGACCGGAATGGGATTCCGGATCGACCAGGAGGAGATCTGGTTCATGTCCGGTCTCTCTACTGGGCCGGGGCGACGGTGACCCGGTCGCCGTCGCCGAGGAAGCCTGCGCCCTCGACAATGATGCGCGCGCCGGCCGCGACGCCATCGACCGAAGTGACGTCGTTACTGCGCGCACGGACGGTCACCTCCTGGAAGCGGGCGATGCCACCATCGGCTAGGATGAACACCCCGGCGCGGTTTTCGCGATAGAGGATGGCGGCGGTTGGCACGACCACCGCGTTCTGGGCGCCGACATCGATCTGGGCGCGAGCGAACATTCCTGGACGCAGGCCGCCGCCGCCGGCCAGCGAGATACGGGCGACGCCGAGCCGGGTCTGGGGGTCGACCTCGGGCGTGACGATGCGGACCGTGCCGGAGGCCTGGCCGACGTCGTCGGACGAAACGCGGGCGCTCTGGCCCGAACGGATCAGAGCGATTTCGGTCTCCGGGACCTGCGCGTCCAGCTCCAGCCGGCCGTCGCGCACGATGCGGAACAGCTCGGTCCCCGGAGACACGATCTGACCGCGCGTCACCGAGCGACTGATGACCAGGCCCGACACCGGCGCGCGGATGGCCGCCTGATTGACGCGGGCGCGGGTCTCGGCCTGACCGGCCGAGGCGGCGTTCAGGCTGGCCTGGGCCGTGGCCTGCTGGGCGACGGCGGTGTCCAGACCCGCCTGGCTGAGGAAGCCGCGCTCGCGCAGCTCCTGGGCCCGGGCCAGGGCGTTGTCGGCCTGGGCCAGATTGGCCTCGGCCGAGGCGACGGCGGCGTCCTGCTGGCGCAGTTGGGCGCGCAGAAGCGTGTCGTTGAGCTGAACCAGGACCTGGCCCTGCTGGACGTAGCGGCCCTCGTCGGTCAGCACCGCCGTCGCCGTCAGGCCGCCGGTTTCGGCCCCGACCGGAACCTCTTCCCAGGCCGAGACCGTTCCCGAGGCTGTCACCGTGCGCGCAAGGCTCTGGGTCGTGGCCGTCGCCACCGTCACGGTCTGGCTGGAAGCTCCACCCGTGGAGGCGGCCGTTTCAGCCTTCTGGTCGCCATGTCCGCCGCTGAACAGCAGGAACAGCACCACGGCCACCGCCAGGACGGCGAGGACAATGGCGGCAATGCGAGTGCGTGGGCCAAAGCGCGGGCGGCGCGGCTCGGAACGGACGGAGTCTTCGAACACGGGGGTCCCCTTTATCGTCCGGCCTAATTACGGAGTTGAGACCGCTCCGCAACGAAGAACGACCTGATTAAAAATCCTTCACGCGAGGGCGTGGCCGAACGGTCGGCGGATTGGCGCTGTGATCCTTGCCGTGGTAGGGGCCGCGCCCTGAAGGAATCCACGTATGTCTACCCCGCCAGAGCGCATCAGAAATTTTTCGGTGGTCGCCCATATCGACCATGGCAAGTCGACCTTGTCCGATCGGTTGATCCAATTCACCGGCGGCCTGACCGCGCGCGAGATGCGTGAACAGGTGCTGGACAACATGGAGATCGAACAGGAGCGGGGGATCACCATCAAGGCTCAGACCGTGCGTCTGAACTACAAGGCCAAGGACGGTCAGGACTACGTCCTCAATCTGATGGACACGCCCGGCCACGTGGACTTCGCCTATGAGGTCAGCCGCTCGCTGGCGGCGTGCGAGGGCTCGATCCTGGTGGTGGACGCCTCGCAGGGCGTGGAGGCCCAGACGCTGGCGAACGTCTATCAGGCCATCGACAACAACCACGAGATCGTACCGGTCCTGAACAAGATCGACCTGCCCGCCGCCGAGCCGGACCGGGTCAGGGCCCAGATCGAAGACGTCATCGGCCTGGACGCCAGTGATGCGGTCCTCTGCTCGGCCAAGTCGGGCCTCGGCATCGAGGATGTGCTGGAGGCCATCGTCACGCGCCTGCCGGCCCCCAAGGGCGACCGCAATGCGCCGCTCAAGGCCATGCTGGTCGACGCCTGGTACGACCCCTACCTGGGCGTGGTCCTCCTGGTGCGGGTGTTCGACGGCGTGCTGAAGGCCGGGATGCGGGTCAAGATGATGCAGTCCGGCTCGGCCCATCTGGTCGACCGCGTCGGCGTCTTCCTGCCCAAAAACACCCCGGTGGAAGAGCTGGGGCCCGGCGAGGTCGGCTTCATCACCGCCCAGATCAAGGAAGTCGCCCACGCCGCCGTCGGCGACACCATCACCGATGAAAAGAAGCCGACACCTGAGCCGCTGAAAGGCTTCAAGGAGGTCCAGTCGGTGGTCTTCTGCGGCCTGTTCCCGGTGGACGCGGCCGACTTTGAGGACCTCAGAGCCGCCATCGGCAAGCTGCGCCTGAACGACGCCTCCTTCACCTATGAGATGGAGAGCTCCGCCGCGCTCGGCTTCGGCTTCCGCTGCGGGTTTTTAGGCCTGCTGCACCTGGAGATCATCCAGGAGCGGCTCAGCCGCGAGTTCAATCTCGACCTGATCGCGACGGCCCCGTCGGTCGTCTACAAGATTGGCCTCAGGGACGGGACCTCGATCGACCTGCACAACCCCGCCGACCTGCCCGATGTGATGCAGATCGACACCATCTCGGAGCCGTGGATCAAGGCCACCATCCTGACCCCGGACGAATACCTCGGCGGCGTCATCAAGCTGTGCCAGGACCGGCGCGGCAACCAGCTGGAGCTCAGCTACGTCGGCTCACGGGCGCTGGTGGTTTATGAGCTGCCGCTCAATGAGGTGGTGTTCGACTTCTATGACCGGCTGAAGTCGATCTCCAAGGGCTATGCCTCGTTCGACTATGAGCTGACCGACTACAAGGTCGGCGATCTGGTCAAGATGTCGATCCTGGTCAACGCCGAGCCGGTCGACGCCCTCTCCATGCTGGTCCACCGCGCCCGCGCCGAAACGCGCGGCCGCGGCATGGTCGAGAAGATGAAGGAGCTGATCCCGCCGCATATGTTCGTCATCCCGATCCAGGCCGCCATCGGCGGCAAGATCATCGCCCGCGAGACCGTGCGGGCGCTGAGGAAGGACGTGACCAGCAAGTGCTACGGCGGCGACGCCACCCGCAAGAAGAAGCTTCTGGAAAAGCAAAAGGCCGGCAAGAAGCGGATGAGGCAGTTCGGGAAGGTGGATATTCCGCAGGAGGCGTTTATCGCGGCGCTGAAGATGGATGAGGATTGAGGGCGGTCGGTCTGCACACGCGGTACTCATCGGCTGGGCGAGACTTGCGGGGACCCCAGTCTAGAAAGGTGAGATCGCCTTCCTTGCGTAGTGTGGCCGCAATAGCCCCCACCTCTGTCTTGCGTACCACTCGACGAGCTAGCACCTGCGGCCAAACCTCCCCGTAGGTGACGTGTTCCGGAGCAAGCGGCACTAGCTCAAGTACAAGGCGTCTGGCGGCCTCAATCTCCTGCGCGCGCTCGATTACCGACGGATCCGCTCCCAGATCGTGGAGCGATTCAAACATCTCCGTCTGGCCGGACTTGACCTCGGCCGCATCGATCTTCGCGCGCCCCCGGACATTGGACTGCTCGACCAGCGTCTTGACTTGACAATCGCGGAAAACCTCTAAGCCAACTGGTTTTCTTGTGCCAAATATAAGGGAATAAAGCGTTCTGTCTTTGATCGGCCTTAACACGGGAGTTTCTGCCACGAAGGGATAGCATCCGACGTTCGCCAAGCTCTCGGAGAAGGCGCTTATTAGCACCGCCTTGCGGGCATGGGGGCTGTCTGCGTTGGAGAGATTCGCTCTCCAATTGCTGGTGGGTATGAGCTCATCAAGGGCAGTTGCTACCGCGCGATCACTCATCGCCGCTGCGCGATTGATGAACTCAAACATGAAGTTGAAGACTACCTCGGCATTCGGCCGAGCAATGAGCGGTGCCAAGTCGCGCAGATTGATACGCCAGCCCTTGGGATCAATGAGGACGAAGGAAAACGCGGCTTCGGGAATACGACTGACGATCGTCCCCACATTCTCCCGAAAGTCGCCCTTGATCAGAGAGAGTTCTATGTCGGGGTATTTGGGGGGCACTTTCTCCAGACGTTCAAATGCCTGTCGCGATTTTTCGACGAGGATGGCGCTCATCTTCACATTGCGGCCCATGCCCTTCCAAGTTTCCTTGGCCTTGCGCAGCGCTGCCAAGGCGATCCCGAAGGAGGTGTCGCCAAGGTCTTCTTGTTGGCTTAGCCAAGGCCCTGAATAGCCATCGACATAAACGATGTGGTCATATCGATGAGCAGTCTTGTAGATCAGCCGCTCAAGATAGCTCTCAAGAAGGTAGTGCTTGACGTGGGCTTGCTCGCGACCGGCATAGGAAGCAGGATCTCTTGCCATTTCCGCTCCAGGGTTGTGTCTTGACCCTAGATCGCCGATTCCGGCAGTTCGTTCCACTCCTTACCGTGTAAAAGGCGGCCGGTTGCCTTCTTGTTCTTGCCGCCCCACTGTTTGAAGAAGAACGCTGCGCCCGCGAGTGCGCACCGAACCCTTATCTCATCGACCCATTCGGCCTTCATCGGGCGAGATCGAGGACCAGATTCGCCTCCGACGATTGCCCAGTGAATGTCTGTGAGATCTGCTCCTGCCACGGAGCCTATGAGTGGCTCGAATGACACAAACCGAATCGCTGCCGGCGTCGCTCGAAGGTCGTTGAGGCGTTCAAGCACAGCAGCATCTTCCACGCTCGTTCCGAGCCAGACGTTCGGAAGCACCGAAACATCCAGAGCAGTCAAAATTTCCCGCATCCGCTCCGGGCGCTTGGTGAGAATTTGATATGTGTGCTGCGGCGTACGCCGCATTACGTCCCAGACCTTTGCCACAAAGTCCGCCGGCACCTCATCGTGAAACAGGTCCGACATCGAGTTGACGAAGATCTTGCGCGGTTTGCGCCAGCGAAGCGGGATATCAAGCGACGCCGGGTCCAACCGGACCTTTCCGGTCCAGATGTAACGGTTGCCGCTCTTACGCGTCAGCCCGGCATATTTGTCCACGCCCATCGCATCGAGACGCGCAGCCATCCTCATGGCGTAGCAGTTGGTGCAGCCGGGCGTGATGATGGCGCAGCCAGCGACGGGATTCCATGTCGCGTCGGTCCATTCGATTGTTGTCTCGGCCATGAACGTCACCTTGAGCTGGTCGTCGCCCCTCTGTGCATTAACCATGCCAAGTTGCATGAAAGCGGACGCAGCGCCTGGGAGTGTGATCGAAAGAGGGGATTGGGTCGAGGCGGTCAATCATCCCGGTTTGAGCCGCGAAGGGCCTAAGTGTTCAGCCTCCAGGTCGATGCTGCCATTATGTTCCCAAAGGGCGATAATCACGCCATGACCGAACTCCCCCCGCCGCTCGCCAGTCGTTCGAGTCCATTCGCCACGAGGACGAGGGCGCCGAGTACTGGCTAGCGCGGCAGTTGGCGCCGGTTCTAGGGTATCGGGACTACCGGAACTTCCTGGCCGTCATCGAGAAGGCGCGGGTGTCGGCGTCGGCGGCGGGGCTCGATCCGGCGGATCATTTCGGTGACGTCACCAGAATGATCGACCTGGGCAAGGGCGCGCAGCGCGAGGTCACCGACGTCCGCCTGTCGCGCTATGCCTGCTATCTGATCGTCCAGAATGGCGACCCGTCCAAGCCGGTGATCGCGGCGGGACAGACCTATTTCGCCGTCCAGACGCGGCGGCAGGAGATCCAGGACGATCCGGCGTTCGGGACGCTGTCTGAGGACGAACGGCGTTTGATGCTTCGCCGCGAGATGGCTCAGCACAACACCGCCCTTGCATCGGCCGCGCGGCAGGCCGGCGTAGAGAGCGGCCTGGACTATGCTGTCTTTCAGGACCACGGCTATCGCGGCCTGTATGGCGGCCGAAACATGCGCGACATCCACGCGCTGAAGGGCCTGAAGAAGAGCCAGAAGATTCTCGACCACATGGGTTCGACCGAGCTGGCGGCGAACCTGTTCCGCGCCACCCAGGCCGAGGACAAGCTGAAGCGGGACGGCGCGCGCACCAAGGCGCAGGCGAATGAAATCCACCACGCCGTGGGCAAGAAGGTTCGCAGCACGATCGCCGAGCTAGGCGGGGTGATGCCGGGAGGTTGCCGACGCCGGAGACCAGCATCAGGCAACTGGAGCGCGCCAGGGCGAAGGCGGTCAAGGATCAGTCGGAGTAGATCGAGGCGAAGGACGACACGCCGGCCGTCACGGCGGCTGATTTACTCGCATCGAACCGGGCGCCTGGGGCTCCCCCGGATCAAGTCCGGGGTCGACCCCTCATCCGTCAGGCGCCGCCTGACACCTTCTCCCGCAAGGGGAGAAGGGAACGGTGGGCGGCCTTGGTAAAGGGGCGTTCAGGGCGGGTGTCGGCGGCCTTCGTCCCCGCGCGTTCGGGCCCGGCTATGCTCCGGCGCATGAAAGCCAGCATCGAAGCCCCCGCCACGCATTATCGCCTTGAGCCCGAGACGTGGGAGCTGGCGATAGAGGAGTATCGCAACGGGGCCTCGGCCAAGGATGTGGCGGCCAAGTGGAAGGTGGCGCCCTCATCGGTTTATCGGCAGGCGGCGCTGATGGGGGCGGGCAAGCGCGCCGTCGGCGATGCGCGAGCGCGGGCCCATGCGCGGATGGTGGAGGAGGAGGAGGCGGCGACGCGGGCGCTGAATCCGGTGGGGTCGCGGGCGCTGAAAGGGTTGTTCACGCCCGAACGTGAGAGCGAGCCGGACGCGGCGGATCCGAAGGTTCTGATGCGACTGGCGACCCTGGCGTCGGGGCGGGCGATGACCGGGCGGCTATGGGCCGAGGCCAAGGCCCTGGCCAGCCTGGCCGAGAGCTATGCGCGGCTCAATACCCATGTCGAGCGCGAGGCTCTGACGGTCGAGACCTTGCCCCTGGCCCTGGTCGCCGAGATCGCCGGCAACCCCGAGGCCGGCGCCGTGATGCGCCGCATGAGCTTGGCCACACACTCCGAACGGGATCCGGACCATGCCGCGCGACTCCAGTTCTGGGCGCTGCGCCAGCCCTGGATCCGGCGGACGATGAAGGACAAGGATGACCAATACTATCTCGGTCGCAAGCACGGCCAGGCGGTTGCCGAGCGTGAGCGCGGCGGAGCCTAGAGCGCCGCCCGCGCCCTGGCCGTCAGGGCGTCCAGTTGATCAAACAGGTCCGGTTCCAGCTTTTTGAAGTTGAAGCAGGTCTTGCCCTGGCGGCGGCGGGTCAGCTCGGACGAGAGGGCGTCGGCGAGGCGTGGGTCGGTGTAGAGCGGCATCAGATGGTAGGCGACGTAGCTCTTTTTGACGGTGACCGTGCCGAACCAGCCGGGCTGGCCCTCGGCGTCGAGGTCGGGGGTGCGGATGACCAGATCGCCGGGGGCGTCGCGGGCGACGACGAGGCCGTCCGCGTGCCGGAGCATGAGGTCGCGCAGGGCGCTGTGGACCGGGGTGAAGTCGGGGCTCATGGGCGGGTCCTCACGCCCTGGCCTGGGCCGGTAGGAAGCGGCTGTTCTGCAGCAGGATGGCGCTGACGACGGCGACGAGCAGGCCGACCGGCGCGATCTCGATGAAGGTCATGGGCAGGCGATAGAGCGGCGAGCGGTATTGTTCGACATAGGTCTGCATCTGGGCCTGGAGCGCGCGGTAGGCCTCGCCCGAGACGCCGGCGGCGCGCTCACGCTCGAGGAGGGCGGCGGTGTATTCGGGCATGAAGCTGTAGTCGGTCGCGACCAGATAGACCTCCCAGACCAGCACATAGGCGAGCGAGGCGACGCCGGCGATCAACAGACCGGCGCCCATCGCCGGCCAGAAGCGGATGACGCCGCCGTGGTTCTGGTCGCGGTGGGCCTTCACCCCCATGAAGACCGCCGCCATGCCCAGCAGCATGATCAGATAACCGAGCCAGACGCTGGCGTGCGGCTGGTCGCCCGAGGCGACGATCGTTCCGATGATGCCGGCGACGATGATCAGGCCCGAGATCAGGCCGTAGGTGATGACGATGCGGGCCATGGCGGCCTCCCCTCTTGTTGCGGTGACCGGATGCTGGCCCCGGCGCGGGGTCGATCCTATCGCCCGGATGGGTGAATTCGACCCTCTGGCCCCATCAGGGGATCAGATTCAGCTCGCGGGCGCGGGTGACGGCCTCGGTGCGGGTCGCGGCGCCGAGCTTGGCGAACAGATTGGCCAGATGGGTCTTGATGGTGTTGGGCGACAGGCCCAGCGTGCGGGCGATCTCCTTGTTGGCGCGGCCCGAGGCGAGCTCGGCGAGCACGCGCATCTCCTGGCCGGTGAGGCCCAGCGACTTCACCGCCGCGTCGTTGCGCCGGAAATCCGGGCCGTGGCGGCGGGTCGCCATCCTCCAGCCGAGCCACAGGCCGCCGACCGCGAACAGGACCGCGACGATGGCGACATAGAGCTCCGGCGCGATCACCCGCGTGGCCTGCTGGATTTCCAGCCAGGCGAGCGCGAAGGCGCCCAGGGCGAGGACGAGACCGGCGCTGACCACGGTGCGGACCATGGAGTGATGATGCCTGCGCCGGTGCGGCGGTCAATCGGCGAGGACGTGTTCGCGGGTGTCGGCGGCGTGTTCGGGATGACGCCGCCGCCGGACCAGGTCTCGCCCGCGACCCCGCGTTTCACGACAACTGGTTGTCGAAGAAGGCGTGCAGGCGGTCGAACGGAATCAGGTCGACGCGGTCGTACAGATCAATGTGGCGCGCGCCGGGCACAATGATCAGTTCGCTGCGCCCAGCCGCTTGTTCATGCACGGACTCGCTAAAATAGCGGCTGTGCGCACGATCTCCGGTGATCAGCAGGATGCGGCGCGGCGCGATATCGGCCAGGTGGCGCAGCTGGCCGAAATTGATGTGCGTCATACCGCTGGTCAAGGTGAACCCACCGATCGAGCGCGGATGACGGCCACGCGGCTCGACGTAGTATTCGAAGAACTCGCGGGTGATCGGGTCGAGACCCTCGGTCGGCATCGTCGCTGGAAAAACCGGCTGCAGTTGCGGCGCGCCGGCATCGACATCGGCCCAACGCTGCTCGGCAAGGCCCGCGAGTATCCGGCGGCGGTCATCATCGCTCGCGCTGTCCATCCAGCCGTTGCGATGCACGCGGCTGATATCATACATCGCGCTGGTTGCGACGGCCCGGATACGTACATCGACGGCGGCCTGGCTGAGGGCGAAGCCGCCGCTGCCGCAGATGCCGATGGCGCCGATTCGATCTCGGTTCACCTCCGGAAGGGACCCCAGAAAATCGACGCCCGCGCTGAAATCCTCGGCGAAGATCTCCGGCGACGTCAGGTGACGCGGCTCACCGCCGCTCTGGCCGTTGTAGGCGGGGTCGAACGCCAGGGCGACGAGACCGCGCCGAGCCATCTCCTGAGCGTAGAGCCCGGCGCCCTGCTCCTTAACGCCTCCGTGCGGCGGGCCGATCACGAGCGCACGATGCCGCTGCGAAAGGTCCAGCCCGCGTGCACGGTAGAGATCCCCGGCGATCTCAATGCCGTAGCGATTGCGATACCGCACGGCGGTTCTCATGACGTCGTCGGAAAGGGCGAAGGTGTATCCATCATTCTGGATTGGCATGGTCGTGCTCCGATTTGTGCGTGGATTTGCAAGGGCGATGAGGGGCGGTGTCGAGAATGCTGTCGCCAGTCCGGCCAGCAGAACGGCGCGTCTCGCCGGCGCAAAGGCCGGGCTTTCGGCAGGGGGTTTGCTAATCATGACAGGGCCTCGAGCGCGTGTGAGGCTGGTTTGAGCAAACGACGACCGTCGCCGATGAGGCCGAGGGCGATGGCCGCCAGGATCACGCTGCCGATAAAGGTCGCCTGGATCGACAGCCCATCGAGGAGCCAGCCGCCGATCACGGCGCCGAGCAGGATGGCGGCCTGGATGACCGCCACCATCAGACTGCCCGCCGCTTCCGGCGCATCGTCCGCGTTCTGCGAAAGCCAGGTCATCCAGATCACCGACATGGCGGTGTTCATGGCTCCCCACACCGCCAGGAGCAGACCGGTCAACAGAACCGAACCCCCGCCGAGCAGCAGCGCAACGGTGCAGCCTCCCATCACCAGGGCCGGCAGCTTGAGCAGAGGGGCGGCGGCGCCGCGAAGCAGCCGCCCCGCGAACCCGGTGCCGACGAAGCCGGCGCAGCCCAGGACGAGCAACAGCGAAGACAGCACAGGGACATCAGCCCCGGTCACGCGCTCCAGGAACGGCCGCAGATAGGTGAACATTGTGAAGGCCGAACCCCAGGACAGCATCGCCCCGATCAGGCCGAGCAGGAAGTAGCGGCGGCGGAGCAGGCCCAGCAGGGCGCCGAAGTCCTGTCGGCCCGCGCTCGGCAGCGACGGAAGGGCGGCGATCAGCCAGAACAGGTTCGCGGCGACGAGCGGCGTCAGCGCCCAGAACACTTCGCGCCAACCGAACAGCCCGCCGAGATAGCTGCCCAGCGGTGCGGCGAAGGCGGCGGCGATGGCCTGGCCGCCAAACAGCAACGCCAGAGCGCGCGGCGTATCGCCGGCGGGAACCAGCCGCATGACGACGGCGGTGGCCAAGGCCCAGAAGCCGCCGACACAGACGCCCAGCAGGGCCCTGCCGATCATGAGGACCGTGAAGGTCGGAGCGGCGGCGACCAGCACGAGAGACAGCAACATCACCGCCGACATCGCCACCAGAACCCCCTTGCGATTCAGGCGCCCCGCGAGGGTGGTGACGATCAAGCTGGCCGCGATGGCGAACAGGCCGCTGATCGAAATGGCCTGGCCGGTCTGTCCCTCCGTCGCGTTCAGGCCCTCCGCCATCGGAGTCAGCAGGCTGACGGGCATGAACTCTGAAGCGATCAGAAGGGCGACGCACAGGGCCATAGACAACACCGCCCCCCAGGCCGCGCCGCTCTCCTCGTGCTGATCGTTGATGGTGACGTCGACCATGGTCGGGCTCCCGTAAAATCGTGTTCCGGGAAGCTAGTCGCCGGTCAGGCAAACGATTAGTCAGCTAGATCGGCACGAACTAATCGATATTATCGATTAATTGATGCGAGAACCCGAGCCATGGCCAGACCTGTCCTGAATCAATTGATCTGGTTCCAGGTCGTGGCCGAGGAGCGCAATTTCACGCGGGCGGCGGCCAGGATCGGCGTGGCGCAATCCACACTCAGCCATGCGATTCGGGAGCTGGAAGCGAGTATGGGCATCCGTCTTCTGACGCGAACGACCCGCAGTGTCGCCCTGACTCATGCCGGCGAGCGCTTACTGGCGACCATCACGCCGCGCCTGGCCGAGATCCAGCAGGAGATTTCCACCCTCAAGGCTCTTGGCGACACGCCGGCCGGATCGGTCCGCCTGACCCTGTCGGATCATGCGTTGAACAGCGTGGTCTGGCCCAAGCTGAAACCTGTGCTGCTGGCCAATCCCGAGGTCCAGGTTGAGCTGATCCTCGACAGCTCGTTTCGGAACATCGTCGAGGAGCGTTTCGACGCCGGGGTGCGCCTGGGAGAAAGCGTCGAGAAGGATATGATCGCCGTCCGGATCAGCCCCGACTGGCGCCTCGTCGCGGTCGCCTCTCCAGACTATTTCGAGGCGATGGGACGGCCTCAGCACCCTCAGGATCTGGTCTCGCATCGCTGCATCAATATGCGGCAGGAATCTCAGGGCGGGCTCTATGCCTGGGAGTTCGAAAAGGACGGCCAGGCGCTGCGCGTTCGCGTGAGCGGGCAGCTGACCTTCAACAACTCCTACAGCAACGTCGATCCGGTGCTGAGCGGCATGGGAGTCGCCTATGCCCCCGAAGACATCGTGGCCGAGCACATCCGCTCAGGCGCGCTTGAACTGGTGCTGGACGACTGGTCCCCGACCTTTGACGGGTATTTCCTCTACTATCCCAGCCGTCGTCAGAATTTGCCGGCGTTTCAGCTCATTGTGGACGCCCTGCGGCATCGCGGCTAGCGCGCCCGGACGTACGACCCCGGCGCGGCTTCCAGGGCTTTGAGCTTGCCCTGGCCGGGGACGCGCGGATCGACCTTGTCGTCGTCGGCCAGCCAGGCCTGCCATTCGGGCCACCAGGATCCGGGCTTGTTGGTCGCCTTGGCCAGCCAGGCCTCGGCATCGGCCGGGGCGGCGTCGTTGGTCCAGTAGCCGTGCTTGTTGGCGTCCGGCGGATTGATCATGCCGGCGTTGTGGCCCGAGCCGCCCAGGATGAAGCGGGTCTCGCCGCCGAATAGGAAACGGCCGGTGTAGGTGTCCTTCCAGGCCGAGACGTGATCGTCCTTGAGCGCCACGACGAAGACCGGCGTTTTCACCTGGCCGAGATCCAGCGGCGTGCCGTTGATTTCAAGGCCGCCCGGCTCGCGCAGGCGGTTCTGGTTCAGGACCAGGCGGCCATATTGCTTGAGCGTCGCGGCGGGAATGCGCGCGCCGTCGTCGAACCAGCTGAGCAGGTCGGACGGGCGGCTCTCGTCGCCGAGCAGATAGTGGGTGACCACCGCATTCCAGATCAGGTCGTTGGCGCGCACGGTCGAGAACAGCTTGGCCAGGTCGTGGGCCTCGACATAGCCCTTCTGGTCCAGATAGCGCTCGAAGGTCTCAAGCTCCTTCTCGCCGGTGAAGACCGACCATTCGCCGATGGAACGGAAGTCGACCAGGGTGGCGATCAGGGTGGCGGTGGCGACGCGGTCCGACTGGCCGGTGGCGGCCAGATAGGCCAGGGTCATGGCCGACAAGGTGCCGCCCAGGCAATAGGAGACCAGATCCACGCCGGTTTCGCCCGTGGCGGTCTCGACCGCGCCGATGGCTTCGAGCACGCCGTCCACGACATAGGCGTCCAGGCCCTTGTCGGCGTGCGAGGCGTCCGGATTGACCCAGGAAATGACGAAGACGGTGTGGCCCTGGTCGACCAGCCACTTCAGATAGGACGAACGCGGGGTCAGGTCGAACAGGTAGAATTTATTGACCAGCGGCGGCACGAACAGCAGCGGCCGCTTGAACACCTGATCGGTCGAGGGGGCGTACTGGATCAGCTGGAACAGGTCGCTCTGGAAGACCACGGCGCCGGGGGTGGCGGCCAGATCCGTTCCGACCTCGAAACCGGTGGGCGCGCGGCGGCGCACCAGGCCCTCATTGGTGGCCAGGTCGTCCAGCAGATTGGACAGGCCGGTCATCAGATTGACCCCGCCCGTCTCGATGGTGCGGCGCACGACATCGGGATTGGTCATCGCATAGTTGGCCGGCGACAGGGCGTTGATGGTCTGGCGCGAGAAGAAGTCGACCTGGGTGCGGGTCTTGTCGTCCAGGTCCGCGCTCTGGACCAGATCGCCGATCTGCTGGGCGGCGAGCAGATAGGCCTGTTTCAGATAGTCGAAGACCGGCTCGTCGGACCAGGCGGTCGACTTGAAGCGGCGGTCGCCGCGCTCCGGCTCGATCAGGGGCTCAGGCGTCTGGCCGGTCGCGCGCTCGGCCATGGTGCGCCACAGGGCGGTCCAGTCCTCGAGGTTGCGGGTCTGGATCTCGAACAGGCGCTGGGGGTTGGACCACAGGGCGGTGTTCAGCGCCATCCAGGCGTTGGCCATAGCCATGGGATCATAGGGCAAGGCCTCGCCCTTAAGCGCCTTCTCGGTCTGGACGCGGATGGCGGCGTGGCTGTGCTCGGCCAGCTCGACCAAAAGGCGGCTGACGGTGACCGGATCGGGCAGGCCCGGGGTGGTCTCAAAGACGGATTTGGGGGCGGAAGGCGTATCCGTCATGGCGGCGTCCAGTTCTAGGCGGTGAGGCGGTCGAGCCCCTCGCACGGCTGCGGCGCAACGTAAAGCATCGCCAGGAACCGATCGGCGTTCGCTTCGGCCCAGTCGGCGCCCGGCAGGACCGCGCCGTCGATCAGCTCGGCCGCAGACAGCGGGGCCAGGTCGGAGGCGGGGGCGAGGGTGTCAAAGGCCATGGTGCGGGCTCGGGTTCGGAGTTTCGATGCCCCTTTGTCTCACGGCGTTATCGCCCATTCCAGAGGCGACATTTCGCAATCAATGTGCAAAAATCCACATATGGAGACACCTGACTGGAACCATCTGCAGGATTTTCTCGCCGTGGCGCGCTCAGGGAGGCTGACGGCGGGGGCGCGGGCGCTGGGGGCCGACCACACCACGGTGGCGCGGCGGCTGGCGGCGCTGGAGGCGGCGCTGAAGGCGCGTCTGTTTGACCGCAGCCCGCAAGGATACGTCCTGACCGCACACGGCGAGCGGCTGATGGGCCGGGCCGAGGCGGTTGAGAGCCTGATGCTGGCGGCCCAGGCCGAGGTCGGCGAGGCGGATCTCAGCGTCTCGGGCGTGGTGCGGATCGGGGCGCCGGAGGGCTTCGGCAGCTATTTCCTGGCCCCGCGCCTGCCCGAGCTGGCCGAACGGCACCCGGATCTGGAGATCCAGCTGGTGGCCATCCCCGGCACGCTCAGCCTGTCCAAGCGTGAGGCCGATGTGGCCATCACCCTGAGCGCGCCGCGCGAGGGCCGGCTGATCAGCCGCAAGCTGACCGACTATCGGCTGGGGCTGTATGGGGCGCCAGCCTATCTGGAGGCGCGCGCGCCGATCACGCGGCGGGCCGATCTGAAGGACCAGCGCTTCATCGGCTATATCGAGGAGCTGCTGTATGCGCCCGAGCTTGACTATATGCAGGCGCCGGACGTGGACATTCACGTGGCCTTCAAGAGCTCCAACCTGATCGCCCAGTTGCAGGCCTGCGTGGCCGGGGCCGGGCTGGCGGTGTTGCCCGAATTCGTCGCGCACGGGCGACCGTATCTGACGCGGGTGCTGCCCGAGAAGGTCGGCCTGACGCGGGCGTTCCATCTGGTCGTGCACGCCGACCTGAAGGCGGTGGCGCGGGTGCGCGCGGTGATGGACTTCATCTCAGACAGCGTGAAGGCCGAACGGGGACTGTTCGGCTGACCGGCGGGGTCGAAAGCGGCCCAGTTCGATCAGGCTAGGCGTCGCCCTTCAGGTGGCGAGCGCGGAAATCGCGGCGGAAGGCTTCAAAGCGACCCCCGGCGATGGCGGCGCGCATGGCCGCCGTCAGAGCCTGGAAAAAGGCGATGTTGTGCCAGCTGAGCAGCACCTGGCCGAGAATTTCCTCGGCCCGGACCAGATGGTGCAGATAGGCGATGGAATAGTCACGGCTGGCCGGACAGTCGCTGGTTGGATCGAGCGGCTCATCCATCTCGGCGAAGCGCGCGCCCTTCAGATTGAGCGCCCCGTCCCAGGTCCAGGCCTGGCCGTGGCGACCCGAGCGGGTCGGCAGGACGCAGTCGAACATATCGACACCGCGCGCCACGGCCTCGACCAGGTCGATCGGCTTGCCCACCCCCATCAGATAGCGCGGGCGCTCCGTCGGCAGCATCGGGGCGGAATAGTCCAGGGTGTCGCACATGGCCTGATGGCCTTCGCCGACGGCCAGGCCGCCGATGGCGTAGCCGTCGAAACCGGTCTCGATCAGCCGTTCGGACGATTCGCGGCGCAGGTGTTCAAAGGTCGAGCCCTGCTGGATGCCGAACAGAGCCTGGGTCTCGCGCGCGCCGAATGCGGCCTTGGACCGTTTGGCCCAGCGCGCCGACAACTCCATGCCTTCACGCGCCCGCCTCTCCTCGGCCGGCCAGGCGACGCATTCGTCCAATTGCATGACGATGTCCGAGCCGAGCAGGTCGGCTTGGATTTCGATGGAGCGTTCGGGCGTCAGCACATGGCGCGAGCCGTCGATGTGGCTGGCGAAGGTGACGGCCTCTTCGGTGACCTTGTTGATGTCCGACAGGCTCATCACCTGGAACCCGCCCGAATCCGTCAGGATCGGCCTATCCCAGCGCATGAATCGGTGCAGTCCGCCCAGCCGCTGCACCCGCTCGGCGCTGGGCCGCAGCATCAGGTGATAGGTGTTGCCCAAGATGACGTCTGCGCCGGTCTGTTTGACCTGATCGACAGTCAGGGCCTTGACCGTTCCGGCCGTGCCGACCGGCATGAAGGCGGGCGTGCGAATGTCGCCGCGCGGGGTCTTCAGGACGCCCGTTCTGGCGGCGCCGTCGGTGGCGGACAGGGTGAAATCAAAGGCCATGAAGGCGGGCCTCTACACGCATTCTGAGGCGGGGGGGAGGGGCTGAATCCGGCTCAAGGCTTGCCATTGGCGACCGCAACTCCCATAATACAAGGCATCCGAAATCACCCAGACCGACCGCCCCGCGTTCCTCGCGAGGGCGCTCTAGCCTTTTTGTCTGTCTGGACGACACGTCGATAAACCAGAGAAGGACGACCTTTTGTACGCACAACGCCAAGCCAACGCCGCCGCCCGCAACAACCGCCGCCCCAGCTTCCAGCGTCCGCCTGTGCGGGCGCGCGTCGGACTCCTGATGCGAAAGGGCTCCCACTTCGGCGCCCTGGCCGAGGCTGAACAGGTGGTGCGCGGTGCAGGTCTGGGCCTGGCGCCCCTGTCGGTCAGCGACGAGCCGATCAGCGACGGCGGCGTGACCATCCTGGCGACGGCCGCCCTGACGGATCTGGATTCCGGCGTCTTGCGCGGCCTGGTCATTCCCGACGGCGCCGACGCCGACCTCAATGTCACCGAGGCCGCCAAGCGAGCCATGTCCGCCGGCTTGCCGGTGGTGGCCTTCGGCGACAGCGTGGCCCTGGTGGCCGAGGCCGCCGGCGTCGCGGGCGGCGAGACCCCGGCCGCCCTGGTGGTCGAGGGCCGCTTCGAGCCCCTGGCCGACATGAAGGCCCTGACCGCCGCGGCCGAGACCATCAACTAGGCGTCCCTAGGCGCGGAACAGCAGACTTCCGTCGCCGTAGGAATAGAACCGATAGCCGCCTGCGACCGCGTGGTCGTAGGCGGTTTTCATTTGCGCCATGCCGGAAAAGGCGCTGACCAGCATGAACAGGGTCGAGCGCGGCAGGTGGAAGTTGGTCATCAGCACATCCGCCGCCCGGAACCGGTAGCCCGGCGTGATGAAGATGGCCGTGTCGCCGTGGAACACCTTGATGACGCCGTCCTCGCCCGTGGCGCTTTCCAGAAGACGCAGCGAGGTGGTGCCGACGCACACGATGCGGTCGCCGCGCGCATGGACTGCATTCAACGCCGCCGCCGTCTCCGCCGAGACCTCGCCCCATTCCGAATGCATCCGGTGGTCGTTGGTGTCGTCAGCCTTGACGGGAAGGAAGGTGCCGGCCCCGACGTGCAGGGTCACCGCATGGGTCGAGACGCCGCGCGCCCTCAGCCGATCCAGCAGTTCAGGCGTGAAGTGCAGGCCCGCCGTGGGGGCCGCGACCGAACCGTCATGCTCGGCGAAGACCGTTTGATAGTCGGTTCGGTCCTGATCGTCCTCGGGTCGCTGGGCCGCGATATAGGGCGGCAGCGGCATGATCCCGACATCGCGTATGGCGTCGTCCAGCACCGGGCCGGCTAGATCGAACCGGAGCGACACTAGCCCGTCCTCGCCCTTGGCCTGGACGGTCGCATCGAGCTGGCCTAGCTCACAGGCCCCTTGAACGGTCTGACCGAAGCGGATGCGGTCGCCGGGACGGATGCGCTTGCCGGGTTTCATGAAGGCCGACCAGACATCCGGCGCGTCCCGGTGGTGCAGCGTCGCTTCGACCGCCACCGGAGGCAGCTCGTCGCGATGCCGCTCGCCGGACAACCGCGCCGGGATCACCCGCGTATCGTTGAAGACCAGGGCGTCGCCCGCCTCCAGGAGATCGGGCAGGTCGCGCACGATGCGGTCCTCCAGCGCCTGACCCTGTCGCACGACCAACAGGCGCGCGCCGTCGCGCGGACTGACGGGCCTGAGCGCGATGCGTTCGTTCGGCAGTTCAAAATCGAAGTCGGAGACCTTCATCGTGCGCGGCTTGGGCCACGGGGCGAGCCGAGGGTCAAGGTGGTGGAGGACAGGTCCGCGTTATTTCGGTTCCGCCTCCATCCGGGCCGTCAGCCCCAGCACCTGGGCCAGAGCCCCAAGGCGCTTTCTGACCTTGTCGCCGCGTAGCAAATCAGCGGCGTCCTTTGACACACGCAGCACCAGATCATCGCCCTCGACGCCCAGGCGGGTCATTGACAGCAGTTCTGCCGAGCGCGCCGACAGGTCGCTGGCCAGGCGCAGGCCCAGGCCGTGGATCCGGGCGCGCTCCAGGCCCTCGCGGCCCAGCAAGCGGGCCAGGAGCCCCTCCTCGGGCGCGCCGTGGCCCCCGTAGCGGGCGTGGACGGCCGAGGCGAGAAAGGCCCGCTCGGCGTGGACCAGACCGGCCACCGGTGCGCGCAGCACCTGTTCAAAGGCGACATTGGCCCGATGATCGGGGTGCAGGCGCGAGCCGACATCGGCCAGCGCCGCTCCAGCCTTGAGCATCACAGCATCCCGTTCAACGGAGAACCAGGGCGCCAAGGGCGCGATCACGGGGCTGAGCCAGGCGGTGATGACCCGGTCCAGGCCGCGCTCCAGGCTTTCGCGGTCACCGAGCGCCCGACAGCCCTCCAGCAGGGGGTCACGGGCGCGGACGTCGGGGGTCATGGCCTCCAGCAGAAGGCCCTCGCGCAGGCCATAGGCCGAGAACGACACCGTTCGTGCGCCGAGCTTGGCGCAGAGTTGCGACAGCACCTGCGCAGCATGGGGCAGCGTCAGGGCCCGCGCCCTGTTGGTCCGCGACAGCTTTTCCAGGGATGCGCGCGACAGCCGCCCCAGCAGAGCCGCCATCTCGTCGACCTCGACGACCGACATCTCGTACTGGTGGACAATCTCCAGCGGATAGCCCTGCTGGCGCATGTGCAGCAACGCCAGGCTGCGCCAGGCCCCGCCGACGGCGTGAAGCGTGCCGGCCTCGAACCCGCTTGCGGGCTCCAGGCGGGCCTCGATCTCAGCTCGCTGATCGCCCTGGACGCCCTCCATGGCGAACGGGCCCAGCGGCAGGGTGACGCCCGCTCCGGCCTGCCCGTCCGAGACGGGCACCAATTCGAGACTCGACCCGCCCAGGTCGGCGACGACACCCTGGGCCAGTGGATTGCCCGCGATCACCCCAAGCGCGGCGTATCGGGCCTCCTCTTCGCCCGACAGCACCCGGATTCTCAGGCCGGTTTCGCCCAGGATCCGATCGCAGAAGGTCTCACCGTCCTGGGCCTCGCGCACGGCGGCGGTGGCGACGATATGCGTCTCGGCCAGCGGCAGGGTCTGCATCAGGATCGCAAAGCGTCTCAGGGTGCTGGCCGCATCGGCTACGCCGTCTGGCGAGAGGCGTCCTGTGGCGGCGACCTCGCGACCCAGCCCAGCCAGCACCTTTTCATTATAACCGGTCCAGATCGCCCGGCCCTCAAGGCCGTAGACGACCAAGCGCACCGAGTTGGAGCCCACGTCCAGGACCGCCGCCTCGCGGGTGCGAAATTCAGCGTTTGCGGTCATAGCGAATCGCCTTGGGCCGATCCTTCGCACGGCGGCCGCGCCCAGACAGGCTGGGATTGGTCATGAAATAGTCGTGGGCCGAGAAGGGTGGGTCGGACTTTCCGGTCTTGGCCCGTGAATAGGACCCGTCGGCCTTCAGGAACCAGCTCTGGGCCTCGTCCTTCAGATTGGCCAGCATGATCTGGTCCATGATCTGATCGTGGACGGTGGGGTTCAGCGCCGGAACCATGATCTCGACGCGCCGGTCCAGATTGCGCTGCATCCAGTCCGCCGACGAGAAAAACACCTCGGCCCGATCGCTGGGCATATCGCGGCCATTGGCGAAACAGGCGATGCGGGCGTGCTCAAGGAACCGCCCGACGATCGACTTGACCCGGATATTCTCGGACAGCCCCTTCACCCCTGGCCTCAGACAACAGACGCCGCGCACCACCAGATCGATCCTGACGCCGGCCTGGCTGGCCCGGTACAGGGCGTCGATGATCTCGGCGTGGACCAGGGCGTTCATCTTGGCCCAGATCGCCGCCGGCTTGCCCTTTCGGGCGTTGTCGGCCTCGCGCTCGATCAGGGTCAGCAGCCGTCGCTTCATCGTCAGCGGCGACACCGCCAGCTTCTCCAGATCGTCCGGCTCGGCGTAGCCGGTGATGAAGTTGAAGACCTTGGCCGCATCGCGCCCCAACGCCGGATCGCAGGTGAACAGGCTCAGGTCCGTATAGATGCGCGCCGTCACCGGATGATAGTTGCCGGTGCCGAAGTGACAGTAGGTGCGCAGGCCCTCGGCCTCGCGCCGCACCACCGCCGAGATCTTGGCGTGGGTCTTCCATTCGACGAAGCCGAAGACGACATGCACGCCGGCCCGCTCCATGGCCCGGGCCCAGCGCAGATTGGCCTCCTCGTCGAAGCGCGCCTTGATCTCGACCAGGGCGGTGACGTTCTTGCCGTTCTCGGCCGCCTCGATCAGGGCGGCGACGATCGGACTGTCGTTGGAGGTCCGGTACAGCGTCTGTTTGATGGCGATGACATTGGGGTCCCGCGCCGCCTGGCGCAGGAATTGGACCACCGCGTCAAAGCTCTCGAACGGGTGGTGGACCAGAATGTCCTTCTCACGGATGGCTGCGAAACTGTCGCCGCCGTGTTCGCGGATACGCTCGGGAAAGCGCGGCTCGTAACGGTTGAACTTCAGGTCGGGGCGGCCTGTGGGGATCAGCTCGTTGAGCTGGCTCAGGCCCTGCAGGCCGTCGATGATGTCGACATCCGGCGGGTCGGCCTTGAGCTGCTCGATGATAAAGTCGGCCAGCTCTTGCGGCATCGCCTTGTCGATCATCACCTTGACCACGTCGCCCAGGCGCCGCTGCTTGAGCAGGCTCTCGAACTCGCGGACCAGATCCTCGGCCTCTTCCTCGATTTCGATGTCACTGTCGCGGATCAGGCGGAAGACGCCGGAGGCCTCGACATCGCAACCGGGGAAGAGATGGTCGATGTACATCATCACGATCGTCTCGAGCGTGACGACGCGCCGCCGATCCTTGGCCGAACGGCCATCGGTCGGCAGGGTCCAGAACCGGCGCACCTGGGTCGGAATCGGCGCCAGGGCGTAGAGCGTCCGCCCGGTCGCCCGACGCCGCAGCTTCAGCGCCAGGGAAAAGCCCTGGTTGGGCAGAAACGGAAACGGGTGGGCCGGATCAATCGCCATGGGCGTCAGCACGGCGAACAGCTGGCTCAGGAACTCGGGCTCCAGACGCTCGCGTTCGGTTTTGGTGATCTTGTCGGCGTCGACCACCTCGACGCCCTCGGCGGCCAGTTCCCGGCGCAGCTTGCGCCAGCTCTTCTGCTGCTCGGCCAACAACGCCTCGGCGGCCTGGTCGACGGCCTCCAGCGTCTCGACCGGCGTGAGGCCGTCCTGTGACAACACACGGACGCCGCGCCGGACCTGACCCTTGATGCCGGCGACCCGGACCATGAAGAACTCATCCAGATTGCTGGCCGAAATCGACAGGAAACGCAGGCGCTCGAACAGCGGATGGCGCGGATTGGCCGCTTCTTCCAGGACGCGCTGATTAAAGGCCAGCCAGGACAGTTCGCGATTGAAGTACCGCTCGGGCGAGGCCAGCAGCGCCTCATCGAGCCGGAACGGCTCGGCCCGCGAAGTAGGCGCTTGCGGCAGGGCGTCAGCGGTGTCGGCCATGCGCGCCTAATGACGGCTAAAGCCTTGCTCGGCAAGGGCCGGTGACACCGGAGTTGCGGGCATGTCTCCGGGTTCGGAGCCGTTGGGTCTTAAACCGCTCCGACCGGCGCGTCCTCATCCGCACCCAGCAACTCACGCGCCAGCGCGCGGTTCAGCTTGCGGCCACCGGCCTCGGCGTCCAGCCGGGCGACCAGCGCCCGGGCCGCCGGGATCGACCGTTCGATCCGCAGCACCAGATAGGCGATCAACTCATCGCCCGGGGTGATGGCGCGTTCGTCAAAGAACCGGCGCAGCGCGGCCGCCAGCACCGTATCGTCCGGCGCCTCCACGCGCACCACGCGGGCTGCGTCCAGCCGCGAGCGCAGGTCGGGAAGATCAGCCGTCCACCGCGAAGGCGGTTCACGCGACACCATCAGCAGGGCCCCGCCCGGCGCCCGCGCCAGGTTCATCAGGTGAAACAGGGTGTCGTCGTCGGCCCGGTCGGCGTCATCGAGCAGGATCGGTCGGCCTTCCAGGTCCGGCCAGTCGGCCAGCGCCGCCTCCGCGCCGGAAAATCCAATGGCGCCGACGCGCTCGGCCCATTCGCCGGCCAGGTGCGACTTGCCCGCTCCCTCCGGTCCGACGAGCGCCAATATGGCGTCGCCCGTCGCGGGCCAGTAATCTAGCGCCTGGGCTGCAAGCTGATTGCTGTCTCCGCGAACGAACACCGCCGCTGCGGCGACAGGCTCGCGCACCAGCGGAAACCGCATCTGGTCGGACGCAAAGCGTTTGGGGGCGGTCGCGGACATGACGCCCTTCTAGCCTCCAAATGCGTCAGAATCTGTCGCCGCCTCGCCCTAGATTGGGGAAAAGCGGCCCGTTCCTGTGGGCGTTCGATCTCGAAAGCGTGGAACCACAAAGGGTTAATGTCGGTTCAGACAAGGTTCATGCGCGCCTTGAGACACTTGCGCATCCGGCCCGGCCTTCGCCCGACGGAGCCCCGGCCCCCCGTCGAGTATGGGAGAAGCCCGATGATGAAACCTCTGATGATCGCCGCCGCCGCCCTGATGCTGACGGGCGTTCCAGCAGCCGCCTCAGCGCAGTCCTGGGGCGACCGCGACCGTGATCGTGACGGCCGCTACGAGCGTTGGGATCGCGACGACCGACGGGATCACCGCCGCGACCATCGCCGTGACCGGGATGACGACCGCTGGGACCGCGGGGATAGCTACGACCGCGACCATCGTCGCGACCGCGACTATCGCCGCCATGGCCCGCCCTACGGCAACGCCTGGGGATATCACCGCAACCGCTACCAGCGCGGCTATGCGATCCCGCGCGAGTACCGCAACAACTGGTACATCCGCGACTATCAGCGCTACGGCTATTCGCGCCCGCCGCGAGGCTACGGCTACTATCGGACCGACACCGGCGAGGTGGTCATGGCCCTGATCGCGACCGGCGTGATCCTGTCGTTGATCGACTAGACCGCCCCCTCTTCGCGAGAGGGCGGCGTAAAATGGCCCGGCCAAGGCCGCCGCTCCGTTTTCTCCGACCGCTTGGTTGATGAGGACGGCGGCGTCCTCGCTTGCCGGGATTTCGCCCGTCAGCTCAAGGCCGCCCGCACCGCGCCCAGCCCGTCCTCAGCCTTGGACCCATCGGGCGCGCCGCCTTGGGCGAAGTCGGGTTTGCCGCCCGCGCCCTGACCGCCCATGGCCAGGACGGCGGCGCGGGCCAGATCGGCGGCGTTGAGACGGTCGGTCAGGTCCGGGGTGACGGCGACGGTCACTGCGGCCTTGCCGTCGGTGAGGCCGACCAGGACGACGACGCCCGAGCCGACCTGTTTCTTGAAGTCTTCGGCCACGCCGCGCAGACCCTTGCCGTCGACGCCGTCGAGCACGCGCGCGATCAGTTTGACGCCGCCCACCTCTTCGGGCGCGGCGCTTGCGCCCGAGCCACCGCCCAGCGCCAACTGTTTCTTCAGGTCCGCGACCTGCTTCTCCAGCGCCTTGACCGAAGTGGTCAGACCCTCGACCCGGCCCGGCACGTCGCCCGGCTGGATCTTGAAATCACGGGCCAGGCCGCGCGCGACCTTGGCCTGGGCTTCCAGATATTGACGCGCCGCCTCACCGGTCAGCGCCTCGATGCGGCGCACGCCCGCCGCGATGCCGCTCTCGGACACGATCTTGAACAGGGCGATGTCGCCGGTGCGCGCCACATGGGTGCCGCCGCACAACTCGACCGAATAGGCGGTCTTCTGATCAGCCAGTGACTGGCCGAGCGTCAGCACCCGAACCTCGTCTCCGTACTTTTCGCCGAACAGGGCCACGGCCCCGGCCTCGATGGCCTTTTCGGGGGCCATCACCTCGGTTTTAGCCGGCAGGTTCTGGCGGATTACCGCATTGACCTCGGCCTCCATCGCCGCCAGCTCGGCCTCTGTGACGGGGGCGTTGTGCGAAAAGTCGAAGCGGACGCGCTCATGGTCGACCATCTGACCCTTCTGGGCGACGTGATCGCCCAGCACGTGGGTGAGCGCCGCGTGCAACAGGTGCGCCGCGGAATGGTTGGCGCGGGTCGTCAGCCGCTCTGACGGATCGACGGACAGGGCCACGCGCGCGCCGATCTCGAGCCCGCCGGACGTCACCTCGATGGCGTGGGCGTACAGGTCGCCGCCGGGCTTTTGCACGTCGATGACGCGAGCCGAACCGCCCGGCCAGGTGATCTCGCCCTGATCGCCGGCCTGGCCGCCGCCTTCGCCGTAGAAGGGGGTCTGGTCGAACACGACCTCGGCGGTCTCGCCCTCGGCGATACGGTCCACCGCCGCGCCGTCCTTGACGATGGCCAGCACCTCGCCCGAGCCGTCGATGTCGTCGTAACCGGTGAAGACCGTCGGGCCGAGGCGATCGCGAATCTTCAGCCATTCGCCGGCATTGGCCTTCTGGCCAGAGCCCTTCCAGTGCTCGCGGCTGCGCGCGCGCTGCTCGGCCATGGCGTGCTGGAAGCCGTCGACATTGACCGAAAAGCCGCGCCGACGCGCCTCGTCCTGGGTCAGATCCAGCGGGAAGCCGTAGGTGTCGTAGAGCTCGAACGCAGTCTGGCCGTCGAGCATATCGCCGGGACGGAAGCCCTGAACCGCCGTTTCGAACAGGGTCATGCCGCGCCCCAGCGTCGAGCGGAAACGCAGCTCTTCCTGCTTGAGCGTGTCTTCGACGAAGGCCTGGGCCCGCTTCAGCTCGGGATAGGCCGCGCCCATTTCGTCAACAAGCGTCGGGACCAGCCGGTGCATCAGCGGCTCGGTTGCGCCGAGCAGGTGCGCGTGGCGCATGGCCCGGCGCATGATCCGGCGCAGCACATAGCCGCGCCCCTCGTTCGACGGCGTCACCCCATCGGCGATCAGGAAGGATGAGGACCGCAGGTGGTCGGCGATGACCCGGTGGCTGGGCGCGCGTTCCTCGTCCGACGGCGTCGAGGTCAGCTCTTCGGAAGCCCGGATCAGGGTCTGGAACAGGTCGGTGTCGAACACCGAGTTCTTGCCCTGGAGCACGCTGGCGATCCGCTCCAGCCCCATGCCGGTGTCGACCGAGGGCTTGGGAAGGTCGCGAACGATGACGTCGTTCTCCTTCTCGAACTGCATGAAGACGTTGTTCCAGATCTCGACGAAGCGATCGCCGTCTTCATCGGGAGAGCCCGGAGGGCCGCCCGGAACGTGGTCGCCATAGTCCCAGAAGATCTCGGTGCAGGGGCCGCACGGGCCATTGTCGCCCATGGCCCAGAAGTTGTCCGATCCGGCGATGCGGATGACCTTGTCGTCGCCAAAGCCGGTGACCTTCTTCCAGATCGCCACCGCCTCATCGTCGTCGATATAGGTGGTGACCAGAAGGCGCTTGGGGTCCAGTCCGAAATCCTGGGTGACCAGCTTCCACGCCTGTTCGATGGCGTGTTCCTTGAAATAGTCGCCGAAGGAGAAATTTCCCAGCATTTCAAAGAAGGTCAGGTGCCGGGCGGTGTAGCCGACATTGTCCAGGTCATTGTGCTTGCCGCCGGCGCGCACGCACTTCTGCGACGAGGTGGCGCGCGGGGCGGGCGGACGCGCCGCGCCGGTGAAATAGTCCTTGAACGGCACCATGCCGGCGTTGACGAACAGCAGCGTCGGATCGTTCTGCGGCACCAGCGGGGCCGAGTGGATCTTCTGGTGTCCGTCCTTCTCGAAGAAGTCCAGGAAGGTCGAGCGGATGTCGTTCAGCGAGGTCATGCGGCGGGCGATCTGTAAGGCGCGGGAGGAAACCCGGCCTCATATAGGGTTTTGGCGCCCGGCGCATCTACCCGGACCGATTACAGCTTGCGCAGGATCGATTCGCGTTCCCGGCGACAGGCCTCGGCGAACGCCAGCATCGGTTCGCGGAAATCCTGGTTGGTCTCTTCCAGAAACGTCCCGGCCATGACCGCCGGGCGTTCGTAGGACCGGACGATGGCGGTCAGGATGTTGTCGGCAGCCTCAACCACCTCGCGGTCCGAAATCAGCCTTATGCGGCCGAGCGTTGCCGCCAGCCTTACCAATCGACCGAGATCCTCCAGGTGCTTGTCGAGCGAATCCGCGAACAAATCACCCGCCTGTTCGATCAGGTCGACATAGACGGCTTCGCGTCGTTCGAGCTCGCGGGCGATCCGCTCGCGGCTGATCTGGTGCCGCTGGGTCACATAGGTGGTCGCGAAGGAGGCCAGCCCGCCGACGACCGAACCGCAGATGGCCGCAAGCGCGGTCACAACGTTTGTATCAAGCATGATGCCCTCCCCTCTCCCAACCTAGGCCGACCGGGGCCGGCTTGCCAATCGGCATGGGGCGAGCCTGCCGCCGCGCCATGACGTCTCGATCTGGCCTCGGTGTCGTGGCAGAAAGCGGCCATGAGCATCCGCATTGAACACCGCATCGGCATCGCCGCCTCGGCCGAGATCGTCTGGAACGTGATCGCCGACCTGGAGCGTTGGGGCGACTGGAATGCGCTGCACCCCGCGGCGAGCGGGCGCATCTCCATCGGCGGCCAGTTGGAGGTGGCCGAGGTCCTCGAAGGAGAACCGGGACGCCTGCATCAGGTCACGATTCCGGACTGGACCCCCGAGATCCAGCTGGTCTGGGTCAACAAGCGCGGGTTCCTGTCGCGTTCAACCCGATATTTCGAGCTGGAGCCTCTTTCAGGGGGCGGGACGCTGCTGGCCAATGGCGAGGCGTTTGACGGCCTGCGAGGCGAAGCCTGGGCCAAGGAACGGCGCGGCAAGTTTCTCGCCGCCTTCGAGGCGATCAACGACGCGATCAAGGCCCGCGCCGAGGCGGCCTGAGGTCTATTCGTCGTTGGGAATGCAGATCTGCTGGCCGCAGGCCTTGCAATGGACCGCATCCGGGTCGTGCCGCCCCAGGCCGCACTTCGGGCACGGATAGCTGACCTTGTGGGGGCGGATGATCGCCTGGCCCAGCCGCACGAACAGCGTCACCCCGACCAGCATGATGCAGATCGAGACCAGCCGGCCCCAGGCGCCGGGCAGGATGATGTCGCCATAGCCGGTCGTGGTCAGGCTGGTGACGGTGAAATACAGCGCGTCAATGTAGCCGGTCAGCCCCTCATGCCGACCCAGGAAGGCCGTATAGACGAAGCCGGTGGCGACAAAAACGAAGGTCACCAGGGTCAGGACGGCGCGCGTGACCTCCTCGGCGCGGGTGTCGTCATAGCGTCGACCGATGGTGCGCCAGAAGAAGTCCGAATGGATCAGGGTCCACAGGCGCAGCACCCTCAGGAAGCCCAGGTTGAACAGCCAGGCCGGGAACAGGAGCGTGGCCAGGATAAACAGGTCGACCCAGACGATCGGCCGCTTCAGCCAATCCTTGAGATCGGTGTGGGCATAGGCCCGCGCCGCCAGGTCGATCGCCAGGATGGCGGCGATGACATAGTCGATCGCGTAGAAGATCAGGTCGTGCTCCTTGAGCAGCGGACTGACCATGAAGAAGGCGATGATGATCAAGTCGATGATCAGCACCGTGGCGCGGAACTTCACCGCCGTATGCGAAGCGCCATGATAGAGGGCGCGCAGGCGCGCCTTCAGCCGCAGGCCCTCCTTGCGCGGCGGCATCACCGCCAGCGGATCAGTGGCGGTGCGGGCGCGGGCCTGGGTGCGGGCGCTCACGGGTTGCGAGCCGGCAGGGCGGCTTACTGACTTGCGGCTCATCGTCCCTCGATAGCGCGAGGCTCTCGCGCAGGAAACCGGCGAGGCCTATATGGCCGATATGGGACGTCCCTTCGTCAAGATGAATGGCCTGGGCAACGACTTCGTCGTGGTCGAGGCGCGCGATCTGGCCTTTCGGCCCGATGAGGCCGAGGTCCGGGCGATTTGCGACCGCGAGACCGGCGAAGGCTGCGACCAGCTGATCGCCATCGAGCCGGGACCGGGCGGCCAGGTCTTCATGCGGGTGTGGAACGCCGATGGCTCCGAGGTCGAGACCTGCGGCAACGCCCTGCGCTGCGTCGGTTGGCTGTTGATGAAGGCTTCTGGCGAGGAGGCCGCCGAGATCATGACCGCCGGAGGGCTGGCCCGCGCCTATGCCGGCGACGATCATCGGGTCACGGTCGATATGGGCCCGCCAGGACTCCACTGGACTGACTTGCCATTGGCCGAAGAGATGGACACCCGCGGCATCGAGCTGCAGATCGGCCCGATCGATGCGCCGGTGCTGCATACTCCCGGCGCGGTTTCGATGGGCAATCCCCACGTCACTTTTTTTGCTGATCGCGATTTCGACGACGCCTTTGTGACGGCGTCCGGCTCGCTGATCGAGCACCACCCGCTGTTCCCCGAGGGAGTCAATGTCGGCTTCGCCCGCGTCGTCGGGCCAGACCGCATTCGCCTGCGGGTATGGGAGCGCGGCGCCGGCCTGACCCGGGCCTGCGGCACCGGGGCCTGCGCCGGCATGGTCGCGGCCAACCGCAAGGGTCTGGTCGGGCGCCGCGCCACGATGGAACTGGACGGCGGCGACCTGGAGATCGCCTGGCGCGATGACGGCCACGTCTGGATGACCGGCCCGGTCGAGGTCGAGCGGACCGGGGCTCTGGGCTAGCCCCCCTGCTCCATCCGGGCGGTGATCAGATTAGCCAGCCGCTGCGGCCCCAGGCTGGCGCTGAGCGGGATGGCGAACTCCCCCGCCGGGTTCATCAGATAGATGTTCAGCGAATGGTCCATGGTGTAGCCGCCACCTTCCAGATCGCGCCGGGTATAGACCACGCGGTAAGCCTCGGCCGCGGTGCGAATCTGATCGGGCGTACCCGTCAGGCCGATGACGCCGTCGGGGAAGCTGGCGGTCTGAAGATAGTCGGCCATGGCCTCGGGCGTATCGCGCTCCGGGTCGACGGTGATGAAGACGATCTGCAGATCATCGCCCCGTTCGCCCATACGTTCGCGGGCCGCAGCGAGGGCTTGAAGCGTCGAAGGACAGAAGTCCGGGCAGTGGGTGAAGCCGAAGAACACAGCGGTCCAGCGGCCCTGCAGGATCGACGGGTCGACGGTCCGACCGGTCTGGTCCACCAGCGTGAACGGGCCGCCAATGTCGGCGCGGCCAAAGGAAATCACGGGCTGCCCCTCGGCGGATCCGAGCGCGGCGCCGCGCTGGTGATTGAACCACAGGGCGCCGGCCCCGATCAGCACGGCCAGGGCCAGACAGACGGCGGCGAAGATGGCGATCGGCTTGGACGGCATGGAATCCTCTCGACGGCGGGCCTTTGGACGGGGCTTATAGGGGGGTGAGCGCCGAGCCCCAAGACGCATCGACCTACTGGGATCCAACCAGCCTGCCCGCGCCGCGCGGACGGCTGCGCGCATCCACGCTGATGTCGTTGCGCTGGCTCGGCCTGGGCGGCCAGCTGGCGGCGGTTCTGGTCACCGCCTTCATGTTCGATTTCGAGATCCGGCTGGGCTGGGCGCTGGCGGTGATCGGGGCCGGGGCGTGGATGAATGTGGCGCTCCTGTTGCGGCCCAGCCCCCGGCCGATTCTCGAGGGCTGGGGCGCGGGCGTCCAGTTGAGCTTCGACGTGATCCAGCTGGGCGCGCTGCTCGGCCTGACGGGAGGCCTCGACAATCCGTTCTGCCTGCTGCTGATCGCACCGGTGACGATCGCGGCGGCGGCCCTGCCGACGCGCCAGACCATGACCATCGGCGGCCTGGCCCTGGTTGCGGCTTCGATCCTGTTCTTCGTGCCTGAGCCCCTGCCTTGGCGCGGCGGAGAGCAGTTCGCCTTGCCGCCGCTGTACCGGCTGGGCGTCTGGATCGCCTTGATGACCGGGGTTGTGTTCACCGCCGGCTACGCGTGGCGCACCGCCAATGAATCGCGGCGCATGGCCCTGGCGTTGGCCGCCACCGACGCCATCCTGGCCCGAGAGCAGAGGCTGGCGGCCATGGGCGGCCTGGCGGCGGCGGCGGCGCATGAGCTGGGCACGCCCCTGGCCACGATCCAGATCGTCGCGCGCGAGTTGCTGCGGAACGCCAAGGACGACGTCCCCCTGGCCGAGGACGCCGCCCTTCTGGTCCAGCAGGCCGAGCGGTGCCGGGATATCCTCAAGGCCCTGTCGCAAAGGTCAGATTCTGGCGATGTAGCCGACGCCCGCCTGCCGCTGAAGCTGCTGCTCAACGAATGCGCCGAGCCCCATCGCGGGGCCGGACCACGCATTGAGATCGCCGTGGAGGGCGCCGTCGGCGCCGCCGAGCCCGAGGTCCGGCGGCTGCCCGAGGCGGTGCGAGCGATCTCGACCCTGATCGAGAACGCCACCGACTTTGCCGTGTTCGAGGTGCGGGTGACGGCCCGCTACGATGAGCGGACCGTGCGGGTGGAGGTGCGTGACGACGGGCCGGGCTTCGCCTCGGACGTGCTCGCGCGCCTGGGCGAGCCCTATGTGACCTCACGCCCGCTCGGCGAGGGGTCGCGCACCGGCCATCAGGGCATGGGGTTAGGCTTCTTCATCGCCAAGACCCTGTTGGAGAAGACCGGGGCAACCCTGACCTTCGGCAACCTGAGGAACAAGGAAGGCGCCCAGGTCACCATCACCTGGCCGCGCGAGGCCATAGCGGCGCCTTAAGCGGCGTCTAGGGTGCCCTTCTGTCCGGCCTTGCGTCAGGGGGCCGCAGGGCGGATTCTGACGCAGGACGCTAGGGAGATGCACATGACCGAAACCCTCGATCTTCAGTCCCAGGTCGAAACCCTCGCGGATCGGACCTTGCTGGTTCTCGACGATGATGCTGCGCTCAGGACGCGACTGGGCCGGGCGATGGAATCGCGCGGCTTTGAGGTGACCCTGGCCGAATCCGTAGCCGAGGCCACCCGCATCGCCCAGGCCGACCCGCCCGCCTTCGCGGTGGTCGATATGCGCCTGGAAGACGGCACCGGCTTGACGGTGGTTGAGGCGATCCGCGAAGCGCGACCGGACGCGCGGGTGGTGATGCTGACCGGCTATGGGGCGATCGCCAACGCCGTGGCCGCGATCAAGGCCGGGGCCATCGACTATCTGTCCAAGCCCGCCGACGCCGACGATGTGGTCAAGGCCCTGCTGGCCCAGGGTGACGACAAGGCCGCCCCGCCCGAAAATCCGATGTCGGCCGACCGGGTGCGCTGGGAGCACATCCAGCGGGTCTATGACCTGTGCGGCGGCAATGTCTCGGAAACCGCCCGGCGACTGAACATGCATCGACGCACCCTTCAGCGGATACTAGCCAAGCGCGCGCCGCGCTGAACCGGACGAAAAATACAGTCCGAAGAGTCCGATGAGTCCGGATCGCAGGCCCGCTGCGGTCGTCATTGCGTAAGTATGGCTCCGCGCTGTGGGGCGGGGATAGACGGCTAGACCGCGCCGGCCCGCAGCGCCGCAAGCCGTGCAAACGCAAGGGTCAGGGATTTTCGCCGAGCGGGCGCCAACGGGCTGGGCGTGGCCGGGCGAACCACGGCCCCGCCGAAGCCGTCGGCCACGATCAGGCCGGGCTCATCGGGCAGGACAGCTTGCGGGAATTCAGGCCCGACGGCGAAATAGTAGGCGTCGCAGAACGGCAGATAGTCGCCCCACTTGCGGTCGCAACGATAGTCTTCAACCGACGACTTGACCTCGCAGATGGCGATCTCGCCGCGCGGGCCGAGCGCCATGACGTCCGCTCGCCGGCCGTTGGGAAGGCTGACTTCCATCAGGCAGGCAAAGCCCAGATCGCCCATGACCCGCGCAGCGCCGCGTGTCACCGCCTCGGTGATGAGGGGCCGCAGGCCCGACAGGACCAGGGTTTCAACCTTGAGCAGGGCCATGCGAACGCAGATGTTCGCTCTGCGTTCCAGAAGTCAAGCTTCAGCTTGCGGCGCCCACAGCCAGGGTGAGCCAGATGATTTTGAGGGTCTGCATGAGAAATCAGCCGCCTATCTGTACGGCGTTGGAGGTGTTGTAGCCGAGCGCCCGCACACGGGCGAGCAGGGCGGCGCGATTGGCCGGATTGGCCGAGCGGGTCCAGAGCCAGAAATAGTTGCCGCCGGGCGTGCCCAGGATGGTCCAGGAATAGTCGTCGGCCCGGTCCAGAACCCAGAACTCCTGGCGCACGCCGACAAGACCCGCCGCCCCGGACGTGGCCCGGAACTGCAGACGGTTGTTGGCCGCGTTCAGCGAGGTCGCCGTCGAACGGGCGACCTGAGGGCCGCCCGAGGCCCGGTTGCAGGTCGAGACGATGGTATAGGCTCCACCGTCGGCCGGGCTGATATTGATCTGGAGCTGGGTGCAGGCTCCCTGATTCCGGTTGGGCGTGCGGGCGATCTCGTACCAGCGGCCGTCGAAATCGGACAGGGTGACCGAACGCGCCGGCGCCGGGGCGTCAGCCAGGGCCGCGCCGGCGAAAACAGTCATGGCCGCGACGGCGGCGAGGAGTTTGGCGGACTTCATGGTCGGATCCCTCGTTGAGCCCCTGTCTATGAGGGTAGCAACGATCAGCCAGCCCTTATAGATGCAAGGGTGGCGGCAATTGGGCGCGTCTGAGGGATTCGTGTGATGGTCGAGGCGGCATCGCCTCCGGGAGACAACGCACCGCCGTTCTCGGTGTCGGAGCTGTCGGCGGCGCTGAAGCGCACCGTCGAAGAGCGCTTCGGCTATGTGCGGCTGCGCGGGGAAATCTCCAAGGTCACGCGGCACGGCTCGGGCCATGTCTATCTGACGCTGAAGGACGAGAACGCCTCGATCGACGGGGTGATCTGGCGCGGCGTGGCGGCGCGTCTGGATCATCAACCGGAACAAGGGCTTGAGGTCGTCGTCACCGGCAAGATCACGACCTATCCGGCGCGGTCGTCCTATCAGATCGTCATCGACAGCCTGGAGCCGGCCGGGGTCGGCGCCCTGTTGGCTCAGCTGGAGCGGCTGAAGACCCAGCTGCGCGGCGAGGGCCTGTTCGATCCGGCCCGCAAACAGCCGATCCCGTCCGTGCCGGCGGTGGTCGGGGTGATCACCTCGCCGACCGGAGCAGTCATCCGCGACATCTTGCACCGCATTCGCGACCGCTGGCCGTGCCGGGTTCTGGTCTGGCCCTGCGTGGTCCAGGGCGACCGGGCAGCCAAAGAGGTGGCCCAGGCGGTGCGCGGTTTCGCGGCCCTGCCCCAAGGCGGCGACATTCCTCGGCCCGATGTGCTGATCGTGGCGCGCGGCGGCGGCTCCATCGAGGACCTGTGGCCGTTCAACGACGAGGCCCTGGCCCGCGCCGTGGCTGAGTGCCCGTTGCCGGTGATCTCGGCCGTGGGCCATGAGACCGACACCACCCTGATCGACTTCGTCTCGGACCGGCGCGCGCCGACCCCGACAGCGGCGGCCGAGATGGCCACCCCGGTCTTGAGCGAACTGAAGGCCCAGATCGCCGACCATGAGCGACGGCTTCAACGCGCCGCCGGGCGGGTGATTGAGACGCGGCGGGTGGCGTTGCTGGGCGCGGCAGGGCGATTGCCGTCGATGGCCGACCTGTTCGGACGACGCGAACAGCGGCTGGACCTGGCCTCAGCCCGGCTGGCCTCGGGTCTGGGCGTCCATATTGCGGTGCACGACCGTCGGCTGGCGGCGGCGGCGGCGCGGCTGACGCCCCAGGCGCTGATGCGACCGATAAACCAGCAGGCCGAACGACTGGCGGGGCTGGACCGACGCGCGACCCAGGCGCTGCGCCAGATGCTGCGCGACAACGCGCGGCGTCTCGACGGCGCGGCCCGGCGCCTGCCGTCGCTGGAACGGCCGGTGCGTCAGGCGCTGGAGCGGCTAGAGGAGCTGTCCGGGCGTACGGATCGAGCCATGAGCCGCCTGCAGACACGCCAGGCCGAGCGGCTGGACCGGTTGGGGCGGCTTCTCGTTTCGCTGGATCCAGAAGGTCCGATGGACCGTGGCTTCGCACTGGTCTTGCGGAGCGATGGCTCCCTGGTGCGTTCTGCCGGGCAGCTTTCCGCCGGCGAAGGTCTCGCCTTGAAGTTCAGACATGACGCCACCGCTGTCACTGTGGATGGCGCGCCGACCGCCCTACGCCCCAAGGCCGGACCCAAGCCGCCGCCGCCCGGTCAGGGAGACCTTTTCTGATCCGGTCGAGCGGCTTGGCGATGAGCTCTGCACAGCCGTTCCGTTTGCCCAGCTTCCGCGCTAGAGCCAGCAGATGACCCAGTCCAAAGGCCCTCTCGACGGCGTTGTCGTGCTCGACCTGTCACGCGTTCTGGCTGGGCCCTGGGCGACCCAGGTGCTGGCCGACCTCGGCGCGCGGGTGATCAAGGTCGAGCGGCCGGGGGCCGGCGACGACACCCGAGCCTGGGGGCCGCCCTTCACCACCCAGTCCAATGGCGCGCGGGGCGATGCGGCCTACTTCATGGCCGCCAACCGTAACAAGCGTTCGATCACCATCGACATGGCCCGACCCGAAGGGGCGGACCTGATCCGGCGCCTGGCGACCCAGGCCGATGTCGTGGTGGAGAATTTCAAGACCGGCGGCCTGGCCAAATACGGCCTGGACTATGCCGGGCTCAGCGCGGCCAATCCAAAGCTGGTCTATGCCTCGATCACCGGCTTCGGCCAGGACGGACCCCTCAAGGACAAGGCCGGCTACGACTACATGATCCAGGCCATGGGCGGGCTGATGTCGATCACCGGCCAGCCGGACGGGGCGCCGGGCGCCGAGCCGATGAAGGTCGGGGTGGCGGTGGTGGACCTGTTCACCGGCCTCTATGCGTCCAATGCTGTTCTGGCGGCCCTGCTGCACGCGCGCGCGACCGGCCAGGGCCAGCACGTCGACATCGCCCTGTTCGACGTTCAGGCCGCCATGCTGGCCAATCAGGCGACCAACTTCTTTGTGTCGGGCCAGGCGCCGGGGCGGATGGGCAACGCCCACCCCAACCTGGCGCCCTACCAGCCGTTCGCCACCTCGGACGGGGCCATTGTCATCGCCGTGGGTAATGACAGCCAGTTTCGAAACCTGTGCCAGGCTATCGGGGCGGCCGATCTGGGCGCGGACGCACGCTTTCTCACCAATGCGCTGAGGGTCGAACATCGGGCCGAACTGATCCAGGCCCTGGTTCCGTTCCTGGCCCTGCAGGGGACCGAGGCCTGGATCGGCGTACTGGAGGCCCACGGCGTCCCTTGCGGCCCTATCAATACGATCGACCGGGTGTTTCGCGAGCCCCAGGCAGAGCATCGCGGCCTGGTGGTGGAGCAGGCCCGGCCCGACCTGGCCGAACCGGTCAAGACGGTGGCCAGCCCGATCCGACTGTCAGGGACGCCCGTGTCCTATCGCTGGGCGCCGCCGGCGTTGGGCGCCGACACCGACGCGGTTCTGACCGAGCAATTGGGCCTTGCCCCCGATGCGATCGCCGCCCTGCGCGCGGCGGGCACGCTCTAGCTGGCGAACACGCGGAAGGCGGCGATCACCCGGTCATAGACCTCGCGTTTGAACGGGGCGGCGATGTCGACCACGCGCGCCAGCGCCTCCCAGCGCCACTGATCGAATTCGGGCTCGCCGAAGGTGAACAGGTTGATCTCGCTGTCGTCGCCGGTGAAGCGAAAGGCGAACCAGATCTGCTTTTGGCCGAGCCAGCCGGGACGGCCGATCCGCCTGTCGCGCTCGACGATGGCGGCGGGGAAGTCGTAGGTGATCCAGTCCTCGGTGCGAGCCAAATACTCGGCCGAGGTGACGCCGGTTTCCTCCGCCAGCTCACGCCGGGCGGCGGTTTCCAGATCTTCGCCGGGGTCGACCCCGCCTTGAGGCCATTGCCACCGGCGGCGATGGGCGATGTCGGCGCGCCGCCCGATCCAGGTCAGGCCGCGATCATTGAACAGGACCACGCCGACATTGGGCCGATGGTCGGGAAAGGCGTCCGAAGGGCTCACGACGCGCGGCGCACGCCCGAGCGCGCGGCCAGGGCCGAGGCCGGAGCCAGCTGGACGCCGCGTTCGTTCAGACCCTGGGTCCAGCGCACAGCCGTCGCGACGGTGACCGGGAAGCCATAGCCGGACCCCAGGGCCTGACCATTGGCGCGGGCGGTCGCCTCCAGGCCGTTCAGGGCGGCCAGGATGGAGGCGGCGTCCTGGGCCTCGTCCACCACCCGGTTGGCGGTGGCGCGGGCGTAGGCGCCCTGACGGCTGCGGGCCTGTCCGTCATCGATGAAGGCCAGGCCGCGCGCACGCAGCCGTTGCATGAACGGGGTCATGCCGGAATCCGAAGCAATGAAGGCCGAGCCGAAATAGTTGGTCACACCGAAATAGCCGGTGGCGCGCCCGAGCAGCCAGTTGAGGCGCCGATCCAGTTCGTCAATGTCCGCCCCAGCCAGCAGTGTGTAGGGCCCGGTGTCGTTCTGGGGATAGTCCTCCGGCTCCATCGGCAGCTCGAGCAGGACCTCGTGACCATCGGCCCGGGCCAGGTCGATCCAGCCCTGCAGGCCCTCGGCATAGGGCACGAAGCTCAGCGTCACCTCCGGCGGCAGGGCCTCGATGGCGGCGCGGGTGGCCGGACCGTTCAGGCCCAGCCCCCCGACGATCAGAGCCACGCGCGGGCGACCATCCGGGGTGAAGGGTCGGGCATAGGCCGAGAAGGCCGCCCGGCCGTCCGACGCGATCACGGGCAGCGGCCCGCTTGGTCCGGGCTGGCTCAGGCCGGCGATGGGAGCAGCGGCCAAGGGCGCCGCGGGCGCCTGACGCACGACCGGGCCGGTCAACACCTGTCCCGAACCCGGCAGGGTGATTACCGCCTCGCCGCCGGGGGCGTCCACGGCTCCGGGAGCGGTCAGATCCTGATAGGCCCCCAAGGTGTCGACGCCGAACACCTCAGCGCCGCTGATCTGCGGGCGTTCGGGAGCGGCGGGGCGCTCGACCTCAGCCCGGCCGGTCGGGGTGCCGGCGCGCGGGTCGCCGATGACAAGGATCAACAGGCCGGCGGCCGCGAGAAAGGCCACGGCGGCGGCGCTGACCGCGACCGGCGGCTTCTTCAGCAACGCCAGGACCGCACGCGCATTCAGCCGCGCACGCGGCGTGGGCGGCGTTCCGGCGGCAGTAGCCAAGGCAGATTGACGGCGTGCGAACATATCGGCGCCGAATCTCGCGCCGACGCGGTTAACAAAGACTAAGGAGCGGCCGCCTCAACCGCTGAAATCCGCATCAGAATCAGACCGCCGACGATCAGCGCCGCCGCCGAGACCCGCATCAGGCCGAGCGGCTCGTTGAGAATCCAGGCCCCGACGATAAAGGCGCCGACCGCGCCGATGCCGGTCCAGACCGCATAGGCGGTGCCCAGCGGCAGGGTCCGCATCGACAGGGACAACAGGGCGAAGGAGACGATCATCGCCGCGAGGGTGATGACGCTGGGCCACAGGCGGGTGAAGCCTTCGGACTGTTTCATATAGAAGGCCCAGACGACCTCCAGCACGCCGGCGATGAATAGATAGATCCAGGCCATGGGTCGGCCCTCCTGGTAAAGGGCCGGGCCGTCCCGGACTTGGCCCGCGATCAGCGGGGCGAGGACGTGGCCTCGTCTTGCGAAGGGCTATCTAGGGCGCCGGGCTGACGGGTCAAGCCGCCGGGGTCAGATCGGCCTCGGTGAACGGCTCTACCGCCAGGGCGTCGCGACCGTCGCGGATTGCGATCTGAAGCCGGAAGGCCTGGGCGATGTTCAGCGCCCGGTCAAGAAACAGGTCCGCGACCAGAGGCGGGCACAGGTCCCGCACCGTGGTGCGAAACAGGCTGAGCCAGCGCTGGAAATGAGCGTCGGTCAGCTCAGGCAGCGCCAGATGTTTGGGCATGGGCCGACCGTGATAGCGGCCAGTGCGCATCAAGACCGACGACCAGAAATCGCACATGGTCTCAAGGTGGATCGGCCAGGCCTCGGCGGCGATGACGCGGTCAAACACCGGCGCCAGCACGGCGTCGGCCCGGACCTGATCATAGAAGCCGAGCACGACCCGTCGGATCAGATCTTCGTCCAGGCCTTCTGGGATGTAGGGCGGCAGCGTCGGCATGGGTCCGATATCGGTCCGGGACGGCGCGGGATCAAGCCGCCGTCATTCCTGATCGAGGATCTGATCAAAGGCCCAGGTCGCCGCCTGAAACTTGTCGCGGCAGCCCGGATTGCAGAAACCGACGACGTGGCCCCGGTAAACCGTCAGGGCGTCGGCCGAGACTGGGACGCCGGACCAGGGACAGGTCCGGTTGATGCAGTCCTCGAGGCGAGGAGGAACGTCGGTCATGACGCGACCTATCAAACGGCGGACCGCTGGGCCAGACGTCTCGGATGCGGGCTAGTCTCCGGACAAAGCCGCGCGAAGGGTGACGATGACAATCTCGGGCGGCGCACGAAACCGGACCGGCAGGATGGAGACGCCGACCCCTCCCGTGACGAACAGGGGGCGGCCGTCTTCGTAATAGAGCCCGCAAGGCCAGCGGTACGAGCCGGGCGACGGCAGGATCGGCCGGCCGATTAGGGGCAGGTCAACCTGGCCACAATGGGTGTGGCCCGCGAGAGTCAGGGCGACCCGGCCGGGGACGTCCTCGAAGGGGTCGGGCCAATGGGTCAGGAGGATGACGGGCGCCTCGGGTGGAACCGCATGCAGCGTCCGGGGAACGGAGGCGACGAGCCGTTGGGAATGGAGATCGGCGACGCCGCCGACCCAGAAGGGCTCGCCGGGGCGGTCGATCTGGCTCGCCTGGTTCTGCAGGACGCGCACGCCGGCCTGCCGCATCGTGCGGGCGAGGAGCGCTTCATCGAACCAGCTGTCGTGATTGCCCAGGACGCCGTAGGTCCCCAGCGGACTGCGAAGCCCGCCGAAGGCCATGACGCCTTCGAGGATTTCGTCGCGCTGGGCGGCCGAGCGCTCGGCGGCTGGCTCGTGACTGCCGACATAGTCGCCGAGCAGGACGACCATGTCCGGACTTTCGGCGTTCATGGCCGCGACCAAGCGGCGGATGCGCTGGGGATCGGTGTGGGGCGCTGCGACGTGGGTGTCGGAGATCAGGCCGATGCGGACCGGCGGCCCGTGCCATTGGGCGCTTTCGATGGTGACGTGGCGCACCGTCAGGGTGGTCGGCTCGATTAGGAAGGCCCAGACGCCCAGACACCAGACCATCACGACGGGAGCGGCCAGGGCGAGCGCCAGGCTGGCGCGGTTGAGGCGCAGAAGACGCCAGACGATGAAGGCGAGTGCGAACGGCGCGAGAACCGCCGCGATCCATGCCACGAGCAGGATCACGGCGGGGCCGGTCATGCCGGGATCAGGCCGTGACGGCTTCGGCGGCTTCTTCGGCCAGGATAGTCAGGCCGGCCGGGGTGACGTCAGCGAAGCCGCCCTTGACCGTGAAGGTTCGGCGGTTCGATCCGATATGGACCGTGACCGGGCCTTCGCGCAGGGCCGTCATGAACGGCGCATGGTTCGGCAGCACGCCGAAGTCGCCTTCGACGCCGGGGGCGTCGACCTGATCGACGGAGCCGGCGAAGACCTCGCGCTCAGGCGCGACGAGGGAGAAGTGGAGCTTGTCAGCCATGATGGCCGTTCCTTTCCTCCGATCATCCCGGCGAACGCCGGGACCCAGATCATAGGGCTCTTTGGCCCGCCGAGACTGATGCTCTGTCATCTGGGCCCCGGCGTTCGCCGGGGTGAGCGGCGTGTGATTATCTAGGCCTCAGCCGCCATCTTTTCGGCCTTGGCGACGACTTCGTCGAAGTTGCCGACCATGTAGAAAGCGGCCTCAGGGTAGGCGTCGCCTTCACCTTCGCAGATGCGCTTGAACGACGAGATGGTGTCTTCCAGCGAAACGAACTTGCCCGGCGAGTTGGTGAACTGCTCGGCCACGAAGAAGGGCTGCGACAGGAAGCGCTGGATCTTGCGGGCGCGGGCCACGACCAGCTTGTCGTCTTCCGACAGCTCGTCCATGCCCAGGATGGCGATGATGTCCTTCAGCGACTTGTACTGCTGCAGGATTTCCT
>Ga0209369_1000357_pt1 | contig 74192 bp, 62 predicted proteins | sample EBPBio142010_DNA_FD_185865 | JGI IMG/M metagenome (GOLD analysis project Ga0209369, IMG submission 185865) | Wastewater treatment Type I Accumulibacter community from EBPR Bioreactor in Madison, WI, USA - Reactor 1_10/4/2010_ DNA (SPAdes)... | ecosystem: Engineered > Bioreactor > EBPR >...
CTGGCGCCCTGGTTGAAGTGGGGCGCCAGTGGGGTGAACAGGGCGGCAGTCGGGTGAAGCGTCTTGTGTTAAGCAACTGGAACCATGGATCGTGTGACTGGCGCCCGTTTCGCGTGACTGCCGCCCGTTTCGCGTGACTGCCGCCCGTTTTGCGTGACTGGCGCCCGTTTCGGTGGCTGGCGCCCGTTCGTGCAACAACTGGCGCCCTTTTCGTGTGACTGGCGCCCGTTTCGTGTGACTGGCGCCCTTTTCGTGTGACTGCCGCCCTTTTCGGGTGACTGGCGCCCTGGTTGAAGTGGGGCGCCAGTGGGGTGAACAGGGCGGCAGTCGGGTGAAGCGTCTTGTGTTAAGCAACTGGAACCATGGATCGTGTGACTGGCGCCCTGGTTGAAGTGGGGCGGCAGTCGGGTGAACAGGGCGGCAGTCGGGTAAAGCGCTTTGTGTTAAGCAACTGGAACCATGGATCGTGTGGCTGGCGCCTTTCGTGTGACTGGCGCCCTTTTCGCGTGACTGGCGCCCGTTTCGCGTGACTGGCGCCCTGGTTGAAGTGGGGCGCCAGTGGGGTGAACAGGGCGGCAGTCGGGTGAACAGGGCGGCAGTGGGGTGAACAGGGCGGCAGTCGGGTGGCGGGTACCTGGGGTAAACCGGGGGTACCGGAGCCTCAGCGGGTGGTCGATGAACGTAGGGTGAAGGGACCCGCGGCCCCACACACCGCCCCCGACGACTAAGGAGCACCAGGTCGTGACCACTGACGTGCCCGCAGCACCCGCCGTACCGCCGTCGCGCCGGGATATCCTGCGCGCAGCTGGGACCGTGACCATCGCGGGCCTGGCCGTCACGGTGATCGCCGGATGCGGCGGCGGCGGCGCCCAGGCGGGCTCGGACGCCAGCACCGGCACCCGACTGCCGCAGCTCACCGACGCAGCCAAGACCGCCATCGCCGCCGCGATCAAGGGTGGCGAAGTACCGGTGGGCAAGCCCAAGATCCTGTACCAAGCCGGGGTGGTGATCAGTCAGCCGACGGCGGGTCAGTACGTGGCGTTGAGCACCTACTGCCCGCACGCCGGCGGCAAGGTCAGCGAGATTTCGCCGCGCGGTTTCCTGCGCTGCCCCCTGCACGGCAGCGAGTTCGACCCCGCCACCGGCGAGGTCAAGGTCGGTCCCTCGAACAAGCCGCTCGGCGTCCAGAAGATCGCCGTCGACGGGGACAAGGTCACCCCCGCCTGAGCTGCCGAACGGCGTCGGCCGGCCTGCCAAATCTCATCGGCCCGGCCGGCCCGCCCGGACCGGTCAGTCTTCGCCGAGGTAGGCCTTGCGGACCTGGTCCGAGGCCAGCAGTTCCTTGCCGGTCCCCGAGGCGACGATCTTGCCGACCTCCAGGACATAGCCGTAGTCGGCCAACGTCAGTGCGGCCTGGGCGTTCTGCTCCACCAGCAAGATCGTGGTGCCCTGCTCCCGCAGCGTGCGAATGGTCGCCATGATCTTCTGCATCATCAGCGGGGACAGACCCATCGACGGCTCGTCCAGCAGCAGCAGCCGCGGCTTGCTCATCATCGCCCGGCCCATCGCCAGCATCTGCTGCTCCCCACCGGAGAACGTGCCGGCCGGTTGATCGGCGCGCTCGCGCAGGATCGGGAACAGCTCGTACGCCGCCTCCAGATCCTCCGCGATGCCGTGATCCTTGCGGGCGTACGCCCCCAGCAGCAGGTTCTCCTTGACCGTCATCCGGGGGAAGATGTGCCGACCCTCCGGAGACTGCGCCACCCCCAGGGTGACGATCTTGTGGGCGGGCGTGCCGTCGATGCGGCTGCCCTCGAACGACACCGACCCTCGGGCCGGCGAGAGCAGGCCCGAGATGGTCCGCAGGGTGGTGGTCTTGCCCGCCCCGTTGGTGCCGATCAGGCAAACCACCGATCCCTGACGCACAGCGAACGAGATGCCCTTGACCGCCCTGATCTTGCCGTAGGCCACGACCAGGTCACGTACCTCCAACAACGGCGTGTCCGACGCGGTCATCCGATGCCCTCCTCGTCGGCGATCAGTTCGTCGTCGTCGGGGGCCTCCAGCGACTCCGGCGTACCGATGTAGGCCTCGACCACGCGCGGGTCGGCCTGAACCTGCTCCGGGGTGCCCTCGACCAGCGCAGCGCCGCGCACCATGCACAACACCCGATCGCACAGGTTGAAGATAAACCGCATGTCGTGCTCGATGACGAGTACGGCGAGGCCAGAGTCGCGCATCTTGAAGATGAGCGCCTCCGCCTCCCGGGTCTCCTGCGGGTTCATCCCGGCGGTCGGCTCGTCGAGCAGGACCAGCGCTGGATCGGTCGCCAACGCCCGGGCGATCTCGAGACGCCGCTGATCACCGTAGGGCAAGTTCCGGGCGAGATGCTCCGCCGAGTCCTTGAGGCCGACATAGTCCAGCAGCTCGAGGCCACGCCGGCGGGTCTCGGCCTCCTCCCGCCGGAACTTCGGCCCGCGCACAATCGAGGTCAACGGTCCGGACGTGGTGCGGCAGTAGCGGCCGACCATCACGTTCTCCAGCGCCGTCATGTTGGCGAACAGGCGGATGTTCTGGAACGTCCGGCTCATCCCGGCCTTGACGACTGCCCGGGGCTTGGGCGGCAACACCGTGCCGGCGAACCGCACCTCGCCCTCGGTGGGCTTGTAGAGGCCGGTCAGGCAGTTGAAGAAGGTCGTCTTGCCCGCGCCGTTCGGCCCGATCAGGCCGACGATCTCGCCCTGACGGACGACCAGGTCGACGTTGTCGACCGCGACGAGACCACCGAACCGCATGGTGACGCCGCGGGCCTGCAGGATCGGCTCGCCGATCTGGTGCCCGGGGTCGCCGGGAGTCCCGTCGCCGGGCAGGGCCACCGGCCCCGCTGGGCTCATTGGGCTCATGGGGCTCATTGGATCTTCTCCAGACGGACGTGCTCGACCTTCTCGGCGAGTTCGGTGTCCTCCTCGTGGAACTCGAGCTTGCGGCGGCGGTTCGCCACCAGGCCCTCGGGCCGGAAGCGCATCATCAGCACCAGCAGCAACCCGAACAGCAGCAGGCGGTTCTCGGAGAAGAACCGCAGCTTCTCCGGGAGCAGCTTGAGCACGACCGCGCCGAGCAGGACGCCGCCAACGGTGCCCATGCCGCCGAGCACGACTGCCGCCAGCAGGAAGGCGGATTCCAGGAACTGGTAGGAGTCCGGCGATACGGCCGTGTCGGCGTGCGCTTTGATGGTGCCCGCCATCCCGGCGAGGAATGCGCCGCCGGCAAAGGCGAACAGTTTCAGCCCGAACACGTTCACCCCCATCGCCTCGGCCGCCTTCTCGTCCTCGCGGATGGCGATCCAACCCCGCCCGATCCGGCTGTTGTTGAGTCGAGTGAACACCAGGATGATGAAGCCGATGACCAGCAGAAGCAGCAGGTAGTAGTTGGCCATCCGGCTGATCTCGAACCCGCCGACGAGGTGGGAGTCACCGAAGTCGAAACCGAAGAGGTTCAGCTCGGGAATCGCGTTGATCCCGTTCGGGCCGCGGGTCAGGTTCGGGCCGTTATTGCCGTCCAGGTTGAACATCGCCAACCGGAAGATCTCCCCGAACGCCAGCGTGACGATCGCCAGGTAGTCACCCGAGACGCGCAGCGTGGGCGAACCGATAATCAGGCCGAGGACCGCGGAGACACAGGCTCCGATGAGCACGATGACCAGGAACGGTGGGTTCCAGCCGATCGTCGCGAACGCCGATCCCGACAAGGCCGCCGCGACATAGGCGCCGGCCCCCAGGAAGGCGATGTAGCCGAGGTCGAGCAGGCCGGCGAGGCCGACGACGATGTTGAGCCCCATCGCGGTCGCCGAGAAGATCAACACGTTGGTGGCGATGGCCATGTTGGCGTCGGAGCCCTGCTGGGTCAGCGGGAACGCCATCGCCGCGACGAAGGCCGAGAGCATCAGGACGATCCGATGGTGCGCCGTGACGATCCAGAGCCAGTCGAAGAATCCGCCGCCGCCGAGTCCGGCGGTCAGCGCGCCGATGAAGGCGAGGAAGGCGAGCAGTTCCATCCCGTCGGCGAGGCCGAGGCCGTACGCCGCGCTGACCAGCACCAAAGTGATGACGCCCACGATGACGAGGATCTCCACCCAGCCCGGGAAGCGGCGGTGCTCCTCGATGATGTGCTGGTCTGCGGGGAGCCATCGGGCCGCCAGGACCAGGCTGCCGGCTGCGACCAGAGCCACCCACGCCCCAGGGTCCAGGGCCGCGACCTTGGCCGGATCCTGCAGCACGATGATGAGCGCCACGAGCACCACGAAGGCGAGGATGCCGACGCTGAGCCGGCGCAGGCCGGACTGGCGCCCGAAGAGTCGCCGCCACCGGTCCGCCCGCGGCAGTCGCAGCGCGACCAGCCCCGCCGCAAAGACGGCGAGAGCCACGAGCATGAGCTGGGTGGGCGAGGGATAGCCCAGCACCGTGAGGTCGTCCAGGATCGCCGGGTTGTAGGTCCACGGCAGGAAGGTGCTGACCACCAGCATGGCGATGGCCACGGCGCTGGTGATGATCGCGGGTCGGTTGCTGCGGGCGGTCGCCCCGTCGTCGGGGGCGGTACGGCGCAGCCGCTGCAGCAGGGGCGGTACGTCGCCACCGAATCGCCCGCTCATGCCCGACCTCCGCGCTCGTCGCGCTCCATTGCGGCGGCCCGCGTCCACGGCACCCGACGTACTCGCGCTTTCTCGCCGCTCATGCCCGATCCACCACCCGAGCGCCCATGATGCCCTGCGGGCGGAACACCAACACCAGGATGAGCAGGGCGAACGCCACGACGTCCTTCCACGGTCCGGCGTTGAAGTAGATTCCGATCGCCTCGACGACGCCCAGGGTGAGACCGCCGACGACGGCCCCGGCGATATTGCCGATCCCGCCGAGCACCGCGGCAGTGAACGCCTTCAGGCCGGCCATGAAGCCCATCCGGAAGTCGATATTGCCGTTCTGGAGGCCCTGCGCGACGCCGGCGATGGCGGCCAAGGCCGCGCCCACGGCGAACGCGATGACGATGACCTTGTCGACGTCGATCCCCATCAGCCGTGCGGTGTCCGGGTCCTGCGAGACGGCCTGCATCGCGCGGCCCTGTCTGGTGCGGTTGATGAACCACCACAGGAATGCCGCACACACGACCAATGCGCCCATCGTGAACAGGGCCGGGCGTTGGAAGGTGACGCCGCCGAGGACGAACGGGGTGCCGGTGAATCCCTCCACCGCAGGGAACGGGATGTTCTGCTTGGCATCGGGCAGGCCCGGAATCATGCCGTAGTAAAGCCGGACGACCTCTTGCAGGAAGATCGAGATGCCGATGGCGGTGATCAGCGGGGCCAGCCGGGGCGCGTGCCGCAGCGGCCGGTAGGCCACCCGCTCCATCAGCACCGCGGTGAGCACCGCGGCAACCATGCCGCCCAGGATCATCAGGATGAGCACCCACCAGGCGGTGGTGTCCTTGAACAACACGATGTACGTCGTGAGGGCGCCGAAGGCACCGATCATGAAGACCTCGCCGTGGGCGAAGTTGATGAGTTGCACGATGCCGTAGACGACGGTGTATCCGACGGCGATCAATGCATAGAGCGAGCCGAGGGTGAGCCCGTTCACGAGCTGCTGGAGAAGTTCCACGCAACTCCTTCCTGAGGTGCCGTGCGCTGAGGTGCCGGGTCCGGTGGGGCGGCGCCTGGTCGGGCGGTGTGTGGTGAGGCGGGTGAGATCAGCGCCGGACTGGGGCGGCGAGGAGTCCTCGCCGCCCCAGTTCCGACGCGCTGTCAGGAATCGCCCTACTTGGCGACCTCGCCGGTCTTGTCGTCCTTCCACGCACCGTCGGTCACCTTGTAGACGGTCAGCGTACGGGTGGTGCTGTCGCCGTACTGGTCAAAAGCGACTTTCCCGCTCACCCCGTCGAAGGAGGCCTTGCCGATCGCCTCGACCGTGGCCTTGCGCGCATCCTTGGCCGACGTGGCGTCCTTGAGGGACACCTTCAGGCCCTCGATGATGGCCTTGGCCGCGTCGTAGGCGTAGGCGCCGTAGGCGGACGGCTCCTCCTTGTAGTTGCCCTTCTTGTAGGCGTCGAGGAACTCCTGGCCCTTGGCCATCTTGGCGATGGGCGCGCCCACGGACGTGGCCAGGTCGTTGGTCGACCCGGTGCCCGCGAGCTTGATGAACTGCGGGTCGAAGATGCCGTCGCCACCCATCAGCGGGACGGCCAGGCCGGCCGCCTTCATCTGCTGCGAGAGCGGGCCGGCCTGCGGGTATTCGCCGCCGTAGTAGACGGCCTTGGGGGAGGCCGCCTTGACCTTGCTGATCGCCGCGGAGTAGTTCGCATCGTCGGGGTTGATCGTCTCGGCCGCGACCACCTTGCCGCCCTTGGCGGTGAACTCCTTGGTGAAGGCCTCCACCAGACCCTGGCCGTAGGTCTTCTTGTCGTGAATCGTCGCGACGCTGTTGATGCCCTTCTCCAGCAGGTACTGCGCCGCGAAGGGGCCCTGGACGTCGTCGGTGGTGCAGGTGCGGAAGTAGCTGGCGTAGAGCCGCTTCGGGTTGGCCAGGTCGTTCCCGCGGGTCAGGCTCGGGTTGGTGTTGGCCGGCGAGACCATCGCGATGTTGGCCCCGTTCAGGACCGGCTGGACCGGCCCGGCGACGCTGGAGTTCAGCGTGCCGACGACCCCGACCACGTTGTCGTTGGCAGCCAAGGCGGTGGCGGCGTTCTTGCCCGGCTCGGGCTTGGCCTCGTCGTCCTTGGCGTCCAGCTTGAGCGTCCAGCCGGGGATGGTGTTGTTGTCGTTGGCCTGCTTGATGGCCAGGTCGACGGAGTTCTTCATGCCGAGGCCCATCGCCGACAGGCCACCGGACAGCGGGGCGATCAGGCCGATGACGGCCTCCTTCTTCGCACCGGACGCGGCGCCGCCCGTCGCGGTGCTACCGCTCTCGGCACCCCGGGAGCCACAGCCGGCGAGGCCGACCACCGCGGCGAGAACGGTGACGCCGACACCGGCGCGCACGAGCGAGTTCTTCATTGATCCTCCTGGGAAGCGTCCGTCCGGGCCTGGCGACCCGGCGATCCGACCGCTCGGTCGGCGGACTGCGAGTGCGACGGGAGCGTAGGCGATGTCTCGGCGATCACGGAAGCAGGCACGGCGGCATGGCCGTGTTGCGGTGTGAAGACGAGCGTCCAGCGGTCCATGCTCCCGGTCAAACGGTCGGTCAGTTGCGCCGTACGGCGCCAGCCCCGCCCCGGATCCGGGGTGCCGCCGCAGGTCAGCGAGGCGCCGAGGGAACCTGCGGGGTCGTCGGTGGTACGTCGTACGCTGAACCGCGTGGCCGACCCCTCGACATACCGCCCTCGGCCCGGCGAGATCCCCACGGACCCGGGCGTCTACCGCTTTCGGGACGGCCACGGCCGGGTCATCTATGTCGGCAAGGCGAAGAGCCTGCGGCAGCGGCTCTCGTCGTACTTCCAGGACGTCTCCGGTTTGCATCCGCGCACCCAGACGATGGTGCGCACCGGGGCAAGCGTCGAGTGGACCGTGGTGGCCACCGAGGTGGAGGCGCTGCAGCTGGAATACAGCTGGATCAAGGAGTTCGAGCCGCGGTTCAACGTCAAATATCGCGACGACAAGTCCTACCCCTATCTGGCGGTGACACTCGGCGAGGAGTTTCCCCGCGCCCAGGTGATGCGCGGCGCCAAGAGGCCGGGCACTCGCTATTTCGGGCCCTATGCGCACGCCTGGGCGATCCGGGAGACCCTCGACCAGCTGCTGCGCGTGTTCCCCGTGCGGACCTGTAGCAAGGGGGTCTTCCATCGGGCCGAGCTCTCCGGCCGGCCGTGCCTGCTCGGCTACATCGACAAGTGCGCCGCGCCCTGTGTCGGGCGGGTCGACGCGGCGGAGCACCGCCGGATCGCCGAGGAGTTGTGCGACTTCCTCGGCGGCACCACCGGGCGCTTCGTCAAACGCCTGGAGCAGCAGATGCGGGAGGCGGCCGCCGAGCTGGACTTCGAGACGGCCGCCCGGCTCCGCGACGACCTCGGCGCGTTGGAGAAGGCGCTGGAGCGCTCCGCGGTCGTCCTCGCCGACGCCACCGACGCCGACGTCTTCGGAATGGCCGGCGACGAGCTCGAGGTGGCCGTGCAGGTGTTCCACGTCCGCGGGGGCCGGGTCCGGGGGCAGCGGGGCTGGGTCAGCGAGCGCGAGTCGGCCGACGACGCCGAGCTGGTCCAGCAGCTGCTCATGCAGGTCTACGGCGCCGAGTCCGCCGAGGGGGTTCCCCGCGAGGTGCTGGTGCCGACGCCGCCGGCGGACGCGGACGCGGTGACCGCGCTGCTGTCCGAAGTGCGTGGGTCGCGGGTGTCCGTGCGGGTCCCACAGCGCGGCGACAAGCGGGCCCTCGCCGAGACCGTGACGCGCAACGCGCAACAGTCGCTGGCCCGACACAAGGTCGCCCGGGCGGGTGACCTCACCGCGCGCGGGCAGGCCCTGGCGGACCTGCAGGAGGCCCTCGGGCTGGCCGAGGCCCCGCTGCGGATCGAGTGTTTCGACGTCAGCCACGTGCAGGGCACCAATGTCGTGGCGTCGATGGTGGTCTTCGAGGACGGGCTGCCGCGCAAGAGCGAATACCGGCGGTTCGTGGTCCGGGGCGACGCCACCGACGGCGGCGGGGCCGTCGACGACCTGGCCGCGATGCACGAGGTGCTCACTCGCCGGTTCCGCCGCCACGTCGCCGGCCCGGACGCCGGGCCGGTCGCCGGCCCGGATGCTGCGGCGGCCGGGGGCGAGGTCCCGGCGGGTATCGACCCGGACAGCGGCAAACCGCGCCGGTTCGCCTACGCCCCCCAATTGGTCGTGGTCGACGGTGGTCTGCCCCAGGTCACCGCGGCCGCGGCCGCGCTGGAAGCGGTCGGCGTCCCGGACGTGGCCCTGGTCGGGCTGGCCAAGCGGCTGGAGGAGGTGTGGCTGCCCGGGGAGCAGTTCCCCGTCATCCTGCCGCGCAGCAGCGAGGCCCTGTTCCTGCTGCAACGGGTCCGCGACGAGGCGCATCGGTTCGCGATCACCTTCCATCGCCAGCGGCGCAGCAAGGCGATGACCGCGAGCGCGCTCGACGCGATCCCCGGCCTCGGGCCGGCCCGCAAGGCCGCGCTGCTCAAGGCCTTCGGCTCGGTCAAGGCGATGCGCGCGGCCAGTGCGCAGGAGTTGGGGAGCGTGCCGGGGATCGGCCCGGCACTGGCCCAGACGATTCTGGACCGACTCGCCGCCGGGGTTGCCCAGGGCACTGCCGCCGTGAACGTGATGACTGGTGAGATCGTTGACTAGGCCACGGTGCGCGGCAGGGGCAGGGGCAGGGACACTGTGGGTGGAGGTCACGGTGACCCGATCAGTCAGGAGGCCGCGACGATGAGCGAGCAAGGTCCAGAGGCGCTCGAGCCGAACCATCGCGTCGAGGGCGCCGCGGCGCCCGACGACGACGACTTCCAGGTCGCCATCCTCACCGGGATGAGCGGCGCCGGACGCTCTACCGCCGCGCACGCCCTGGAGGACCTCGGCTGGTATCTCGTCGACAATCTGCCGGCGTCGATGCTCCCGCAGCTTGCGCAGCTGGCGGCCGCCCCGGCCTCCAATGTGACCCGGCTCGCGGCGGTCGTCGACGCGCGCTCGCGGGGCTTCTTCGACGCCTTCCGGGGCGCCTTGGCCGCGTTGCGCGGGATGGGGCTGCGGCCCCGGATCATCTTCATCGACGCGAACGACGAATCGCTGGTGCGCCGCTTCGAGAGCGTGCGCCGCCCACATCCGCTGCAGGGCGACGGCCGCCTCCTGGACGGGATCCAGGCCGAGCGCCGCAAACTGGCCGACCTGCGCTCCGACGCCGACCTCGTCGTCGACACCTCCGGCCTGAACGTGCACCAGTTGTCCGCGAAGGTGCGCGACATCGTCAGCGACGGGGCGCCGACGACGCGATTGCGGATCGCGATCGTGTCGTTCGGGTTCAAATACGGCCTGCCGCTCGACGCCGACCTGGTCTTCGACATGCGCTTCCTGCCCAACCCCTACTGGATCCCGGAGCTGCGCAATCACACCGGCCGGGACGAGGATGTGGCGTCCTATGTGCTGGGCCGGCCCAGTGCCGTGGAGTTCGTGGAGCGGCTCGTGGCGCTGATGGAGCCGATGTTGGATGGCTACCTGCGGGAGGGGCGGCGCTACATCACGGTCGCGATCGGGTGCACCGGCGGCAAACACCGTTCGGTGGCCGTCGCCGAGCGCTTGGCGGCCCGGCTGCGCACCCCCGAGTTGGCGACCATCCTCTTCCACCGGGATCTCGGACGGGAGTGACGTGACGCCGAATCGCCCGGCGGTGGTGGCCCTGGGCGGCGGGCACGGCCTGGCCGCCTCACTGACCGCCTTGCGCCACGTCTCGGACCGGATCACGGCGGTGGTCACGGTCGCCGACGACGGCGGCAGCAGCGGTCGGCTGCGCCGCGAGTACGACGTGCTGCCGCCCGGCGACCTGCGCATGGCCCTGGCGGCGTTGTGCGACGACTCGCAGTGGGGACTGCTGTGGAGCGACGCCCTGCAGCACCGCTTCGCGGGCAACGGCCCGCTCGGCGGGCATGCCATGGGCAACCTGCTCATCGTGGCCCTGTGGGAGCTGCTGGGTGATCCGGTGCAGGGACTCGATGTGGTGCGTCGGCTGCTCGGCGCCCGCGGCCGGGTCCTGCCCATGGCGGCGGTGCCCCTGCACATCTCGGCGAGCGTGCGGGGCCTGGACCCCCTCGACCCGGCGGCGGTGAGCGAGGTGCGCGGCCAGGCGCAGGTGGCCACGACCGCCGGCGAAGTGCTCGAGGTGCGACTCGACCCGGCGGACCCGCCGGCCTGCCCCGAGACGATCGCGGCGGTGCGGGGGGCGGACTGGGTGGTGCTCGGGCCGGGTTCCTGGTTCACCTCCGTCCTGCCGCACCTGCTGGTGCCCGAGTTGGCGGCCGCTTTGGCGCAGACCTCGGCGAAGCGCCTGTTGACCCTCAACGTGCAGATGCAGACCACGGAGACGATGGGCTTCACGGCCGCCAGGCATCTCGACGTCCTCGCCGCGCACGCACCGCAGCTGCGCCTCGATGCCGTGCTGGCCGACCCCGGCGTGGTCGACGATCGGCACCTGCTCGAGGCCGCCGCGGACCGTCTCGGCGCCGAGCTCGTGGTGGCCAGCGTCGTGGCGACCGATCGGCCCAAGGTGCACGACGTGCTGCGGCTGGCTGCGGCGTACCGCGACATCTTCTCCTAGCGCGCCCCGCCCGGCGCCACCCGCCGGGGCCGGACCAGCCGGGACGTCCACTTGGACATTCGTTCGAGAGTCGAGGCCCGCGGGTGGGTGTCCGGAGCACCCGTGCGCCGGTGGCACTATGGTCCGCATGGCCATGACCGCAAACGTCAAGGACGAGCTCAGTCGGTTGCCGGTGACGAAGCCGTGCTGTCGCAAGGCCGAGGTCTCGGCGTCGTTGCGGTTCGCCGGCGGGTTGCACCTGGTGGGCGGCCGGATCGTGGTCGAGGCCGAGCTGGACACCGGCGCGGCGGCGCGGCGGCTGCGCCGCGACATCGTCGAGGTCTACGGGCACGGCACGGAGCTGATGGTGGTCGCCGAGGCGGGGCTGCGCAAGGGGAGCCGGTACGTCGTACGGGTGGAGCACAACGGCGACGACCTGGCGCGTCAGACCGGCCTGGTGGACCTGCGCGGCCGGCCCGTGCGCGGGCTGCCTCCCCGGGTGGTCAACGGAGCCGTCTGCGACGCGGAGGCCGCGTGGCGGGGGGCCTTCCTCGCGCACGGCTCGCTCACCGAACCCGGCCGCAGCAGCTCGCTGGAGGTGACCTGCCCCGGGCCGGAGGCGGCGCTGGCGCTGGTCGGTGCGGCGCGGCGGATCGGCATCTCGGCGAAGGCCCGGGAGGTGCGCGGGGTGGACCGGGTCGTCATCCGCGACGGCGACGCGATCGGCGCCATGCTCACCCGGATCGGCGCCCACGACGCCGTCCTGGCCTGGGAGGAGCGGCGGATGCGGCGCGAGGTCCGCGCCACCGCGAACCGCCTGGCCAACTTCGACGACGCCAACCTGCGCCGCTCCGCGCGGGCGGCGGTGACGGCGGGGGCGCGGGTGGCGCGGGCCCTGGAGATTCTCGGGGCGGAGATCCCCGAGCACCTGCGCGAGGCCGGTCAGCTCCGGCTGGAACACAAGCAGGCCAGCCTCGAGGAATTGGGCGCGCTCGCGCAACCCCCGATGACCAAGGACGCCGTCGCCGGGCGCATTCGGCGGCTGCTGGCCATGGCCGACAAGCGGGCCGCTGACCTGGGCATCCCGGGCACCGACGCGGGCTTGTCCGAGGAGTTGCTGGACGCCTGAGCCGGGCCCGGACCGGCGTCGCCGCGGCATTGAGCCGATTGCCTGGGTGCTATCCGGCGCGCGGACCCGATAGGGTCGGAACCGTCGTACGACGGCGTGCGGACCCTCCGAGATCGGTGGCGCGACATCCCGCGCGCACTGCTCCGGGGTCCCCTCGCCAGACCGAGTTGTTAGGCAACCCCAGGAAGGCAGCGTTGTGACTGTTCGCGTTGGCATCAATGGATTTGGCCGCATCGGCCGTAACTTTTTCCGGGCCGTCGCGGCCTCGGGGGCGGACATCGAGATCGTCGCGGTCAACGACCTCACCGACAACAAGACCCTCGCCCACCTGCTGAAGTACGACTCGATCCTGGGTCGGTTCCCGGGCGAGGTCAGCTACGACGACGAGTCGATCACCGCGGGCGGCAAGAAGTTCGCGGCCTGGGCCGAGCGCGACCCGGCCAAGCTCGACTGGAAGTCGGTCGGTGCCGACATCGTCGTGGAGTCCACCGGCTTCTTCACCGACGCCACCAAGGCCAAGGCCCACATCGACGGCGGCGCGAAGAAGGTCATCATCTCCGCGCCGGCGACGAACGAAGACATCACCATCGTCATGGGTGTCAACGACAACCTGTACGACGGCAGCCAGACGATCATCTCCAACGCCTCGTGCACCACGAACTGCCTGGCCCCGATGGCCAAGGCACTCAACGACGAGCTGGGGATCGTCAAGGGCCTGATGACGACGATCCACGCCTACACCCAGGACCAGAACCTGCAGGACGCGCCGCACAAGGACCTGCGTCGGGCCCGCGCCGCCGCCCTCAACATCGTCCCGACCAGCACGGGTGCCGCCAAGGCCGTCGCGCTGGTGCTGCCCGAGCTCAAGGGCAAGCTCGACGGTTACGCGCTGCGCGTGCCGACACCGACCGGCTCGGCCACCGACCTCACCTTCGAGGCCGGCCGCGAGACCACCGTCGCCGAGGTCAACGCCATCGTCAAGAAGGCCGCCGAGGGCCCGATGAAGGGCAAGCTCGTCTACACCGAGGACGCGATCGTGTCCAAGGACATCGAGACCGACCCGGCGTCGTGCATCTTCGACGCCGGCCTGACCAAGGTCATCGGCAACCAGGTCAAGGTCGTCGGCTGGTACGACAACGAGTGGGGCTACAGCAACCGCCTCGCCGACCTGTGCGTGCTGGTCGGCAGCAAGCTCTGAGCGAGCCTGCGCCCCTGTGATCGACCCCGTGCGTCGGGTGGCCCGCCCGGCCACCCGACGCACGGTCGTCCCTGCGCCGATCCGCCCACTCGACAGGAGCACCCCATGAAGACGGTCGAAGACCTCGTCCGCGAAGACCTGCACGGCAAGAAGGTCCTGGTCCGCAGCGACCTCAACGTGCCGCTGGATGCCGACAAGAATGTCACCGACGACGGTCGGCTGCGCGCCTCCGTCCCCACCATCAAGGCCCTGACCGGTGCCGGCGCCGCCGTCATCGTCGTGGCCCACCTCGGCCGGCCCAAGGGCGCGCCCGAGGAGAAGTACTCCCTGAAGCCCGTCGTCGCCCGGTTCTCCGAGCTGCTGGGCACAGACGTCAAGTTCGCCACGGACACCGTCGGTGAGTCCGCGCAGAGCGTGGTCGCCGGCCTGGCCGACGGTGAGGTCGCCCTGCTGGAGAACCTGCGCTTCAACGCGGGGGAGACCAGCAAGGACGAGGCCGAGCGTGGCGCCTTCGCCGACCAGCTCGCCGCGATGGCCGACTACTACGTCTCCGACGGCTTCGGGGTCGTGCACCGCAAGCAGGCCAGCGTCTACGACGTCGCCACCAAGCTGCCGTGCTATGCCGGGGGCCTGGTGGGCGCCGAGGTCGAGGTGCTCAAGCGGCTCACCCAGGACCCGCAGCGGCCGTACGCCGTGGTCCTCGGCGGCGCCAAGGTCGCCGACAAGCTGGCGGTGATCGAGAACCTGATGAAGACCGCGGACCGCCTGCTGATCGGTGGCGGGATGGCCTACACCTTCCTGAAGGCCCAGGGTCACGAGGTCGGCAAGTCCCTGCTGGACGAGACGATGCTGGACACCTGCCGCGGCTTCCTGGAGACCGCCAAGGCCAAGGGTGTCGAGCTGATCCTGCCGGTGGACACGGTGATCGCGCCGTCGTTCGGCACGGACGGCCCGATCTCGACCGTGGCCGTCGACGCGATCCCGGCCGACATGATGGGCCTGGACATCGGCCCCGAGAGCGCGGAGCTGTTCGCCGGCAAGATCGCCGACTGCAAGACGGTGTTCTGGAACGGTCCGATGGGCGCGTTCGAGATGGCGCCGTACGCCGCGGGCACCAAGGCTGTCGCGCAGGCCCTGGTCGAGGCGACGGCCGCCGGTGGGCTGACCGTCGTCGGCGGCGGCGACTCGGCGGCTGCGGTGCGCCAATTGGGCTTCGCTGACCACCAGTTCGGCCACATCAGCACCGGTGGCGGCGCGAGCCTGGAATACCTGGAGGGCAAGACCCTCCCCGGCATTGAGATTTTGGGAGCCTGAGGCATGACGACGCGAATCCCGCTGATGGCGGGCAACTGGAAGATGAACCTCGACCACCTCCAGGCGACGCATCTCGTGCAGAAGCTGGACTGGTCCCTCAAGGACGCCAAGCACGACTACGGCGTCGTGGAAGTGGCGGTCTGCCCGCCGTTCACGGACCTGCGCACGGTGCAGACGCTGGTGGAGGGGGACAACCTCGCGCTGAAGTACGGCGCGCAGGACCTCTCCCAGCACGACGACGGCGCCTATACCGGCGACATCTCCGGCCCGATGCTGGCCAAGCTGGGCTGCAGCTACGTGATCATCGGCCACAGCGAGCGGCGCGAATATCACCACGAGTCCGACGAGCTCCTCAACGCCAAGGTCAAGGCGGCCTACAAGCACGGCCTGACCCCGATCCTGTGCTGCGGCGAGGGCCTGGAGATCCGCAAGGCCGGCAACCAGGTCAGCCACGTCCTGGCGCAGATCGAGGCCGACTTCCAGGACATCCCGGTGGAGCAGGCCACGACGATCGTCGTCGCCTATGAGCCGATTTGGGCGATCGGCACCGGCGAGGTCGCCACCCCGGAGGACGCCCAGGAGGTCTGTGGCGCGATCCGCGGCAAGCTCGCCGAGCTCTACGACCAGGCCACGGCCGACGGCATCCGGATCCTGTACGGCGGGTCGGTCAAGTCCAGCAATGTCGCCGCGATCATGGCCCAGCCCGACGTCGACGGCGCGCTGGTCGGCGGGGCCTCCCTGCAGGCCGAGGAGTTCGCGGCGATCTGCCGGTTCACCGAGCACCACGCGGGCTGACGCCGGCCCGTACGACGTACGCGATGGCGCCCGTGCCCCGCCACGGGCGCCATCGGCACGTCCAGGGATCGCCTCCAGTGTGTCGAACGTCCGAGCAGCTCGGGATCGCGCGGGGCGTCAGGTACCATCGAGGCTGCCCCTGGAGCCATCGGCTCGAAACCGCCGCACCACCCGACCGGACAAGGTGACCTGCACGTGGATGTTCTGAAAGTCGTGTTGGACGTCTTCCTTGTCTTGGGCGGCCTGTTCCTCGTCCTGCTCATCCTCATGCACAAGGGGAAGGGCGGTGGCATGTCGGACATGTTCGGTGGAGGATTTTCGAGCACGATGGGCGGATCGTCCGTCGCCGAGCGAAATCTCAACCGCATCACCGTCACCGTCGCGGTGATGTGGTTCGCCTGCGTGGTCGGCCTGCAACTCCTGGAGCGGTTCCACGGCTGAACCCCTGTTTCCCGGCAATGGCGCCGGGCTTTCCGAGGAGGAATCCCCATGGTGGGTGCAAACGCGATTCGTGGTAGCCGAGTTGGCGCGGGACCGATGGGAGAGGCCGAGCGGGGCGAAGCCGCCCCCCGCGTGACCATCTCCTATTGGTGTGCCAACGGTCACGAGACGAGCCCCAGTTTCGCCGTTGACGCCAGCATCGGCGTCCCCGAATTCTGGGATTGCCCACGCTGCGGTTTTCCCGCAGGTCAGGACCCCGCGAATCCTCCGGCGCCGGTACGCGTGGAGCCCTACAAGACGCATCTGGCCTACGTGAAGGAACGGCGCACCGACGCCGACGGCGAGGCCATCCTCGAGGAGGCGCTGACTGCGCTGCGTGAGCGGGGCCTCGTCGTCTAGCCCTCAGCCTCGACCGGAGCCGGCACCCTTCCCACGAGGTGTGGGTGTCGGCTTTGCCGTGCCGCCGCCGACGCTGCGGGGTGGCTTCTTGGTGCTCTCCGTGCGTTCGGCCTGGACCTGGTCGCGCTGGGCTGCGCCGCGTCGCCGGACGTCCTCGTCCGAGGCCTGCTGGGTCGGCGCCGGGCGTTCGACCATGGCCGCGCTGCCCTGACCCCCGGCCGCCTTGGCGATCTCCGCGGCGATCCGACGGGCCTCGTCCAGCTCGGGGGCCAGGCCGGCGGCGACCGCCTCGGTCACCGTCTTGAGGGCCTTTCCGCGCAGCAGCGGCAGGCCGTGCCGGAGCGTCTCGTCGTAGACGTCGTCGGGGTCGAGCCGAGCGAGCTCGTCCGAGAGGCATTCCTCGTCGCTGCGGCGCGCCAGCGCGAGCCGCCGGATCGGCTGGCCAGGATGGCTGAGGATGGCGACCAGTCCGTCCGGGCGCACCAGGTCGATCGGGCCGGATTCTCGCTCGAGGCGCACAGAGAGCAGCCCCGCCCCGGCGGGCGCCCGGCCGCGGACCACGGGGCAACCGAGTCGGTGCCCCAGCCAGGCGGCCAGCAGGTCCGTCGATCCCGAATCGAGACCGCCGCACACGGTGACGCGACGGACCGGCTCGAACGGCGGCTGATCCAGCGCCGCGGCGAGCAGACCGCGCCAGCGCGTGGTGCGCGTCCAGACCAGGTCCGTGTCCCCCGGCCGGTAGACCTTGGCCCGGGTGGCGATGGCCGTGGCGGCGTCGGCGGCGTGCTCGGCGTCGGTGATGCGCCGTTGCGCCAGCGCCCCGATCGGGTCGGCGCCGGGATCCTCCGGCGCGTCATAGGGCCACCACGCCACGATGGGGGAGTCCGGCAGAAGCAGCGGCATGACCACCGACTCGGCGTGATCCACCAGCTCGCCGTACAGCCGGAGCACGATGATCTCCGAGGCCCCCGCGTCGCCACCGAGCCGCAGTTGGGCGTCGATGCGGTTGGCGCCACGACGGGTGCCCGCCGCGATCGCGACGATCCGACTGGGATGCTGATGGGTGGCGCGGGCGGCGACGGTGAGCGCCTCGTCCGCGCGCGCGTCGTCGACCACGACCACGAGGGTCAGGACCCGCGACAGCGCCATCGCGCCGGCGGCGTCGCGCAGGTCGCGCAGCTTGCTGGCCACCGCTGCGACGCTGGTCCCCGGCAGGTCGACGATCATGGCTTCCTCCAGGTGCGTCCGTCGCGGGCCAGCATCTCGTGCGCGCTCGCCGGGCCCCAGTGGCCGGCCGGATAGTCCTGCGGCGGGGTGGCGGAGCGGGCCCACGCGGCGGTGACCGGGTCGAGGATCCGCCAGGACAGTTCGACCTCCTCGTGCCGGGGGAACAGCGGGGGGTCGCCGAGCAGCACGTCGAGGATCAGGCGTTCGTAGGCCTCGGGGCTGGACTCGGTGAAGGCGCGCCCGTAGCCGAAGTCCATCGTCACATCGCGCACCTCCATCTGCGCACCGGGCACCTTGGCGCCGAACCGCAGGGTCACCCCCTCGTCCGGCTGCACCCGGATCACCAGCGCGTTCTGCCCCAGTTCTTCGGTCTCGGACTCCGTGAAGGGCAGGTGCGGTGCGGGCTTGAAGACCACCGCGATCTCGGTGACCCGCTTGGCCAGGCGCTTGCCGGTGCGTAGGTAGAACGGCACGCCGGCCCAGCGGCGGGTCTGCACATTGAGCTTGATGGCGGCAAACGTCTCGGTCGTGGAGTCGGCCGCGACACCCTGCTCCTGGGCGTAGCCGATGACCTCCTGACCCGCCTGCCAGCCTGCGGCGTACCGCCCCCGCGCCGTACACGTGGCGACCGGCCCGGCCAACCGGACCGCCGAAAGGACCTTTTCCTTCTCGGTGCGCAGGTGGTCGGCCTCGAACGAGACGGGTTCCTCCATCGCGGTCAACGCCAACAGCTGCAGGAGGTGGTTCTGGATGACGTCGCGGGCCGCCCCGATCCCGTCGTAATAGCCCGCGCGGCCCGCGATCCCGATGTCCTCAGCCATGGTGATCTGCACGTGGTCGATGTGGCTGGCGTTCCAGATGGGCTCGAACAACTCGTTGGCGAAGCGCAGCGCGAGCAGGTTCTGCACCGTCTCCTTGCCCAGGTAGTGGTCGATGCGGAAGACCGCGTCGGCCGGGAACACGCTTTCGACGATGGCGTTCAGCTCTCGAGCGCTCGTCAGGTCGTGCCCGAACGGCTTCTCGATGACGACGCGGCGCCAGGCGTCCGCCGGTCCGGAGGCCAACCCGGACCGGTGCAGCTGGCGGCAGACGGGGCCGAAGAAGCCGGGCGGAATGGACAGGTAGAACGCGTGGTTGCCGCCGGTGCCGCGCTGCTCGTCGAGGAGCCGGACCGTGTCGGCGAGCAGGTCGAAGGCGGCGTCGTCGTCGAAGGTGCCGGGGACGAAGCGGATCCCCTCGGCGAGCTGGTTCCAGACCTCCTCGCGCCACGGGGTGCGGGCGTGTTCGCGGACGGCGTCGTAGACGAGCTTGCCGAAGTCCTGGTCCGCCCAGTCTCGGCGGGCGAACCCGACCAGGGCGAACCCCGGTGGCAACAGACCCCGGTTGGCCAGGTCGTAGATCGCCGGCATCAGCTTCTTGCGGGCGAGGTCCCCGGTGACCCCGAACATCACCATGCCGCACGGGCCGGCGATCCGGGGGAGCCGCTTGTCGCGGTGATCCCGCAGCGGGTTGATGCCCCTGGCCACCCGGGCCGGGCTCATCGGCCGCCGGCCTTGGCCAGCTCGACGCCGACCGTCTCGAGCAGCTCGGCCCAGGAGGCGTCGAACTTCGCGAGGCCCTCGCGCTCCAGCTGCGTGACGACGTCGGGATAGCTGATCCCGAGTCGTTGCAGGTCGTCCAGGGCGGCCGAGGCCTGCTCGAAGGTGCCGCTGATGGTGTCGCCGCGGATCTCGCCGTGGTCGGCCACGGCGTCCAGGGTCTTTTCGGGCATGGTGTTCACGGTGCCGGCCGCGACCAGCTCCGTGACATACATGGTGTCCGGGTAGGCCGGGTCCTTCACCCCGGTGGACGCCCACAGCGGTCGCTGCCGGTGGGCCCCGTCGTCGGCCAGATTCGCCCACCGGGGGGTGGCGAAGGTCTCCTCGTAGGCCTGGTAGGCCAGCCGTGCGTTGGCGATCGCCGCGGTGCCGCGAAGCTCGGTTCCCTCCGGATCGCCGATCTCGTCGAGACGCTTGTCGACCTCGGTGTCGAACCGGCTCACGAAGAATGAGGCGACCGAGTGGATCTGCGCCAGATCCCGGCCGTGCTGGCGGGCCTGCTCCAGGCCGGTCAGATAGGCGTTCATCACGCCCCGATAGCGATCCAGCGAGAAGATCAAGGTCACGTTGACGTTGATGCCTTCCTCGATGGCCGTGGCGATGGCCGGCAGGCCCTCCACGGTCGCCGGGATCTTGATCATCACGTTCGGCCGGTCCACGGTGGTCCACAGCCGCCGCGCCATCTCGATCGTGCCCGAGGTGTCCCGGGCCAGCCGGGGGTCAACCTCGATCGAGACTCGACCGTCCTGGCCGTCGGTGCCGTCATAGATCGGTCGGAGGATGTCGCAGGCGGACCGTACGTCGTCGGTGGTGATCGCCTCGACGGCCGTCTCGGCGTCGGCGCCCGCCCGGGCGAGATCGGTGACCTGGTCGGCGTAGGCCTCGCCCTGCCGCAGCGCCGCCGCGAAGATCGTCGGATTGGTCGTCACCCCCACGACGCCGCGCTCCACCGTCGCCCGCGCCAGCTCGCCGTCGACGATCATCGCGCGGCTGAGATCGTCCAGCCAGATCGAGACGCCGTGCCGGGCCAGCGCGTCCAGGTTCGGGTTCGTCGCCATGTCAGTGCCCTTCCACCGTGTGCATGCTCTGCCGGGCGGCCGCCACGACATGGTCGGTCGTGAAGCCGAACTCCCTCATCAGCACCGAGCCCGAGGCGGACTCGCCGAAATGGTCGATGCCGATGACGACACCGGCGTCGCCGACATATCCGCGCCAGAGCCGCGGCTCGGCGGCCTCGACGGCGACGCGGGCCCGCACGGCCGGGGGGAGCACCTGATCCCGGTAGGCCTGATCCTGCGCCTCGAACCATTCCCAGCAGGGCATCGAGACGACGCGGGCCTTGACGCCCTCGGCGACCAGGTGCTCGTACGCCCCGACCGCGTGCTGCACCTCCGAGCCGGTCGCCATGAGGATCACCTCGGGGTTGCCGTCGGGCGCCGCGCAGGCCAGGACGTAGGCGCCCCGGGCGGTGCCGTCGGCGCTGGCATAGGTCGTCCGGTCCAGCACCGGCAGCGCCTGGCGGGACAGCAGGAGTCCCTTGGGATCCTGGTGGGAGGCGAGGATGGTGCGCCAGGCGACCACCGTCTCGTTGGCGTCGGCCGGCCGGATCACCTGGAGATTGGGGATCAGCCGCAGGCTGGGGATGTGCTCGATCGGCTGGTGGGTCGGGCCGTCCTCGCCCAGACCCACCGAGTCGTGGGTCCACACGAAGACCACCGGGACCCGCTGCAGCGCCGCCAGCCGGACCGCCGGACGCATGTAGTCGGAGAAGGTGAGGAACGTGCCGCCGTACGGCCGGGTCAGCCCCTCCAGGGCGATCCCGTTCAGGATCATGCCCATCGCGTTCTCGCGGATCCCGAAGTGCAGGGTGCGGCCGTAGGGATTGCCCTGCCACATGGCGGTCTGGTGCTGGGTCGGGACGAAGCTCGGCTCGCCCTCCATCGTCGTGTTGTTGGACTCGGCGAGGTCGGCCGAACCGCCCCACAGTTCGGGCAGCACGTCCTTGAGCGCGGTGAGCACCTTCCCCGAGGCCGCCCGGGTCGCCATGCCCTTCTCGGTGTCGGCGGCGAAGGTGGGCAGGGCCGCCGCGAAGTCCGCCGGCAGTTCGTGGGCGCGGACCCGGTCCAGCAGCGCGGCCCGCTGCGGATGGGCCGCCCGCCACGCCTCGTAGGACTCCTGCCAGGCCGCGTGCGCCGCGGCACCGCGCTCGGCCAGGCCCGTGCGGGTGTGCGCGATGACCTCGTCGGCCACCTGGAAGGACCGGTCCGGATCGAAGCCGAGCAGCCGCTTTGTCGCCGCCACTTCCTTCTCGCCGAGTGCCGCGCCGTGCGCCTTGCCGGTGTCCCGCAGGGTGGGCGCCGGCCAGCCGATGATCGTGTCGAGCACGACGATCGTCGGCTTGTCGGGCACCGCCCGGCCGGCCTCGATCGCGGCGGCCAGGGCGTCGATGTCCTCGACGTAGCCGCCGGTGGCGTCATTGCGCCAGGCCACGTGCCGCACGTCCCAGCCATAGGACGCGAAGCGCGCCGAGACGTCCTCGCTGAACGAGATGTCGGTGCGGTCCTCGATGGAGATGCGGTTGGCGTCGTAGATGAGCGTGAGCCGGCCCAGTTGCTGGTGGCCGGCCAGCGAGCACGCCTCGCTGGCCACCCCCTCCTGGAGGCAGCCGTCGCCGGCGAGGACGTAGATGTCGTGGTCGAACGGGCTGGTTCCGGGCGCGGCCTCGGGGTCGAACAGGCCCCGTTGGCGCCGCTGCGCCATCGCCATGCCGACGGCGCTGGCCAGGCCCGAGCCGAGCGGGCCCGTGGTGATCTCGACGCCGGTGGTGTGGTGCACCTCCGGATGTCCGGGGGTCTTCGACTTGAAGGTGCGCAGCGCCTCGATGTCGGCCAGCTCCAGGCCGATGCCGGCCAGATAGAGCTGCACGTATTGGGTCAGGCTCGCGTGCCCGTTGGACAGCACGAAGCGATCCCGACCCAACCACTGCGGGTCGGCCGGGTCGAGCCGCATGACCTGCTGGTAAAGCAGGTAGGCGACCGGCGCCAGGCTCATCGCGGTGCCCGGATGCCCGTTGCCCACCTTCTGTACGGCGTCCGCCGCGAGCACTCGAGCCGTATCGACGGCGCGAACGTCGAGGTCGGTCCAGCCGACCCGGTCGGCCACCGGGGCCGCCAGCGAGGGATCCCTGACCAGCTGCTGCTCCGTAGTCACCGTGAGCTCCTTCCTGAGGCCGTCACGCCTCCGAGCCTACCCACGGGCGTTGAGCAGGAAACCTGGCCCGCCCCGCGCGCCCATCGGCCCATCCGGCCCGTAGACTGGACGCGCGCCGTCCGTACTCCCGGGCGGCGATCCTCCCACCTGGGCGCCGTTCGGGCCCACCGTGGGGCCCGCCCACCCGGTGCCCGAAGGACGATGTGACCGCGCTGCAACCCCGCCGCCACACCGCCGCCGCGACGCAGGACGCGCCCGCGGCGACCGTGGGCGACTACCTGTCCCTGATCAAGCCGCGCATCATCGAACTCCTGCTGGTCACGACGTTCCCCGTGATGTTCCTCGCGCAGCGCGGGGTGCCCGCCCCGACGCTCATCCTGGCCACGCTCCTGGGGGGCACCCTGTCGGCGGCCAGTGCCAACATCCTGAACTGCTACCTGGACCGCGACATCGACCGGTTGATGCACCGCACCGAGAACCGGCCCCTGGTCACCGGGGCGATCTCGCCGCGGCGCGCGCTGACGCTGGGGATCGTGGTCGGGATCGCATCCGTCGCCGTCCTCGGGGGACTGGTCAACTGGCTGTCCGCCTGGCTGTCGCTGGGCGCGATCGTGCTGTACGTCGGGTTCTACACGGCCCTGCTCAAGCGGCGGACCACCCAGAACATCGTCTGGGGTGGCGCCGCCGGCTGCATGCCCGTGCTGATCGGCTGGGCCGCGGTGACCGACGGCTTGGCGTGGCCGCCGGTGATTCTCTTCCTCGTGGTGTTCTTCTGGACACCACCGCACTACTGGCCGCTGTCGATGCGGTTCAAGGACGACTACGCCGCCGCCGGCGTGCCGATGCTGCCCGTGGTCGCGCACGACGTCCTCGTCGCGCGCCGGATCGTGATCTACGCCTGGGCCACGGTCGTCACGTCGCTGGCGTTGATCCCGATCGCGCCGATGGGCTGGCTGTACGTCGTGGCCGCGCTGCTGGCCGGGGGGGTGTTCCTGCTGGAGTCCTACCGCCTGCTGGCGCGCGCCAAGGACCCGGCGAACACGACCCTGACCTCGCTGAAGCCGATGCGGCTGTTCCACTACTCGATCAGCTACCTGACGTTGGTCTTCGTGGCCGTGGCCGTCGACCCGCTGGTGTATCTGCCGTTGCCGATCCGCTGACGCGCTGAAACGGGTGCTAGCTGGCCCGGGTGGGGTGCGCGTCCGGGACGCCGCCGGCCGCCGAGAGGCGGGTCAGCTGCTCCTGGGTGCCGAACGCGATCAGCACGCTGCCCGGCTCGATGACGACCTCAGGATGCGGCGTGGCGGTGAAGCTGCGGGCGCCGGGCTGCCGGATGGCCAACAACAGGCAGCCGATCGTGCGCTGCAGTTCCAGGGAGCCGACCGTGCGGCCGGCCAGCAGCGACCCCACGCGCACGTCGACCTGCTGGATCCGGTAGTCGAACTCCTCGTCGTGCATGACGACGTCCATGAACTGGGTCGCCGCGGGGGCCAGCGCGAACGAAGCCAGCCGGCGCCCGCCGATGCCCTGCGGGTTCACCGCCCGGTCCGCGCCGGCCAGCACCATCTTGGTTTTCGAATCGGCGGTCCGAGCCCGCGCGACGATCACCAGGTCGGGGCGAAGGGCGCGCGCCGAGAGCACCACATAGACCGAGTCCGCGTCGGTCTCCAGGGCCGCGATGAGCGCCCGCGCCCGGTCGATGCCCGCCTCCCGCAGGATGTCGTCGTTGGTGACGTCGCCTACGACGTACGGCACGTCGCCGATGCCGACCAACTTGGCGGGGTCGCTGTCGACGATCACCATGCGCTCTCCGGTGGCGCGCAGTTGCTCGACCGCCGCGCGCCCGACCCGGCCGTAGCCGCACACGATCACGTGCCCGCTCTTGGCGGCGATCCGCTTGTCCATATGGCGTCTCTCCAGGTAGTCGCGCAGGTCGCCCTCGGTCAGTGCCTCCAGGAGCACGGTCAGGTTGTACAGGCACGTGCCGACCCCGAGCACGATGAGGGTGATGGTGAAGAGTTCACCGGCGGTGGTCAGGGGTCGTACCTCGCGAAAGCCGACCGTGGCGACGGTGGTGACCGTCTGGTACAGGGCCTCGATCAGGGTGAACCCCAGCATCAGATACCCGATCGTGCCGAAGACCGTCACGATCAGCAGGGCACCGACGGCGGTGGTGATGCGCCGGAGGCTGTTCACGCGCGGCGAGGCACGATGAGCGAGACGGGCGTCATGCCCTCAAGTGTGGCGCCTCCCGGGCCGGGACGGCAGCGCTGACGGGCCGCCGCGTGGCCAGCACCGCGCGGGTGATCACGGCCGTGAGGAGGGCCGAGACCCCCATGTGGATGGCGACGAGCGCGCCGGGCAGCCCGAGGAAATACTGGAGATAGCCGATAGCGCCCTCCACGATCGCCAGGTGCAGGGCGGCGGTCCACCACCGCCGGTAGTCGGGCGGCACGTCGTCCCGGTGGCGGGCGCGCACCAGGACGGCGATGGCGACCAGGCAGACGACGAACAACCAGGCGGCACCCGAATGCAGCCGCGAGGTCGCCACCGGGTCGAAGCCGAACCGGATGGGCTCGTCGGCGTCCCCCGAGTGCGGGCCGGACCCGGTGACCGCGGTGCCCAGGACGACCAGACCCGCGAATCCCACGGCCGCAAGGGCGGCCAGGCGGCGCAACAGCGGCGGTACGGCGAGTTCGGTGGGCGCCCCACCCTCGTCGTACCGCACCACCAGCCACGCCGAATAGGCGACCAGCACGATGGACAGCAGGAAGTGCGGTGAGACCGTCTTGGGATCCAGCTTGGCCAGCACGATGATGCCGCCGACGATGGCCTGAGCCACGATCCCGAGCAGCGGCACCGCGGCCCACCAGGCGAACCGGCGCGCGGCCGGGGTGCCCAGCCGGGCCGCCCGCCGGATCGCCCCGACGAGCACCCACACCGCGGCCGCGGCGAGGACGAAGGTCATCAGCCGGTTGCCGAACTCGACGAAGACGTGCCAACCCTGCTCTTGCTGGGGCACCGGGGTGAACGATCCGGGGGTGCACTGTGGCCAGGTCGGGCAGCCCAAACCCGATCCTGTCAAGCGGACCAGGCCCCCTGTGACGATGATCACACCCTGCAGGACAAGGTTTGCCAGGAGTGCGACGCGGAGGTGGTCGCGCAGTCCGGCCCGGGTCGCGGCGGTGTCGACGGAGGTCACCCGGGACATGCTACGGGGTTCGCCCGGACCGCCTCGGCCCCGTCCGCGGCCGCGAGTGCACGCGCACAAACCCCTCCTGAAGTCGGGATATGGTCGTCGTATGTCCCAGCTTGCGGACGGGCGGCAAAGGATACTCATCAGTCACTTCCTCCGCCACCTGCATAAACGCGTGAGTCCCGCCACATTTGCCGGATGGGGACTGGACGGCCCTTCCAGCGCGACCGCCGAAGGCACTAGTGTCCGGAATCACACCGCCTAAAAACGCCATATCCAGCACTGTTGCCGGAGTAGGGGACCCATGAAGATCGTTGTGCTTGTCAAGTACGTCCCGGAGCCTTCCGCTGCGTGGAAGTTCGCGCCGGACCTCACGTTGGACCGAGCAGCCGTCGAGGGACGACTCAGCGAACTCGACGAATACGCGGTCGAACAAGCCGTGCGGCTGGTGGAGTCCGGGACCGACGCCACCATCACCTACCTGACGGTGGGTCCGGCGCGCGCCGTCGACGGGCTGCGCAAGGCCCTGGCCATCGGGGGCACCGACGCCGTCCACGTCGTCGACGACGCGATCCACGGCTCGTGCGCGATCGCGACCTCCCGGGTGCTCGCCGCCGCGCTGGCCAAGACCGGTTATGACCTGATCCTGACCGGGATGGCCTCCACCGATGCGGAGATGTCGGTGATGCCCGCGATGCTCGCCGAGCGGCTGGGCATCAACCAGGCCACCTTCGCCGGCGATCTTCAGGTCGCCGGGGACGAGGTCACCATCCGCCGCGAGACGGACATCGAGACCCTGACGGCCAGCACCAAGCTGCCGGCGATCGTCAGCGTCACCGACCAGACGCCCGAGGCGCGCTACCCCGCCTTCAAGGCGATCATGGGCGCGAAGAAGAAGCCCGTCACCACGATGACCCTGGCCGACCTGGGCGTGGACGCCGCGTCCGTCGGTGCCGGCGCCGCGACCACCCAGGTGCTGTCGCTGGAGCCCGCCCCCGCGCGCGCCGCGGGAACGATCGTCACCGACGACGGCACCGGGGCCGAGCAGATCACGGCCTTCCTCGGCGCCCGCGGCCTCGTCTGAGCCGCCCGGTCCCGCACCCTTCATCCCCGATCTTTGACGCAGGAGACATCGATGTCCCAGGTTCTGGTTGTCGCCGAGCAGGCCCCCGGTGGGGTCCGCAAGGCATGTTTGGAGCTGCTCACCATGGCCCGCGAGCTCGGTGAGCCGGCGGCCGTGCTCGTCGGCGACGCCCCCGCCGAGGCGGTGGCGCAGCTGACGGAGTACGGCGCCGAGAAGGTCTACGTCGTCGGCGGCAACGAGCGCAGTGACTACCTGTCGGTGCCGGTCGCGCGCGCCGTGCAGGCGGTCGTCGGGCAGGCACAGCCGCTGGCCGTGCTGCTGGTCAGTGGCCCGGAGGGCAAGGATGTCGCCGCCCGCCTCGCCGTACAGCTGGAAAGCGGCCTGGTCACCGACGCGATCGCCATCGACAAGGACGGCGACTCGGTGGTCGCGACGCAGAGCGTTGTCAACGGTCAGTACCGCGCCAAGACCAAGGTGACCCGCGGCCCCGCGATCGTCACCGTGCGACCCAACTCGGTGAGCGCGACGGCCGCGGCCGGCGCCGGCGAGGTGGTCAATGTCGACGTCAGCTACGACGATGCGGCGCGCGGCACGGCGATCACGGGCCGCACACCGAAGGGTTCCACGGGTCGTCCGGACCTCGTCGACGCCGCGGTCGTGATCACTGGTGGCCGCGGGGTCGGCTCCGAGGAGGGCATGGCACTGATCGGCCAGGTGGCCGACGCGCTCGGCGGGGCGGTCGGGGCGACCCGGGCCGTCACCGACCTCAAGTGGGCGCCGCACGACCTGCAGATCGGTCAGACCGGCAAGACGGTCGCGCCGTCGCTCTACCTGGCCGCCGGAGTGTCTGGGTCCATCCAGCACCGGGCCGGCATGCAGTCCAGCAAGACGATCGTGGTCGTGAACAAGGACCCCAAGGCCCCGATCTTCCAGGTCGCCGACTTCGGTGTCGTCGGCGACCTGCACAAGGTGCTGCCCGTCCTGGTCGAGCAGGTCAAGGCCACGCGCGGCTGAGATCTGGGGGTCGTCCCCGAACCGCTCCGGCCGGGCGGCGGTGTCTTCCGCCGCCCGGCCCGCGGTCCCGTCCCGATGTTCCGCGAGCACCGTCTGCGCAGCCGGTGGGAAGAAGTCGCACATGTTCGCCGTACGTGTCGTCCTTGGCCTCCTGATCGTCCTCGGGGGGCTGGTCATCGCCGGCCGCCGCCTCGCCTATCTGTACTCCGTCGGTCGGACCGCCCAGGCCGTCGAGCCGGGTCGTCCCCGGGACCTCAAGGAGGCGGCGTCGTCCTGGCTGGGCGAGGTCGTCGCCCAGCGCAAGCTGGTGCGCTGGACCGCGCCCGGGTGGGCGCACGCCTTCGTGTTCTGGGGCTTCTGCGTGCTGCTGCTGACGATCGTCGAGGCCTTCGGCGCGATCGTGAATCCGCTCTTCCAGATCCCGGTGATCGGCAACTGGCCGGCGCTGGGGTTCGTCGAGGACCTGATGGCGCTGGCGTGTCTCGGCGCCGTCATCGTGTTCGTCATCCTGCGCCGCCGGCAGGCCCCGCAGGCCCTGGGCCGCAGCTCCCGGTTCTACGGCAGCCACCTCGGCCCGGCCTGGATCACCCTGGCGGGGATCACCGGCGTCGTGCTGACCGTGCTGCTGACCCGGGCCGCCCAGATCAACGCCCAAGAGGTCAACAGCACCGACCGGCTGCCCTTCCTGCGCGGCGCCTTCGCCTCCCAGGCGCTGGCCGCGCCGATGGCCCCCCTGGGGGTCCACGCCAACGAGATCCTGGAGACCGTCTTCCTCCTGCTCGGTCTCCTCGTGCTGATGGTCTTCGTCGTCTTCGTGACCTACAGCAAGCACCTGCACATCATGGCCTCGCTGCCCAACGTGTGGCTGGCCCGCCGGCCGCGCGCACTCGGCAACCTCAAGGGTCTCTACATCGACGGCAAGCCGGTCGACCTGGAGTCGATGGACGAGCTCGACGAGGACGCCCCGCTGGGCGTCGGCAAGGTCGAGGACTTCACCTGGAAGGGCATGCTCGACTTCGCGACCTGCACCGAGTGCGGCCGCTGCCAGAGCCAGTGCCCGGCCTGGAACACGGACAAGCCGCTCTCCCCGAAGCTGCTGATCATGGGCCTGCGCGACCACGCGTTGGCGAAGGCGCCCTACCTGCTGGCCGGCAAGGACGCGGAGGGCAACCGCACCGGCGTCCCCGACGCGGCCGCTGCCGAGGCCGAGCGCCCCCTGGTCGGTCCCGAGGGCGATGAGACCGCCGTCGTCGACGGCCACGGCGTGCACGGCGAGGGCGTCATCCCCTACGACATGCTCTGGTCCTGCACGACGTGCGGCGCCTGTGTGGAGCAGTGCCCGGTGGACATCGAGCATGTCGACCACATCGTCGACATGCGGCGCTACCAGATGCTGATGAACTCGGCCTTCCCGGAGGAGGCCGCGGGCATGCTCAACGGGCTGGAGCACGCGGGCGACCCGTGGGGCCGCGGCGCTCGGCTGCGGATGGACTGGGCGACCGAGCTGGACTTCGAGGTCCGCGTCTTCGGCGCCGAGGGCGAGGAGAAGATTCCGCAGGACGTCGACTACCTGTTCTGGGTCGGCTGCGCCGGCGCCCTCGACGACACCGCGATGCGGACCAGCCGGGCCGTCGCCACCCTGCTGCACGAGGCCGGGGTCAACTTCATGGTGCTCGGCGACGCGGAGGCGTGCACCGGCGACCCGGCCCGCCGGGTGGGGCACGAGTTCCTTTTCCAGATGATGGCCACCCAGAACGTCGAGACCCTCAACGAGGTCGGCGCCACCCGCATCGTCGTCACCTGCGCGCACTGCTACAACACCCTGGCCAACGAATATCCGCAGTTCGGCGGGCACTACCAGGTCGTGCACCACGCCCAGTTGCTGCAGGACCTGGTGGCGCAGGGCCGGCTCACCCCGGTGACACCGGTGGCGCAGACGGTGACCTACCACGACCCCTGCTACCTGGGTCGGCACAACCGCATCTTCACCCCCCCACGCGAGGTGCTGGCCAAGGTGCCCGGCGTCCGGCTCGTGGAGATGCCCCGCAACAGCGAACGCTCGTTCTGCTGCGGCGCCGGCGGCGGCCGGATGTGGATGGACGAGAACATCGGCAAGCGGATCAACCTGGAACGCACCGACGAGGCCCTGTCGGTCAACCCCGGCACCATCGCCGCGGCCTGCCCGTGGTGCATCACCATGCTCGACGACGGCCTCAAGCAACGCCGCCAAGAGGGCGTCATCGGCGACGACGTACAGGTCACCGACCTGGCCGAGCTGCTCCTGGCGAGCGTGCGCCCGGCCCCCACCGCACTACTGGATCACCCCACCACCGAGGAGAAGGACGAGTCATGACAGAGCCGGCAACGTTGGGTCACGTCGGAGGCGCGGGCCTCGACCTGGGCTCCCTGAACCTCATGCTGGAGGCCCTCGGCGACTTCGTCGACGCGGCCATGACGCCCGAGCGGCAGCTCGACCTGGACCACGAGGACGTCTGCCCCGAGGACATCGTCCGCGGCATGTCCGACCCGGAGCAGCTCGGCGTGCAGCTCGTCTTCATCCCGGAGGCCTACGGCGGCCTCGACGGCGGCGCCTTCGACGCCTACCGGGTCTGCGAGGCGATGGCCCGCAAGGACATCGGCCTGGCCACGGCCGTCTTCGCCACCTTCCTCGGTTCCGACCCGATCGTGGTCGGCGCGACCGAGGAGCAGAAGCTGGAGTGGCTCGGCGCGATCGCCGAGCAGGGCGTGGTGTTCGCCTACGGCGCGACCGAGCCCGGCGCCGGCTCCGACCTGGGCGCGCTGACCACCACCGCGGTCCCGATCGAGGGGGAGAACGGCGAGATCACCGGCTACCGGATCAACGGCAGCAAGCAGTGGATCTCCAACGGCTCGATCGCGGACTACACGACGATCCTGGCCAACACCCCCGAGGGGCCCACCTGGTTCGTCGTACCGAAGGACACCCCCGGCTTCTCCGCCGGACCGCCCGAGGACAAGCACGGTCTTCGGTTGTCGAACACCGCCGCCCTCACCCTCGAGGACGTCGAGGTGCCCCGGTATGCGCTCATCGGGGACGTACCCGGGCAGGGGCTGGTGCAGGCCCAGCAGGTGTTCGGTTACACCCGGCTGATGGTCGCCGCGTTCGGGCTCGGCGGCGGCTGGGAGGCCCTGGACCGGGCCATCGACTACTCCAAGCAGCGCGAGCAGGGCGGCAGCCTGCTGTGCGACAAGCAAGGCTTCACGCACAAGCTGATCGTGCCCAATGTCGTGCACCTGGAGGCCGCGCGGGCCTACATCGAGACCACCGCCGATGACATCGACCGCGGTCTGGGCGAGAACGGGGCCCGCAACACCGAGGGTGCCATCGCCAAATACATGGCCACCGTGTTCGGCAATGTCGCCGCCAACGACGCCATCCAGGCGCACGGTGGCTACGGCTACACCCGGCCCTACGTGGTGGAGAAGATCAAGCGCGACGTCCGGATCACCGAGATCTACGAGGGCACCAGCGAGATCCTGGAGATGACGATCGGGCGCGACCGCTGGCAGGCGCACCTGAAGTCCGGGTTCCGGCACTACGCGAACCTGGCCGGCGAGATGACCCAGCTGCACGCCCGGCACCCCCAGGTCGGTGCCGATGTCGCGGCGCTGGCCCTGCACAGCCTGGGCGTGATCTTCGAGGCCTGCCGCTCGGCCCGGCTCACCCGCAACCAGCACATCCTGTTCCGGCTGGGCGAGTTGGCCGCCTGGGCGGAGACCGCCGCGAACTACTGCGCTCGCGCGGCGGCGCTCGCCGAGGGTACGCCGTTCGAGAAGACGCCCAAGCGATTCGACGCCCGCGCCACCGCGCTGATGAGCAAGACCTTCGCGCGCGAGGCGGCCCACAAGGTGGCCCTGGAGGGTATCCGCTGGGTCGGCAGCGGCGCCGACCCGGGCAGCCCGGCGATGGCCGCCCTCGATTCGATCCCGGCGGCGCAGATCCGGGCCGCGCAGGCCGGCGGCATCGCCGACATGGATGCCATCGCGGACGTTCTCTACGACCGGGCCTGATCCGCGCCACACCGATCCGACCGGGCCCAGGCTCAGCCCGGCCCCGACCCGACGACCGACGCACCGCGCGCAGCGCGCCTTCGCAAGGAGACCACGGATGAGTACTCACGGCGAACCGATTGCCGTCATCGGGACGGCGGCCATCATGCCGCAGGCCCCGAACGCGGATGTCTTCTGGAACAACATCCAGCAGGGCGTCTACGCCATCACCGAAACCCCGCCGGAGCGCTGGGATCCGGCGCTGTACTGGGACCCGGACCACAGCGCGCGCGACAAGACCTACAGCAAGATCGGCGGCTGGGTCCGCGAGTTCGACTGGAACCCGGTGGCCTGGAAGCTACCGATCCCGCCGACCGTGGCCAAGCAGATGGACGAGGGGCAACGCTGGGCGATCAGCGCCTCCCGCGCTGCTCTCGTCGAGGCGGGCTGGCCGAACTGGAAGGTCGACGGCGACCGGGTGGCGGTGATCTTCGGCAACGCGATCGGCGGCGAGAAGCACTACGTCTCCAGCAACCGGGTGCGCCTGCCCGAGGTGGTCAAGCACCTGGAGAAGGTGCCGTCGTTGACGTCGCTGGACAGCGACACCCAGCGCCGGATCATCGAGGAGACCCGCGCGGCGTTCCTCGATTCGCAGCTGGAGATCACCGAGGACACCATGCCCGGTGAGCTGTCCAACGTCCTGGCCGGCCGGATCGCCAACCTGTTTAACTTCCACGGCCCCAACTACACGACCGACGCGGCGTGTGCGTCCGGGTTTGCGGCCCTCACCAGCGCGATCTCGGGTCTGCGGGCCCAGGACTATGACGTCGTCCTGACCGGCGGCATCGACCGCAACATGGGCATCGAAGGCTTCGTGAAGTTCTGCAAGATCGGGGCTCTGTCGGCCACCGGCACGCGCCCGTTCGACGCGGCCGCCGACGGCTTCGTCATGGGCGAGGGCGCCGCGCTGTTCGTGCTCAAGCGACTCGCCGACGCCGAGCGGGACGGCGACCCGATCCAGGCCGTGATCCTGGCGGTCGGCGGCTCCTCGGACGGCAGGGGCAAGGGCATCACGGCCCCCAACCCGGCCGGCCAGAAGTTCGCGGTGGAGCGCGGGTGGGAATGGGCGGGCCTGGACCCGGCCACCTGCACGGCGTTGGAGGCGCACGGCACTTCGACCCGCGTTGGTGACGCCGCCGAGCTGGCCTGCCTCACCGAGGTGTTCGGCGCCTCGGGGGCTCGGCAGGGCTCCATCGCCCTCGGCTCGGTCAAGTCCAACATCGGCCACCTCAAGGCGGCGGCCGGGGCGGCCGGGCTGTTCAAGATGGTCAAGCAGCTGCAGCACAAGGTCCTGCCGCCGAGCCTGAACTTCCAGACCCCCAACGAGAATGTCGACTGGGGCTCGATCCCGTTCGCCGTGAACACCCAGCTGCGCGCCTGGAACTCGGCCGACTGCCCGGACGGGGTCCGGCGCGGCGGCGTCAGCGCCTTCGGGTTCGGCGGCACGAACTTCCACGTGGTCGCCGAGGAATACATCCCGGGCCGGCACAAGCCGCAGGCCACGATTCACGCCGCGGCGGCCGTCCCGACCGGCACCACGGCAGCGGTCACCGCTCAGCCTCGCAAGACCCCGCTGCGGGGGGCGCTCGTGGTCGGCGGCGCGGACGACGCCGCCGTGGTCGCCCAGCTGCAGGCGGTCCTGGCCGAGGCCAAGGCGGGGCGCGCCCCCGCCCCGGCGGCCCCCGACCCGGCCCTGGCCGGCGCGGCCGTTCGCGCCGCCATCGACTACGGCGACGCCGCCGAGCTGGCCGGCAAGATCGAGAAGCTGCTCAAGGCGTTCGCCAGCGGCAACCCGGCCGCATTCCGGCTGATGCGCCAGCAGGGCATGTTCGTCGGCCGCGGCCCGGCGCCCAAGGTGGCCTTCCTCTACACCGGCCAGGGCAGCCAGTACGTCAACATGCTGGCCGCGCTCCGCCAGACCGAGACCATCGTCCGCGACCGGTTCGCGCGCGCCGACCTCGTGATGGCGCCGCTGCTGGGCAAGCCCCTGTCCGAGTTCATCTTCACCGACCCGGCCGACGAGGCCCGGGTGAAGGAACTGACCAAGGGTCTGATGCAGACCGAGATCACCCAGCCGGCCGTGCTCGCCACGGACCTGGCCCTGACCGAGATGCTCGCCGCCTACGGCGTACGGCCGGACATGGTGATGGGGCACAGCCTCGGGGAGTACGGCGCTCTGGTCGCCTCCGGCGCCCTCGGCTTCGACCAGGCCCTGGAGGCCGTCAGCGCCCGCGGTCGCGAGATGACCAAGGTGTCGATGGGCGACAACGGTGCGATGGCCGCCGTGTTCGGCCCGATGCAGGACATCCAGGCCACGGTGGACGCGGCCGACGGCTATGTCGTCGTCGCGAACATCAACTCCAACAGCCAGGCCGTCGTGGGTGGCGCCACGGATGCCGTCGAGCGGATCGTCGAGGTCTTCAAGGCCAAGGGCATCAACGCGACCCGGATCCCGGTCAGCCACGCCTTCCACACCTCGATCGTGGCTCCGGCCTCGGCGCCGTTCGTCGAGGTGCTGCGGCGGCTCGACATGAAGCCCCCGCAGTTGCCGATCGTCGCCAACGTGACCGGCGACTTCTACCCGGCCGACGCGACGACCGAGACGATGCTGGAGTTCGCGGGCAAGCAGATCGCCTCGCCGGTCCAGTTCGTCAAGGGCCTGCAGACGCTGTACGCCGCGGGCGCGCGCGTCTTCGTCGAGGTCGGGCCGAAGAAGGCCCTGCACGGCTTCGTCGAGGACGTGCTGGGCGGCATGGACGACGTCGTGGCGCTCTACACCAACCACCCCAAGCAGCCCGACGATGTGGCGCTGAACCAGGCGCTGTGCGGCATGTACGCCGTCGGCGTCGGGCTGGCGGCGGAGGGGAAGATCCCGGCCGCCGCGGCTCCGGTTGCGCCGGCTCCGGTTGCTGCGCAGGTTCCTGCCGCTGCGCAGGTTCCTGCCGCTGCGCCCGCCCCGGCCGGCGGCACGGTCGCCGTGCGGCCCCGCGGCGGCGCGGTGCGCACGGCCGCCGACATCCACATCACCCAGGAGACCATCGCGCGGCTCGGGGAGCTGTTCGCCGGTGTCCTCGCGGAGGGACTGGACGTCTTCCGCTCCGACCCGGGCGTGGCCGCCCTCGCACCCGGCACCGCCCTGTCCGCGGCGGGCGGCGGGCGCGGTCGGGCCGACCAGCCGCTGGTCATCACCGGCGCCTCGCTCGGCCTGCCCGGCAACCAGCCGGCGTTCGACGACGAGAACGTCGGGCGGCTGCTGGCCGGCCAGCAGTTCATCACGGCGGTCCCGGCCAAGTACCGGGAGATGATGGCCGACATGCGGATCACCCGCCTCGTCAAGGACGAGTCGGGCTCGGGCAGCTTCCAGCTCGTGGACCGCGTCGAGGACGTCATCAAGCTCGCCGGCCAGATGGCGCCGTACGACATCATCGAGCAGTTCGGCGTCGACAAGGCGCGCGACGAGGCGCTCGACGTGGTGACCCGGCTCGGCATCGGCGTCGGCTTCGACGCGCTGCGCGACGCCGGCATCCCGCTGGTGATGCGCTACAAGACCACCACGCTGGGCACCCAGCTGCCGGACCGCTGGCTGTTGCCGGAGGCCCTGCGCGACGACACGGGCATCGTGTTCGCCTCGGCCTTCCCCGGCTACAACCGGTTCGCCGAGGCGATGGAGGGCTACTTCACCTTCCGCGGCCGGCGCGAGAACCTGTTGGCCCTGGAGGGGCTGCGCACCCAGGTCAGCGACCCGGACACGCAGGCCAAGGTGGACGCCCTGATCGCCGAGACCCGGTCGAAGCTGGAGAGCGAGCACTACGAGTTCGACCGGCGCTTCCTGTTCCGGGCCCTCGCGATGGGGCACAGCCAGTTCGCCGAGCTGATCGGCTGCCGGGGTCCGAACACGACCGTGAACGCGGCGTGCGCCTCCACCACCCAGGCGATGTCCATCGCCGAGGACTGGATCCGGGCCGGCCGCTGCCGGCGAGTGATCGTGCTGTCCGCGGACGACACCACCCACGAGAACTTCTTCCCGTGGATCACCTCCGGGTTCATCGCGACCGGAGCGGCGGCGACCGACGAGCGGGTCGAGGACGCGGCGACGCCGTTCGACGCCCGCCGGCACGGCATGATCATCGGCGCCGGTGCGGCGGCGGTCGTCGTGGAGAGCGCCGAGGCGGCGGCCGAACGCGGCATCCAGCCCATCGCCGAGATTCTCGGCACGGTCACCGCCAACAGCGCCTTCCACGGCACGCGGCTCGACGTCGACCACATCAGCGGCGTGATGGAGGCGCTGGTGCGTGAGGTCGAGGCGCGCGGCTACGACCGGCACGAGATCGCGCCACGCACCGTCTTCGTCAGCCACGAGACCTACACGCCGGCTCGCGGCGGGTCCGCGGCGGCCGAGATCAAGGCGTTGCGGGACGCGTTCGGCGCGGCGGCCGACCAGATCGTCATCACGAACACCAAGGGCTTCACCGGGCACGCCATGGGCGCCGGCATCGAAGACGTGCTCGCGATCAAGGCGCTGGAGACGGGCATCGTGCCGCCGGTGCCGAACTACAAGGTGCCGGATCCCACGCTCGGCAACCTCAACCTGTCGCGCGGCGGCAGCTATCCGGTGGAGTTCGCCCTGCGGCTAGCGGCCGGCTTCGGCAGCCAGATCGCGTTGACGATGATCCGCTGGACACCGATGCCGGACAAGGCTCACCGGGCGCCCAACCAGCTCGGCTACGCCTATCGGGTGATCGACCGCCAAGCCTGGCAGGCCTGGCTCGACACGCTGGCCGGCAGCCCCGGCAGCGCGCTCGAGGTGGACCACCGTCGGCTGCGGATCGCGGACCGGGGAGCCCCGGCGACACCGCACACGTGGACGACGCGGGTGCCGGTGCCGTACGTCGCAGAACTCAGCGGTACGCCGCAGCCGGTGGCGACCTCGGCCCCGCAGGGGGTCGCGGGTGCTCCCGCCCCGGTCGCGGCCCCGGCGCCCGTCCCTGCTCCGGCTCCGGCGCCGGCCGTGCCCAGTCCGGTGCCGGCACCCCCGGCTCCGGTGCCCGCACCGGTTGCCGCGGCGCCGACCCCGGCGGCCGCGACCGACGAGATCCTCGCCAAGGTCACCGACCTGGTCTCGGAGATGACCGGCTACCCGCCGGACCTGCTCGATCCCGAGCTGGATCTGGAAGCCGACCTGGGTGTGGACACGGTCAAGCAGGCCGAGGTGTTCGCCGCGGTCCGGGCCCATTGGGACCTGGAGCGGGACGAGGATCTGCGGTTGCGGGACTTCCCGACGCTGAACCACGTCGCGGGCTGGGTCCGCGGCAAGCTCGGCGTCGCGGCGCCCAGCGCGCCAGCTCCGGCCGGCTTGGTGGCTGCCGACATCAGCGCGGCCCCCGCGCCGGCGGTCGCGGGCGACGAGATCCTCGCCGTGGTCACCCGGCTGGTGGCCGAGATGACCGGCTACCCGCCGGAGCTGCTGGATCCGGAGCTGGACCTGGAGGCCGACCTGGGCGTCGACACGGTCAAGCAGGCCGAGGTGTTCGCCGCCGTTCGCAGCCACTGGGACCTGGAGCGGGACGAGAACCTGCGGCTGCGGGACTTCCCGACGCTGAACCACGTCGCGGGCTGGGTCCGCGGCAAGCTCGGCACCTCGGCGGCCCCGGTCGCGACGGCGGCCGCGGTGGTCAGCAGCCCGGAGGCGTCCTCGCCGATCTACGCGCCCGTTCCCGGGTCCGCGGCGCCGGCACCGGCCTCGCCGGCTGGCGACGAGATCCTCGCGGTCGTCACCAATGTGGTGGCGGAGATGACCGGCTATCCGGTCGAGCTGCTGGATCCGGAGCTGGATCTGGAGGCCGACCTGGGCGTGGACACGGTCAAGCAGGCCGAGGTGTTCGCCGCGGTCCGGGGTCACTGGGACCTGGAGCGGGACGAGGATCTGCGGTTGCGGGACTTCCCGACGCTGAACCACGTCGCGGGCTGGGTCCGCGGCAAGCTCGGGGTCGCCCAGCCGACGGCAACGGCGGCCACGGCGGCCGGTGCTGCGGCGACGGCGCCGGTGGTCACGGCGATGTCGGCGGACGTCTCGGTCCCCGGGGTGCCGGCTGCGGCCGGGCCGGTCGCGGGTGCGCCCAGTGGCGGCGCACCGGCGGACGAGATCCTGACGGTCGTCACCAACGTGGTGGCGGAGATGACGGGTTATCCGGTCGAGCTGCTGGATCCGGAGCTGGATCTGGAGGCCGACCTGGGCGTGGACACGGTCAAGCAGGCCGAGGTGTTCGCCGCGGTACGCAGCCACTGGAACCTGGAGCGCGACGAGAACCTGCAGCTGCGGGACTTCCCGACGCTGAACCACGTCGCGGGCTGGGTCCGCAGCAAGCTCGGCGTCGAGGCCCCGACGGCGACCGCTTCGGCGGCCGCGCCCGCCATGGCGCCGGCCGCGCCGTCGGCCGACCCCGCCGCCGGCGGGGCCGGGTCGGACGAGACCCTGACGGTCGTCACCAATGTGGTGGCGGAGATGACGGGTTATCCGGTCGAGCTGCTGGATCCTGAGCTGGATCTGGAGGCCGACCTGGGCGTGGACACGGTCAAGCAGGCCGAGGTGTTCGCCGCGGTCCGCAGCCATTGGAACCTGGAGCGCGACGAGAACCTGCAGCTGCGGGACTTCCCGACGCTGAACCACGTCGCGGGCTGGGTCCGCGGCAAGCTCGGCGTCGAGGCCCCGGCGGCGACCGCTTCGGCGGCCCCGTCGGCCGAGTCCGGCGCACCGACTGCGGCTCTGGGCGCCGGGGCGCCCTCCGGCGCGGCGGCCGCCGTGGCCAAGCTCGTCAGCGGCGACCTGGACGCCGTCGACGCGCTGCCGCGCCGGATCCCCGTGCCGTCGCTGCGGCCGGACCTGAGCCGCTGCGCACCCACCGGCGTCCAGCTGGAGGGGGCCCGCATCGTCGTCATGCTCGACGAGGGCGGCGTGGGAACGGCGCTGGTGGGCCGACTGGAGAAGGCGGGGGCCACGGCCCTGACGCTGGAGCCCGGGGTGACCACCGAGGACCTGGAGGCGGCGGTCTCCGGGTGGATCGGCGACGGCGGCGTCACCGGCGTCTACTGGCTGGCGGGTCTCGACCGTGAGGACGAGGTCGCCGACTACGACGCCGAAGGCTGGCGGGAGGCGACCCGGCGTCGGGTCAAGAGCCTCTACCGCACGATGCGGCTGCTCTCCGAAGCGCGCGACAACGCGGGCGAGGGCGCGATCGGCGCGTTCCTGGTGTCGGCCACCCACCTGGGCGGCTACCACGGGTACGACGCGGGCGGCGCGACCGGCGTCCTCGGTGGCGGCATCACCGGGTTCACCAAGTCCTACAAGAAGGAGAACCCGCAGTCGCTGGTCAAGGCGGTGGACCTGGCCGCCACCCGGCGTACGGCGGGCGTCGCGGACCTGCTCGTCGCGGAGACGCTCAGCGACCCGGGCTGTGTCGAGATCGGCGTGGTCGACGGTCGTCGCTATGGCGTGGCGTTCGTCGAGCGGCCGTTCGGCGAGCGGGACGGCGAGACCAGCCTCGGCTCGGGTGGCATGCCACTCGGTCCGGAGACGGTGTTCGTCGTGACCGGGGCGGCCGGCTCGATCGTCTCGGCGATCACGGCCGACCTGGCCAAGGCGAGCAAGGGAGTCTTCCACCTGCTCGACCTGACGCCCAAGCCGGATGCGGCCGACCCCGACATCGCGGCCTTCCGCGCCGGCTCGCCGGAGCTGAAGAAGACCTTGGCGGCCCGGATCACGCAGCGCGGCGACAAGGCCACGCCGGTGCTGATCGAGCGCGAGCTCACCGGCATCGAACGGCGCAGCGCGGCTCTGGACGCCATCCAGGCCGTCGAGGCGGCGGGTGGCACCGTCCACTACACCAGCGTCGACCTCACCAACGACGAGGCCGTCGCCGAGGCGGTCGGATCGATCCGCGAGATCAGCGGTCGCGTGGACGTGCTCCTGCACGCCGCCGGCATCGAGATCAGCCGCCCGCTGCCGAAGAAGGAGCCGCGGGAATACGACCTGGTGTTCGACGTCAAGACCGGCGGATGGCACGCCCTGTGGCGGGCCACGGCCGACCTTGAGGTCGGCGCGGTGGTCGTGTTCTCCTCGGTCGCCGGCCGGTTCGGCAACCAGGGTCAGACCGACTACTCGGCGGCGAACGACCTGATGTGCAAGGCGGTCAGCCACCTGCGGCGGGTTCGTCCGCAGACCCGGGGCCTCTCGCTGGACTGGACGGCCTGGGGCGGCATCGGGATGGCCACTCGAGGCTCGATCCCGACCATCATGGCCGCGGCCGGCGTACAGATGCTCCCGCCGGAGGCGGGCGTGGCGTGGATCCGGCGCGAACTGACCGACTCCGCGTTCAGCGGCGAGGTCGTCGTGGCGGGAACGCTGGGGATGATGGCCGCGGAGTACGACGAGGCCGGTGGCCTCGCCGAGGCGGCCCAGCCCGCGCCGAACTCGGCGGGCCCGCTGGTGGGCGACCTGCGCACCAGCGTGCACACCGGGTGGACCACTCGGGTCGAGCTGTGCCCGAAGACCCAGAAGTTCCTCGACGATCACCGCATCGACGGCATCGCCGTGCTGCCGGGCGTGATGGGCATGGAGGCCTTCGCCGAGGTGGCTGCGCTGGCCGCCCCGGAGGGCTACCGGGTCTCCAGCGTGGAGGACGTCGACTTCTCGGCACCGTTCAAGTTCTTCCGGGACGAGCCGCGGACGCTGACGATCAACGCCGTCGTCGAGCCCGACCCGGCCGGCGGGGACGACCTGCTGGCCCGGTGCAGCCTGACGGGGGAGCGCAAGCTTCCCGGCCAGGACGCGCCCGTGGTGACCACCCACTTCCGTGGGACGGTGCGGTTGACCACGGCCAAGCCGCCGCGCAGCCAGAAGTACGGCGAGAAGCTGGACCCGGCGGGGAACACCCTCGGCGCGGACCAGGTGTACACGTTCTACTTCCACGGCCCGGCCTATCAGGTCGTGGAGGAGGCGTGGCGGACCAACGAGGGTGCGACCGCGCGGTTGACGGCGCAGCTGCCGGAGGACCGGACCCCCGCCGACGCGCCGCTGGTGACGGCTCCGCGACTGGTGGAGCTGTGCTTCCAGACGGCCGGGCTCTGGGAGGCCGGTCGGGACGGCCGCATGGCGCTGCCATGGCGGGTCGGTCGGGCCGAGGTTGTCGCCGACCCGGAGACGGCGGCGACCCCGCTGGTCGCGCACTCGGTGCGGGGCGCGGACGGCACGGTGTCCGCCCGGGTCGTCGATGCCAAGGGCAAGGTGGTGGTCCGGCTGGACGGGTACACCACCATCGCGATGCCGACCAGCCTGCCGCCTGAGGTCGAGCCGGCCCTGCGGGCGACGTACGGCGACTGAGGGCGCGCAACGCCCAGCAGAAGGGGCCCCTCCCGTCTCGACGGGAGGGGCCCCTTCGGGCTGGCCGCGGCGGGATCAGCCGGTGGGCAGGATCGAGGCCAGGATCACGTCGCTGAGGTTGGTCTCGGTGTTGACGACGCTGGCCGTGCCGCCGGCGGCCGCGGCGATCGCGGTGAGCGCCGCCATATCGGACTGCGGGCCGAGCCCGGCCAGCGCGACCGTCACGGGCTTGTCCGGCCCTGGTCGTTGGGCCTTGATGCGCGCCACCAGCTGGTCCAGGGTGATCGTTTGCGGGTCGTATTCGTTGCGGCCGTCGGTCAGAACGACGATGACCTGGTTGGACTCCGGATTGGCCGCGGCGACCGCCTGGGCGTAGGCGTCCGAGATGGTGTCGTAGAGGCCCGTTCCGCCCTTGACGGTGGGGATGATCTGGTCGAACGCGTTGGCGAACTGCAGCGCCGCCGGCAGCAGGCTGCCGTCCGGCCCCGACAGCGGCGTCATCGGCACGACCACCCGATAGTCCTTGGCGCCGAACTCGGTGTTGCTCGCCATCTGCCACAGCGAACCCTTGGTGTTCGGGGGGACGAAGTTGAGCGCCGTCTGCACGGCCTTGGCCGTGAGCTCGATCCGGGACCCGCCGTATCCCGAGGGGTCGAGCATCGACCCGGAGGTGTCCACCACCATCAGCATGTTCACGGGCCGACTCAGTTGGGTCATCAGTCCGGTGACGGTCTGGACGGTCTCCGGGAGCGGTGAGTCCAGGGAGATCTTGACGTCCTGCGGCAGACCCGGCACGTTGGCGGTGCCCCGGTTGTCGACGCGGAAGCCGGCCGCCCGCAGGGCGTCCTGGGACTGCGGCGTGCGCATCTCGGCGGCCAGGGCGTCGACCGCCTTCTGCACCTTCGGGTCCATGTCGGCGGGGCGGACGGCGACATATTTCAGTGCGGCCAGCCCCTCGACCGCGCCAAGCGAGGTCAGCGTGGCATCGGAGTGCTGGGCGTTGAAGGCGGCCATGCGCTGCTCGGTCGCCGGGAAGACGACCGGGCCCTGCGCATTGCCGGGGACGGCGCGCTCGTAGAGCTGGTCGTCGGTGTCCGTGCTTCGGGCCAGCGGGACGAAGGCCTTGGCCGCCGCGAGCTGCGCCATCCGATCCTGACCGCTGTTGTGCCACGCGGTGAGCAGCAGCATGAGGGTGGTGGAGGACTCGCTCGGGTTGGCGATCTTGAGCGCGGGGAGGGACCCGGCCATCTGCTTGGCCATCGGCTGCTGCCCGGTGGGGACCTTGCCCTGCGCCACGATGGCGGCCGGCACGGCGAGCACGACGGGGGTGGACGCGATGGCCTCGGGGTAGACGGACACACTGCCCGGCTTCTGACGCAGCACCTGTGACGGCCAGACCGGGGAGTCGGCGATCCACAGGTCCGGTTCGGCGCCCTTGGCCATGCCCCGCGCGGCGACCGCGGCGGCCGCCTCGGCCTTGACCTGGTAGCGCGCGCACTGCGCGCCCTCGATCGCTGTGGCCCGTGCCGCGACGACGTCCTTGATGTCCGCCGCCGCGCTCACCCGCACGGTCGTGGGGTCGCTGCAGCCGGCCCCGCCGCCCGGTCCGCTCGGGTCGCCCGACTGCGGCGAGCCGCCGCTGCAGGCGGTGGCCCCGGCGAGCAGGCCGGCAACCGTGCCGGCCAGCCAGGATCTGCGGTGCACAAGGGGGGCTCGGTGGGGGAGCATGGTCAGGCCTTCCGACGTCGACGGCGGGTCAGGGCAGTAGGTCCGGGGAGGGTGTCAGGGCAGGGTCAGGATCGCGTCGTGCAGCTGGCTGGGCGTGCCGGCGGCGACGGCCCGGCCGCCCACCGCGTCCACCACCTGGTTCAGCAGCGTCATGTCTGCCCCGGGGGTGATGCCCACGAAACGCGGTGTCGCGGAGCGGGCGCGCTTGGCGGTCTCCGCCTTGGCGAACGTCACGAAGGTCGCCAGATCCGCTCCTCCGGAACGGCCGCCGTCGGTGATCGCCATGAGGATCGGTGCGGGATCCGAACCCGGCTGCCCGGCCAGCACGTGCTGGTAGCTCAGGGTCAGGGCATCGAAGACGGGCCGGTTGGTGCCCGCGGTCGTGGTCAGGCCCTGGACGGCCTTGACCAGCTGCTCGCGACGGTCGCCGTTGACGGGTTCGGCGGGAACGAGCACGGCGACGCCCGCGGGGGAGTACGTCGTGAGCCCGACGGTCACGCCGTCCGGCACCTGCCGGAACAGCTCGGTCAGGCTGTCCTTCACCGTCGGCAGGTGGGCGGCCATGCTGGCGGAGGAGTCCACGACCACGACGAGACGACCCGCGGCACGCAGCGCGGTGGTGGGGTCGGGGATCGGGGTGCTGGGGGCCGGGGCCGCCGTCGAGGTGGCCGCACTCGTCGTGGCGCTTGAGGCCGACATAGATGCCGTGGCCGACGTGGTGGCCGAGGCTGTCGACGGCTCGGTCGCCGAGGCCGAGCCGCCCGCGGGGGTGGCCACGGAGGTGGCTCCGGAGGCGGTCGATTCGGCGGAGGCGACATCGTCGCCGCGGCCCGGTCGCACCCACAGGTAGAGATTGAGCGCGATGAGGGCGATCACGAGAAGGACCTCCGCGGCCACCACGAGGACGCGTTTGCGCGGCCAGTTCTCGGACGGCTGCGGGGGCGAAGAGCTCACGCCGAAATAGTACTGGACGATTGCACAGGAATGGATGCGGTCTGGCCACGACGCGCCCGCTGACGACGCGCCGAACTGGTCGATTGTCGGCTATCTTGCGGCCCCCCGGGCGACGTCGGACCGGTGCCAATGCCGTCGCAGGATTGCGGTCAGCATGGCCCACCACATATCCCCATGGCAGGGGAAGTCTTTTCGCAAAGCTTGCCCCTCATTTCGCCCAGAGCGGACGGTTTTCGCGGTCGGGGGATCCTGGGCGATGCTGGGGGATCCTGGGCCACCGTCGTCAGGGCGAGCGCAGCGGGGCGGCGATCCAGGAGTGCACCGGCGTGGCCGTCGCCAGGTCCAGGCTGCCCGGCAGCGGCCGCGGCGGATCGCACGGATAGCGCGTCACGACGGTCAGCAGGAACCGGCCGTCTCGGCGCCACCAGCCGGGATAGGCGCCGGCCCGGTGATCGATGGTGAGCCGCGACCAGCCGTCGGAGCGATGGCCGCGCAGCACCGAGACGTCGACCGTGCGGGTGTCCGCACGCAGCCCCACCCGTTGCACCTTCAGTGCGGCCTCCTTGGCCGACCAGAGGAGATTGGCGCCGGCGGCGTAGGCGTCCGGGCTGCCGACCAGCTGACCGGTGAGCCAGCGCTGCTCCCGGCTGGTCAGGAAGTCTCGGACGAAGTCCTGGCTGCGCTCCTCGACGATCTCGACGTCGACCCCCAGGCCACCGACCGATCTGGACGAACCCTCCGGACCGACCAGGCAGACGGCATGCCCGGCCCGGTCCGTGAGGGAGACCTCCAGGCCGCAAGGCTCGTCGTCGAGCACGACGTACGGCGCCCCGCCGGGCGCGGTCAGCACTCCGATCCGGCCCAGGTCCTGCGGCGTGCTGATGTCGAGGCCGAGCGCGGCCGCCACGGCGTACTTGCCGGCGACCCGCCGCAGGCAGTATTCGGTGCGTCGCTTGGTAAACCGATAGCGGGACAGCCGCCGTTGTTCGCTGCGGTGCAGCCACGCCGTCCCGGCGGGGATGCGATCCTCGGCGCAGGCGTACCAGTGCAGCAGCGGGGCGGCGGTGGTCATCGAGACTCCTCAGTCCGACCAGCGGAAGAGCCGGACCGTCGCGAGCGCGAACAGCAGGCCCCAGCCGGCCAGGACCGCCAGCGGGCCCCAGGCGACCGCGTGCTCGATGGTGGCCGCCCGCATCCCGTCCGCCAGCGCGCCGGGCGGCAGCAGGGCGACGATCCGGTCCCACGGCGCGGGGTACCGCGCGGCCGGCACCAGCACCCCGCCCGCGCCGGCCATCAGCGCCCAGGCCAGATTGGCCAACGCGAGCACCGCCTCGGCCCGCAGCGTGCCGGCGAAGAGCAGCGCCAGGGCGACGAAGGTGGCGGTGCCGACGAGCCCGAAGGCCAGGACGCCCGGCAGCGCGGCCGGCCCGGGCCGCCAGCCGAGCAGCGCCGCGACGGCGCCGAGCACGACGAACTGGACGACCTCGATGGCCAGGACGGCCAGCACCCGCCCGGCGAGGAAGCCGTCCCGGCCCAGTGGAGTGGTGCCGAGCAGCCGCAACACCCCGTAGCGCCGGTCGAATCCGGTCGCGATCGCCTGGCCGGTGAACGCCGCCGACAGGATGGCCAGCGCGAGCACCCCGGGCGCCACCCAGGTGACCCGATCCGGGCCCGCGAACTCCGGCACCGGGGCCATCGTCAGGCCCACCAGGGCCAGCGCCGGAAGCACGATCGTGACCAGGAGCTGCTCGCCGTTGCGCAGGATCGTCGCCGCGTTGAAGCCGGCCTGGGCGCGGACGCGAGCGGCGGGGCCGGCGGCCCGGGCGGGTGCGTCGGGGCCAGCGGCGCGGGCTGGTACGTCGGGGCCGGCGGGTACGTCGGGGGTGGTCATCGGCCCGGTCCTGAGGTGAGCGCGAAGTAGGCGTCCGCGAGGCTGCCACCGGCGCGGATGCTCGGCAACGGTCCCGCCGCCGCGACCCTGCCGGCGTGCACGACGACGATCTGGTCGGCCAGTTCCTCGGCCTCCTCGAAGGAGTGCGTGGTCACCACGACGCAGGCGCCGCGGTCCCGCTCGGCGCGGATCAACTCATAGACGTCCAGGCGGGCGTGGGGGTCCAGGCCGGCGGTGGGCTCATCGAGGAAGAGGACGTCGGGCCGGCCGACCAGCGCCGCCGCCAACGCCACCCGCTGCTTCTGGCCGCCGGAGAGCCGCCGCACGGTGGTGCCGGCGAACCGGTCGATGCCCAGCCGCCCGGCGAGGGCGGTGACGTCGAGGGGGCGGGCATACATCCGGGCCAGGTGGTGCAGCACAGCCAGCGGCTTGGCGCCATTGGGCAACCCACCGTCCTGGAGCATCACCCCCACCCGGGCACGGTGCTCGGGGGCGGCGCGCCAGGGGTCGGTGCCGAGCACCCGCGCCGTGCCGCCGTCGGGCCGCTGCAGCCCGGCCAGGCACTCGATCCCGGTGGTCTTGCCCGCGCCGTTGGGGCCGAGGACGACCGTGATCTGTCCTGCGGAGGCCGACCACGTCATGGCGTCCAGGGCCGTGATCGGGCCGAAGCGCCGGACGAGCTCGTCCGCCTCGACCGCTGCGTCGCCGGGTCGCAGCCGCGTCGGCGGGTGCGGGGAGGGTTCGCTGGGCACGGCTCGCAGTCTAGGGCCGCGGGCGCATCGCGGACCCTGCTGGTCAACCGTCCGTGGAATTAGGTAAGGTTGATGTTGTGTATTCCCCTTCCGTCACCGACCAGCGTCCGGGCCGAGCCCCGGAGCGCTCGCGCGCGCACGACGCGAAGACTCGCGACCTCGTGCTTCGCGCCGTCGTCGAGAGCGGACCGGTGACCGCGGCGAGTCTCGCCGAGGAGTTCGAGCTCACCCCGACCGCCGTACGACGTCACCTCGACGCCCTCGAACAGGCCGGCCAGATCCGACTCGCCCCCGTCGCGGAGGCGCGCACCGGGGCCCGCAAGGGTCCGGGGCGGCCGGCCCGCGCCTATGTCGCCGGCGACCTCGGCACTCACGCCGACCCGACCGGCTTCGCCACGGACTACGACCACGTCGCCACCGACGCGCTGCGGTTCCTGGCCGAGCAGGCCGGCCCGCAGGCCATCACGGCCTTCGCCCAGCGGCGGGTGGCGGGGCTGGAGGAACGCTACGGTGCGCTGGTGCGCGCCGCCGGTCCCGATGCCCTGGACCGAGCTCGAGCGTTGGCCAAGGCGCTGGCCGAGGACGGGTTCGCGGCGACCACCCGGCCTGTCGGGGCGACCCTTCCGGCCCCCGCGGCGGGGGCGAGCCTGCCGATCGCCGCGGTCGGCGTGCAACTGTGCCAGGGGCACTGCCCGGTGCAGCACGTCGCCGCCGAGTTCCCCCAGTTCTGCGAGGCCGAGACCGAGGCATTCGCCCGGTTGCTCGGCGTCCACGTGCAGCGGCTCGCTACCCTCGCCGGGGGCGGCCATGCCTGCACGACGTACGTCCCCCATGCCCCCACCCAGGAAGGCAGCCCCGGATGAGCATCGACGAACTCAACCCAGGTCTGAAGGATCTCGGCCGCTACGACTACGGCTGGGCCGACTCCGATGTCGCCGGCGCGTCCGCCCGCCGTGGCCTGAACGACGAGGTCGTGCGCGACATCTCCACCCGCAAGGACGAACCGGAGTGGATGACGAAGCTGCGGCTGAAGTCGCTGCGGCTGTTCGACAAGAAGCCCATGCCGCATTGGGGCAGCGATCTGTCCGGCATCGACTTCCAGAACATCAAATACTTCGTGAAGTCCACCGAAAAGCAGGCCACCACGTGGGATGAACTGCCCGAGGACATTAAGACGACGTACGACCGGCTCGGCATTCCCGAGGCCGAGAAGCAGCGGTTGATCGCCGGTGTGGCGGCGCAATACGAAAGTGAAGTGGTCTATCACCAGATCCGCGAGGACCTGGAGGAGAAGGGCGTCATTTTCGTCGACACCGACACGGGCCTGCGGGACTACGAGGACATCTTCAAGGAGCACTTCGGTTCGGTGATCCCGCCGGGCGACAACAAGTTCGCCGCCCTCAACACGGCGGTCTGGTCGGGCGGCAGCTTCATCTACGTGCCACCCGGCGTGCAGGTGGACATCCCGCTGCAGGCCTACTTCCGGATCAACACCGAGAACATGGGTCAGTTCGAGCGGACCCTGATCATCGCCGACGAGGGCTCCTATGTGCACTACGTCGAGGGTTGCACGGCGCCGATCTACAAGTCCGACTCGCTGCATTCCGCGGTGGTCGAGATTATTGTCAAGAAGGGCGCCCGGGTGCGCTACACGACGATCCAGAACTGGTCGAACAACGTCTACAACCTCGTCACCAAGCGCGCGACCTGCGAGGCGGGCGCGACGATGGAGTGGATCGACGGCAACATCGGGTCCAAGGTGACGATGAAATATCCGGCCGTCTTCCTGATGGGCGAGCACGCGCGTGGGGAGACCCTCTCGATCGCGTTCGCGGGGGAGGGTCAGCACCAGGACGCGGGCGCCAAGATGGTGCACGCCGCGCCGCACACCTCCAGCTCGATCGTGTCCAAGTCGGTGGCGCGCGGCGGCGGCCGGACCAGCTATCGCGGCCTGGTCCAGGTCATGGACGGCGCGCACGGTTCGAAGAGCACGGTGCGCTGCGACGCCCTGCTGGTGGACGACATCTCCCGCTCCGACACCTATCCCTATGTCGACGTCCGCGAGGACGACGTGCAGATGGGGCACGAGGCCACGGTCAGCAAGGTGAGCGACGACCAGCTGTTCTACCTGCAATCGCGCGGCATGAGCGAGGAGGAGGCCATGGCGATGATCGTGCGCGGATTCGTCGAGCCGATCGCGCGGGAGCTGCCCATGGAGTACGCCCTCGAACTCAACCGGCTCATCGAGCTGCAGATGGAAGGAGCCGTCGGCTGATGACGCTGGCGACCGACGAAGCGCCCGTGCGCAAGGACCCCGAGACCAACGTCAATGCGGCGTTGCGGCATCGGGGCCCGCACGCGAGCGCGCCCGAGCAGTCCCGCGGGGAACGGCGTACGTCGTTCGCCGTGGCCGACTTCCCGCCGCCGCACGGCCGGGAGGAGGAGTGGCGCTTCACCCCCGTCGACAGGCTCGGGGCGCTGCTCGGCGACGGGCCCGCGGCCGGCTCCCTGCAGCTGGCGACCGAGCTGCCCGCCGGGGTCAGCGCGAGCACCATCACGGCGGCGCAGGCCCGGTCATTGGGCATCCCCGCGCCGGCGGACCGCGCCGCGGTGCGGGCGGCGACGGCCCCCGAGGGCGTCCTGCACGTGGCCATCCCCGCCGAGGCGGAGCCCACCGAGCCGGTCCGGATCACCCTGAGCGGGACGGGCGCGGAGCCCTCGTTCGGGCACGTCGTGCTGACCGTCGGACGGCACGCCCGGGCGACGGTCGTGCTGCGCCACGAGGGCCGCGCCACGCACGCCCAACTGGTCTCGGTCGTGGCCGGCGACGGCGCCGAGGTCACCGTGGTCAGCCTGCAGGAGTGGGAATCGGGCGCGATCCACCTGGCCGAGCACGACGCGCTGGTCGGCCGGGACGCCACCGTGCGCCACATCGCGGTCACGCTGGGCGGCTCGATCGTGCGGGTGGCCACGAACGCCACGTACGCCGGTCCGGGCGGCACCTTCGAGGGGCTCGGCGTCTACTTCGCCGACGAGGGGCAGCACCTGGAACATCGGCTGTTCGTCGACCACGCCGTACCGCGCTGCACCAGCAACGTCGTCTACAAGGGCGCCCTGCAGGGCGAGACCGCACGCACCGTCTGGGTGGGCGACGTGTTGATCCGAGCCGCCGCCGAGGGCACCGACACCTACGAACTCAACCGCAACCTCATCCTCACCGACGGGGCGCGGGCCGACTCGGTGCCCAACCTGGAGATCGAGACCGGCGAGATCGTCGGTGCCGGCCATGCCAGCGCGACCGGCCGCTTCGACGACGAGCAGTTGTTCTATCTGATGGCGCGGGGCATCCCGCAGGCCGAGGCGCGTCGCCTCGTCGTGCGGGCGTTCTTCGCCGAGGTGGTGGCGCGGATCGGGGTTGCCGAGGTCAGCGACCGGATCATGGCGGCCATCGAGGCCGAGCTCGCCGCGACGATGGGCGCCGCGCAGCAGGGGGAGTCGTGACGTTCGAACGAGCCTGCGCCCTGACCGACCTGCCCGAGCTGGGGGCTCGTCGGGTGGATCTGAGCGGTACGCCGGTCGCGGTGGTCCGCGACGGCGAGGGCACGATCCGCGCCGTCGAGGACACCTGCACCCACGGCGCCGTCAGCCTGTCCGAGGGCGAGGTCGAGGGCTGCCTGATCGAGTGCTGGCTGCACGGCTCGCAGTTCGACCTGCGCACCGGCATCCCGCGGACCCCGCCCGCCACCGCCCCCCTGTATGTCTTCCCGGTCCGCATCGAGGGCGAGGACGTCTATGTCGACGTCGCCGCCCCGATCAACGGCCCGACCCGCTGAACGACCCAGCACGAGGAGATTGACGTGTCCACCTTGCAGATCCGCGACCTGCACGTCTCCGTCGAGACCGAGAACGGTCCGAAGGAGATCCTGAGCGGCGTGAACCTGACGATCCGCTCCGGCGAGACCCACGCCATCATGGGCCCGAACGGGTCCGGCAAGTCGACGCTGGCGTACTCGATCGCGGGCCACCCGAAATACACCGTCACCGCCGGCACCGTCACCCTCGACGGTCAGGACGTCCTGGCGATGTCGGTCGACGAGCGGGCCCGGGCCGGGCTGTTCCTGGCGATGCAATACCCGGTCGAGGTGCCCGGGGTGTCGGTGAGCAACTTCCTGCGCACCGCCAAGACCGCGATCGACGGGCAGGCCCCGAAGCTGCGCACCTGGGTCAAGGACGTCAAGGTCGCGATGGCCGCGTTGAAGATGGACGAGGCGTTCGCCCAGCGCGATGTCAACGCCGGCTTCTCCGGCGGTGAGAAGAAGCGCCACGAGATCCTCCAGCTCGAACTGCTCAAGCCCAAGATCGCGATCCTCGACGAGACCGACTCGGGTCTGGACGTCGACGCGCTGCGGGTGGTCTCGGAGGGGGTGGTGCGCGCCAAGGAGGCGAACGACCTGGGCGTCCTGCTCATCACGCACTACACCCGGATCCTGCGCTACATCAAGCCGGACTATGTGCACGTCTTCGCCGGTGGCCGGATCGTCGAGGAGGGCGGGCCCGAGCTGGCCGACCGGCTCGAGGACGAGGGCTACGACAAGTACGTCTCGCTCCAGCAGGCCGCCTCCGTCGCCGCACCGAGCGCGGCCGGCTGATGGGCGGCGGCGACGCCGCGGTCCTGGAGACGACCCCGACCGCGGCCACCCAGCCGGAGGTGGACGGACTGCGGCCCGGCAGTTCTGTGGCGCCGTTCGACACCGCCGAACTGGCCCGGATCCGCGCCGACTTCCCGATCCTGGGCCGACGGATGCGCGACGACAAGCCGCTGGTCTACCTGGACTCCGGGGCGACCTCGCACAAGCCGCGCCAGGTGCTCGATGCCGAGCGTGCCTTCTACGAGACGATGAACTCCGCCGTGCACCGCGGCGCCCATCAGCTCTCCGAGGAGGGCACCGACGCCTACGAGAGCGCCCGGGCGCGGATCGGGGCGTTCATCGGGGCGCCGGCCCGCGAGGTGGTGTTCACCAAGAGCGCGACCGAGGCGCTGAACCTGGTCGCCTACGCGCTGGGCAACGCCTGCGCACCCGGCGCGCTCGACGGGGTCGCCGAGTCCGTCGCCGCGCGGCTGCGGATCGGACCGGGCGACGAGATCTGCATCACCGAGATGGAGCACCACGCCAACCTGGTGCCCTGGCAGGAGCTGGCCCGGCGGACCGGGGCGACGCTGCGGTGGATCCCGCTGACGGCCGACGGCCGCCTGGATCTGAGCGTGCTGACCGAGGTCGTCACCGAGCGCACCAAGGTGCTCTCGTTCACCCACGTGAGCAACGTGCTCGGGACCCTCAACCCCGTCCGGGCGCTGGTGGCCCGGGCCCGTGAGGTCGGGGCCCTGACCGTGCTGACCGAGGTCGTCACCGAGCGCACCAAGGTGCTCTCGTTCACCCACGTGAGCAACGTGCTCGGGACCCTCAACCCCGTCCGGGCGCTGGTGGCCCGGGCCCGCGAGGTCGGGGCCCTGACCGTGCTCGACGCGTGCCAGTCCGCGCCGCACCGGCGCCTCGACGTGGCCGAGCTCGGGGTGGACTTCATGGCCTTCTCCGGACACAAGATGTTCGGACCGCTGGGGCTGGGCGTGCTCTGGGGCCGCTACGCGCTGCTCGCGGCGTTGCCGCCCTATCTCACCGGTGGGTCGATGATCGAGGTCGTGCGGATGGAGGGCTCGACCTACCTGCCGCCGCCGGAGAAGTTCGAGCCGGGGGTGCCCGCGGCGGCGCAGGTCGTCGGCCTGGCCGCGGCCTGCGACTATCTCGACGCGCTGGGCATGGACCGGGTCGACGCGCATGTCCGGTCGCTGGCCGACCGGCTCCTCGACGGCCTGGCGCAGCGCCCCTGGGTGCGGGTGCTCGGCCCCGAGAAGGGTGCCGATCGCTCCGGGGCCGTCGCCTTCGTGGTGGACGGGGTGCACCCGCACGACGTCGGTCAGGTGCTCGACGACGAGGGCATCGAGGTCCGGGTGGGGCATCACTGCGCGGCGCCGCTGCATCGGGCGCTGGGTGCGGTGGCCTCGACGCGCGCGACGTTCGCGGCGTACAACACCCCCGCGGAGGTCGACGCGCTGCTGGCGACGCTCGACCGCGTCCCGACGATCTTCCGGTTGGAGGTGTGAGTTCGTGGACCTCTATCAGGAGCTGATCCTCGACCACAGCAAGCACCCGCAGCATGCGGGCCTGCGGGAGCCGTACGACGCGCAGGTGCACCACGTGAACCCGACCTGCGGCGACGAGGTGACGCTGCGGGTGCATCTGGCCGACGCGGCCAACGGAGGGGCCGCGACCGTCGCGGACATCAGCTACGACGCGTTGGGCTGTTCCATCTCGATGGCCAGCACCTCGATCCTGGCCCAGGAGTGCCTGGGGCATTCCGTGGCGGAGGTCCTGCAGACGTACGCCGCGATGAAGGCCATGCTGACCTCCCGCGGGCAGGATGCCGGCGACGAAGAGGTCATCGGCGACGGGGTGGCCCTGGCCGGCGTCGCCAAATACCCCGCCCGGGTGAAGTGCGCCCTGTTGTCCTGGTCGGCGCTCGTGGACGCGATGGCCCGTGCGGGCGCCGACCTGACCGCCATGACCGACGAGGATTCCCTGCCGACCCTGGAGGAGACCCGATGAGCGAGACCAGCACCGATCCCGGCGCGGCCGAGGCCACCTCGGCCGACTCGGCCACCTCTGCCGACGAGGCGCCGGTCAACGTCTACGACATCGAAGAGGCGCTGCGCGACGTCGTCGACCCCGAGTTGGGGATCAACGTCGTCGACCTGGGGTTGATCTACGGGGTGCACATCGACTCCGGCGCCCACGCCGTGATCGACATGACCCTGACCTCGGCGGCGTGCCCACTGACCGACGTGATCGAGGACCAGACGGCGCAGGCGCTGGAGGGTCTGGTGGCCAGCCACCGGATCAACTGGGTGTGGATGCCGCCCTGGGGCCCGGACAAGATCACCCCCGACGGTCGGGAGCAGTTGCGCGCCCTCGGCTTCAACGTCTGAGCGGTTCGGCCACCGGTGAGCGTCTTTGCCGGCCAGGACCCGGCGCTACCCGCCGAGAAGGCCACCATCGCCCTGCTCCCCGATGCCGCCCGGGCCGTCACGGCGGTGGTCGAGGCGATCGGTCCGACCGCCTGGGCGGCCCCCTCGCCGTGCCAGGGCTGGTCGGTCCGCGATGTGCTCAACCACCTCGTCGCCGAGCACCGGTGGGCGCCCCGACTGCTGGCCGGGGAGAGCCTGGCGCAGGTCGGCGACGCCTACGACGGCGACGTGCTGGGCGTCGATCCCGTCGCGGCGTGGCGTCGGGCGATGCCGCTCTCGCTGCTGGCCTGGGCGCAGGCCGACCCGACCGGGCAGGTGCACAGCTCGATGGGTCCGCTGGGCGTGGGGGAGTATGCCCATCAGATGCTTCTCGATCTCACCGTGCACGGGTGGGACCTGGCGACAGGCGCCGGCGTGGCCTACCGGCCGGTGGCCGACGCGATCGAGGACGGCATCGCCTATGAGCAGCCGTTGGTGCAGGCCGGTCAGAAGACCGCCATCTTCGCCGCCCCCACCGGCTACCGCGGTCCGGACCGGCTCGGGGTCCTGCTGGCGCTCACCGGCCGGGACCCCGCCCGGGCGCCCGGTTCGCCGCGCTGAGGACCCGCACGGATTTCCGGAAAGGCCCGGGACCTGCGCAGACGGCACGCGTATGCTGGACCGCCGGCAGCGGCTCCGATCGATGCAGCGCCGGCAAGGGGGATCGGTGGGTGCAGATGAGGGGACGCGACGCCCGGAATTGACGATGTTCGCGGTCCAGCTCGGGCGTGCGATGGAGGCCCGTGGCCTGTCCCTGGAGCGGATCAGCGCGCACCTGCGCGCCCGGGGGCACCGCATCAGCGTCGCCACCCTGAGCTACTGGAAGACCGGACGCAGCATTCCCGGCCGGACCCCCTCGATCCGGGCCGTCGGCGCCCTCGAAGAGGTCCTGCAGGTGCCGCGCGGCAGCCTGGCCCGGCTGATCCCGCGGGCCGTGGCCGGTCCGGCGGCGTCGGCGACGGTTCGGATCGTCGATCTCTTCGAACAACAGCGGCTGGTCGATGAGATGGTCCGGGATCTCGGCCGGACCTGGGACGAGGGCGTCGAGCTGGTGGCCATGCACGCGGTGTCCACCGTCGACGAGCGCGGCCTGCTGGTCGCGACGACCTGCCGGGAGGTGCTCCGTGTGGTGCGCGAGGACACCGACAGCTACCTGATCGGCCTGGGCTACCCGCTGGGCGGGTGCCTGCCGACGATCGCGGCGGTCAGCGGCTGCCGCGAGGGTCGGTGGCGCTATGCGGCCGCGGAGTCGACGGCGGTGCGGGAATTGATGCTGCCCATGCTCGGGGTCGGTGCCACCCACGTCATCGACTACGACATCAGCTACGACGTACCCTCGCCCGCCGTCGTCGTCCCGATGGCCTACGTCCTCGGGACGACCTCCCCGGTCCGGGAAATCTACGTCGAGGTGCGGTTCACGCCGGGGGCCGAACCCGCCGAGGTCTCCACCATCGAGATGACCCCGGAGGCGGAATCGCTGCAGCGCAGCCCCGGCCGGGACCGGATGGCCTTGCACCGGCGGCTGTTCGGCCCTGGCAAGCTGGGCTTCGAGTGGGAGAGCCACCCGCCCGAGGAGGACTGATGCGCGCGGTCTGCTACGCGTCGTACGGCGCCCCACCGCGCCTGACCGAGCTGCCCGATCCGGACTGCCCGGCCGACGGCGTGGTGCTGCGGGTCGCGGCGACCGGGGTGTGTCGCTCCGATTGGCACGCCTGGCAGGGCCATGATCCGGTGCCGCTGCCGATGGTTCCGGGCCACGAGCTGGTCGGCGAGATCATCGAGGTCGGACGGGAGGTGCGGCGCTGGGCGCCGGGGGCCCGGGTGACCGTCCCCTTCGCGTGCGGATGCGGCCGCTGCGAACACTGCGCCGCCGGCGCCACCCAGGTGTGTCCCGCGCAGACCCAACCGGGCTTCACCCGCTGGGGTTCGTTCGCGGACTACGTGGCGATCGAGTCGGCGGACGCCAACCTCGTCGCCCTGCCGCCGGAGCTCACCTCGATCGAGGCGGCGGCGCTCGGGTGCCGGTTTGCCACCGCGTACGGCGCGCTGCGGCACCTCGGCGGGGCCGGCGCCGGTCCGGGCTCGGGGCTGGTGATCTGGGGCTGCGGCGGGGTGGGCCTGTCGGCGATCGCGCTGGCGGCGGCGACCGGCGCCCGCATCGTGGCCGTGGACCCCTCGGAGGCGGCCCGCGAGGCCGCAGCGGGCCTCGGGGCGATGGCCGGTCTCGATCCGAGCGGGCTGACTCCGGCCGCGGCGGCCGACGCGGTGCGCGACCTGCTGGGCGGCGGCGCACACGGCAGTATCGACGCCGTCGGCCGGCCCGAGCTGCTCGCCGCCGGCGTGCTGGCGCTGCGACCGCGGGGCCGGCACGCGCAGGTCGGACTCCTGCTGGGCGACGATGCCGCGACGGCCGTGCCGATGGGGCCCGTGATCGCCCGGGAACTGCAGATCCGCGGCGTGCATGGTCTGGCCGCCCAGCACTATCCGGCGCTGCTGGACCAGGTGCGCACCGCGGCCATCGATCTTTCCCGACTGATCGGTCGGGTCGTCGGCCTGGCCGAGGCCCCCGCCGCGCTGGCCGCGATGAGCGCGCCGGGCGCGGTCGCCGGGCTGACGGTGCTCGACCTCAGCCGATGAAGGTCGGAATCTACGGGACGGGCCGGGTGGCCGGCTCCCTGGCGCGCGCGCTTAGCGCGCTGCCGGGCGTGGCTGTCGTCGGGCTGGCCGGTCGCCGGCCGGACCGGGTCGCCGCCCTCGCGCGCGCCACCGGGGTGCCGGCCTGCTCCGCCGATGAGGTGACCCGGGCCGCGGACCTGCTGCTGATCCTGGTCTCCGACGGCGCGATCGGCCCGGTCGCGGCCGAGCTGGCCGCATCCGCCGACCTGCCCGGAGGCGACGACCAGGCGGGCCTGGCCGCGCGCTGGGTGGTGCACTGCGCCGGGTCGTGGGGGCCAGAGGTGCTCGCGCCCCTGACAGCGCGCGGCTGGGAGGCCGCGACATGGCACCCGCTGCAGGCGTTCCCCACCGCCCAGAGCAGCCCGATGATCGGCGCGACCTGGACGATCACCAGCGACGACGAACCGCTGGCGGCCTACCTTGAGGCGCTCACCGGGCAGCTGCACGGCCGGCCGCATCGGCTGGCCGCGCAGCACCGCGCGGCGTACCACGCCGCCGCCGTCATGGCGGCCAACTACCCGGCCGCGCTGGTCGCTCACGCGGTGGCGGTGCTGGGGGACTGTGGTTTTCCCCCGGACCGCGCGGTGCAGGCACTGCTGCCGTTGGCCCACGGCGCGCTGGACGCCCTCGCCGAGGCGGGAGTGCCCGGCGGGCTCACCGGTCCCGTGATGCGCGGAGATGTGGCAACCATCACGTCCCACCTGCGAATCCTGGACGAGCGTCCGGACACGGCGGCCCTCTATCGGGCGGCTGGCCTGGGAATTGTGCCGTTCGCGCAGGCCCAGGGGCTCCCCGAAGACGTCGCAGCGAGATTGCGGGCCGCCCTCACGCCCTCGGAGAACCTCCCTTAAGCTCTGTCGGACCCGTTGCACCGTCGCGCGGGCCCCATCGCGAACGACATCGAGTTCCGTAGGAGAACGCCTTGCCATTTCGCACCATGGTGACCGGCAAGATCCACCGCGCCCGCGTGACCGCCGCCGACCTGCATTACGTGGGGTCGATCACGATCGACGAGGATCTGCTCGACGCCGCGGGCATCCTGTCCTACGAACGGGTTCAAGTCGTCGACATCGACAACGGCGCCCGGCTGGAGACCTACACGATCCCCGGCGCGCGCGGCTCGGGGGAGGTCCAGCTCAACGGCGCCGCCGCCCGGCTGGTCTCGCCCGGCGATCTCGTCATCGTGATGGCCTACCAGCTCGTCGAGGCCCCGGTGGCGCCCGACTTCCACCCCCGCGTCGTCCTGGTCGACCCCGCCGACAATTCGATCGACCGGCTCATCACCAGCCGGGACGACCCTCACGCGCTCGTCGGCGCGACGATGCTCGCCGCTGCGGAGCGGGACTTCGGGGCGGGCATGGTCGCGGAGGCCGTCGCCAGCGCCGGTGCGGAGCGGGAGGGCTGATGCGCGTCACCATCGCCGAGGTGCACCGGCGCTACGGTCGCGGGGAGCGGATCACGATGGTCACGGCGTACGACTACACCGCGGCCCGCATCGTCGACCGCACCGAGATCCCCCTGATCCTGGTGGGGGACTCCCTGGGGATGGTGGTCCAGGGGCACGACTCGACCCTGCCGGTCACCGTCGACGACATCGTCTACCACACGCGCGCCGTGGGGCGTGGGGCGCAGCGGGCCCTCGTCGTTGCCGACCTGCCGTTCCTGACGTATGCGACCGAGCAGGACGCGCTGCGCAACGCCGGGCGGCTGATGGCCGAAGGCGGCGCCCAGTCGGTCAAGCTCGAGGGGGGCGTGGCCGTCGAGACGACGATCCGCCGCGTAGTCGACGCCGGCATCCCGGTCATGGGGCACGTCGGGTTCACCCCGCAGTCGGTGCACAGCATCGGGTTGCGGGTGCAGGGCAAGGACGCGGCGCGCGCCCGCGAGGTGTTGCGCGATGCGTTGGCGGTGCAGCGGGCTGGCGCCTGGGCCGTGGTGCTGGAGCTCGTGCCGGCGCCGCTCGCGCGGGCCATCACCGAACGCCTGGAGATTCCGACGATCGGCATCGGCGCAGGGCCGGATTGCTCGGGCGAGGTGCAGGTCTGGCACGACGTCCTCGGGCTGTACGACGAGTTCACGCCGCGACACACCCGACGATTCGCTGCGCTGGCGGATGAGGCGGCGCGCGCGCTCACGGCGTACGACGTGGCGGTGCGCGAACGGAGCTTCCCCGCGGCGGAGAATTCCGCGGGCCTCGACGAGCAGGTGCTGGCGGCCGCGCTGACCGGGGCCGAGCCAGAGGGCGCGGAGCCCGACAGTGCCTGACCTGCGCGTCGTCGTCCAGCGCGAGGAGATGCGCTCGGCCCGGGCGGCGCTGGGCGAAGTGGGCCTGGTGCCGACCATGGGCTATCTGCACGAGGGACACCTGTCGCTGGTTCGCCGCGCGCGGGCCGAGAACGACGCGGTGGTGGTGTCGATCTTCGTCAACCCGACCCAGTTCGGGCCCACCGAAGATCTGGCCGCCTACCCCCGCGACCTGGACCGTGACCTGGCCCTGCTGCGCGAGGCCGGGGTCGACCTGGTGTGGACCCCCCGGGTGCAAGACGTTTATCCGCCGGGGTTCGCGACATCCGTCGACGTGGAGGGGGTCGCGGCTCCTCTGGAGGGGGCGCGCCGCCCCGGCCACTTCCGCGGGGTGGCCACCGTGGTCTCGATCCTGTTGGCGGTGACGACGCCGACCCGGGCCTACTTCGGGCAGAAGGACGCCCAGCAGGCGGCGGTGCTGCGGCGGATGGCGGCCGACCTCGGCTTCGGCGCGCAGGTCATCGTGGCGCCCACGGTCCGCGAGCCGGACGGCCTCGCGCTGAGCAGCCGCAATGTCTATCTGAGTGGTTCGGAGCGGGCGGCGGCGCGGTGCCTGTCTCAGGCACTGCGGGCCGTCGAGGAGGCCTGGGCGGCGGGGGAGCGGGATCCGGCCCGGCTGCGGGGCACCGGCGCCGCCATCATCGGGGCGGAGCCGCTGGCCCACCCGGCATACTTCTCCGTCGCCGATCCGGACACGCTCGTCGAGATCGCCGACGGCGCGCTGGTCGACGCCACCCGGGGCGCGCTGGTGTCGACGGCGGTGCGGGTGGGCGCCCCGACGTTGATCGACAACACGGTGCTGTCCCCGCGCAGCTGAGGCGAACTGGTAGCGGGCGTCCCCGGACGACGGCAGGATGGGGGGGACCTCACCACAGTCAAGGACGCCTCTGATGAGCCTCACCGGTCACCCCGTGCCCACCCCCGCCCCCGCCCCCGCCGCCGCCCGCGTCCCCTCGGGGCCCCCTCGACGCGTCGCCGTCGTCGGCGCGGGAATGGTCGGCCTCGCGACCGGATGGTTCCTGCAGGAGCACGGGGTCGAGGTGACGGTCCTGGAGCGTACCGGCGTCGCGGCCGGCGCCTCCTGGGGGAACGCCGGGTGGCTGACGCCCGGCATCACCACGCCGCTGCCCGAGCCAGCGGTGCTGCGCACCGGCGTCCGCGCGGTGTTCTCCCCGAGCTCGCCCGTCTATGTCCCGCCGCGGGCGGATACCAACCTGGTGCGCTTCGTCGCCGGATTCACCCGCAACAGCACCGGCGCGGCGTGGCGGCGCAATATGGCGGCGTTGGTGCCGTTCAACGACCTGGCGCTGCCGGCGTTCGATGAGTTGGCCGCGGGCGGGGTCGCCGAGCCCACCCATGAGGCGCGATCGTTCATCGCCGGCTATCGGCGCGAGGAAGAGCGCGCCACCCTGCTGCAGGAGATCGAGCACATCAAGGATGCCGGCCAGAGGATGGCCTTCGAGGTGCTCTCCGGCGAGCAGGCGAGGTCCATCGAGCCGGTGCTGAGCGAGGCGGTGACCGCGGCGATCCTGCTCAAGGACCAGCGGTTCATCGACCCGGGGGCCTACCTGGCCGCCCTTGCCGAGTCGTTCGTCGCGCGCGGCGGGCGCCTCGAGACGGGCCTGGAGCTGATGGGCCTGGAGGCGCGCGCCGGCGAGGTCTTGCTGCACGGCACGCGCGGCTGGGCCGGTGACTTCGACGCCGTGGTCCTGGCCACCGGGGCGTGGCTCGGCGCGCACGCCCGCGCATTCGGGGTGCGCCGCGTCGTTCAGGGTGGGCGCGGCTACTCGTTCTCGGTGGCGGTCGAGCACCTGCCGAACGGGCCGGTCTACCTGCCCGCGGCCCGGGTGGCGTGCACGCCGATCGGCACCAGGCTGCGGGTCGCCGGGATGATGGAGTTCCGCCGCCCGGACGAGGCGCTCGATCAGCGCCGCATCGCCGCCATCGTGGCGGCCGCGCGGCCCCTGCTGCGCGGGGTGGCGCTGGATCAGCGCACCGACGAATGGGTCGGCTCGCGCCCGTGCACGGTCGACGGCCTGCCGCTGATCGGGGCCACCCGCAGCCCGCGGGTCTTCGTGGCGGGCGGGCACAGCATGTGGGGGATCAGCCTCGGCCCGGTGACCGGCAAGATGCTTGCCGAACAGATCGCGACCGGCCGGCGCCCGCCGGTGCTGGCGCCCTTCGACCCGCTGCGCTGAGACCGGTACCTGCGCGGGCCCACACCCGGCGAGCGTCAAACCGCTGCATGCCGACGCCCGTTGCGGGTGGCAACGGCCCCTGACCTACCACCGTGCGGCGCCGGCGCGGAGGCTGTCGGCTCCGGACGTACAGTACTCGTCGGCAAGGACCTCGGCGCTGGCCTTGAAACCTTCTGACCTGCATGTCTGCAATACCGCCGGCAGCACAGCGAGCGTGCGGAGGCAGTACTGTACGTTCGCAACCGACACCCTGCCGAGTGGGGCGTCGATCGTCGGTCAACGCCGAGCCCTCGCGAGATCGGCGGCGGTCCGCGGCGGTCCGCGGCGGTCCGCGGGCGAGGCAGCGGGCGGTCTGTCCGGCCTGTCGTTGGCTCAGCCCTTCTTCGCGGCCTTGGCCTTCGCCTTGGCCTCCTGCTTGGTGGCCCGCACCTTGGCCAGGCTGGCGTCGTCGAGCACGTCGGCGACCGATCGGAAACCGGCGGTGCCATAGTCGCCGGCCGCCCGCTCCCAGCCGTCGGGGGTCACGCCACGCTGCTTGCCCAGCAGCGCCACGAAGATCTTGGCCTTCTGCTCGCCGAACCCCGGCAGGTCCTTGAGGCGGGCGAGCAGTTCGGCGCCGGTGTCCACGCCGGCCCAGATCTGGGCCGCGTCACCGCAGTACTGCTCGACGAGCCTCGCGCACAGGGTCTGCGTCCGCTGCGCCATCGAGGCCGGGTAGCGGTGCAGCGCCGGCGGCGTGCGGAACCACTCCTCCAGGCGGGCCGGGTCGGCGTCGGCGATCGCGCGCGCGTCGAGCGCGGGCCGCCCGCCGCTGCTGGTGCCCATCCGTTCGGCCAGGACGGCGGGGGAGGTGAACGCCTTCTCCATCGGCACCTGCTGGTCCAGCAGCATGCCGACGAGCAGCGCCAGGGGGTCGCGGTCGAGCAGGTCGTTGGCCTCGGGCGTGGTGGCGAGATGCATGGTCCCCATCCTGTCAGCGGGCTGATCCGGTCAGCGGGAACGTCGACACGCGGCGCCAGGGCCCGCGGCCGCTGTCCAGCGGGGGACCGGACCACAGCTCGACGGCGCAGACGCGCTGGTGGATCGGCAGGCTGCGGCGTACGTCGTGCTCCGCCGCGCGCAACGCATCCGGCTCGCCATGGCCGATCGTCACGTGCGGCACGACGTCGGGGTGGGCGCCACGGTACGGCGGGTAGGCGGGGAACACGCCCGCCACCAGCCGGGTCAGCGCGACGAGGGGGTCCGGGTCCTGCGGGGCGAGGTAGAGCACGTCGGCGCCGAACCATGCCGTCCGGGACAGGGTCAGCTCGACCGGCGGGGTGGTCGCGCACAGATTCTCCAGCACCCGTACGTCGTGCGCGGTGAGCACCTCGACCGGCTTGAACGGGTAGACGATCGTGGCGTGGGCGGGGACGCCGACGCGCGCGGCGGCGTCGTAGCGCTCCCGGTGCGCCCCGATGATCGGGTCGGCCGCCGGCACGGTGACGATCACGGCGGCCTCGCTGGCAACGTCCTGGAACATGCGGCCAGCCTGCTTCTTTGTCGGCCCCGTTTCAAGATCGGCCGGTCCCTGCGGCCGGCGTGGCGGCGGCCCGGTCGTGGCTCAGCGGGTCAGGCACACGACGTACGTCCCGTCCGCCGCACCGGGCGCCGGGACGAAGCCGGCCCGCCGATACAGGCGCACGGCCGGATTGCCGTGCTCCACGCTGAGGCTGACCGACGGGATCCCGCGAGCGGTGGCCTCCTCCAGGGCCGCGGCGAGGAGGGCCTGGCCGACCCCGCGGCCCCGGAACTCAGCCCAGACGGTGAGACTCAGCTCCGGCACGCCGTCCGCGACGAAGCCATACCCGGGGTCGTCCGAGCCGAGGAAGACCAGCCACACGACGCCGAGTACCTGCTGCGTCGCCGGACCACCAACCGCGTCCGCCGCGGCAGCCGCCTCCGCGACGAGGGCGAAGTCGCCCCGCGACAGGTCGCAGCTGCACGTAATGGCGCAGGTCGTCCCGCTCGTCGACGTCCGTCTCCGCTAACCGCTCCTCGCCGGTCCAGTTGATGTTGATCCAGGTGGCGCTCCGGAGCAGGTCGCCCTCGCCCGCGGCGATGGGTCGGATTGTCCACGGCCGCGTCATGGCGCCAGAGCCTACGGCGTACCGATTCCTTCAAGCCGCGCTCGGGGCCGCTCGGGCAGCCTTGCCTCATGGACATCATCTCGATCACCCCGAAGCTGCCGGTCCGCGACGCGGGAGCCGCGTTGGCGTATTACGCGGCGGCGCTGGGCGCCGAGGTCACCCAGCGGTACGAGCACGCCGGAGCGGTGGTCTTCGCGGAGCTGCGACGAGGCGCGTTGGCGGTGCAGGTCAAGGACGGGGATGCGGTCGACCCGGCGCCCGAGCCGGGCCGTCGTTCCGGGGTGCTGCTCGACGTCGGCACGCCGGACCCCGACGGGCTGGCCGAGGCGTTCCTGGCCGGGGGCGGCGAGGTCGTGTTCCCGATGGCGGACCAGCCGTACGGCGTGCGCCAGGGTCGCATTCGTGACCCGTTCGGACACGAATGGATCATCGGCAGCCCGAACACCATGACTCCCGCTCAGGTGCAGGCGGCCCTGGAAGACACCTGAGTGCTGCCTGACCGTGAACCGCAGTCCTTGTTGGGCAGGGGATGGAGAGTCGCGGCGTCACGCCGAGTGGAGGTAGGCGGTGAGGGCCTCACGGACGATGTCCGCAGGGCTTTGACCGTCGCGCCGAGCACGCTCGTCAATGGCCTCAAGGAGGTCGGCTGGAACGAGCGCACGACGCTGAGAGTGCGGATTCGTCGTGGTGGACAATTCGCCCAGTTCGTATCCGGCTTCCGCCTCCGCGACGAGTTCAGCGACTCGCTCGTCGGTGACTCCGGGGACGTGGTCGATTATCTCGAAGCTCACTGCCTTCCTCCTTTCGGTTGATACCGCTTCCGCAGCTTCATGGCGTGGATGATGACCTCCTGACCATCATCGGCCAGGAGACTGACGATTTCCAGGTGCCGTCAGGCAGCATCCACGCCGACATAGGGCCAGCGGGTCGGGTCTTCACCGAGCCGTGTTCTCCGCAGGCCTGTCGCGACGGCATGGGCGATCTGCTCGGCCGTGCACCCGTGTTTGAACGCAGAACGAACGATCTGCACCGTTGGAGACTGGCGCAGAGGTCGGACATCGCACAGCCCGCGAAGCGGTTCGAGCGGTCGTCAACGCAGCAAGGGCACAGAGAGGTCGAACGCCAGAACCAGCGCCCTAGCAAGCGAGTCTTCTTGATCGCCGTGAAGAAACCCGATGGTACGCCCGAGATCAGCACCATCGATCGTCACGACATTGTCGAGGGAGACGGCGCAGACGTGGTCCAAGCCGTTCTCTGGCCCGACGATCACCTCGCTGGAGAGGCCGCGCACGGTGCCGGTGATGGGAGCCACCGTCACTTTGGTCATCGCGGCGCGGGCGGCTTCCCGGGTGAGCACCAGCACGGGTCGCGTCTTGTCGAGCCGGGCCAGGCAGATCTCCCGCACGTCAGTCATCCATGGTGAAGTTCTTTGCCGTCCAGGCGACGAGATCGTCGAGATCCTGGTCAGGCCCCTGCGCCCGCAGAATGTCCACGTCACGCAGCGCAGCCTGGCGACGCATCTCTCGCTCCAGCGCCGTCGCCACGAGGGCTGCCCTGCTCGGGGCCACACCGTCAGCAACGCTGCGGTCGAGAAATGCGACGACCTCATCGGGGAGGCGCACGGCGATCTGAGTACTCATCACGCCATCATACCGAAACGAATCCCGATTCGGTACCCACCTACCATCCAGGGCGGACAACGTGCAGGTTGTCTCAGCGTGCAGGCTTCACTGCGAACGGTGCAGCGATTCGGCGCTCGCGGTTTCGAGGTCTTGCCACTCGCCCTACGGCTTGGCGTAGGCGCCCACGTCCAGCATGAACGCGCCGATCTGGGCGCCGAACTCCGGGGCACCCTCCATGATCAGCTTGCCCGCAGCCGTCGATTCGAGCATGTCGTCGGTGTCCAGCAGGATCCCCAGCGCGGAATCCAGGGTGTCGAAGCGCAGCGTGAAGAACGGCTTGCTGCGCCGGTACTCCCCGCGGGCCGCCTTCGTCCGGCCCGCCTTGACCCGCAGGTACGCCGCGACCTCCGGATGCCCATCGACCGCCCACGCGTAGACCCGATCGGGGGAGCGGGCGGCCCACGCCGCGATGTTGGGGTGGCCGGCCTTGTTCAGGCCGCTGATGCCGGCGGACAGCAGCGCGAAGTACATGCGCACCACCAGCACCTTCCTCGCCTCGTCCGGCGGCGGCTCCGTGGCCCCCAGCAGCGAGGACATGACCAGCAGCGTGCGCAGGAAGGACGCGAACAGCGCGATCCGCCGGGGTGAGCGCAGTCCGCGGATGGCCGGCAGCCGCTTGCTCGTGCCGCGGAAGAAACCGTTGAACGCCGCCAGCGAACCGAAGCGCAGCTCGACGTCCGGCCTCTCGTACGCCCCGAGCCGCACCTGCACCCCGCCGTCGATCACGACGAAGTGCACCGCCTGCAGGTCACCCTGGTGGCGCGCTGACACCTGCACGATCCCGTTCTTGCCCCGCCAGGCCGACCGCAGCCCCGGCTCCTGCTCAGCCAGGATCTTCACCAGCGGCAGGACGCCGCGGAAGAAGACGACGCTGGCGAGCTCGACCTCGCTGGGCTGACCGTTCGGCGCACCTCTCTCCATACCGTGGTATGAGGGGGGCAGCGGCGAACGGTCCGCAGATCTTGGAGGCGGCGCGGCCATCAGAACTCGTCGTCCCAGTCGTCGGTGTCCTCGAAGTCCAGCTTCATCACCTCGCGGACCGAGGCCATGATCCCCGCCGTGTCGAACCCGTGGTAGCTCATCAGGTCCTCGTGCAGCCCGATGGGGGAGAACCGGTCCTGCAAGCCGAGGCGCCGGAACGCGCACGCCTTGCCGCCCTCGGCGATCACCTCGGCGACCGCGCCGCCCAGCCCGCCCAGCACCGTGTGGTCCTCGACCGTGATGATGCGCCGGGTCTCCTGCACGGCGGCCCGGATCGCGTCAGCGTCGATCGGCTTGATCGTGTGCATGTTCAGCACGCGAACGCGGACCCCGTCCGTGGCCGCCAACTCCCGCGCCGCCTGCAGCGCCTGGAAGACCGCCGACCCGCACGCGATCAGCGTCAGGTCGGTGCCCTCGTGCAGCTGCACGGCCCGTCCGATTTCGAAGCCGTAGTCCATCGCGTCGTAGACCACCTGGTCGAAGCCGCGGTTGATGCGCAGATACACCGGCCCGAACCGCTCGTACGCCGCGACCACCGCATTCGCCGTCTCGATCCCGTCGGCCGGGCAGATTACGGTGAGATTGGCCATCGACCGCATGATGGCCAGGTCCTCGGTGCAGTGGTGGGTCGAGCCCGCCTGGCCGAAGCTCAGCCCGGCGTGCGAGCCGATCATCTTGACGTTGAGGTTCGGGTAGCAGACGTCGGTGTGCACCTGGTCCAGCGCCCGCATCGAGTTGAAGATCGCAAAACTGGAGGTGAACGGCACCAGCCCGCAGGCCGCCATCCCCGCCGCCGCGCCGATCATGTTCGCCTCGGCGATCCCGAAGTTGTAGAACCGCTCCGGGAAGCGCTCGGCGAACACCCCCACCTTCGTCGACTTCGCCAGGTCCGGGGTCAGCGTGACGATCTCGGGGTGCTCGGCCGCCAGGTCGGCCAAGACCGTGGCGTAGATCTCCGCCGTCGACAGCTTCGTGGTCTCCTCGACCGTGTAGGTCAACCCGCCGGCCATGTCAGCCCACCCCTCCCGCGGTACGCACCGGCTCTCCAGTGCTAACACCAGCAAGCGGTACGCCGGGTGCCGGCGCCGCCCCACCCACAGCCCCAGCCGGGGCGTCCACCGCGGCGAGCCGAGCCGCGGCGTACTCCTCCAGCGCCGCCACACACCGCCCGTGCATGTCCTCGTTGATCGCCCCGTAATGCCAGCGGTAGTCCCCGGCCATGAAGTCGATCCCGTTGGCCTTGACCGTGTCGGCGACGATGCAGAACGGCCGGCCCGAGCAGACCTTGGCCGCCTCGAACGCCTCGTGCAGCGCGTCGTAGTCGTGCCCGTCGACCCGGCGTACCTCGAAGCCGAACGCCGCGAACTTGGCGTCGATCGGCTCGATCCCCATCACGTCCTCGGTGGGGCCGTCGATCATGCACCGGTTCCGGTCCACGATCACCACGAGGTTGTCCAGCCGGTAGTGGGCCATCGCCATCGCGGCCTCCCAGTTGGACCCCTCGTTGAGTTCGCCGTCGCCGACCACGCAATAGGTCCGCCAGGACTGGCCCAGCTGTCGCGCCGCCAGCGCCATCCCCAGCGCGATCGACATGCCGTGCCCGAGCGAACCGGTGGACGCCTCGACCCCCGGCACCTTCGTCGCATCCAGATGGATCCCGAGCCGCGACCCGGTCAGGTTGAAGGTCCGCAACTCCTCGGCGGGGATCCAGCCCAGGTCGGCGAGCACCCCGACGTAGGCGACCCCGCAGTGCCCCTTGGACAGCAGGAACCGGTCCCGGGTGGGGTCCGTCGGGTCGGCCGGGTTGACGTGCATCCCGTGGTAGTAGAGGTAGGTCAGCACGTCGTTGACGCTCAGCCCGCCGCCGAGGTGGGCCGATCCGGCCCAATAGGTCACGTCCACGGTCGACCGGCGCAGCTGCGCGGCCTTGTGCTCCAGCGCCAGGCGTTCGTCGCGGCTCAGTCCCATGCCTGCCTCCTCAGCCCAGCTCGGGGTGGTTGGCCTTGACGACACCGAACGCCTCGTGCGCCACCTCGAGGGTGTGCGCGATGTCGGCGTCGGTGACCGCCAGGTTCATGAACAGGTTGTGATGGCTGGTGAAGAACACCCCGCGGCGCACGCACTCGGCGACCCACTCCTGGTGCAGGACCAGGTTGTCGTCGTCGGTGATCCGCATGTACCACATCGACGGCTCCCCGGAGATCCGCAGGTCGAAGCCGTGCTCGGCGCCGGCCGCCCGCAGCCCGTCGGTGAGCGTCCGCCCCAGCGCCAGCATCCGCTGCGCGCCGTTCAGCTCCCGCAGCTTGCGCACGGTCGCGATGCCCGCGGCGAACGGGACCGCGCTGAGCCAGTACGAGCCGGTGTACATCACCGAACCCGCCGCCGACTTCAGCGACTCCACCCCGACCAGCGCGGACACATTCCAGCCGTTGGCCAGCGCCTTGCAGTAGCACTGCAGGTCGGCCTCGAAGCCGTAATGCGCGGCCGACCCGCGGTTGTCCAGCCGGAAACCGGCCCGCACGTCGTCGATGGCCAGCACGATCCCGTTCTCGGTGCACAGCTTGCGCACCTCCGCCCACCAACCCACGGGCGGCAGCTGGTTGTCCTCGAAGATCGGGTGGTGATATGGCGTGGCCATCAGGATCGCGATCTGACCCTTGTTGGCCTCGATCGTGCGGCGCAGAGCCCCCAGATCACCCCACGGGCAGTAGAGGTTGTTGGACACATCGGCCGCCGTGATGCCCGGGTGGCCGAGCTTCTGGGTCCACGGCGCCACGCCGTGGTAGTGGCCGTTGAACAGGATCGCCTTGTCCCGGCCGGTCGCCGCGCGGGCCACCATCATGGCCAGCGAGGTCGTGTCGCCGCCGTTCTTGGCGAAGAACGCCCAATCCGCCCCGTCGATCGTGTCGCACAGCAGCTCCGCGAACTCGATCATCTGCACGGTCGGCAGGGTCGTGCAGTTGCCGGTGTCGAGCTGGGCCCGAGCGGCGGCGTCGACCTCGGGGTCGCCGTAGCCGAGCACGTTCGGCCCGTAGGCGCACATGTAGTCGATGAACCGGTTGCCGTCGACGTCCCAGACGTAGGCTCCCTGGGCGCGGCTGGCGTAGAACGGATAGCTCGAGACTGGGATGAAGCATCCCTCGCTGGGGCCGAGGTGGCCGTAGATCCCGGCGGGGATGACCTGCAGCGCGCGGGCGAACAGGTCGCGGCTGGTCGGGTAGTCATAGGTCTTCATGGGCGGCGACCTTTCGTCGATCCGGCTCGTGGCCAGCTCAGGGCTCGGGGCTCAGGCGAGATAGCGGGCGACGATCGCCAGCAGCTTGTTCATGTGGTCCAGCATCGGGATGTAGCCCGAGACCGCCAGCCGGCCGTCGCCGATGGCGGCGTAGGCGTCCAGCTCGCCGGTCAGGATGCCGCCGGCCGTCTTCAGGGAGTCGAAGACCATCCGGGCCCGCGCCGTCGCCGCGACGCCCTTCGTGACATTCAGCTGGCCCCCGCGGACGTGGAGCGTCACGCCGGGCCCGCCGGTGATGTCGACCGCGACGGCGCCGTCGGCCATCCGCGCGGCATTGGCGCGGCCCAGGGTGTCGAGGTTGCCCACCTCCGCGAGGGCGAAGAAGGCCGCGTACGCCGTGAGCACGGTCGCCAGGCGCTCGTCGTCGGGGGACCGTGGTGCCCCCGGGGCCGGCCGCAGCACCTCTTCCAGGCGCCCCGTCAGCGCCGTGAACTCCTTGGTCAGGAACCCCAGGCCGCGCCACCCGCGCAGCGGGATGGGCATGCCCTTGCCGGCGATCAGCGCGTTGACATGCGCCGGGCTGACGAAGCCGAGCTGAATGTCGGTGTGGCCGGCGGGCAGGGGTCCCGGCCGGGCGCACGCCGTACAGCTGCCGTCGGTGAAGGTGAGCGACAGCGGGCGGATTCCGGGGACCCGGAAGGTGACCCGGGTGCGTGCGGTCGCCACGATCTGGCGCGCGACCGGGTCGAGCGCGACCAGGTCCTCCAGGTCGCGCAGGACGGCGTGCAGGTTGATGGCCGCGGCCACCGGTGGTTCGATCACGGCGTCCTCCCTCCGCGCGGCGTCGCCGCGCACGGATCTCGTCGACACCAGCGTAGCTACTCACCAGTAGCCCTGTCCGGGACTTTGGTCGGACGTACCGTGATCGGGGGCCGAACCTGTCGAGCCGAGCGGGGCCCGATCAGGGCCCGAGCGGGGCCCGAGCGGGGCCCGAGCGGGGCCCGAGCGGGGGCTGAGCAGGGCATCGACGCGGGACGTCCGGAGAGGAGCACCGGTGCATTTCCGCACGCCGCGGCTGGAGATCCACGGCGACCGCATCGCGGCGAACGCGCGGGCGGTCGTCGATCTCGTGCATGCCCACGGCGGCCGGGTGGCCGGTGTGGCCAAGGTAGCGTGCGCCCACCCCGCCGTGGTCGGCGCGTTGGTGGCCGGCGGCGTCGATGAGCTGGCGGACAGCCGGATCCTGAATCTGGTGGAGACGGGGGAGCGGGGCACCGGGCTGCGGCAGATGCTGCTGCGGATCCCGGCGCCCAGCGCCGCCCCGGACGTCGTCCGGTCCGCCGACGTCACGCTCAACTCGAGCCTGCCCACGCTGCGGGTGCTCGATGCCGCGGCCGGCGCCGCGGGGCTGCACCACGAGGTGATCGTCATGGTCGACGTCGGCGATCTGCGCGAGGGGGTCTGGCCGGATCGCGCCGTGGACCTGGTCCGCGCCGCGGCGGACCTGCCGCATCTGGACGTGATCGGGTTGGGGGCCAATCTGGCGTGTTACGGCGGCGTGATCCCCAGCGAGGAGAACATGCGGGCCCTGATCGGGGTGCGCGACGCCTGCCGGGCCGCGACGGGCTTGGAGCTGGCCACCCTCTCCGGCGGCAATTCCTCCGCATTGCCGCTGCTGGCCGACGGTCGGATGCCCACGGAGGTCAACCACTTCCGCATCGGGGAGGCGATCGTGCTCGGACGCAACGTGCTGGATCGCCGGCCGTGGCCGGGCACGCGTCAGGACACCTTCCGGTTGGTCGCCGAGATCGTGGAGCTGGAACGCAAGCCCAGCGTCCCGATCGGCACGCGGGCGCAGAACGCCTTCGGGGAAAGTCCCGACTTCCCGGACCGCGGCCTGCGCTGGCGGGCGATCGTCAACATCGGCCGGCAGGATGCGGCCATCGAGGGTCTGACCCCGCAGGACGAGGGGGTCCTGCTGGTGGGCGCGAGCAGCGACCACCTCATCCTCGACGTCGAGGACGCGGCGGGCGATATCCGGCTCGGCGGCGAGATAGGGTTTTGGCCGAACTACGCGGCGGTGCTGGCGTTGTCGACGTCCCGCTACGTGCAGAAGGTGGCGATGCGCGGATGACCCCCACCGAAGACCTCGACGCCGCGACGGCGGGCCCGATCGGGCTGCCCCGCGATGAGGATGGCCGGCCCCTGCTCTATGCCTCGCACGCGGTCGTGCACCTCGACGCCGTCGCCGACAACCTCCGGGCGATCCGGGCGCACGTGGCCCCCGCGCAGGTGCTCCTGGCGATCAAGGCCGACGGCTACGGCCACGGCGCCATCCCGATCGCGCGGCTGGTTGCGGAGCTGGGCCTGGCGGAGCGGCTCGGCGTCGCGACCCTGCCCGAGGGGATCGCGCTGCGCGAGGCCGGGATCACCCTGCCGATCCTGAAGTTCACGCCGGTCTTTGCGCACGAGGCGGCGGCCGCCGTCGCCCATGGCATCGATGTCACCGTGGTGGACGAAGCGTCATTCCGATGCGTCGAGGCCGCGGCAGCCGCAGCCCACCACCGGGCGGCGGTGCATCTCAAGGTCGACACCGGGATGCGCCGGATCGGCTGCGAACCCTCCGACGCGCCCAAACTTGCCGCGATGATCGAGGCCGACGGCCACCACGTGCATCTCGAGGGGATCTGCACGCATCTGCCGGTCAGCGACACGCCCGAGCAGGACGCCTTCACCGCCGCCCAACTCGCGCGGTTCGCGGCGGTGCGCTCGGCCGTCGAGGCCGTCCTGGGCCGGCGGCTGCTGGCGCACGCCGCCAATTCCGGGGGGGTGCTGGCGCATCCGTCGTCGTGGCTGGACATGGTTCGTCCCGGGGTCATGGTCTATGGCAGCTACCCCGACCCCGCCGTACCGCGAACCGTCCCGCTGCGGCCCGCCCTGTCCTGGCGCTCGCGCGTGGCGTTCGTCAAGCGGGTCGCCACCGGCGAGACGGTCGGCTACGGACGCACCTGGACCGCCCCCGCCTCGACCCGCATCGCGACGGTGCCGGTCGGCTACGGCGATGGCTACAACCGGCGCCTGTCCAACCGCGGCCGCGTCCTCATCGGCGGCCGGTCCTGCCCGATCGTGGGGCGGGTCTGCATGGACCAGCTGATGGTCGACGTCGGCACCGGCGCCCACGTGGCGGTCGGTGACCCGGTGACGCTCCTGGGCCGCGACGGGGCGGGGCAGATCACCGCGGCCGATCTGGCGGCCTGGCTCGAGACGATCCCCTACGAGGTCACCTGCGCGATCGCGCCGAGGGTGACTCGGCTGTACGACGGGGGCCCCGGCGAGCCCTGAGCGTCGGCCGGTCGGCGCCTGTTGCGGATCGCGCGCACCCGATCGGTGTGGCAAAGGGCGGTGCCGGCACCGCCTTTCGCCACAGTCTGTGAGGCGGGGTGCCCGGCGTCGGGGAGAACCCGTGGTCACCCCAGGTACGGCCCGGTAACCTGGCGAGAACCGCCCGACACGCCCTGAGGAGCCGTCGTGACCAACCTCGCCCGCCATCTCGCCGCCACTGCCGCCACGCACCCTGAGCGGATCGCGGTGAAGCAGGACGAGCAGGCCTACACCTACGCCGAGTTCGAGCACCTGACCCAGATCCTCGCCGGGCACCTGCGGGCCAAGGGATTCGTCCCCGGCGACCGCCTGGCCCTGTCCCTTCCGAACATCACCGCGTTCCCGCTGGCCTATTACGCCGCGCTGCGCCTGGGCTGCGTGGTCGTCCCGATGAACCCGCTGTTCAAGGCACGCGAGGTGGAGTATTACCTGCGCGACTCCGGCGCGAAGCTGCTCATCGGGCTGCCGAACCCGGACACCAGCGCGGGGGCCGAGGCGGCCGGGGTGGAGTATTTCGAGGTCACCGGCCTGCCGCAGCTGCTGGCGACGCCGGTCGAGAAGGTCACCGAGATCGTCGACCGTGACGACGAGGACACCGCGGTGCTGCTCTACACCTCCGGCACCACCGGGGCACCCAAGGGCGCCGAGCTACGCCACCGCAACCTGAACTCCAACCAGGAGGTGGCCTCGCGCACCCTGCTGGAAGTGACGCCCGAGGACACCCTGATGGGGTGCCTACCCCTGTTCCACGTCTTCGGCATGACCGCGGCCATGAATATCGCCGTCGCCACGGGCGCCTGCCTCACCCTCGTGCCGCGGTTCGACCCCGAGGCGGTGCTGCGCACCATCGAGCGCGATCGGGCGACGGTCTTCCTGGGCGTTCCGACGATGTACGGCGCGCTGCTGGGCGCCCAACCGCAGGTGCAGGCCGACGTCTCCACGCTGCGCCGGTGCATCTCCGGCGGGGCGTCGCTGCCGGTGGAGTTGATGCGCAAGTTCGAGGCGGCGTTCGACTGCATGATCTTGGAGGGCTACGGCCTGTCCGAGACCTCGCCGGTCGCGTCGTTCAATCACCCGCACCTGGAGCGCAAGCCGGGTTCGATCGGCACCCCGATCGAGGGGGTCGAGATGGACCTGCACAACGAGGACGGCACCCCCACGCCCAAGGGCGAGATCGGGGAGATCGTGATCCGCGGCGACTGCCTGATGCGCGGCTACTGGAACAAGCCCGAGGCGACCGCGCAGGCCATCCGCGAGGGCGGCTGGTTCTACAGCGGGGACCTGGCCACCCGCGACGACGACGGCTACTACTTCATCGTGGACCGCAGCAAGGACATGATCATCCGCGGCGGCTACAACGTCTATCCGCGCGAGGTGGAGGAGGTCCTCTACACCCACCCGGATGTCGTGGAGGTCGCCGTGGTCGGCGTGCCGAACTCGCACCTGGGCGAGGAGGTGGCGGCGTACGTGGTGCTCCGCGAGGGCGCCACGGCCACGGAGGAGGACCTGCAGGCGTTCGCCAAGGAGCAGGTGGCGGCCTATAAGTACCCGCGGGCCATCCACCTGATCGACGCCCTGCCCAAGGGCGCGACGGGCAAGATCCTCAAGCGCGAGCTGCCCCGCCCCGCCGTCGGCGACTAGGGGCCCGCGACAGGCGCCGTACGGCGGGTGAGCCGGCCGCCAGGACGCCGCTAGGAGACTGCTGAACAATCCGCGTGGCGGGGACGGCGTGTGGTGGGGACCTGAAATCCTGCGGTGATGCAGGGTGAGTTGGATCGGCAGCGAGAGTTGCTTGACGTTGAGTCGGTGGCCGGGCAC